>Ga0179593_1351134_pt1 | contig 13790 bp, 17 predicted proteins | sample CZODoug2_1_08_16_FD_185931 | JGI IMG/M metagenome (GOLD analysis project Ga0179593, IMG submission 185931) | Vadose zone soil fungal communities from Angelo Coast Range Reserve, California, USA - CZODoug2_1_08_16fungal (PacBio error correction) | ecosystem: Environmental > Terrestrial > Soil >...
GAATTACGACGGCGAAAAAAGCCAAATGGCTCGGGGGGCTCTTACTGTAGGGGCTGATGGGTTCCGCGGGAACACCCTCATGACATGAAGGGGTCGGGAGCGGCCAAGGTCGTCGCACGTGCCAAGGAAATCACGAGCGTCGTTGAGCACCGAGTTCATGCATGATTCATTGAGGGGCCTTCGGCCGCGCGAAGAGGTTCTTATCTGTGAGAAAGTCCTTCACAACGGATCGGTCGAGGGGAAGAAGATTTCGCACATTTCAGGCCTAAGGGCGGACTAAAGGTGGACCAGACCGTCTATCGAAAATAGCTTGGAAGCAGGGGTGAGGACATTCAGCCACTCTCTGGTGCCTGAAGCCGCTGGCCCGATCTAATGTGGGCCAATCTGACACACCCAACTTACGTAGAAGTTTGAGTGATTTCGAGGCGTATCGCGCGGCTACCGCTACGGAAAATTGGGGAACCGGTTTGCCTTCATGCGGACAAGTGAGGTCCTAAGGTCGCGTGCCCGAGTTCCTCACAAGTCGGGTCAAAAAAGCCGTGGGGTTACCGACAGCACGGAAAAAGCCAACCAGGGGCGGGCCCGCGGTGGTTAGCCTTTGCGGCCTTCGGCAGGTCGGTATGCCAATGACTCAAAAAGTAACTCAGTGGGCGCTCGGGCAAGGGTCAAAAAGGTAAATGCGGTACGCACGCGAAAATTCAAAGGGTCGGGAGTGTAAAAAAGAAACGGAAAAGACTAGCTAGGAATTCAAGTTGAAGGCGGCACATTCGTCTCCGCGCCGCATTCAACAAGAAGTAAGGCGTGGCATGAAATTCCAAAGAAGAAAAGAAAACATCGCTACTACTTCACGGTCCTCGTAACTGTCGGTACAAACGGAATCTACCCAGCAGCAGGGAAAAGGACGGAACGCGACAACCCCGGCTCGAGACAAAGACAAAGAAAAAAGGTGAGTGCCTCTGAGGAGGCGAGGCCACAAGAGTTCAGCGAGTATTAGTTGAACCGCCGCCGCGGCTTGCGCAGGCACCAAACGGCTCGGTTCTGCAAGGGGAATAGAGGGTTACTAGGAAGCGGGCCGTCACGCTCGCTCACGGAGCGTATCAGGATAGTGTGAAACGCTACTTGAAAGGACCCCAGGTCCGTTTCGTTCCAACCATGAACTCGCACACCGCCCGCGTTGTCAAGGGTCGAGGCCCTGAGAGACGATGCGACTTCGTTCTTTCCCTCCACGGTTCTCGCGGCCGTAGAGGAAAATGAAAACCTTGGGGTCTGATCTTCTCGACTCGCCTGGGACTTGCCCCGGCATCGGAATGCGCATGCTGCTAACGCCGGAGAAGACCACTCCGCTAGGGCAAGGGGCGAGGAGTTTCTGTGACGGAAATCGATTTTGTTGGACAGGGTGATCAAATTGGGGGGGGTGGAAAATGATTTATCCACGCTGTAGGGGACAGACTTGCAGTGATGAAACATCGAACGCTCCGTCTGAAGCCGCGTAAGAGCAGAGGGGAAAAAAGCTTGTCCCGCGCCGGGCAGGATCTCCGAGCTTCGATTGACGGGGCGACAAGTTGTTCGGCGAAGAACGGCGAGGGGGGGGGGGGGGGGGGGGGGGGGGGGGGGGGGGGGGGCTGTTGGGCATCAAATGCTACGAACACTAAGCTCAAGGTCCACCATGTACGACGGTCAAGTACGTCAGCGAAAGTTGAAGCCCACCCGATGGAGACGACCTGAGATGTCCGCAGTTTACTAAAAGAAAAGAATAGGCATTGGTTGAAAGCGTATTATGGGTTCACTTCGAGGCCGGGCCTGCTCGAATCCCGGTGCATCGTACGGACGCCAAAGACGATGTCCGCCTTGACGGCCTTGGGACTGATGCCGATCGGGAGCAGCGGATGCCCAGCTTGTCAAGGGCGAGAGGTTTCAAAACTTGAGTAAATTCCGGGTTCAAATCAGGGGGCAGACTTTGACGATCTTGCAGCCGAAATTCCGTACTCTATATTCTCCGGGTAGAGGCTCTAAGCCGCCTTAGGACTGCTTCGCGGGTAAGGTCATGGAAGCGGCTGCGACAAGAAGTCGGCCAACTCTGAGGACTCCGCGGAGAAAATCGGCTGGAGAGAGGAGCGAATGCCTTCTGCCACCCCGCCTAGCTCCTAAGCGAGGGGGGCAGGGAAAACATGGGCAACGGTGAACAGGATGCCAATTCAGGTCCCCTCCGTTCGAGGTGAAAACTGCCAATTTCTCAAAAAAACGCTGGGGAGTCTCAGGGAAAAGCAAACCGTGGGGGTGCCGGGGATGACCGTCATTATGGATCGACAACGCCCATCAGCGGCAGCTGAGAAAGGAACCCTTTAAATTGGGGGAGAAGTTTCGTCAAGGGGCTGCGGAGGGGGATTCCTATCTCAAATCTTCTTCAGAAAAGGTGGGAGACGATAAGCGATCTGCCTTCAACCTAGTAGATGTCCGGTCGGGGGGGCAGACGACCGAAACCTCAACCGCAACTTTGCAGGGGGAAGTTCTGCCACATCTGCGGCCGAAGGGAAACGCGGCGGCCGAAGATAAGACGAAGGCCTTCCTCTCGAAGGGGAGCTTGGCGGCGGGCGGCAGTGTATGCCGAGAAAAAAACGGGGTCAATTCTTTCGTCCGAGGCGGACGCATGACTCATGAAATTCTAACTGTTCAGTACGACCGTGATCGGGGAGACACGTGACAAAAAATAATAAGTAAGTTACTCTTCGATAGCCAGGCTCGAGAGGAGAGTCCAGCAATTAGTGAAGGAAGGGAAAGGGGGGGTGCCAAGGACTTTTCCGGGATCTATCTGTAGGCGTGCCAAGTCTTCGAGCAGACACGCGATCAGGCATCTGTGCGGGGGAGGTATCTGTGGGAAGAAAAAACGAAACCCCCATAAAGACGCTTCACCAAAAAAAAAAACCTCTGCCTGATGCTAAGGCGGTTTATCTCAGGGAAAATGAAGACGACAGTTTGAAAAGGGGAAAATGAAAGAAGGGTACCAACGTCTCGATTCTGGGGGAAATTATTTGGTCCTCTTAAAGCACGGAAATTTGAATGCGACGCAGGGCAGGCGTTCCAACGTCGCAGGGATCTACCAAGCAACTGAGGCCGGCTAAGGGGTTGGGTTCGAGGAAGGGAATTTCGATTGTGCGGAAATCACGGGAGGAACCGAGTGGCCCGGGACGAGCCAGCATGATGTGGAGCGCAAAAGGACATCTGTGAACTCCTCGCGAAAAGGGACGCAATCGGCGGTGACGAGAACGAGGGGAATTGGGCGACACACTCCCAGCTCGTCGTAACCGACACACGATGCGGAAAAGAAACACGGGGCGGGCATGTCGTGAAGAAAACTTCTCGTAAAAAAAAAAGGAGAAGAATTGGAAATTGGGACTTTGGGGCATTCGCTGGTTGCTAAGACCTCCGACACTCAAGTCGAACTACCACTTCGCGCAGGGACATTCGCCCACCTACCTCATGAAGCAGCGGCACGCGGACACGTTTTCCGGAACAACTAGCCTGTCAGCTCCTTGGCAATCCAAGAGCAAAAAAGTACCAGCAAAAAGAAGAAAAAGCTAACTCACAAATTCTAAACAAAAAAAAGGCCCTCAATGCGGAGCGACATTCGTATGCCCTGCCGGAGAAGTAAAAAGCAACTTTCGAGTGGGGGGGGCTTCCAAAAAGGGGGAGTTTTCAGGAGGAATGAAGGGCGACGGTCTCTTACGGAAAAATCGGGCGGTAGCCATGTTTGAACGGGCGGTCAAATAGCCGACGTCAACAAAAAAGAGATTAAAATTAGATAGATCGGCTAGTTGAAACTAAAACCAAGTTAAAAGGGATAAGAAACCTATTTTTTCAAGGGAATATACCTGGGCGGAGACGCCCACAGTGTCGAACTCTACAACCGTTGCCGCCATAATAGAGAGACTGCTGTTCATCTACTTTGTCAACGAAGAATTTCCTTAAGAAGGAAGGAAGGAAGAGCATTTCGGGGCCGAGGGTGTTTGAGCCTTGTCGGAGCAGATGTCTGGTATCCTTTGGGAAGCCAGATGGGAGACGCAGCCGAAGGGATACTAGGAAAAGGCAAAATATAGCATGAAGGGGGGTGATGTGTCTCAGTTGGGTCCTTAAGGCAAGAGTTTCACGATTGTTGACCGAGTGTATAAAAACCCTGGGATCTCCTGTGCCCAAAAATCTTTCCCTTAGCATATATTCTTCGCGCCGTATTGCATGGGAACCGCCACTGGCGTGGGGTCGCCGCTACAAATGTTGGTGGATGTTGCAAGTGCGCGCATTTTCGGGTAGACGAAGAGGGGTGACTGGATGTGCACGGGATTTCAACCTCAGGTTATCGTCCCCTATTTGCGGCCGCAAGCTTTCCCACGGGGAAAAAAAATTGCAAGAAAAGGGGTCTGCATGGGAGAAAAGGGACAAATTGCCGACATCTCCTGTATCCGGATCGTCACCCCATAGCTCGAGAACCCACAACGCGAGAGCAGCAAGGAAGGTACTTTATCGAAGGGGGGTGGTAGACCTTTGAACTGCCGCCTGAGCGGCAAAGCGCGTGATTAAATAGGTTCCGGCAATCGAGACTTGTGTACAAAGGGGCCTAAATGAAAAAAGGGAAAAGGCGTCTGCATGGTCGGCCAGGCGGGGATATCACCGCAAGAGCATCAGCGGGGCTGGGGGAGTAAGCTGGGAGAGGGAGTGTGGGTGCAGAAAAAAGAATCTAAAAAAGAGAACATGCAAAGCACTCTCAATTGCCTTATCGCGTTGATCGCCGACTGCAATAACTACAGGAGAACCCGGAAGAAAATTGAACAAAAAAAAAACGAGCGTGGTGAGGGAGGGAGGTATCGATCATGGCTATAGAAAGAGTCGATGGTACTTAGATGTTTTTCTTGCAAAAGGCAAAGAAACATATTCCCGGTCGTCGAATAATTGGAAGAAGACAAGGAAAAAAAGTACTTTGAAATGAGGGAAGTTGATCACCGGGTGCGCCACCCGCGCACAAGCGCTTCATCGAGGGGCTTCTTTCCGATCCAAAAAGGCGAAAGATGAGAACGCGGGGAAAGGAAAGGGCCGAGGGGCGAGGTCTCCTACTGACGACTCGACTCTACGCGGCGGGAAGCGATTAATCGAATCATATCTTCCGAAGGAAGGGGCCGAAAAGAGGGGGGGACGAGGAACAAAGACCGCCGAGCCCATTGAACAAATCGACAACCATGTGTCAATCAAAAGGGTAATGGCTGCACGATGGAAAGGAGGATCGATCAGGAAAAGGGGGGGGGATCTATCGAAGAAAAGGCGCCGACATAGCTACCTCAGCGGAGCAGGGCAGTGCGCAACCTCGCGCCCTGGGCGAAGAGGGTTCAAAAGGGGGAAGAAGGGGTAACCTTCTTGGTCACATCACGGCTAAGGACCTGGAAAGGGCTAATGCATCCTATGCGAAGTCCGCCGAGATTACTCCGCTCCAGCGAGGAAGAAGAAAAAGCTTAAGATCACGGAGGGGGAAAACTTGCTGAGAGCGGTCTACGCAGCTTCATGACACGCAAGAGAAGTCACCTGAGAATAGCGAAAAATCGAACTAAGGAGAATAGATAGGAATGAGGTAAGCGGCTTCTTCGAATATCGCCAGGCTCTTGCGTGCTTTTTACAAGAAGCGGCAGGAAGCATTTGACAAAGAAAAAGCTCCCCGGAAGCTTTCAGGGGCCGGCTGCACTATCGGAACCCGAGATATGAAAAAAAAAAAACTGGCGTGTAACTGAAAAGGAGGAAATTCTCTCCTGTTACGAATCGCACCGGGATGTCGCGAGACTAAGACCGGGGGACATCCCAGGGGAATTCCGACGAGGGGAAAAATATTAACTGTTAAGGGGAAAAAAGAATTATGAAAAAAGGGTCGCACTGCAATGGTGGAGACTGGTTAGTTGAACATTTGGTCGCTGACTTCCTGGTGACCAAACTCCGCGGGGAGCACATGGAGTCGTGTTCCTGTCTGCGACAAGGGGCAGCAAATGCAAGGGAATGAACGCCGAACCCTTCTTGGTGCTCACCCGGAATTCTTGAAAAGAGGTTAGGCCAGTTGTTGGAAGACTCGGGAAAAACTGTGGCGATTATATCCGATGAACCGGTTCAAACCGTCGATGGCCTAAAGACGTGCACTAAATCGTGATCACCCGCGCGTGTAGAACTCTTCACAAAAAAATTAACCCACTGCGAATGAAACAGCCCAGGGAATCTAACAAGGAAAAGAAGGAAAAAAGGCCACAGGAAGGGGAAAAAGGGAAACACAAGTTCTGATTAACATCTGGGGGACTCCTCTAAAGGGTCGGCCGTCGCTCTCTTCTCGTGCAGCGACGACCTCCACTGGGCGAGATCCGCGGGTCCCAAACGAAGAGGGGGGTGAAATAGGGGAGAAGGGGGGGGAACCATCTTCTCTAAAATGCCTCTCAAGAACACGCGGGTCTGTGGCGCGTTTCTGGAGGGGGTCATGGACAACAAAGGAGTGAGAAACTCGCGTCAACGATTAACAAAAAAAAAGGGGGGAAGAGGAAAAAGTCCGAACGATCCCCCTTCTCTCAGAGGCGTCAATGGCCAGGACCGATCTCTTAGAGGCAAAATTCAGTTTGGGAGAGAGCCTCTGCAACTCTCGATGGGGGGGCGCACATTCGGTCTCTCAAAGACGCTCGCGCGCTCTGCGGGGGAAATCGCGCAGGCGCATCCGTGTGACAGTCGTGTCAGGCAGTCTCGGGGTAAAAAGGGGAAGACTAGGGGGGGGGAAAGGCTCGAAAGTATTCCAGTGCGTCTACTAATATTCCCCCCATGTTCGCAATCACGTCGGCCACCCGGAGGTCAATTAGGTGGAAAGAATCTGTGTAGGGGAGGGAAGGGGGTAGTTACCTTAAAGAAGAATCCGTGCAAGCCGAGGGTGGTGAATGACTGCGCGCTGACAATGTGAGCTTACCCACGAAGAAGAAGGTCTTTGAAAGATATGGGGAAAGACATTGCAGGGAAGGGGAGGAATTCATTGAAAAAATGGGGAAACAGCATTTACGCGAGCCTTGCAGAGCGACAGAGTGCCGGGCTGTCCTGGAATTGGACTACGACCCTGAAAGGCGAAAAGGCACGGCTATAGAAAAGGTCCACACGGGAGGGGGGGGGGGGACACTTTCCGGCCGTCGGTCCATCCACAAAAAACGGCCGGGAAAACCGACGGTTTGGAGGAAATCGGGCCAAGAGTAGGAAGCACCTTGGCCAAAGAAAAAGGCCAAAGGAAAAAGAAAAGGGTGCCATCGCTAGATCCTCATTCGAATAGTTTCAAGGAAAGGGGTGGTGGTCATGAATCAAAAGGTCGAAAAGATAAAGGAAGGAGGTCATCTTGGTAAAAAGCACTTGACACTGAATCAATGCCGCAATGAGGCCCAAGCTAGGTCCGAAACAGGCTGGACATAACTAGTAGGGAAAGGAGGTCCAAGAGGAAGGGAAGGGTTTCCACTATTTATTTCACCCTTAACAGTGTTTGTGTGGACCCCAACCGATACTATTTCAGGGGGATGGAAGAAAAAAATATACTGAAGGAGACGGGGGAGTTCAGAAGCACCGAATGTGTCGTCCAATCTTGCAAAAGCAAGATTACACGCCGGTGAGAAAAGGCCTAGAGAGGACCCCAGGGTAGGGGGGGAAGGAGGGGGTCGAGAACTCCCGCTCTGACAGATCATCGGGAGTAGGCGTGGCTTCAAGAATACGGGACATTCCTCTCTGCGCAAACAGGGGAAATGGGAGGGAAGACATTCATAGAGAGAAAAAAACCAAACGTGAGAACAGAGTGAAGGAGGAGAGGGACCGCGCTCCAATGTTGGGTTGGGTGGTTTGTGGGGGGGGGGTTTGGTGTGGGGTGGTTTCAGGGCTAAAAAGCATGGGATCGTCGGGCGGAAGAAGGGAAGGTCTCTGAAAAAAAAAGGTCCCAACCGGCGGTGACGGCACAAGTCGTACCCTGAGCCGACCTTCGCTCAAAGGCGGGCTTTTGTGAGCACCGGCGTGGGTGAGGATGGCAGAGGGGGGAGATCGGATCCCCTTCTTTGGAGCGAGCATCGGTCAGTTAAGCAGAAGGAACAACGGGCAGGGTCCACAAAAAAAGAAAAGTTTAAAAAAGGGGAAGGGCAGAGGGGACGGCCACCGACCTATCACCATGCCTGCTGCTACGAAATAGCTTGGGACCTAAAAAAAAAAAAAGAAAATTGGAAAATACAAAGAGATTGTGAAAGGAGGAAGACGCTGGCTATCTATATACGGGGGCCATCGTGCAAACACTGAAAAGATCGGGGGGCTGAGGGAAAGTCTACGAAGGTGAAGTCGCCTTTGCTAAAAGGGGAGGACCGGTTCTTGGGGCGGGGGCCTTAGCGTCAAGGGGGTCCTAGAGGTTGCAAGTTCTCAAAGAGAGGGCAAAAAAAAAAACCAGTTGAGGAGGGAAAATCCTCGAAGGAAGGGCAACCCTTCCGCGTGGGGACCCGTGAAAGAATCGCCTTGAGGCCCTCGGTTCATGTGTGAGTTTAAAAAAAATTGCTCAGAAGAGCAAGGACCAGTTGGCGAGAGGGGAGAGTGTCATGGGGGAGGGGGGGCGGAAGCGCACACGGAACGGTCTTTCTCACAGCGGAAACGATCGATTCACGGCCATTGGGGACCGCACATTCGTATCAAGCCGGAGGACAAACAGAGGACATTCACCTTCGGAGAAGGGCAGACCCGCGATTCCGACCACACGCGACTCAGCAATGTCCTAGGGGCGCAGGGCGATTTACGAAAAAGAGGAGGAATTCTACAATCATAACAAATCACGGGATTCGCCTGGAAACCTCGGAACCCGGCAGGTAAAAAAAGAACGTAAAATTAACAAGAGAAGATATGGGCGAGGGGGGGAAAAAGGAAAAAGTACTCTGGGGCTCTCTTAAGGAGGGAACGCCGCTGTTGCTGCAAACCATAGTGGCACCAAAACGGCATCGTTGCGAATGTTCAAGACTCAGAGGAGGAGACTCTCTGATTCATTTATTAAGTCGTTGTAAGTGCGGCGAAGAGTTTGAGGAGTTTGTCATGCACTCCCCGGAGGCCCGGAAAATAAAGAGGAAAAAAACCGAAAGAGGGGGGAATAAGAGACCTGTCTGGATTCCAGGAAGGTCAGAAGGTACGCCTCGGGACTCACGCCTTCGCTCGGTGTCGCCGTATACGAAACGTCAAACGCCGTGTCGTCAAGTCAACGTAACAAAAGACAAATTGTCCAAGGAAGAAGAAGGGAAGGAACCAGAATGGACCGCGAGAAAAAAGAGGGGGTCAAAACTGTTTCAGTATGAAAGGGGGGAATAGCGATGGTGATTCATCGCAGTTGTGGTTTTCGAGCAGACCGCGGGATAAAAGAATAGGAAAAAAATGAGGGGGGGAATCTGCTAAAAAAGGGGAGAAGGTGTACAGTTACGAAGTACAGAGGCCCCAGCCGCGGGCGAAAGGAAACAATACAAGAGACCAGAGCTAGCCAGAGTTGCGTCGGGAACACATCGGGTGTGTGTCTGCCCAAAAGGCGCTGTCTTGAAAAAAAAAGGAGAGGATCGAATCCAAGGAAAAGGAAGAAATAGAACTTCCACAATTGGACGCCGTTGAATGGACGTCAGAGACAATGGTTGGAACAATAAGTCTGCCAAAGAAAGTGGGAAAAATTCGAGAAGCCTTGGAAATTCGGGTTCATAAAGTTGCTGACAGTGTACACGCCGTAGGCATTGCACTCGATGTATGGGAAGACGGACGGATGTAAGAGCACTTATCATCCGGTGCATTTCTAACGGCAGCAAAAAGTGGCAACCTTGACGTCTTCCGAAGGGTTGGGGGGGGGGAAGCCGCCGGGGCCTCGTCAGCGGAGGCAAAAGCTGAATGGGAAACTGGGGGAGTGTTCACGGATATTCGATGCGATTGAGGGCCAAAGGGCAAGAGCCGATATCGGACAAAGAAGGATGGCTGAAAAGCGACTTCCAAAAGGCGTTTAAAGTGGGCAGGCCGAAGGTCGAGGCGACTTCGCGCTATGAGCAGTGGGGCACTGCGACGCGTATAAAGGGAGCCAACGCGTTTCGATCGGAAAGGACTGACTCGGAAACAAATGCGCTGGAGCGGTCATCGAGGCGACTGGAACATAAACTACTGAAGGGAAAAGGGTCTGGGAAGGAGTCCCCTTTCTACGTTGGGGCATGAGCCCTCCGGTCCTCCGCCCAGGGCCCGATTTGCGCACTGCCCCCTTAAAGAGGGACTCATTTCCTTGGCCATGGGGGGGGAACTGCTCAGACGTCTCGAATGTAGATGAAGACTAACCCCCATACATCAGCGGCCAGCAGATGGACCGTTAAATCGAAAAAAGAAGGGGGGTCTGGAGGAAGGGAAAGTAATTTCTCTGAGGGTAGACTCCGCGCAAGGAACGGCAGGCATTGGCGAAAGAGAATGTCGGGGTTCCTCGCTAAAGTGCAGGGGAGTCGGAGAGTAAAGATGGAGAAAACGAGAAAGGAAAAAAGAGTAGGGGGTGGGGGGGGGGGAAAGGGGGAGGGAAAAACGGCCTTCTTCGTAAGCGGCCGAAGATAGCGAAGGAGAATTTCCGATGCGCTTGCTGACCTCTTCCGTGAAAAGAAGGTAAGGGACAAAGGGGCATCACGGAGTCTTTCAAAAATCAGTCGGTTTCGTCATAGCTAATCAATTCTCTGTTTCAGCCGAATCTGGGGTCTTGACTCGCATTTACAAAAAGAGGAGGAAAAGCTACTCTTCAGAAGAAAGGAGAGGGAAGTCATAAAAACTCATCAAAAGTCGGGCCTTCGGTTGGGCCAAGGAAAGCTTTCAGGGCTGCGTGAGCTTAGGTGCACATGGGCGATCAGTGCAAATGAAGAAAAATCACCGATATTGGACTTGATGTGGAGGGGCGAAAAACACCCTAAAGAGCGCTTACGGCCGCGGGGCACAAACTCTGGCAAGGGGGGATCTCACGCAAAGAAGAAGGAAGACGAGAGGGATTTCCAGGGACTTAATCAATTGTAAAAAAGACGTTGCCTTCCTGCGGAGAGCACCTGTTACCTGCGCAGAAGGAAGGAGGACTTGTTCCATTCATAAGCAACTCATAACTACCATGCAGGGGGGGGAAGTCTGGTGGGGAAGGGAAAGTTTCGCATGGGGGAGGGAAAGATAGGGACGTAAACTGAGCCCCGGTTACCTAGACAGCATTTAAATAATGGGGATCAAAGTTGAAAAGGTATGTGAGGCAAAGCGAACCTCTTTCAGCATCTCGGGGGCCTGGATGGTATTTGGCCGCAATAAAGCTCTAGGGAACCTACAAGCAAAAAAGAGATAAACTAATCAACAACTGGGGCTATGGCGGTTGAATTACCCTCCGAGAAAGCAAGATCGACCCCCTTGGCGAAATGCAACTGGATTGTTGAAGAAAAGAGAGAATTCAAAAGAGTAGAAATAAAAAAAAAAGTACATGGAACATGCACGCACCCCTCACTCTTATCGAGCGCGGGCGGGGAATACGTTTACGAAGGCGATACTAGGAAAGGGTTAAACAATCCTTGGGTCATAATAAGAAAGCCCAAAAGAAAGAAGCCACATGCTCCTGATGAAAAGGAAAAGGAACACCCTTAAGGCCTCAGCGATCGACGTCATCTGAACCAATCCAGTAGAAACTCCTGCTTGATTAAAAAAAAAAGAGGGGGGGAGAAACTTTCGATAAAAAGGGGAGATTTTGGGAGGGGGAGGGTTCACGTTCTCTTGACCTGAAAAGCGGCGGGAGCCATGTTTGAACGGGCCAAGACATCTCTCGAACAAACAAAAAGGGAAGAGATAGATGTAGGGAAAGTTGGAAGACAAGGGCACCCATTTACTAAAGAGATGGACGGTAAGAGACCGTCGCGCATCAGCCGCACTGGACCTCAAGTAGAACATGAAGGCAGAAAGCCAGAATGTTGGCATCGAAGGGGGGGGGAGAGAATTCTATTAGACTAGCGTACTGACTCGGCCATTCGGACTTCGGGTTTTTCGCTGCGTGAGCAGAGCATTATCCCAAGGGGGGAGATGAGGATTGCCAAGGAGCACGAAAAAAAAAGAAAATCTCAAGGCGAAAGGGTAACCAACGCCGCTGTGAGGAAGAGGGAGGGGGCATCATGCGCGGCCTTGTTCGACGAGTGGTGGCACGCAGTCTGTCAGAAAAGGGAAACGCAAGTCAGTAAAAGAAAAAAGAGAACCCTGAGAAAGAGGGAGGAAAAGAGGTGCATTTCACACCGACCAATTGCGTTTCGCCGGCCACGTTTTTGGGTTTCCGTCCGGGGGTAAAAAAGTTACAGAGGAGGGCCTGAAGGAAGAAAAGTTATGTCCCTCGATGGGGAGGGAAGCATGCGTGGCGCGACGGTCACCAAAACCCATCTATTACATAAATCTGCGGATGGGAACAGGAGGAAACCCGTTAAAAGGGATAAAAAGAATCCAAGAGAAACTGGCCATTCTAAACCAACCCGCTCAATCTGGTGTTATTCGAAGTTGATGGTCTACGTTGAAAGTCCACAGTGCGCGCAGGCATGCAAAAGGGCGCTATTAATAGGAGAAAAAACAAGAGAGACGGGGGAAACCCGTCGGAATGGAAACGACCGTCTCAGGCCTCTTTGCTTGAATCACGCAAGAAACAGGGGCTGGAACGAAGTAGCTTGAGGGGAGGTGTTTCTCAAGAGGGACCACCAACCAGCTACACCTCAAAGTCCTCTAGAGTGACCCTTGATCGCGCTGATCGCCAAAGGGTTAACGAAGAAGAACTTTCAAGCCCAAAAGAGGAAGGGGAAACAAAATTGAACCTCAGGGGCCCAATTTGTTTATATGATTTATCGAGCATGGCTATCGAGGAGAGGGTAAGTATAGATTTTTGTTGGGTCATTGAAGTAAAGACAAAGATTTCACTGGTGAGGCGTAAAAAGGGAAGGGGGCGATCTCAGGCACCGCCTGAATTGAAAGACCGCATAAAACCGTTGGCGCTAAACGGCGGCCGCGCGCAGCAAGCAGTCGCATGGAAGGCAGTAGCCTCATCTTCATTACAAGGAGGGAGTCTTACTAAGAGAGGAAGGAAAGAGGGCCAAGGGCCATCGAGGGGGGGAATTGACGGTCTCGATCTAACTCCCGGACTCTAAGTCTGCGAAGGAGGCGCGGAACCTACGACATATTTTTGCCTTCTTTAATCCATCGTGAGAGTAGGAAGAGAACACTCAACAGGGACGAAATCATGGGGGTTCGATCTTCACGGAGGCGCTGCACGCGGAGGGGCGAGGCTTTTCTCAAAGAGATCGAGCTCCTGGAAAACAAAGAGAAAAAATTCCATGTATGGACGAATAGAAAGGGGAGGGGGATACATACTCCTTGGAAGAAATCGCGCAGGACAGGGGGGTCGTAGGACCCTGAAGGCCATCCGGGTAAAAACGTAATGTTCTCGGAGCCGCAGGATCTCTAAGTGGGGAAAGTCGCGGAGGTAGGAAAGAAGGGTGCTCTCCCTATGCCTCCTCTACAGGATAAGGAGATAGCGAAGGAAAGGGAAAAATTTCTCTAGTAGGGGTCTAGGACATCCTCGTATGCTCCAGCATTTCTTCAGTCGGGAAACGCGACGACACAGCTAATTATATGAGAGCTAAAATCACTTAGAGGGAGGGATGAAAGAAGCGGGAAAAAAAAGTCTCTTTCCAAGTCTTGGAACCGAGGGGTACCGTTGCAACCACTACAGAGCAGGGATTTGC
>Ga0179593_1468255_pt1 | contig 13790 bp, 19 predicted proteins | sample CZODoug2_1_08_16_FD_185931 | JGI IMG/M metagenome (GOLD analysis project Ga0179593, IMG submission 185931) | Vadose zone soil fungal communities from Angelo Coast Range Reserve, California, USA - CZODoug2_1_08_16fungal (PacBio error correction) | ecosystem: Environmental > Terrestrial > Soil >...
AAGGGCCCGCGAAACTCGGTGAGAAAACTGGAAGTCCAACTCGGCTGCAGAAAAGGGACTGTGGCGAGACAGTCCTCGGAAGAAGAGAGGGGAGGGAGGGGGTACGATCGAATAAAATTAGGAAGGGGGTTTTGTGGAGGGAAGACACTGGATGTTCAGCGGATGGGATTGGTGGCCGGGGCGATGTATACGAAAAAAATACCCAGGAAAAAGGCTGAGCCGGCACGAAACCCGGTGGAGGGTGTCACGGCTGTGGGTGCGGGAAGCGAAAAGAATAGAGATCAGGAATCGTCGGAGGATGAACGAAGGGCGGCACGGATTGTTCTTAGGCGTGTCCCTAAAGACACGCCGGGGCAGGCAGAAACGGCAGCCGCTAGAGTCGAAAAAAGTCCCGCAAGCGAGGAAGGGGATCACGCTACTGGAGACTAAGGAATCCGTGCAAACAGGAGGGGGGGTTTTTGTTGTAGAGATCAACAAAAGAGAGCGTAAGGAGCGTAATCTGAAAAAGAGAGATTAGGGAAACCTAAATTTGGAAAACCCAGTATCCTGGAGAGAGGAAGAAGGACACACGGGTGGGGGAGAAAGAGAAAAGGGAAAAAAGCGAAAAAAAAAATCAGAAAACTTCGGGGTTGGGCTAGGAGAGGCACTACAGGAGCGGGAAGTTAGCGTACCAGTAGGATGGCCGTAAGATCAATAAGAAAAAAAAAGGGACAAGAGAAGGAGGAAAGACAATTGGCCTCATTCTGTGGGCCTTAAAAAGTATCTAAAAAAAGAGAAGGAAAAGGTGAGATCGTGATGGGGTAGGTGGGAAACGGCTCCAACCTCAGAAACTGGGCCGCGATCGAAAACCCGGAAAGTCTCTAAAGGAAAAGGGGTAAGGGGAGCAGTGGCCACCGAGAGGGGCCATAGGTGGACAGGAATATGTCCTCCGGGAAAAAGAAAGAGAAGAAGGCATCCGGTTTTCGGTACAGGAGTAGAACCCTGCTGTTTCATGTGTCCGAAAAGAGTGCAAAGTAAACCGGAGTTATAACGAAAGGGGACAACTCTGGGTTAGCTATCATTCGACTTGGGGTGAGTATTGTGCTAACCGGGGGAAGCAGGGGCGCAGGGAAGAGAAAAAAAGATTAGGATGGAACGTTCTTAGAAGGACAGAGAAAAAAGATACGGGAAAGTGGACCGAGGAGGGGGGGGGTACGAAAGCCTGTGGAAGAAGAAGGAAGATCGTTTAAAAGGTTAATCTAGCGTATCCTAGCAGAAAGAGGATGAAAAAGGAGAGGGATACCCAACAGGACTTTATGCGTAGAGGGACTTAAAGGGAAAAGGCATTCGTCACTTAGGGGGGAAAGAAGGAGAAAGGGAGCGGGGGATCGGGGAAGGACACAACTACTCTGGACGAAAAGTAGGCCAAGTTAGAACGGATACTTTTGAAGGTGGAAAAAAGGGAGGGCCCTGGGTGAACTGGGGAAAGGAGTGGCGAGGGAGGGGTCAAAAAAGGTCGAGTTTGTGAACGCACGATGCGTACCGTCGAGGGAGAGGGAAGAGGAAGAGTGATGCAACAAGGGATGGGGCGAAAAAAAGACTCTATGTTCGAAAACCCACTATCCCAACATAAGAACCGAAAAAAAACCACCTATGGTTGGGGAGGGGCCCGCACCTAGGGACCGTACCTCATCAGATGAAAAAAAAGAGCAGCGGTAAGTGTTAGGGGGGTGAAGTCTCCAGTGGAGGAAGGGGAAGAATCTCAAACAAGGCACGGTCGCAGGTCAAAGCAACAAAAGAGGGAAAAGCTTTGTTTACGGTCAGCGCCACTAGGCGAGAAAGAGAGGACATAGAAAAGGTGCGCACTGGAGGACGGGAAAGTCGGGGGACAAAGCTGGGCTAAGGGTGGGTAAGGAGAGCGAATTTGAGACAAGTCCGAAATGCGCCCGGAAAGGGAGGGAAAGAAAGAGAAAGCGCTGCAGGACGGAAACGAACCCAGAGAAGTTCGGTAAGCCTGCGAAAACGACCGAAAAAAGGGTCTGGTTCTTGAGCGAAAAGAGACAGAACTTACTATAGGGAGGGCACTCACTTCAATTCGACACTAACGTCTAAGGTGTGGTAAGGTTGGTAAAGATCAGGAACGGACTGGGGGAGGGAAAAAAGACAAAAGGGCATGAGGCGTACGGGGGGGAGGGGAAGGAAGAGGTTGGTCAAAATCGAAGAAGAGGGAAGGTGAGAAAAGAGAAACCGCTGACGGTTCCTAGAGAAAGGAAGTCACCTGAATGGTTCTTGCTAAAAGTAGGGAGACGAGGACACCATTAATTAGGGAGAGAGAGGTCTGAGCGTACAACTTTGGAGGGGAAGAGCGACACGCTTCCTCGGAAAGAGAGGTAGGAGTGAAATGGGGGAACGCTGCGGATTATTCTCCAGTGGAGATAATAAGCAGAAGCATGAAGAATTTAAAGACAGCTTAATTTCACAAAAAAAAACAAAGAAAGAGAAACGCGTGGAACGAGTCAATTCTCCAAAGTGGCTGTATGGGAGGGACAGCGCTGATGAGAAAAGAGGAGAGAAATGAGACTCAAAATATGAGAGGACGGCAAGAGAAGGAGCCAAAAGTATCCTGGATGCAAAACATTCCCAGAGAGAAAAAGTCGCTATTGTGAAGTCGGAGAAGGAAGAATGCAGAAAAGGGTAAGGAAGTGGGGGGGGAGGGTCAAAGGAAAATGAAACCTACGGTATGGAAGGCCTAAGATGGGGATGAGACGCAGATCAAAAAGGGGGGAGGGGATGAAGGGGGAAAAAAGAGAAGCAGGGAAAAGGATGAAAGAAAAAACAAGTTTGACAAAGGGGGTAGGGGGGGAACAAAAGAGGGACACCGAGATTGTCTGCCAAAAAGCAGAGAATGATAGCGGAGGACGCCCTCAAAAAAGAATGAAAATTTCTAAGATGTGAAAATTCGATTACCAGTCGAACGGATAATTTCAAGGGAAGGAGAGGAAAAGGGAGGAGAGGGGAAGGACCAGAGGAATTGGCTTTTGGGAGCACGGAGGAAAGAGATGTGAAAAGGAAGAAGAGGAAATTAGTTGGTCATGACAAAGAGGAAAAAAAGAATGTCACTTAGCATGTATGTCTTGCTCACTTCGTGGAGGAGCTCGGGATCGCGAAGTGGAAAGAAAGAAAAGGTGAGGAGGCTTGTCGGAAAGGAGAACCAAGGATTGTGTCTCTGGAATTGGAAGGAACGCTTGACGTCCGCAAAGGGAAGGGAAAGGAAGAGAGTGGAATTCTCTGGGCGGGATGAGAAAGAGGTCAGGGACCGAGGGACGGAAACTGTACACGAGAAAGGTCCAGTTAACGTCAATGAACTGAAGAGGAGCGCTTCTACCTAGGGTCAGGCGAGAAACGAGCGGGAAATCAATGAACGGCTCTCCTCTGGGTAATAGAATTCGGTAACAAGAGGAATCGCGCCCCCGGGGAGCGAACAAGGCAAGGGCATAAAGGTCAGGGGACTGATCTGAAGAGAGAAAGGAAAAGGAGAGTAAAGAGAGATATTGGGCAGAGAGCGGTCATTGCCCCTGAAGAGGTGAGGACGCGAGAGTTCTTTGTGTTCAATGGTGGAGAAGGAGGTGAAAGACAAAATCTGAAGGGGCAAGTCTTGATCTCGGGAGAGAGAGTCGCGCAAGGAAAAAGAGAAAGACAGGAAAAAAGGAAAGATCGGATACACGGTCGTAAAGATGAGGAGTCTCTCATCAAATCAAAAAAAATTCACTTGGGAAGAGGGACTGGCAGTACCCGATTTCAAGATGAAAGGCGCAACAAAACAACAGCCAGAACTGATGGGAGAGGAAAGGTGGCTTGACGGAGGGGAAGGGGGACGGAGATGGTCTAGTGGAAGCCTAGACTCGCGGGCATATAAAGAGGACCTAAAAACACAAACAGGAAAACCTAATTCTTCTGGTCAAGGACAAGACAGAACGTGAGGGGAGGGAGAATGGTCGTGAAGAAACAGAACCATTGCCCATCAACCAGATTGCGCGGAGAGCCCAAAAAAATGGAAGAGGGAATAATATCAACTCTTCGTCTCTTCCGTTGGGGGCACAAAAAGAACTGTCAATCGGAGGGGGGCAAGAGAACGTTGGAGGGGGGGGAGAACGGAAAAAAAGAGACGTCGGTTAACGGTGTGGCTGATCAATCAAGAGGCCAGGGGGTCAACAAGAAAAGGTTAAAAAAAGTGAAATCAAAGATGCCGGAAGGACTGAAGCTCAATACTATCGGAGGGAAAGGAGGAAGGAGTCGAAGGAAGGGGCATCTAATTACTTTGTGTCGGGGACGCGTTAAAGCACTTGGAGAGAAAGAGGGGGACAGAAGTACGGGTGGCGGAAGCCGGAAGGTCCCGCCAAAAAAGCCAGGTGGAGAATGACGGGGACAGTGGCAACAGGGGTGAGGCGGGTGGTCCGCTTGGCAGTGAAAGTGACACGAGGGACTAGTGGGTCCACTGTGTATACGGAGAAAGGCAGGGACAGAGGGGGGAGAAGGTTGTGGAAGGAGAAGCTAGGGAAAGAAGATCGTGGCCCGCGAGGGAGTTGAGAGAGCAAGGAGGGGGTGAAGGGGAACTGACTTTTCGCAGAGAAGAAGAAGGAAGAAGGGGGAGGACGTGCAAGAGACTTCCTACAGTCAACAGGAAACTAGAGTGAAAAGAGCAGAAGGAGAAGGGGGAGAAAGAAAAGGGGAAGGGACGCAAGCCTCGATGCGGCTGGGTTGTAGGAGGGGGATTCCACGTAGTCCGAACTTAATTGTACCAACTAAGGTAAGAAGGGGAACATCGGGGACTGGCCGTTAAGAAGGGGCATCCGCTAGTAGAAAAGTAGAAAAAAGAAGGGGGCCTTCAGGTAAGAAGAAACCAAGTCAGAGAGCGGGTTCGGCGTTAAGTAATTGGTTTCCCCTAAGAGTGAGAACCACTGACCCGAAAGAAGACAGGGGGTGCAAGGGGAAAGTCTCAGGTATAGGTTGCCGCGAATGTGGGGGGAAGAAGGAAAAACAAATGGGGGCTACAAAAAAACATAGGGGACGGAGTGCAGGATGGTAGTCGGGATTGGGGGTCATAGGAGCGGTTTGGGAGGGGAAGGGGGAGGGGACGGTATCAAAACGAATTCGGGTTGGGAAAAAGGTCATAATGGTGGACTGCAAAGGGAAGGGGGAAGAAATTGACGATAAAAGGAAGGGGGGAAGGAAACAATACCGCTCTCCTGAATCTCAAATCTTCAAGTGCGGAGTCACTGGAAAGTAGGCCCTCGTTGCGGGCCAGAAAAGGGGGGGAACTGGCAGTATTGGGAAAAATTTGTTGTCACTCTTAAATTGAGGGTCTGGAAAAGAAGAACAAACAGGGGTGGGGAGCAAGGACGAGGAAATCAAAATTCGAACAGGACGCAACGGCTTGTTGAAGAAACCAACTCGACCCGAAGAGTGAAATGAAAATAGGACGCATTGTATGGAGCCAATAACAGGGATCAGTAGGAACACTAAACCGCGAATGGAAAGAATAGAGGGGTACTAGTGGGAGGGAAGGGAAGAGAGACGCTTAGTCCAAATGAGAAGACCGAGGCACCGAAAAACTCAGAAAACACGACATTTCAGAAAGAGGGGGGGGAGCCTATTACAAGGGGAGGGCTTTGAAACAAAAGGGGCGTATCACCGCCACGTGTGGGGGAGTGCAAAAAAGCACCCCATTCGGACGTCACCAAGAAGCACTGAACCCCCTTCGCCGTGGCAAAGGTAGTAGTCCTTGTCGATAAGGCCCCACCTTCCATCGGTTCTGGACAAGAAGAACGAAAGGGAAGGGAGGGCAAGTATCTCATGGGGAGCACCGGCAAGAAGGGGAGTCCTCCGGAGCGAGTGAAGAGGAGAAGGAGAGAAAAAGATGTAAGGAAGGGGAGGAAAGAAAACGACCAAATTATTATCTAGGACAGTGTCTTACATCGTGAAAATGTCGTCAGCTTGGGACAAGCAGGGTGACCTCAGGGGTGGAATAGAAGGCAATCAGTATCAAGATTCCGGATGAGTGAGAGAGAGAAGCGGGGGACAGAGAGAGGGTCAACATCACGTACAAAATCGAAAAAGGAGGAAAAAGACATCACCGAAGTGGAGAGGAAAAATTGAAGGGTAATTCACCATATAGGTAAAAGGAAGGGCCGAGGGAATGAACTGACCGCATAGAGCGTTGATGGAAGGTCAGGAAAACCCCGACGACCCCGGAGGATCTGGATGGTTTCGGCCGGGTCGAGAAGAGATCAATCATAAGAAGGGGGCCGGCACGACGGGGGTTCAGCTGTTGTTGAGAAAAAGGGGGGGCACGGTTCAAGTTGTGGAAGAAAAAAAGGGAAAAAAGGAAAAAAAGGCAGAAGAGGGGGTTACTCTCGCGGGAGAACTCCGGAGAAAGGCAGTGCTTTTGCTCAAAGTTGGAAAAGAAAGGGGGGGGAGGAAGAGAAAGTAGCAAACGGAAGGTCGCTTAGCGACGCTCACGAAAGGAGACTCCTTTTGCTGGGAAAAATTCCCCAGGAAGAGGGAGGAAAGAAGAAAAAAAATGTCGAGGAATCAGGGGGAAACTAGACGATCCGTAGAACGCAATGCAGCGGGCTAGAAAAAAGGCAAAACAGACGACACTTCTCACTAAGGACTCTCAGGGGAATAATACACTAAGATTTGCGGGGAAAAAAAAACATCGCAAACGAAGGGCCCTAAAGAAAGAGCATGACACAATGTAAGTGAGAACTCTAATTTCACAAAGGAAATTCTCAACAAGAAAAAATGAGCACCCGAGAAGCGCAAACCGTCTTTTGTAGTGAGAGGGGGAATTGGCCTCTCCAAAAAGCAGAAGAGGAGCCAAAAAGGGGAGGAAAATCAAACAAGATAATGAACGGCGCCTGGTAGGGAGGATGAATGAGAGGCCGGGTCGGCCTCAAGTAGCGGAAATCAAGGATCTTCTCTGCTTGAAGAAAGGCTCCGATAAGGAAAAGGGGGCAAAGACTAATTCAGGAAGCTAAGAGGGAAGTGCAGGCAGAAAGTAGGCACACGGAGTGATCGAAGAGGGGGCCATAGGGCGGCACTTTGAAACTCGTACGCCTTAGAGTCAGGCAAAAAAGCCGTAAAGCAAAATCAAAAGAGACGAAACACCAACAACAGGAGGGAGCAAACGATATATTGGATCAAAAGGGAAACTGGGCTGCCGAAAAAAAAGTAGCCAAAGGGCGGCCGGGCGAGAGGAAAAAGTACGGAAAGGGGGAGGGCACACGGCCGAGGAGATAAAGCCGCATAGGACCGAGGTCGGAGGGGCCGTAGAGAATGGAGCTTCAGGGAAAGACAGAGGATTGAACGCTACGATGCCGAACAACTTCATTATCTAACAGCTTAGAAAAGTGCCTAAGAGGAGCTGCCGAAGGGAGGGAGGCTGGTCGAACATTGTCCTTCGGAAGGGAAAAAGAAAGAGGATAGGTAACGTACTATGCAGAGTAATAAGCTAATAGGTGAGAAAGGTCCGCGAGGCAAAACTTTCTTAAAACCCCTGGGAAGGGGATTATGACATGTAGGCAGTGAAAATTGCCTGAGAAATGTGGCAACTGTTGCGGTTATAATGTCCGTAAAAGGTGAGGCTAAGCGGCCGACGAGACGGAGGAGGGGAAGAAGGGGGCGAACGGGGTATCAGGTCGACGTTGGAGCGAGGGCAAGCCGCCGATCTGCAAGCCATCGCGGCGATGACCCGAAGCACTATTGGGAGCAGGGTGGATGGCGAAAGAAGAGGGTGAGATTCAGAGCAACAAATTCCAAGAAAGGAAGAATATTGCTAAAAGAGTAGGGAAGAAGGGATGATGACACAGAGAGAGTGAGACGTCGGAGAGCGTAAAACGGATTTGACACCGACCTAGCATTGTTCTCAACCCAGTATAAGTTTTTTGGGAAAACCGACGGTGAGGCCACCACCGGGTCATGGATGGAAAGCTCGCCAAGATGATACAAGACTGGGGGGGGGGTAGTAGTGTGGGATAGGAAAACGTCACTACATCGCTCAGGAGGAGACGGGAAAAGGAGAAGGGAGAGGCAGAATATGGGGTCGACGTGCGCGCGAAAAGGTCTCCGCAGCTTTAATTCACCTTGTCCGAGGTCGACTGACGGAGATGGGGGAACCCGGGCGGAAGAGAACTTGCCGAAAATCTAATCCTATAGAAAGGAAAGCCACTTACGGAGAAGAATAAAAGAGGGAGGGTGACGCAAGGGATTGAAAGATGAAGACAGGGGCATATGATGAGGTAAGAAAGCCTGGTTCGATACAAGGAAAAAGGTAGGGGGTGGGCAGGAACGAGTCTAGGAATAGACTTGGGGGAGAGAGCGACAGGAAATCGGGGGGAATAGAGGGGGGCTTAAATGCTTAGTGGTGATCAGACGGAGATGGGGTTGCGCAGGGGAAAAGCGGTTTGTTGGGCTTAGGGGGCTTCTCCAATTACAGTAAAGACAGAGAAAATGAGGAGGGTGGGAAAGGCTTGAGAGGTGTAGGGAGGAGCATCCTAAAGGGGGCGGGTGAGACAAGGGGAGGGGGAGGAAAAGAAAGAAAGAAGAGAAATACCAAGAATAAAGAGAGGGCAGGTGGATGCAGAGAGGGGCGTTGGGAGCTTTTGCATTCGTCTTCATTTGGGGAAGGACGTGCAGCGCTCCTCGTGGAGGAAAAGGAGGAGGATAAAGAGAAAAATCGAATGAGGGGGGGGGAAACGCTGCTTGGAAATTTTCCGTGGGTGAGGGAGAAAGGAAAACTTCAGGGTCTCATAAATCGAAAAGTCTATCGGAGGTCGTCTCACCAGCACTAGCGCCGGGAGAAGTTGAGTGGCCGCGAAAACTGAACAGCCGACGGGAAACAAAAGAGGAGATAACGAAAGGAGAAGAAGAACATACACAAACAAAGAAAGGGGAAACAGAGAGGAGAAGAATGATGGAGTCAAGACGCAGGAGTGACCCGTAGAGGAACAGGAACAAAAAAAAACAATTCATGAGAGGGAAACGGACGAGGGAGGAAATTTTAAGGCGGGGAGCCGGTGAACAAGAAAGGAGCTACGAAGGGTCGGAAGTCAAAGCAAACTCCCCGGTCAAAATAGGAGACCACTTTTTTGCTGCCAGCAGCGCCAGAACCGGAGCACGAACTCGCGGGGGAAACCCATAAAAACCAAAGTCCGACAGTGAAGGGGGGGAAGGAAGGGGGTAGAGAGTACACTCTTCTCAGGAGTGAAACAGAGTGCGCCCTTCCTGAAGTCGAGAAAAAGAGAGATAAAGGCCGCCAGCGCGAATTCGAAAGGGGAAAGGAGAAAAAGCATCACCCAGAAAGGAAAGGAGGGGGAAAAAGAGGTGAGAGCGAGGAAGGAAACCCAGAAGAAGCGGGAAAGGAGTGTTAAAACGAAAAGAGATGCTCTTTCTAAGGCGACGATTACACTGGGGAAGATAGGGGAACACAAGAAGGTGTAAGGGCTAAGGTCAGTTGATGCCAAGAGGTGAAATAGGAGAGAGGGGGTCAAATAGTGAAATGAAATGGCACACGAAGCCCGCATCGTAAGACGGCCGGTCTAGTTAGGAAGTCCATTGGTCCGAAAGATACAAGAAGAGTAAGTTGTAGTGAAAATCGAAGGGAGGGAGGTTCCTTTTCCCGAAGCTTCGAAAGGGGGAAGACGTGGACAAAGGGAAAAAGGGCGGTCGATAACGGAAAAGCCAAGCGGGGAACGTCCCGACTAGGAAAACTCCCCGCGGGCAGGACAGAAGAGGGCGCTTCGGATCGAAGGAGAGGAGGTATCGCCGCCGAGAGGACAGAGAGACCGAAATTGAAAGAACGCGCTTGACTGACAAGCAGAAGGAAAAAGCAAAACACGGTAGGGCACGAAGAAGAAAAAGTGGAGGTTGGCGTGACGTCTGAATTGCTGCTCCACCCTTAAGGGATGCTATGGAGAACAAAGTGCTCTGACAACTCGAAAAAGAGAAAAGTACCTGAGGAGGTCCAAAGGTCCAGAAGAATACAGATGGAGATTGATCGATAGAGAAAGAAGAAGAAAAGGGGGGGACGTATGGAGGGGTGGTGTTCGAAAGAAGTGACCGGGTACGGGAGTGGACGTCCGACCATAAGGATCTGACACTCACGAGGTCAAAAATACAGAGAGGAAGGCGGAGAAATGCGGGGTGGGACCTGACCTGCAAGGAGTGAGACTGTAGAGGGGGGAAATGGGAGAGACCGGAAACCGGGGAGGAGTAGGAAAGCCATCCTCGTCGAGGAGTATAAGGCCCGAGGGCTTGGGTTAATACTACGCGACGCCTTGAGATTTAGAGACCAAAGGAAGAGGGAGGGGAGAGCTCGGGGAAGGGGGAGGAGTACGGAGCAAGGGGGGTAAGGTAATGAACGGAAAGACTGACGGACTGAGAGAAGGGGCCGTTGTAGGCTCTCGGGATAGCGAGGTTAGAACCCGAAGGCCTTGTCCGGCAGGAAAAAAACAGGTGGACAGTGCTTGTTTTCTAGGGAACGGTGAAAGAGACTCAGATAGAAAAGGGAAATGGATAGCGGGGGGGTGGAGGGGAGGAGACGGACTTAAAGGTGAAGTGATAGTCTGGGAAGGACTCTGGAGTTCCGCTGCGCGACCTATTCTGGGCCGCCATCAGGACTCGTCGAATCGTAGGTGACCGGACATGCACAAGAAAACACGACATCGAAGGAAAAAGAGGGAGGAGGAGCGGCGGGCACATAGGGGGTCTTGGGCTCACTCTCAAAAAAAGGAGAAGAGGGGAAGTATAGCAGGACAGAGAAAGTCATAGACTAGACAGTGTCGGCGCGAGAGGCGAGGGGGGTGTCGTTGTGCATGTGATTTCCCCAGCGAGCGCGCAAAGGAAGAAGGAAAACTTCGCGAACCATATGGAAGGAAGGGGAGGAAGGTAGTAGCACTCGAGCAGCCGCGCTCATAATTCCACTGGCAGTAGCCTGAGTGGATAACGTCAACGCGCAATCCAAGAAAGACAAGCTGGGAAGAGGTCTAAAGCCAGTCTGATCTGACGACGAAAGGAAAGGGAAAAGGAGCAAGAAACGGAGAGAGGCTTGCCGGCAAGACAAGAAGGAGTGCATGCGCAGAGAGGAAAGGGGCAATGCGAGGAAGGGGACAGGAAGATTTTTGTTGCAGAGTTAAACAGTGAAAATCAGCAAAAAAAAAGGGGAACTAAGAGCGCCTGAGGCCGCTGATTTGACCTTCACGTGTGATGTCATCTCACATCGAAGAACGTTGATGTCGGGGGGGGGGACAATGTATGGGTATCAAAAAAGCACGATTGAAGACGAGGGGGGAGGGGGGGGGGAAACAATAGTTCGGCCGTCACCCTGTGTTTTCACTCAAATCAAAGCATCCCTACGTCTAAGGCATACTTCAAGAAGATCCAATCGCGATAAGTAAATATGGGGGCAGGACTTTAGTTTTCAGTCGAGGAAGAGAAGGTGGAGAAAAGCGGGGGGGGAGAAGGGAGTTCGGAGCCCGCGCTGTCCCGCACAAATCCAGAATGTTGGGGAGAAATGACGTCGTTTAAAACAAAGGGGGAGGTTGCATCTCTGTTATAAAGGAAAGGGAAAAGGGTTGTCCTGGAGGGGACGCAGAAATCCGCGAAGCAGATCGTGCGCCAGTTGAAAGGGCGAGACCAGGACGTCCGACGTGGCCTGTCCCATATAAGGACCGAAATACGCTGTACACGAATTAAATTGAGGAAATGAAAATGACCCGGAACTAAAATCACCGGGCCCGAGTTCTTACATCTTGACGTAAGAAGACCATCCGACTAAGCCTGGGGGGGGGGGGGGGGGGTGCCAAAAAAACAACCCAACAACCAAAACCAGGGGTTTCAGGGGGGGGAATGAAGGAAAAAAGAGAAACAGACGGGACCAACTACGCGGCAGTTAAATCGTGTCGAATTTGCCTTGAATTTGCATCCGCTTCAGGAAGAGGAAAAAGAAGCCTCGGAGGGCAAAAGAACAGCGGTTCGATTTGTTTTTTTCCTGTCGGAAAAAAGGAATTAGAAAGAAAAGGGTGAAGAAAAATTTGAACGCTAGCGCGGCGGGGGGTTTCCGCGCTTGGTTAATGAAGGTCGTCAAGGAAGAACGAAAATCCGACAAGGGGACGACGGTCATTGTCTTAATTTTCCCTAAGAGGAGGGAGAGGAGTGGAGGCGCGCATTCATTTTCCGTTTCGTAAGGGAAGAAAAGACCGTTTCTATTTTCCAGAAAACCTGTAGAGAAAAGAGGGAGAAGAGCTCGATAGGGCAAGTTGAAGAGGTACGTGTCCCCTGAAAGGTTGCGGGCCAAAAACAAAAGGATGGAAGAATTGTTGTGTTCTAAGGGAGTAGCAGATGAAAGAAAGGGGGAACTCTTCCGCGCCATCAACTCACACTGAGGACTGGCACGCATCAGGGGGGCAGGGGTTGGCCTAACGTTAACGAAAAGAGAGGATGGGAAGCGGGGGGAACGAGGTCCGAACCATTGAGTTCAATAACAACGGCATTACCCTGCAAGATCCGCCCTGACCTAACTCCCGAATGAGTTATAGAAGGGTTCAAAAAGGGGGGGAAGAGGGGGCGAAACAGTCCCAAATAAAAAGAATTCACCCTCCACCCCTGATGCTCAAACACAAATCAGGGGGGGGGACTAGAGGGGACTGAGGTTCCTTCTTTAAAATCAATCACAGGCAGAAAAAAAAACCTTTAGGGCTTCACCAGGACGAAGTACGTCAAACAACGAACTGAAACTTCGACGCGAGAGGGCGATGTGGGGTGACCTTCCAAAAATACATCGTGGAGATGAAAGAATACACGACCGGGATCATCCATCTCATAACGTTGAACCGGGGAATATAGGGAGGGAAAAGAATTTGTCAGCACATCCCGAGGTGAAGGTAGATCGAGGAAACCTACAGATTGATGGTAATAAAATACCATAACTCTCGACGGCCCACTGGAGGAAGAAAGGGGGGGTCCATCTGTTTACCTCGGGGAAGGGAGCAGGGAAAGGGTCCCGCAGTCCGTAGGAGATGCGGCAGCGCGGAGCCGGCAAAAACATAAGAAAAGTAGGAAAGCGATAAGCTAACCTCTCTGACAATGGGGAGGGGGGGGGAAGTGGAAACTCTGGGGGCTTCTTGAAACATACACCTCCGACGGGGAGAATGTGTGACTGTGAAAACCTCTACAAAAAAGAAATTGATGCAGGGTTCAGGGAGGGAAGGGGGTCAGAGAAGCAGCTACAGGAAGGTGGTTGCCTTCAAAGTACGGGTGCAAAACAGAAATACTGGGGCGAACAAAGGAGCAGCGGGGAAAATAAGTGTTTCATCAGTTTTAAAGTAGATCGAAAAGGACAACAGATGGTGGATCGGCCACGGAACCCAGGAGGGGTAGCCATCCTGGAAAAGTAGCACGACACGAGCAGAATGTTGCTGCCAACCAGTGCGGGAGAAAAAAACGAAACAGGCTGAAACTGCAAAAAAGAGGATCACCTCGCGACGAGAGCTCGCCAGATCGGACGCGCTGGACCCAAACGAACGCACCGAGAGAAAGAGGGGAGTGGGGACGAATAGTTCCTTTACGGTAACATACGTCGAAACAAAGGAGGAAGAAGGAAATCCAAAAATACAAAGGGCGCGAAGTGGCCTCTCGACCTTCAGACACCAGTCTCTGATCAACGAGGAGAGAACACGGCATTGTTAAGACTGGGGAATTAAGAAAGGAAAGGTAAAGCCCAGAAACGAGTTCACGAAAACCCGCTCATGAAC
>Ga0179593_1574381_pt1 | contig 13790 bp, 14 predicted proteins | sample CZODoug2_1_08_16_FD_185931 | JGI IMG/M metagenome (GOLD analysis project Ga0179593, IMG submission 185931) | Vadose zone soil fungal communities from Angelo Coast Range Reserve, California, USA - CZODoug2_1_08_16fungal (PacBio error correction) | ecosystem: Environmental > Terrestrial > Soil >...
AGAACCGCGGCAACTTAATCGGTTCAGGGAGAAGAATTCAAGTTGTAAGAGAGACAGTCTAAGAGGGGCTTCTCAACCAAGGTTGAAGAGGGGAAGGGTTGGGCAATGGCAGGAGAATAAGTGACGGGGGTTCCCTCCGAGGGGGACTCGGGGGGTTGGCTATCTAAACTCAAAGTGTTAAAAGCAAGAAAAAAAAGGTTTAATCACACTTACCGTAAAAGAGACATCAGTAAAGACGTTCCCCGAGACCTGCTTACAGAAGAATGGCGAAAAGGAATGAATGCCAGATTTAAGACGAGATGGGAGAAAGAAATGGTCTGCATTTCCGGAAACGGAACGGGGAAGTTTTGAGAGGTGTATCGTGTTAGAGGCAAGGAAAAAGCAGAAGAAATTAATCACGTTGCCTATTCAACGTGGACTTGCCGGCGAGGACTAGATCATAGAGGGTAAGGAAGATACAATAGAGACGAAAAGAAGCGGAAGAGAACTAAAAGGACACGGAGAGACCAAGGCGATGAACCCATTACAAAAACCCGAAGAAGGGGGGCCTACACAGGGGAAAGCGCTGAAAGTACCTGGGTTCAAGGAAACGAAGAGGGGTGTCCTCCAGAGGGGGAGGGTCAAGTTACCCAAAGGGGTGCCACCATTGAGGGATTTGGGAAAGGGGAGGGCAGAAGAGCGAGAAGGACAGGTTCATGAGGGGGATATATGGGAGAATAAAGATTGTGGCGTCTCTCCCGTCAGAAGCATGGGGGAAAGGAATCCACAAAAAAATACGAAACACAACAGGAGCACACACGGAAAAGGGTGCACCTTGGTCACATGATTAGAGACGCATGCTTGTAATAAACAAGAGTAAAGGGGAGGGCGGAAGATAAATAAGAGAGGCAAGTGGAAGGGAATTCCGTGGAGGCAAGTCATAGAATGCATGGTTCACTGAAACGGTGGCGGACGGGGCGCGCGATAAGCGTGCGGAAAAGCGCGGCGGTAAGCTTCCGAGTCGAAATTAGGGGGAAAATACAAAAAAATAACAGGGAGGAAAGGGATCGCGTAGAAATTAAAAGGGATAGAGCGTACGAGGATTGGTAAGTATAGAGCTTTATAGACGGGACAGCGAGAAGTCTGTCAGTACAGAAAAGAAGGTAAAAAACGACGCTGGAAAAGCCCGACAAAGCTGCTCCAGGAGACCACTGCGGGGGGGTTTAGCCAAACGCGCTTAAGTAAGTCACAACCGTTTACTAACCCGAAGATCGAGAAGAGCAACCTTGCTCGACCAGATGGTGGTGATTGCGGGCCGCCGACAAAAGAAGACAGGGCTTCGCTGTGGGGAAAGAAACGTCTGCGCAGAAGGCCGCCCAAGATTCAATTGCTGGCCGAGAGCCTCAGCAAATCGTCAAGGAAAAAAATCCCGTGAGGCGGGGGGAGGATACACTTCGCTTCTTCTATGGAGGTCACGATCCACGAGAGGCCCGTAAAGTGTGAATCTCTGGCTTGGGGGGCTACGGGTGTAAATCGCGTGTCGGGTGCCGATCTCTAGCCGACTGGGCGACTGTACTCTCACCGCTCAATCCTTCAAGAAGGGCAGACCGCGAGTTAACAAATCTAGGAGTCTCTATGGTGTAAGGAATCGGGGCGACTAGTGGAGAGTTCAAAAAAAAGCCGAGCGGATAATTTCTCGGCTGACAGATGAGGAAAGCATATTCTGGCAAACAATAAGTCAAATCATCGGGAAATAACTCCAGAAGGGGGGTGGTTCCTACGCTGCAAAAGGTGCTGTTCAGGGCTCCGTGGTGTAGGGGAAAAAGGGACGGATGAGGGAGTCACGCCTCGCCAGCCGAATGCGCGTCCGGCCTATCTTCAGAAAAAAGGGGGGGGGATGCCGACAAGGAGGCCATCTTCTGGCGGACGAAGAGGCCATGGGTCCACGGAATTTTCTGAAAAACTACCCGGGGGGAGAGGGTTTCTCGTTGAGAAGGGTAGCTCTACAGGACCCTCCCAGGTTATAAACTAGTAATTTAGGGTTTAGGTCTCCTATCAGTGGGGATACCCATCGACGGGAGTACGGGAACTCGAGGATCAGTGGGGGGATCGTCTGTTCCTCACTGCGGCCGGAGTAAAATGGCACCAATCTCCAACTGGGGAGAAGGATGGTCTTTCGTCGAGGAAGTAAGGGGGTTCGTAGGAGACAGCGGGCTTGAAATGTGAAATTGGGAGCCCCTTGACATAAAAACGTATGAGTCTTCCCTCGAGGCTCAACATGCGGTTGTCTAGGCAAGGAAGAGGGAAAATCCGGCGGACTAGCCTTTGAGGGAAGATCTTAGGGTCCCTCTATTGGCTTGGAAGGCCGATGTTCACCGGTGGGTAAGGATCCCCACACCAGGGGGGAGGGGGAAGGAAGGAAGAGACAAGGAACAGGTGAAACCTTTACAATCCGCATCTAGGGGAGAGAAGAGTAAGGGTTGCACATATCAAGTCGGGAGACGCGACCCCAAAAGCCTTCCTATGTGCGGTCATAACTCGTGAAACCTGCTTGGTCCTGGAGGTACAGTTAGCAAAAGGTTTACCCAATCATGTCCAAGAACGGGGAGGCAAAGTCAACGAAAAAGGGTGCGGGAGAGACTGAATCTACTTCCATGGGCGGAAAAAGGGGGGGTAGAAGTTGCCAAATGGGACCCTCCGGGAAGGTTTAAAAAAAAAAATAAGAACACGAGGCTGGGTGAATCTGAGAGCTGCGCGTTATGATGGGTGGGGGAGGTCCAACTGAGAAATGTACCACTCCTAAATTAGCTTATGGATCAATCGGGCTGCGCATCCGGGGACAACGGTTGGAGACAATATCACGCCCCAAACGAAAATGTAGAAGGGATAGCAAAAAGCTCCTCCTTGTTAAAGGGATGGATCAGGAAGAAGAGGATTTGTGAGCAAACTCTGGGGTAAGACCTTACTGCTCGGAATCAAGGACTCTTGCACAGTTGCTTTAAAGGAGGAAAAGCTATCCGGTAAAGAGATGGGTCAGTATCGACCGTGGGGGAGTGCGAACAACGGGTTTTGTCAACGGGCGGGATGCGAAGTTTGCATTCGTTGGCAAGATCGAATTATCACTAGGGGAAGGGGAGGGGGGGGGGTCTTCTTTCGGCTCTCACGTGTGACAGCGCGCTGGGGTTGGGTTTAACGAAAGAAAAGCGCACGATGCGTTAAACTCGACGCTTTTAAAGACGGGGGGAGGGGGGGTGATCCGATTGAGGGGGCGCGGGGCTGAATAGCGCAAAACGACCGGGGGAGACAAAATTAGGATCCAGGGTAAAAACCTTGAGCTGGAGTTCAGATAAAAAGGGACTGGAGCTTATATTAAGGAGAGACTCACGTGTACTCCTTTGCGTGGCATGTTTCGAGGGAACCCCAACTGACCGTGCTTCCTGCATGGGAGGAAGTCTCTTGGGTCGAGAAACAGAAAAAGGGGGGGAGGCGGTTCGGGCTTCAATTCCGTCAGGGCCGAACGACAGGCAGGAAATATACGTCTGAGATAGGCTAAAACCTTTCTCTTCGGGGCACAAGGGGGAAGAAATCACTAATCAGAAACATCGGAGGGATCTGGGGGAGCAAAGGGGCTAGTCAATCTAATTCTTAAAGTCTTCAGGCTCGTCCAAAATATGATACCTTTGCAGGGGGACATCATCACTTAGGGAGTCTCTATCCCGTTGAGACTGATGAGCAGAAGCTAGCTTCAGTCCACCCTGTTCGATCGGTGGGGGGGCTCTGCGGATGGCGCCCTCGCGCATGGGAGGAATCACCCCTGGAGAGGATTCCAACGACCCTGACTCTTATGCCTACTGGGAGGTCGCCAGACTTGAAGGAGGGGACATGTTACTGTAGGGTTTCTCTGCTGTCAGAGTAAAATCGCGTTTTTGCTACATCAAGGGAATGCAGGAACCAAATTGCACTTCTCTGGAACTTCTGTGAGGCAGCGAAAAACATCAGGAGGTCAAGTTGCTGACCGAAACCAACGGACGTAGTGCTAAAACATGCGATCAGCCGGCATAGCGTTTAAAACAGGAGGGAAAGTGCTTGATTCCGAGGGTTGGAGACGGGTTACTCAGAGCCGGTGGGAGGACCATACTGACGAATAGAAGATGCTGAGGCGGTAAGAAGTTGGAGCGTAGGCTGCTGGACATCACGGAAGTAGGTTCAAAGGAGAGAGGCTTTGATATTGGACCTATAACACTCTAGAAGGGTCCTAAACCCATACCACGCTGAAGAGGTGAAAGGGAAGCATTGGGGTTCGGAAAGCTATTCTTCTAGTCACGGATTGCCGCCAATCCACTCAAAGTGGTGGGCTGCGGGGACGAATTCTTCTTAGGAGCTTCACTCACTCTGACGTGATAGGGCAAAACACGGGTTCTGGGAGGGCGGGGCTTTTCGGATCTACTGAATCACACAGGATTAGCTTAGGGAACGCAGGTCGGGTCCATTTTTCCCCCAAAAAAACGGCAAGTAGAACCGCCTACAAGAAGCGGTCTGGGAATGAGTCTGTGCCCTACCTCTAAGTGGAGGGAGAAAGGGGGGGGGACTTGACTTTTTCACTGGTTGAGAGTCTCTCGCACAACAAACGGCGTATTATGATAGATACTGGAAGAAAAAAGAAAAGAGGTTCGAATAAAAAAGGTCGAGTGGCAAAGAAGACAGCTAAGGCGTGGTCGGAGCAGGTTCGATCGGGGGTGGAAAGGAAAGGCAACGTGAAAATTGCCCGAGAGGGGCCAGTTGGGGTTCCTACCGAAACGACTCGCCAAAACAGACAGTGGATAACGAAGAGCTGAATGGGCGACAGAATTCAAACGCTAATGAGTCACCGCCCTCTACCAGAGGCGAGGGGGGGGGTCTAGCCAGGCCAATGAAGGGGGGGGTGTGAATGACCAATGTCGAAATTGGAAAGAAGCGGGGTCGGACTGGTGAATCAAGCGTGGTCGCTTTCCTCAGAAAATTTCAAAAATACTGTATTAAATTATTACTAAGGCGTGGAGGACGGAAATCGAGAATTTTGCAAGACTACCCAGCGGGCATACATACGGAAAAAAATATGGGAATAAAAAGACCTCTGGGACTCCTCTTAAGAAACACTTCTATCGCAACTCCAGAAAGAAGGAAACTGATGACGGAAAAAAGGAGGATAAAAAGTGTAGGCACTCCAATGGGAGGTTGGTCTTCAATTGTTCTACCAGGGGAATTGACTATGGTGACTCTCTCGCGACTCTGCCGGGTTAGTTGGGGGGATGTGTTCTAGCCTGGTATTGCTCCAAAATCAAATATTTGTAGAAAAATAATAGGAATCTCCCTCAGTCACAGGGGAACTTTTTGACGACGGCGGCACACAAGGGGGGAGTGGGGGGAATAGGGTGAGGAGGGAGATATGTTCTCTGAACCGAGAACGATTCCACGTTGGAGGCCGGACGTTACTGACATGTCAGAATTGGAGAGATCCGCAGTATTAGGGAATCAAAAAACTTTATGGATTATTTTGAAGCGGACGGGGAAAACTGTAATGAGAAAGTATTGCAGGGGCAGATTTGAGCTCAGAAAAGGTAGGGATCTCTTTTTAAGGCGCTCTAGAAAGTGAGGAAGGTCTACCTTGGCTACCGGAGAGAGATCCTGGCGACTTTCGGAGAGGACTGACTTAAGGGAAGGAAATAAGAAATGTTGAGGGGGGCGGGTGATAACAACGTATTAGGAAGGAAGAACTCGTCAGGGCTGGAGTCCTTCTCTCCATCCCCAAAGAGCGAAAGGAAATGATTAAAGAGACGGAGGAAGAGCATTGGAGGGGGAGGAACGATCTTCTGCAATGCCAGGGGGGTGAATCGCCAGAGGGCGTGCGGCCGGGGATAGGACGAGTAAAGGCGGCAGGATAATAGATCAATGCCTTATCCGAGAGAAGACCAAGTTAGTACAAATCACTGAGCTCTATGTGGAACGAGGGGGGGGAGTATTGAAACAACAAGCCGGGACGCGGGGAAAGGATAGGCGAAAGTTCTATAAAGAGGGGTCATTGGCTCCAAACCAAGGGATTGGCATCTCCGGTGAGGATAAGCGAAAAATGTGGGCAAAGATTCGGGAAAAGGAGGCCTCTGCCGCTCTAAAGGCAGCTAGCAGGTTTCCGTCGAGGGGAAAGACAGCATAGCAGGGGGGTGTACGGTCCGGAGGAAGATTCTGAAGGGGGTTAAATATTTCGAAGCAGGGCGGGGAGAATCTTCTTGGGGGCGCGAGCGGAATGGAACTTGAAAGGGCTGCGCGTGAAGGGACGCGAGTGTTTGATCTGGGGCAGGGAGGGGGAAAGGGGGAAAGCGTGAAGCCTATAGGGCCCTAAGAGAGATTGCGTAGGAAGGGTCACTGTTAGAAAGAACCAAGGAAGAAGACGCGTACGAGAAGATCCTCGCAACAATCAGGGGGCTTTTGCGGAAGGAGAGGAGACCAGAACGCGGAGGAACCTTTCCACCGTCATGCACAAAGGGGGGGATAAAGGGGGGGGAGCGGGGGAAGGGGAACTTCTTCTGGTAAGGTGGAAGCAGCTCGAGGCAGGGTATGGATTGAAGGGTTTAACAAGAGGGACCAATACGAAAGGGACACGCCGGGGGGGGTATCAACGGTCTTTCCCTGAAGCGGACGCGAGGCGAAAACGCCCCTTTTGTGTCTAGGCCGAGCGAGAAATCATCGGCTCGAAAGGCGAAAGAAAAGCGGTCATCGTGGGGAGGACAGGCCGAGTTCACCTGGCCTTTGAGAGATCTCAGACAACAGACCTCGGGGCTTCTAAAAGAATAGATCCAAAACCGGTGAAACAAGGAAGAAATCACGGCTGTGGAGAGTCGTTTTGCTCGACAGTGAAAAAGGGGGGGGCTCGTTCGGTAACCGAACATGTTGATTGAGCTGAGGAGAGATGTCATGGAAAGATTTTAGTAACCTCTGGGGTCCAGGGGGAGTCTGCGCCGGCGACGGGGAAAAATGGGCAACCTCTCATAAAGGGGGTCTCTGAACGTCAAGTAAACTTTTAGACTGAATTCGACATGCGTCAGAGGAAAACTTGGGGGAAATGGGGCAAGAGGGGGGGGGTAGGTTGGCGGGGGCCCTCCGGCCGAAGGGCCTAAATAATACGTTAGTTTCTCTTATGCGGCAGGGCAGGGATGATTTTCTTTCCATCGGTAGGAGACACAAGAAAAAGTCATGAATTCTAGGGGGGATCTTGGATCTTGGTGTCATCGATAGGCACAATACGAAAAAAGTGTAGATTAGCACCGAGAAGGGGAAAAAGTTGGGCCAAAAAAAAAGCCGGCCATGTCCCCAGATCTGAGCAAGGGGGGTCTCCAGGGTAAGGAGTAAGGGTCGGCAGGGCCTAATTAGCGCAGTGCTTCTGGGTGGCGAGGGGGAGAAAACCTGACTCAGATGGACAGTTGTAAAGGCAGCGGAGGAAAAAGCCCGGGGGAATTTTTCGACACCGCTTTTTTTAAACGCTGGTGAGAGCGGAGGGGTGGGGCAAAGGATGGTGGGTGGGGAGGAGAGGGTTTTCTCAACCGGGTGGGTCGACCCGAATTTAAAGGCTCGCTTGTGGTTAAGAAAGCAGGCACAGGAGAGTAAACGGACGCAGCGAGGGTTAACTGGCCTTTGGAGGGTTCGATGGGAGCTTGAGCGCGTCCGAGAGTGAAGCTCGAAACCCTGTCGGACCTTGGTGGGTGCGCCAGCACCCTTTCATGTGAAGAGGTGTCTGGCGGAAGGGAAGATGCGGAGAGCGGGTCAATCGCCGGAGGTCGATCGTAGGTGTCGCCTGTCGTATCAGCGGTCGGTGCACTGTCAGGGGTGGTCTAGTCTTGTGGGGATTTGTCTCTAGCCGTCGCACCTGACTCGTGTGGCAGGGGTCGGAGAGGAGGGACGGCTTGGGAGAAAAAAGCCGCAGAAAAAAGGGAGGGGGAGTATTCTTTGTTCGGTGGGGACAAAACCGTTCCTTCATTCAGAGGAGAAGGACGCGGGGGAGGAGCAGAGAGGAGATTCTTGTGAGGTAGCGGATCGGAGTCTATAAAGAGGGAAAAAGAACAAATCAAAAAGAGAGCTATAGTTATCTTGGAACTGAAGAAAGGAAGACGATCTGAAATTAATTAATTCATGAGGAAGTCAAAAAATGCTCATTTTCATATTTTACAGAATCCTGATGAAGCTCAGGGGTAGATGCGGAGGAACAGGGAAGGCACCCCAGGGTTGGTCCTCGGGTTCGAGAAGGTAAATATAGGCGCAGCGACACGGGGAATTACGATACTGCGGTAAGGGGGGTGGTAGGAATTCCACAAAGAGATAGGGATTCCTAATATGTCGGGTGTCGTGCGGTGTAAGAACGAGACTTGGTTGGGGGGGGAGGAGCGGTACCAGGGGTTGGCTCCCCGTATGGGCAAGCCGGAGGGTCTGGGTCGACGGGGGGGCGGTGCGGGGCGTGGGGCAGCGGGGCGTGGGGGGTGGGGGGCGTGGAAAGGCAGGGTGGGGGGGTCCTCGGAATGGTTGGGGAAGATAGGGGGGGGTGGCGTAACGTGAAGAGCCATCGGGGACCGGAATGGCTAACAGTCTGTGGTAATAGAGGGGGGTGGAAGGGGGTGGCAGGAAGTACGGACAGAGTAGTCCGTTGAAACAGGAAACATTCGACCGGGTGGGGTGCGCGGGGGTGGGATCTGGTGGTTCAGGGGGGTCATCAGCGGACTGTAGTCCCAAGATGTGGCGGATGAAGAGGGGGACAAAGGAGGGGGGAGGGAGTGGCGGATAGAGAATTGACAGTGAGGAAATAGGGAAATTGAATAAGGAGGCGGAATCCTCCTCCAGGGGGAACAGTCAGGAGAAAGGGAGAAGGGTGGGGTCTATGAGAGGAAAGTAAGGTTGAGCAAAATTAAAGCTGCTAAAAACGCGAGACCTGCTCTGGCAGAAAAAACTCGGAAAAAAAAAGACTCATGCGGTCTGTCAATCACTTGTTGTTAAGGGCCAGCAGCGATTATCCCGATGCCGGGCCGCGGACTGCCCCTCCCTCGATTCGGTTTCTTGACGCAGCGTAGGTGATGCATGGGGAGAGGCATGGGGACCTCGGAAGTGCTTATGGCCAAGGGGGGTAAGTGTCGGGGCCTGGAGGAGGTTCAGATCGCTCCCACACTGCTAATCCAACTAGTGACAACGTCACTTCTTCGCATTGACAATTGGCCCAAAAAATTAGAAAGGTCTCCTACAACTATAGAGTCCTTGAAACTGAGATGCACACTCTACCGCTAACGTGATGGGACGTAGAATTGGCCGGGCTTTTTAACACTTTATCGATACAACAACACCAATATAGAGGGAAGGAGTATGCAGAGGCAACACTCCGGCCAATTTCGATGAACTAGGGTAAGAATTTTCAAGCTCAATAAGCATAGGGGGGATCTGGTCGTCGCTGGGTCGATCGGGCCCTTTTTGGATGGAAAGGAGCAAGACTTACTTCCCGGGGGAGCTCCGTGGGGTTTGTTAACGATACTGGGAAACGCGCCCTCCGAAAAAAAAAGGGGACAGAAAGAAAGTCCCCGAGCCTACAGGAAAAGACCTACAACTCATATTAGTACCTCGGCCGGGGGAAGAACATCGGGAGGGGGAGGGGGGCGGCAGGATGAGAGGCACTCATTGATAAACAATTGTAGGGAGTGCACGAATCTGTTTCGAGGTGTCATGGACTTGATCGGAGGGGAAAGCGGGGTTACAATCAAGCCGCCTTCATACAGACACTTGTGAACGGTCACTCGCAATTGAGCGGCTAGACAAGAGTTATTCAATCCTCGAGGTCAAGATCTCTGGGTTCCTAAGGGTGCCGATTGGAAGAAAACAAGCCGCTTTACGGACCGAACCAACTAAAGCATTAACGCCGGTCAACGAGCTTCCACTTAGGAAAACGCCGAGGTCAACTCCGCTGGGGGACGGGAGGCAATCCAAAGGGGAAGTGGAAGGCGATTTCCAGATCGAAACGCTCCTTGTCAGGGGGAAAAAAGGTTGCATATTTTGGAGACGCCGGGTGGAGAAAACGAGGAGGTTTAAAAAGTGGACGGGGGGGGGAAAAAATCACAACTGACCCACGCTATAATCGTAATAAGTCGAAAGGCATATCAGGTTGTCGACTGAGGCTAAAAGGAGGAAGGGAGGTATGACTAGAACATTCGGAACGTTGAGCCGGCTCTAACCTTATGCCACGTAGAGCCGAATGAGAGGAAAAAGAGCGCAAGGAGAGCAGAATCAAGAGTTCGCATCTGCAGGGATCGCTTATTGGGAAATAACAAGAAGATTTGGTCAGAGGGGAGGATGCGTTCATTAAGTGCGCGAAGTTTACGAGAAAAGAGGCTATGATGCGTGCTCCAGGATTCTTCCTGCAGCTACCTGTGCAGACCGAAAAGAGCAGAAAAAAGACGTACCGGCAGGGGCGTCTCGACCTTTACGAAGGTCAGACTACACTATAATCGTCAGTGCGGCGTGTTGTCACGGATAATGAAAACCAATTCCGAAAGCGCAGGGCGATGGGAGCAGACACCTGCAAAGCCGGCAAGGCTAGACCTTTCTCTCTGGAGCAAAGAATACTTGGGTACTACTCGGAATCAAGAACTCTCAGTCATCCACCTGCTGTGCCTGTGGTTTCCTCCGTTTCCTGAGAACGGGCACCGAAAAAGCTCTAAGCTCAAAGCATAGGTCGTCGGCCGTGGATCAATCAAAATCCGAAGGACTCCGCGGCAGCCAGGGGCAAGCATACTGGAGTCTCTCGGGATTGTACCTCTGCGGTGCCGTGCTTTCCAAAAAAAAGCCGCAATTTAAAAAGGGGCAGCGGAAAGGACTCCACGTCTATAATGAGATGAACCACAGGAACCAATCCTGACGCGAGATGCAAAACCTGTAACAGGGGTCCGCCTCAAACGTCTCAAGTCGCGCGATATCCAGTGAGCCATCATCTTTATAGGAAATAAGGGTCACTCCAAGCCGCAATGGAATTAGTTTGGACCGGGGGATCCTTGCAGAAGGATATTCTACAGAGGATGGCCATCTGGTCTCAAGAAAGGAAAATGAACCCAAAGTGGGGAGACTAATACAAACTTGGGAGAAAAGGGGTGGATCGGAGAAAAAGGTTGAAAGGGCTCTTTCAGAAGAGGGAGAACTAATAATTCTCGAAAAGGGTGGAGGGGGTCTCGAAAGGGAAAAAAAAAAGGCGTAACTCTCGGGCCGAATAACCAGGGTCAAAAACTCTTATGACCAAAGGGGATTAAAAAGGCTGTGCCACATTCTCCAAAAAGGGGAAGAAGAAGTAGAATTCCCCCAGGAAAAGTTTTCGTCTTGAAGGAAGCCGCTTGATTAACAAGGGCAGTGGGGGACATCTCCATACTCCAGGAAAATATAGGGACAGGCCCATCAGCTCAGAAAAGCAGGATTGGTTTGGGGGAGGGGTTGGGACCTGGCTCAGAAAGATAGGTTCCCTAGCTAAAAAGAGTTGAGGATCAGGAAACGATTGGGCATTAGGCAGGGGGAGGGTGTTGTGACAGGGAAAAAAACTCGGCAAACCCGGAGGAGGGAGATCTCTAGACACTACCCTGGGAAACAGCAGGACAGCCAGGAGGATAGGAAGAACTTTTGAGCGGCTCAATCCACTAGAGCGAGAGGCGCCTAGAGACGTGTCGGTGAATTGAGCGAGCTTTGCATGGACACTGCGGATAAAATCTGGGGAGTAAAGGGAGCGAGAACTACCTGTCAAGCCTGACCATCGGGCAGTCAAGACGAACCAGCGAAAAAGTCGACGGGTCAGACGAAGACACTCACCCTTGGATTGGAAATGTCAATTCGGCCGTCCGTGCCTAATCGGGACAGTTGCTCTGGTGACAATCGGCTGAATTCGGAGGGGAGACGCGGGAGGTCGGGTGTGTTTAAAGGGTCCGTAGCCTGCCCCATAACCACCTTCTCTGGGAATTGGAAGCATTCTGGGGGTTCAAATACTAGTCTGAGGGGCGGACGCGAGAGACAGGCGATCCTCTACAGGGGTTAGTGAACAAGCCTCACGGAGCCCTGAATAGGGAGGGCGGGCAGAGTATTTAGGCAAATCCTCCGTCAAAGGTAATGGAACTGAAGCGTCGCCTCTTTAAATGACATAAGTGTCCTTCTGAATTGATCGTATCCGGCCATGCTAAATACGCATGGAGGCGTGAGAACTCAATACTGCTCACTTCATTTCCTCGGAAGGCGGCGGGACAGCTTGGGAAAGGGTGGAGTACCACCCTGACAACGACGTGGGGGATCTACGCTAGGGGAGAACGGTATGGGGTGTGGCGAAGTAGTAGCTCGGAGGCTACCTGCTGCTACTCTATCGGATTGTTTGGTACCTCAAGAAGAGACCTCTGAAACAGATCGCAGAGATTTGGTAAATGCATTAGGAAGGGGAGTGATCCCGGATGGACGTTATCGCCTGCGAAGAAATACGGAGCGCGGAGTCAATAAGGCGCACTTCGACCTGCTTAGCTAACCCCTGGCATTGGATATTTTAGGAGAAGCGTGATATACAGCGGAAGGATACGTAGTCGACGATGAAAGGCGAGAGAGAGGAGGCGGACTCTTGCTGAGGATCTAGTAAAAGCAGCCCTGACTGGTTCGGTCAGGACGCGCATGCATGTAGGGAATCAAAAACACGCAACTATGTTGTCTGCTTCAAAGGCCTTCCATGTAAGAGAACAAGGAGAGGTAGGATAAGTCTCTTGGCTTCTCAAAAGCGGCTTTGAAACTCAGAAGAGGCGCCAAGCAAAAAGGAAGAGTTGAAAGCAAAGGAGTCTGAAGAAAGAAACAAATCCTGACAATGAATCTCGACTTAAAAAAGCATGAACGGTTCATGGAACATATCCAGGATACGAGAAATTCACGCTTCTCATTAGGAAAGTAGACTAAGGAAAAAACTTTGCATCTGGTGGACTAGAATGCGCAAGAGATCCGGCGAAAAATTAGAAGTCAACTAGTAAGAGTGAATGCCGATACACCATTTTCTGAAGTTTCTGCAGAAGTATGATAAACATAGGCTTTGGCGAATCCCAGGCGTAAAAAATACATATGCAGAATAGTCAAAACCGAGCGTAGTGAAGTCTGACTGCCCCAAGGACTTCCTACTGAAAAGGGGGCGTAACTTGGCCTCGCACTGCTGAGTCCAAATCGAGTGTATAAGAAATGTGCGGTCTGAAACCCTTTTCCTTGAGGAGAAGTGTAACGGGGGTTCGGCAAACTGGTGAAGTCGGGAATGGGAGTCACCATAGGGGACGGGGAGAGGAAGATGGTCGACGGGGGGGAGATGCACATATTGCTGATCTAGAAGCAAAAAGCCCTGACCGGGTCGAATGAAGAAAGTTAAATGGCGAGGCAAGTCTTTTTTCTCTGACCTCGAAAATAACATCCTTACGGATACAAACAGCACTCTCCCCACTTCCTGGCTCTCCACTAAGACCATTTGTCTGATCACTCGAGTCGGAAAGTGATGCCCCAAAGCGCAGACGCTAAGTTCGCTTGACTCTCGGCGGGGAAAGGAGGGGAAAAGTTAGGCCGACCTGGATTTCCCTCTTGTTCTGGCTTCCTCCTGTAAGGGATCGACTCAAAAAAAAGGCCTCCTCGTCGGCAAAATTTCAAAGGCTGGACATTGTCCAACCCTTCCCAAAAAGTAAGGAGACGAAGATAGATTGGCCCTGTAGTTTTCCACTTACCTAATTCTTGTGATCTAAAAATGGGAATTAAGCAGACCTGTTTGAAAA
>Ga0179593_1607245_pt1 | contig 13790 bp, 20 predicted proteins | sample CZODoug2_1_08_16_FD_185931 | JGI IMG/M metagenome (GOLD analysis project Ga0179593, IMG submission 185931) | Vadose zone soil fungal communities from Angelo Coast Range Reserve, California, USA - CZODoug2_1_08_16fungal (PacBio error correction) | ecosystem: Environmental > Terrestrial > Soil >...
CAAGTGATGACAAATATAATAGGGGTGCATTTTCGGCACCAATCATGCGAGGGAAAGGCTAGACCAGGGGAAAAAAAAAGAGAGGGGGGGAAATATCGGCGGCAGGATATGAGGGCGGACGGGGGCGCCTTTACTAGCGTAGGGAAACTTAATCCGGGGCTACGAAATCAGACGGGGGTCAGCTCGCTCAAAGACGTCCGGAGGAGCAAAAGCCTATAAAGATCTTCTGTAAGCGTCATCGGGCGCGACCTCAAGCGAAGAGCACAATTCAGTAGACTCTATGGAAGCGGACCGGCATGAGCAGGGAGTGACTGGGTTGCAGCGCGAGGCGAGGCACCAAATTAGGATGGACCATATGGAGTCGGGGGGGGGGGGAAAAGGGAAGAGGGGGGGCCATCCGTGGTTCCTGGGCTTTGGGAAAAGGTACGCGATGAGTGGTGTCGGAGGGCGAAACAAAAAGTTGGACATGCTTCGGACCGAGTCTTTCAGAAATTTCAGGTGGGCACGCAGGGAGAAAAGGAAGGGAAGGGGGGCGCAGTTCCGTGTGGACTGGTTTCTGGAACTCGTCTTTAGAGGGCAAGGGGGGGGCGGGGATCAGGAAAAGGGTACAGAAGGCTAAGTAAGGTATGTGAGAAAGGGCGAGAAGCAGTGAGAAAGACCTGAAAAGTGAAGTAAGAGGGAGCAGGGAAAGGACGTTCCGCGCGGTCCCAAATGTCATTCGTCAAGTGGAGGTGGTGGAAGAAGTACGCAAAAGCGGCTCCTAATCAGTCCGACAACGGGGTACGGCTTAGGGGGGAGTGAGTGGGTAGAGGTATGGGAGAGACGTGGAAGAGAGGAGGGGTGAAATGGGGGAGTAGAGAGAGGGGGGAAAATAAGAATAAGTGGAGGGAGGGGGGAGCAAGGGGGGTACGGAGGCTAGAGGTAGTAGCACAGGATGGGGGGAGGAAGGACACGGGGGTGGGGAGGGGAATGGTTCGGGGGGTAATACGTGAGGGCGGAGCTGTGCTGGAGGTAAAAAGGAGAGAGTAGATAAGAGTGGATGGTGGCAAAGCACGGGAGGGGGATGATGTGGGGAAGTGAGAAGGTGAGAAGCAGATAATCGGAAGTAAAGAACAGTGCTGACGAAGGAAACGCAGAAGGAATGAGGGAGGGCGGAAGGCCGATGGAGAGTAAAAGCGGTCGGGGGCTGAAAAGATACGAGAAAGACGGAAGGAGAGCGTGATGGCAACACCGTATGCAAAACATAATGTCTGGGGACATCAAGGGGGGATGGAGGGGGCGAAGGAACGGGGACAGTGATTAAAAAGAGAAGGGGTGACGGGGCCCCAAGTGTCTCTATAGGATCATAAGGGTGATGTAGGGCGGTAGGGGATGGAGATACCCCTTGTATGGATAAAAGTAGAAAGAGCAAGATCGGGCAAGAAGGTAACAAAATGTGAATGAAGGAGGGGTAAATCAACCTGATAGTCCAGAAGGGCAAGAGGGCAGTCTCGATAAAAAGCGGGGGGGGGAGACTTTAGGGGGGAGTGGAAAAAACAAGTGGAGATGGTTGGGGAAGGAAACGTAGAGGAGGGAGTGAAAAGCAGCTGAAAGAAAATCATCGGAGGGTGGGGGCGGTGGGATTGGAGGAAACGGATGAGATTCTTTGGCGGAACATAGGCAGGGTGAGAGTGAGGAGTAATACCATAACTGAGCGAATGTGGAGAAGGGACGGAAGGACGAAGGGGGAGGGGTTAGGGATTGTCGGTGAGGGGGCATAGAGAGTTCGTAAGGGGACCGGAGGTCGTGGGTGTGGAATTTAATTGACTGAGGCGTAGGGAGGCGATGGGAAATAAGGGGAGCGTTGATGTGACTGTGAAGGGAGGGGCTTTGAGCAGGCCAGCAGGAAGAAGAGCCCAAGGGGGAAAACATAAGTGAAGTGAGAGTTATGGATAGAGAAGGAAAAGGGGGGGTTTGGCGGTTACATGATGGCGTGGGGTAAGCGAGTCTACTGGAGAATTGCAGAGGACGAAGAGGTGGGGAGTGCGATTGCAGTAGCCTCTTCCAGCCCGGTTTCGGCAAAAACCCTTCAACAAACCCAACACCAAAGATCTGCAGCGCCAGACATATTGCGCAATGCAAAAACAAAGGGGCCTTCAACCCCGACAGGCGAGGGGCTTGCGCTCACCCCCTCTCTGACGTTCAAGTTGAAAAAACTGGGGCCCTGGTGAAAGTGCTGGCGGGATGGGGATTGCGCCACGTGTCTTCCTCGCGGAGGGCTGAAACCATCTTGTTCCAATTAAGGCTAGGGGGGACGGTTCCTGAATCCGAATAAAAGGAGGGGGGGGCCGTGGAGGGAAAAAAAGATAACAATCATAATAGCGCGCAAGGGCAAGAGTATATCGAAGGGACTGAATCGTCGGGGTATGGGATGCAGGAGGGTTCAGGCGTGGACAACACCACAGCCGCGCAAACGTCGCGTTGACAACTGGGGGCCAGACGAACTCACGGAGAAGCAGAGGAAACATGTACGAAATTAAGAGGGGACGGATGGTCAATAAAAAAGTCTTCCAGGCCAGTGACTAGGGCAATTTCAAGCGCAAGGGGGGGGTAGGGGTGGTTGGACAATGCGTGTGGGTCAAATTAAGGGTGGGGGGGGGAATCCGGACTGAGAAAGGACGCAGTCGAGGGGGAAAGTCGTCTCGGGGCGAGCATTATAGAGCGGTTACCTTGGACGAAAAAAAGGATCCTGGCGGTGAAAGAACCCCCTGAAGTCGTACAGCCGACGGGCGAAAGCGCGTACGCGATAAGTGAGCAGGGGGGGGGGGGGGAGCAGGCTCCCTCTCACAAGAGAGGAAGCGTAAAAGGGATTTAAGGCGTGGGCTGGAGGGCGTGTCCGGAAGCGCGAACTGTAAAAATTCTGCCAACTAGAAAGTGAAAGGGACGCGGAGGCCTGGGGATGGCTGGCCGATGCATTCAATCTCCTCAAAAGGCAGGAAAAAGAAGCCGCGGGCAAGGCGAGAGAACTGGGTTTCGGCATTTCTAGTGGGGCGGCTATAGGGAGGGGGGATCTCGTAGTGGGAAGGAAAGGTACGGGCCGTTGGGAGCACCAGCTGTGGCTAGAAAGTGGGCTTCGAGAGGGGGAACAGATTCAATGAAAGACGGTCAGGGTGATATAGAAAGGGACGGGGGAATGCCTTCAGAAACTACCCGGGTTCTTGACGGGGAGACCATAAACGCGGGCTTACCGCACCCTGGCAAAGAAATGGAGGGAATCTACGACCGGCAATCAGTTTGCAAGGAAGTAGGAACACAGGCGCTTTGCGAGTGAGGTAGAGACAAGAGGAGCTCTAGGAAGGAAGTTGGAGGGATTTCTGGTGGGGGGGGGGGGGGTGGGGGGGTGAGGGGAGGGGGGGGGGTCTATGGGACGGGAAATCGAGAAGGGTTAGAAGGGGGCGTCGCTAAGTGAGGGTACAAGGACGTCTGGGGCGGCCAGGAGGAATCGGCCGCATGGGGTAGATTGGAAACGGGGAAAAAAAGAGGTGTGTTCTGCAAACGGAAAGGGGGAGATCTGAAGGGGGCAAAGGAACTAAATTGTGCATGAACCCGCCGGGCTGGCTCGAAAGTTGGCGAGGGGGGTTTCCCCGAGTGTTCAGACGAGTGATTCAAAAAGTTCGATGGGAAAAAGACCTAACGGCAGCAGCTCAGAAGGCAGTTGCAGACTGGGGAAATCCATAATGTGAAGGATGAGCTGCTCGTTTCTAGAAGAATTAAGGAAAAGGGGGGGGGGGTGGGGGGGGGGGGGGGTTTGGGGGGGGGGGGGGGGGGAGGGGGGATGGGGGGTTGGGGAATGGGTGTGTGGTTTGGGTGTTGGGGGGTCGTGTGGGGGGGGTTCATTGGCTAGAGGTTGGGTGGGCGTAGTAGGAGGTGGTCACCAACAAAGTGGCGGGTGGGGGGGCGGGTGGTGTTCGTGACGTGGGTGTGAGGCGGGTGTGGCGGGTGTGTGGCGGGGCGGTTGTGTGGGACGGGGGTGGGTTGGGGGAGCCTGGAAGGTCTGAGGGCGGGTGGTTTAGTTGTGTGAATGGGGGCGGCGGGGTGGTGGGGGTTGGGTGGGAGGGCTAGTTGTGTGGTGTTGGGGAATGGGGGGTAGGGGGAGGGGGACGAGGGCCGCGCAGCACAGCGTTCTTCTTCTCGCATCAAAACCTTCCTGTTCAGATCCACTGCCTCTCTTCTGAGGATGCCTTGGAAACGTCCCAGCTCTTTCCTTTTCTCCGTGAAGGCGGCCAGCACATATCGCCAGAGGGGCCTTTTCGGGCTTGAAAAAAAAAATGATGAAAAAGTCCGACCGTGCTTTCGCATGAAATGCGAACACAAAAAGCCAGAGAAGGGCATGGGTATATTGTGCGAAAAGGAGGGGTTCCGCCTGCGCAGATACAGTCGCTCAAGTCTTTTCTCGTTATCCCAAGAGAAAAAGGTCAATCCTCAAGGAGAAAGGGGGGTCAGAAATGGGTGGAGGGGGGCGGGTCAGGGGACAATCCACAACCCGAATATGTAATGACCCTCGCGGAGGGGGGAGAAAGACCAATGTCACGTCTCTAGCGGAACTGGGGGGTCTGAGAAAAAAAAGCGTGCCGCGAGACTTAGTGAAGAGAGTCGTCGCATGAAGAGCGAAATAAGTCTGGCGGACGGCCTTTATAACAGGGGGGGGAGGCAGTTGAGGGGAACTCTTCAGTAGCACGTAAGGTTGGGAGAAAGGGATGTTACTGGGCTCGGGGGGGGGGGGGGAGTGGGTGCGGGGGTTTCAAAAAAAAAAAAACCAACCCCAAACCCCAAAAAACAGGAAACGGGGGTCGTGAAAGTGTATGCCTATGCAAGGGGAGGACTGGGTCAGTCTCGCGGTATATGGGTACGGGGACATACAAAAAGGGAGGGGAACCCCCTACTTTCAGGCATCAAGGGCAGTATACTCATGGAAACAAAAAACAAAGTATGATAGAAGGAAAAAAACGCGGGGATTGGTGTACCAGGGTAAATATCACAAAGGTTGGAAAAGATCATCAAAAAGGAAAAAACGGCGGGGGATACTGAAAGAGAGAAATCAAGGGAAGAACGGGAGGGGCAAGAAAAACGGACTGGGAACTGCTCTGGAGCGAAGAAAGATTGGGGGCGTCTACGGAAAAGAGAAGGGGGGGCAGAAGCTGGCGATTCCGCGCGGAGTGAATAAAAAACAGCAAAGAAGAGGACGCGATGATTTCGGCTGCTGAAGAAGTGAAAAAGAAAGGAGGTGCGTTACGGAATCCTTAGCTAAAGGACTTCTGGCTTCATCCGGGATGGAACAGGGGGGGATATTGGCGGAGATTAGGACCGGGGGGGGCAGCCTGGGGGGAAGCAAACTTTTGCATGAAAGGGTTCTTTGGGAGACCCGTCTGGCAAGGGAAAACAAAAAAAACGGTTGTAGCTAGGTGCCAGAATAGGGGAAAAGTGCTCGGAGAACAAATCCCACAAAGGAAAATCGTCGAACCTATATATTAACATTCAAAAAAGACTCCATGAGTGCCGGGGAAAGCAAGAAGGTTCCGTAGTGTGAAAGGGGAGGGAAAGGGTGACGAGACCGGCGGAAAGCAGAGTGGGTTCAGACTAGGAGCAGACGTCGTTCTAAAGGCGGTCGGCAAGGCATATTCATGGGGGGTCCAGGAGAGGGGCAAGGGCATGGCATGGCAGAGACGGGTAATAAAGGTCGCTGCTGCGGGGAAGGAGCAGGGGTCGTGGGATCGTTGATGGACATGCTACTGTGATCTGGGACGAAAAAGGGGGTCTAAGAAAAAAAAGTCCAGGGGCTTGCTGAGGGGGAAAAGGAAAGGGGGAGAACGGTCTGCTTGAGGGGGGGAGGGGGGAGCCAGGTTTTTCAAGAAAAGTCGGGGGGGGTCCCCTAGTCGGATGGAAGAATTAGAGATCGAACCGTCGGGCTAAGGTAAACGGTGAGCATGAGAAAAAAAAGATTTGCAGGGGGAGGGGGAGGACAAAAAAGGGGACTTGCTCGATAAGGTAGTTCACCTAAGTCGCACTAGCAGGGGGTGCGGAGGGGGGACTCGTGTGCCCGCAAAAAGACATCCAGGGGGAACTGCTGTTGCTGGCTGACATGGTAAAAAAAAGAGTGGAGAGGGGGAGACAAGTGCTGTCCTCGTACGGGGATCAGAACTATGTATCCGCCATGGGTCATGCGGGGGGGTGGGGGGGGACCGGGCTCAGTGGTGAGGTTGGGGCAATCGGGGGGACGCCAAGTGTGGCTTTAGGGGAGGTGAGGAATGGTGGGGAGCGTCAGGGGGAACGGGGGGGGCAGTAAGCAAAAAAAGCGGGCTCTGGAGGCCGGGTAAGTAGCTGAAGGAATGGTTTTCAGGACTAGATATAACTACAAAGGCGGATGGTACTGAAGGGGGGCTAGAATAGTCTAGAACGGCAACCAAAAGGGTCGGCAAACCGCAGGGGGTGACTAAAAGGTGGCCGTCGTGAGCGGGAGTCAGGATATCGGCTAGCGTCTGAGGGGAGAAGAAGCTAGTAAATTGGGGGGGAAATTATACATGCATGGGAAGAGGGACGGAATGGGGGGTGGGGGGGGGGGGGGTGGGGGGGGGGGGGGGGGGGGGGGTGGGCTGGCGTGAGGCGAGTGGTTGGCTGACAGGAAAACCTACGGAACAAAGGAGAAGGAGTCCATGGTCGACTGGAGGGCGACGGGGTAAGGGCAGGAAAGGGAAGGGAAGTTCCGGTTCCTGACTAAACGGCCGATTTTTTCTAAATGGGGAGAAGGGGCGGCGTGGCCGCGGGCAGGGCTTTAGGTGGGATAAGGGGCGATCATAAAGGTTAGAAGGTGCAAAGAATTATGAGGGGAAACTTTATAAACGCAAAAAGGATGCAAGCCGCGGCGGGGAGAGGGCACCAGGGCACGCGCCGGAAGACTAGAGGAGTGTGACAAAAAAGAGCTAGGATGGAAACAAAAAACGGGCATGCGCGGGAAGGGTTGAAAAACTCGCGGGATTGGGACAGAGAAATCCGTACAGGGGGGAAGGGATAAAGTGGGTTGATGTGTACCAGGGGGACTGGGATTAGGTACCATAGATCGCGGACGACATCAAGGTCGTGAAGGGTGGGGGGCGACGGTGTTGGAGAAGAAAAAAGGTGGACGCCGTTGGGCGCGGGCTTGGGGGGGAAAAAAAAACGGCAAAAGCCGACGACTAAGGGGGGAAAAGGAAAGCTGCGGGGCTCTTGTTCGCTGTGGGGTGGGGGGGGTTGGCGGCCGTAGCTCAAACCGGGGAAGGAAAAATTGGTGGGGGGAACTGGCGCGCGTGTTGAAAAAAAGAGGCGGTGGGCCTCGCTCAACAGGGGGTTTATATAATTGGGGAAAGCGGCATCTGGTGATAAAGGGGGTCTCACTATCGGAGAAGTGGTAATTGAAAGCCAATTTCTGGAACGGGGTAAACCGAGCCAGAAAGGGGGGGGAGAACGGTTGACAGTTTGCCAGCTTCGTTTGAGAAGGGTCCTTTGATTGGGAGGGACGGGGAGGGGGTAGGCTTATGTTGGTGTAGTGGGAGGGGGGGGGGGGAAGAAAAGAAGGGGTCTTTAGGGGACTGCATCAGAAAACCACGAGAAAGAGGGGAAGGGGAGGTCACATGCTCACGGTGAAGAAATGACGTCCAAGAGGGGAAGAGGAGCGGGGGGGCTTTGAAAACTGGACAAAATTGGGGGAAAGGATAGTCTAGTTGTCGAGTTGGAGCACAAAATGTAGCAATAAAAGGAGGTGTAACTAGTGCGTTATGGGCCGCGATCTTACGTCGCGTGGAAAAGGGGGGGGGGGAGCTGGGGATTAAGCTTGCGCTGGTCAAGTCGATCAAAAGCTACAAGGGGTGCAACCTTCTTCGAAAGCGAAAAGCGGGCTTGAGGGAAGCAGCCGAAGCTGGGGGAAAAACTTTATATTGGCACAGGGGGAATTAAGATCAAATGGCTTTCGTCGCAAAGGGGGTAAAAAGAAAGGTGAAAAAAAAAAGGACATGGCGGGGCCAAAAGGGGGAAATCGGTGGGAGTTCGCACTGCTGGTCAACGTAAAATTGTTTGGCGGGACAAAGGAAAAAGGGGTCAAGCCTCTAGGGGGAAGGAAAAGTCGCAAGATGATATAGTGAAAGGTGCAGGGGAAAAGTCGGGATTGCTGATCATCTGGCTGCGGATGGCAAAAAGAAGTAGGAAAAGCTGACAAAAAGGGGGCGATAGGAGCAAGGGGGAGGATTGGTAGGAAGTGCGCGGTGTCAAGCCGCCGCGGATACAAAAAAAAAAAAGATTCTCGAGGAAAGAGGGGAGGACGGGACTTTGGGGGTCTCAACGGAGGGGGAACTTGGCAGGGGGGAAGAACTAAGATTAACTAGGGTAGAGGCATCTTCTTCTCAACCAAAAAGGTGAGGATGAAAAAAAAAGCGGGAACTAAAGCTAGCCTATTGAAAGGACTCTAAGGGGGGGGGGAGATATCATAATAAACAGTGCGGAACGGTCAGGAAGTTAATGTCGGGCGGCGGCATACGGATAGGATTTGGCGAAAGCGGGAAGGAACTGGAAACTTCGGGGAGGCCTTCGCTCTAAAAGGGGAGTACGATCGGCACCCTAATCCCAGAGAGAAGGGGCAAAGATAGCGACGTAACGTCGTCTCACGAATGTCCACGAAAGGGGGGCTCATTCGACGGGGGCGCAGAAGGAAATGAGAAAGCCCAAAGTGAGGCTCTAGTGGATTAAAAACGGGGGTTTCATCGGGGCGAGAGAAGGCTAGCAGGTGTGGGGGGGCGGGGTGTCTGGTACCATTAAAGGGTTTAGGCAAGAAAGAAGGGGGGGGGGGTCGGAGAAAAGAAGGGTTCCTTGGTGGATATCGTCAGCAGGAAAGGGGGATCGGCTTGGTCAAAAGATCAAAACAAAAAAAAAAAAGGAAAAAAAAAAAAAAAAAAAAAAACCAAAAAAAAAAAAACAACACACCAACACCACAAAACAAAAAACACCAAAACAAGACGGCACCAAAAAAAAAAAAAAAAAAAAAAAAAAAAAAAAAACGGGCACACAACACCCACCAGAAAAAAAAAAAAAAAACAAAAAAACTGGCAAACAAAAAACACCAAAAAAAAACAAAAAAAAAAAAAAAAAAAACAAAAGACAAACAAAGAGCTGCACGGAAACAAACAAAACCAAAACAAACGCAAACAAACAAACAACAAAACAAAGAAAAAAAAAAAAACAAAATCCAAAAGACAAAACAAAAGGCAAAAAAGACCAGAAAAACACAAAAAAAACAGGAAAAAAAAAACAAAAAAAAAAAAATAGGCACACAAAGAACACAACAAAAACAAAACCAAAAAACCAAAAAAAAAAAAAAACCAAAAACAAAACAAAAAAAAAAAAAAAAAAAAAAAAAAAAAAACAAAAAAAAAAAAAAAAAAAAAAAGGAAAAAAAAAAAAAAAAAAAAAAACAAAAAACAAAAAAAAAAAAAAACACAAAAAACGTGTCAAAAAAAAAAAAAAAAAGAAAACAAAAAACAAAAAAAAAGAACGGAAAAAAAAAAAAAAAACAGCATCTCTTGAAAAGGCGGAGGAAGAGAAGGGAAGAAAGACTGGACACGATCGTCAATCAAGCAGGGGGGGGGGGGGCCTCATGTCGGGGGGCCTAGGGTGAAGGCAAGGCACAAAAAAACACGGGAAAACAAGAAAAAAAAAAAACAAAACACAAAAAAAACAAAACAAAAAAAAAAAAACAACCAAACACCCAAAAAAAAAAACCAAAAGGACAAAAACAAACCCACACACCACAAATAAGAAACAACAACAACCACAACACACAAAACAACTAGAAACAAAACAAACCACGAACCACAAAATCCTTGGATCGCGAAAACCATGGAAGGCTCACTCAGTTAAAAACTCAACGATTGCGTAAATAACGGAACTTGGGGGTGGCACTCTCGGATGAGGATTTCTAACAAACTAGAAAAAAAGACACGATGCAAAAAGTCGATTTAAGAAAGGAGGGGCTGGTGAGAGTTTCTTATAGCCCGTTGAGACATAGTCGTCGATGTCAATGGGGGGGGGGAGAAATAAAGCAGGAACGCAGCGGGTCTTTGCGAAAAAAAAAAAAAAAAAAAAAAAAAAAAAAAAACCAAGCAATTAACGGAGCAGGAAATACATTTTCGCGAAAAGGAGAATAAGGCTTGTGATTTGAACTAGCGAAATAGAGGGAAAAATTTTTTCTTAGGACGGGACGCAAAGGAAAGTGGGGGGGAGAGGTCGAGGGATCGACTCCGATGGGAGTTAATGAAAAATTGCAGACTCTTGATATAAGCAAGAAAAATACAAAAAGGCGAATCTTCACGCGAAAGGACTACAAAAAAAAAAAGTCAGGGTTTGGCTGCGAGCGTTCCGCAAATAGCCGGGAAGAGAGAAAAAGACAGAGATCCACGCGGGGGGGAACCCGTAAACGGTTGTAAAAAAAGAGGTGGCATTGCCAGGACTTCGAAAAGGGAAACTTGGGAAAAAGCTACTGCGCTGCGACACGAGGACTGTTTCGCGCGAGATGGTTTGGCGAAGAAATGGGGTGATGCATAAAAAACGGGGGTCAAAAAAAGGAAAAAGTTCGCTTGAGATCTGCAATTAAAAAGGGTGGGATGGGGGAAAATGAGAGTGTCGTTTTGGGAGTCAGCTGGTTCTTACATGAAACGGAGGGGGGGGGGGTAAACGGGGAACAGCCAGGTCAAATTTCGAGTTACGCGGTTTCGGGAAGTGGTTCTCTAGGGGACCGAAGGGGAATTCTCTGCTCGCGTGGTAAGGGGCAGGTTCGAAGCTGGGGGAACACGGGAAAATCGATGGACCCAAGAGGTAGGGGGGGGGGGGGCGATGGACGTCTACCTGGGCCCCTTTCGAAAACGAGATGTCAGCGTTGGGGGGGGGGGGGGGGGGGGGGGGGGGGGGGGGGGGGTGGGGGGGGGGGGGGGGGGGTTTTATGTGGTTTGGGGTTTGGGGTGCGCCACCCTTGCTTCCTTGTGCGTTCCTATGGGTACTGACTCCCCCAAAAAAACAAAAAACAAAAAAAAACAAAAAAAAAACAAAAAAACACAACCACAAACAAAGAAAAAAAAAAAAAAAAAAAAAAAACAAGAAAAAAAAAAAAAAAAAAAAAAAAACCAAAAAAAAAAAAAAAAACAAAAAAAAAAAAAAGCAGCAAACCCAAACAAAAACAACCAAAAAAAAAAAACGGAAACTCCTCTGCTAAGCTTGCATGCAAAAAAAAAGAAAGAAAGCATGGCAGTTTCGTAGGCAGCAAAAATATGGCAAAGGGAATGTACATGCAAAATGCATCGCGAGTGAGCCGGCAATGTGGGGTCTCTACTACGGAAAGAAAAAAAAAAGGACCGTTCATAACAAGATGGGGGCCGTACAAGGGAAAGGAAGGCATGGGGGGAAAGGGCAAAAAAAAAATCAGTCAAAACCGTCGTGCTAGCCTTGGGGATAGGATGGAGGGAAAAAGCTGACGTGCTAGCCTACGCCTTAGGGCCAATCCGGGTCGTCTAAAAAAAAACAATCACGACGGCGAGCGTCGAAATTAGAGCAGGGCGTTCAGAGGATTCGTGGCAAACGGAGCGCAGGAAGAAAAAAAGAATATTGCGGATTTCTGTCGACGGGGGTAAACGGCAGGTCGGTTGGAACAGGAATAAAAGGAGTTACTAAGGAAAGCCGTGGACGGCTGGTCATTGGTGGAGTAAAGGGGACGCAGGGGCCTCGGTCAGCACGGGTGGTCCGAAAATGGGGGGCTGGTTGCGGAAATAAGTAATGAGGGTTCTAGAGAGGGGGGGCTCCACGGCACAGAAATGGAGTCTAGCGTGAGAGGACAAAGGGACGAGGGGGTTCGGGCCGACGTTGCGAAGATTCACTGGACGATGCCACTGATGAAGGTGAATAGTGGCCTGCGAAACTGGATGAGAATCAGGAGAGCCGTACCTCACAAAAACCCCTTCATGCAGGGAAAAGAGGGACGGTCACGTGGTGCTGGGCTGACGGAACAATTCGGTAGAAGAACTCCTGCTCTGCGGGAAACTTCGAGGGGGGGGAAATTAAGGGGAACTATTACGGGGGAGCAAATGGGGAAAAAGATGGCTCGAAATTGAAACCGGACAGGCCAAGAGTCTGGGGGGGGGAAAAAAGAAAAAGGGACTGCGGCCTGCGGGACCATAGGGAATGGGGGGGAAGAGGGAGGGGAAAAATGAGTTTTGATCTGAAAAGGGGGGGGGGGGACTTCACGCTGAAGAGTAAGGGGTGAATGGGTATTATTTGGGGTGAAAAAGTGGGTTGAGGCGGACTCTTCAAAGACGCTCCATGGGGGTGGGGGGGGGGGGGGGGGGGTTTGGGGGGGGGGGTTTGTTAAAAAAAAGACGCGGGATTGGCGGGCTAGGGGGGGGAGAAACAAAGTTTGCGGAAGGGCCACGCGGAGGGGTAAAGGGGGGCGGGCCCTGCCAGAGTCACGGAGTGGGGGGGTCCAAAACACCGGCCGGGGGGGGGGGGGGGTGTGCTTGATCAAGTCTGATGGGGGGGGGGGGGGGGGGGGGGGGGGGGGGGGGGGGGGGGGGGGGGGGGGGGGTGGGGGGGGGGGGGGGGGGGGGGGGGGGCCTGGCTGGGACAGGCTGCTTAAAACGGGGAGGCGGCTGGCGATAGAGAGAAGTCACCGTCTGAGACGGGCATTGGTGGGGGATGTGTCAAAAATCGCGGATGGACTTGTAGTGGAAAAAGTATAGGGTACGTGTTCTTCGGAGCTTCGGACATCGGAAATGTGATTGATTTGCTATTTCACCTGCTGTTCAGGTTTCAGGGGACAGGCAGGTCAGTATTTGTTGAGAGGCCTTTGGAAAAAGCATGTCGCGCGTTATGCTTGAGACGCCAAAAAAGGATTAAAAAGGATACGCGTGCTTTGCTGGGATCCAACGGGAAAGGACCGAAAAAAAGGAAAAGAAGAACGGGAGACCTGAAAATGAGGTCGCGCAAGTTATAGCGGTAATCTTTCGGAAAGTAATCCACGGACCTAGGCAATGCAGTCAGCTAAAGAATCCGCGGGGAGAACTCCAACGAGCAAAAAGAGAGGCGATTTCGCCGTCGCTATATGCGTCGTAAAAAAAAAGTGCGGGTCGAAGCCGAAAAAAAAAAACGCAGAGGAGGGCCGCGCCGTGCCAGGCGTCAGAAAAAGGGGCAAGATACGTTGTAGAGTTTCACAAGAGCCGGGAACTATAACTTTAGGGGGCTGCCAAAAAACCATTCGTAAAGAAATGAAAAAAAAATCAAAAACATGCAGCGGGAACTATGGGGGCTGTCTTAGGGAAGGGAGGAGGGGGAAAAACAGTTCATCTTGGATAATCAGTATGAAGAAGCGCTGCAGCTATGATGGCCCGGTACGACTGTCTCCATTGTTATTCTTAACGCCTTGACGAAACACCAGGCGATATGGGGAATGCAGTCTCAGAGAAAAGGCAGATCAGGGGGCCGGCGTGCGATAAAGCGATGCATTTGCTCGCGGGAAATGGAAAAGGGGCTTCGGCTGTCGAACGAGGGGCCGATGGACGGGTGTCTAGTCAATGAAGGGAAAAGGCTGGGAAAGCTGAGCATTATCGGCTGAAGGGGGGGGGCAGGCGGGATCCAGGGCGACTCCAGGAGTGGTTGAAAATCGAACTGTCAAAAAAGGAAAAGGAAAGTCGGGCGTATGCGAACTGCTGTTCTGCGGTGGAAAGGAGGGGCCGCAGGAAGATAGTGAA
>Ga0179593_1678830_pt1 | contig 13790 bp, 11 predicted proteins | sample CZODoug2_1_08_16_FD_185931 | JGI IMG/M metagenome (GOLD analysis project Ga0179593, IMG submission 185931) | Vadose zone soil fungal communities from Angelo Coast Range Reserve, California, USA - CZODoug2_1_08_16fungal (PacBio error correction) | ecosystem: Environmental > Terrestrial > Soil >...
CACGGCCCCTCGAGTGGGGGGGGCAAGGGTTGATAGCAGATACGCCAAAGAAAGAAATCAGCTGCATCGGGGAACGAGAAGAAAACCCTTGCCGGTCGCTCAGAAAAAGATCTGACTTGGAAAGCTGCGCTCGCGACTAGTAAATGATTTGCCAGGTAAAAAGGCTTCATCCGAAAAAAAGAAGGAAGAGGAACCAGTAGGGACAATCCGTTGAAAGAAAAAACCCAAAAGGAACTCGGAAACTGTAAAGCCTCCGATCTACCAAAGAAGAAAAGACTAAAAATTACGTCGAAACACACGCGGGGCTTTTGAGGGAAAAAAGTGACACCTGCCGCCTAAACCACGGAGCTCGCCGACGCAGGGGGCGTCATCGGTGGGGGAGGCAGTCAAATGTCGATACCCCGGCTATTGAGGGAAGTACTTAAATCCATCGGGCAAACCCAAGGACACGAAATCACCAGGGCATGAAAGCATCACAAAGAAATCAAGAGAACACCGAAACGTCTAAGACTTCAAAGTGGAATGAGGGAAGGGTAGCGCAGAGGTCCACCCGGTAGAGATACGGAATGCAGTCAAACGAGTCTCCTTACCTATTAGAAAACCAAATCTCCTGCCGAGGGTTAAAGGCTCGCACGAGTCGGATCAACCCTTACGTTTTGGCTCTAGAAGATCGCCGCACGAAAATATCATCGAAGGAAAGGGGAACGCGAAACGCGTCGTAAAGCGTCAACAAAAAGGCTGAGTCTCACGCCATCCACATTGCATGCACGGCGTGCGTCGCGCATACGCCACGAAGGGGGGAGTAAGAGATGCGGAACGGGCTGCCGGAGACCGCGGATGCTTCCCAGAGATGGACCTCACCACTAAAGGCATCAAGGGAGCATGAGCTAAACGCGATCGCGCTCTCAAGCAACATAAAGGAAATCTTAAAGGAGCGACAACGCTATAGGACGGGAAGTCGGGGGGAAAAAATAGGAAAGAAGCTATCTGCTCCAGCGGAAAGATCAAAAACACCATCTCAAGGACGCCATAACGGGGTGCGGAAACAATCGACACAGATGGCGCTGTAATAGGGAAGGAGGGAGGGGGGGAAAACCGTAGTCAAAAGAGGAAAAAAAACCCATGAAGTCGGAGGATCTAAAATATGATGTCTCAGGGTATATATGGTTGAGCTAAAAGAGCCGTGACGCGTGAAGGAAAGGGTTGGCGATCACTCGGTCATGCGAGAGAGTGATCGGTAAGCGGAACGAGAGGGTTTGCCCAAAATGCCTTCCTAAAAGAGGAAAAACAATCGTTGAAGAAGGGGGGGTAAGAAAGGGGGGTAGGAAGTGGGGGGAGTGGGGGGTGTTGGCGGGGGTGGGTGTGTTGGGTGGGGGGGGGGGGGGGGGGGGGGGGGGGGTGTTTGGTTGTGTGGTGGGGGTGGGTGTTGGGTGGGAGTGTGGAGGGTGGAGGGAGCGCGGGGCTTGGACGTCGGCCTTGGGTAAAAAGGCCGAGACTGCATCACATTTTCGCAGGAACGTATTTCAAAGGTAAATCAAACCTCCAAAAAAAAGCGGCTATCGTTTCCGGCTGAGGGTGCCCTCCAGCTGGTCTCAGCAAAAGACCCTCGGCCGTACGTTGTCAGATGAGGGTAGCGTTAGGGAAACTGTGTGGGCTCGGGAGGAAAGGGACGTGAAGGGGACCGCAGGTTGGTCATGGCACACGGACCGCAATGGGGAGCCCTCCTTGCGTTGGAGGTGGAGCACTTCCCTGGACACGACCCGCTCCAAAGAGATAGAGCGGACGGACAAATCGACGCGCGTTTGGAACTCCCTCATGTCCGTGAAGCAAGGAAAAGCCCAGACGTAGGAGCGATAGTGTACTCTGTCCCGGGGCGCAAAACCTTAAAACATTTCCAAGGAAACCTATAACCGTAAAAAGCGTGCAAGCACCACTTCCTTTAATAAGTGAAGGCAAACATGAAAGCAAAGGCAGCCAAGCTCCAATAGGGGGGGGAGTGACTTGAAACTTAAAACGTCTATCCCACACAGAGAGGCGGGCGAGAAACGAGGAACCACTAACGCCTTTCCTGGAATGAAGAGCAAAGATCTTGAGTGATGTCAGAAAGAGCATGGTTTCTGACTGAACGGCAAAGAGCGAGTTAAAGGAACGGAATACTAGCTCGTAGCGCCCCGATCAAAGAGGCGAAAGACAACGAAGAGGGAGAGGGATTAAAAAGGTTCGATAAAGCTATACCGGGGGGGGTGTTCGTCTGAAGAAATCTCAAGATTGAGGGGGGAAGGCTGTCTCTCTATCGTAACGGCGAAAAGTACAATGGATGATCGAAGGGAATCGTCCCAAAGACTGGGGAAAAAAAAGTCCCTGACTCTACAAGAAAAAATAGAGTGAGCTGCTCCAGTAAAGAAACCCTAGGAATTCAAGTATATCCCGAAAGTCAAAAAACAGTAAATGCGCAATTGATGCCGGCTGGAGGATTTTGTCGGTACCTATGCGCGGGAGTTACGGCCTTTTGAACACAACCCGGGGGCAATTCAGCTTTTCCCGTGACAAAAAGCCAGGACGAGGACGTCTTGTAATGACTTAGGAAGCAGGTACTGTCCGCGAGAGGTAACCCAGAGACGAGAAGGACTTTCCCGAAGAAGGAGGAGCTCCACACCCTCGGAATGCACTCCTACGAAAAAAAGAACCACAAGTCCGTACTTTTAGTGATAAAGGGCCGCCTGTGGTTCGGGGAAGGGAACGGAGCCCATTAAACGAACAAGAGACAGAAAACGGAATGGAGCGTGCCCATCCCCCTTTAAACAAAAAAAAGACCACAACGAGATAAAAAAAAAAAAAAGCCATCGACATCAAAGAGAAAGTGTGAACAACTCCTGGCTAGGTGGTCTTCCTGTTGGGTGTGGAGGAAAAAAGAGAAAACGGACCTGTGCATCGAGCCTTGATCCGGGGGGGTTAGAGCACTTGCTTGTCTTGGAGCGGGGGCAGTCTGCGTAAGGCGTGATAGAAAAAGAACGGGTGGCGGACGGGCTGAAGAAGTGAAAGGAAGAAGACTACTACAGACCACAAACAAAACGAGGAGGAGGGAGATGGAGGGGGGTGTCTTATTTTGATCGGCAAAGAGCAGAATCCGCCTCCGAGGCAAGGGACTCACGTCGCGGAAGGACAGAAGGCAACGACGGACGCACAACCATCCAGAGCCAGGGAGGGGAAATCACGGCATAAATGATGGCTCATGGAAGGGTTGAAAAAAGGGAGTGACTCAACACCAAAGAGACAAACAATGGTCGACAAAGTTTGGGGGCGAGCGAGGGGAGCTAGTGTGTGTTGTAGAGAAGTGTCGGTGGGGAACGGGAACAAGGGGGGCAAGGGGGGAAAGGCTCCCTATCACGAGTTACGAATAATGCGACGGATGGAAAGGGGAGTCCGAGCAAAGTAACTAAGCAACCGGGGGGAACGGATCAACGGTCCGCAAAGGAAAACGGGTTGGCGTAACCTTGGAAGGCATATGAGGACTGGAGAAAATTCTCGCTCGCAAGCGGTAGGGCGAAAAACAGCCGGATTAAGAATTGAAGGGGGGGGAGTCGCGGGGAAAGACACAGTAACAGCAACTTACACGAGAAAAAAAACGGCGAGCTTGCTGGGAGAAAGTACCAAGCGAAGGGGGGGGGGCACGCGGCGGCTTGGACAGAAAGCTCCGGCGCAAAGAAGAAGCCGTCAAGCCGGCAGCTAAGAAGCGGCACCAATGAAGTTAGCAATTCGATGGAGAGAATGGACCTGACGGTCAGCTGGACGGTAAAAAATAAGTATCTACTCTATGGGAGTGCAAGAGTCTAAATAACAGTTCGAGGGGGGTGGATCAGGCGAGAGGTTTCTGATTAAATCTTACAAAACCGATCGCGGGCCAAAGATTTACAACCCAAGAATTCCAACGCAACAAAACCTTCGGGCGGTGAGCCCTTGGGAGCGAGCGGCTATTCGCCGGGCTGGAAGCGCGAAAAAAGAGGGGACATGGCCGGCCGGCAAGAGAAAATGAAGCGCCGGGATCCAAGTAAGCCACGTGGAGGAAAGGGGAATTACAACATCAGCCGAGAAAAAAGAACGGTTACAAAGCAAGGGAGAAAAGGAAAATGCGGGTCTTGACGACGGACCCTGTGCGACTCGCGGTGTGAGAGGGGAAAACTTCCAAACGACAAAAAGGCAATGAGCGGGTCCGGCTTCAGGGAAGAATGATCAACTTCCCACTGGAGAGTCCGGGGACGTTCCGATAAAGGCAATGTTCCTTGTCCAAGATTGAAGTGTAAAGAAAAATCAGCAAGGACCAAAGCTCGCCAAAGAGCAGACGTAGCTCCGGAAGTACAAACGTGCGGGCGCGAAAACGTCCGGACATGAATAAAAAAACGAAGTCAAGAGCGGGGAGTGCCACGGACAGGCGAAGCAAACCGACAGAAAGAGGGAACAAAAGGGTCTTTATCCGGTCAGCCCCCCGCGAGGAAAAAGACAATCCTCGGATACGAAGATGTACCCGACTGAAACTATCAGAAAGAGAAGATAGAGGATTGTTGTGCCATCTTTTATTTCTGCCAGATAAAAACGGGGAGGATCTACTGCTTAGAGAATCGAAAAGGTTTTTTGAAAATAAAAAAAAGGGAAAGCTACCGTTCAGTCTCACGGAGTGGGGAAAGGATAGTTAAAGGAACGACAACAAGCCTTCAGAAAGAAAGTTCAGCGGTAGAAAAGTGAAAAAAAAATCAGACAAAGGAATCAAAAGGGGATATGCCACAAAGTGAGCGCTGGAGTTTCGAAAAGAACCCAGAGGATTCGCCGGCCGGGCGAAAGAAACAGCGAAAGTGGAAAAGGCATTACCGGATAGGGAAAAAAACAATATCTGGGGGAGAAGGAACTAGTCGCGACTCCTGATAACCACTTTCTAGGCGGAAATTCCCTGCAGGAGAAAGAGGACGCTAGAGACGAGCTATCAACGCTCGGAACGACTGGGAAAAACGAGGCCTTCACGCATTCACAGGCGGGGAAGAAAACCATGCAGAACTAAAGGGCGTCTGGGGAACCGCACACGCCGGAAGGCATGGAGGGGAGAGGAGGAGGGGAATGAGGAAGGGCCAATGAGGGCGTGGACCAATAAAAGGACAAAAATATCTGCAGACCTTAAAGAAGGCAGACGCCGACAAATTCGGCGAACGCGAACTGAAAAGAGGAGGGGGGGAGGAAAAAGAGAGGTGCCCTAATGAGCGACAGCGAGGGCGCTGGAAATCGGGGTGAGCCGATATGGAAGGGGACCATCGAAAATGATAACAATCGGACGGGACCTCCGCCGGAGGGTAGCTCTACGAAATCAATCGGGGGGTATTTGAGGGGTGACGAAAGAAACTCGCCGTAGAAAAAAGCCGTTGTAAGGGGAGGAGATCATCTTTAAATAACGTCTGACGAGGAAAAGAAAAATAAAGAATGGTGATAAGGAGGTAGAGGCGGAAAGCGGCAGGAATGTGGGGGTGGCGACAAAGGAGACGTAATCGCGGGTCGGAAAAACGCGGATCGCGCGGTTTGGTTAAAAAAAAGTCACTTCGAGCTTGACAAGAATGGGGACGGGGAGGGAAGAGTTGCGAACGGCTCCGCTGAGGGGTTTCTGGTCCCGATGGAGGTCACGTAGACAGGAAAAAAAAGTTCAGCCGGAGGATACTAACTAGCAACGAAAAAAAGCACGGGAAGCGCTAAGATAGGGGAATCTGGGCGGGAAATAAACATATGAAGGACCCAGACTTGTGTCCTCTTAGATCTTAGGGGCTCGTTAAGGACTTGGCTGTTTGGGTCGGGGAACCGGGTGGACGGTTACGGGGTGGTCAAAAAAAGGGATCTGCCGAGCTCAATTTTCAGGGGTGGGGGAGGGACGACTGGAGCACCGGGTTCTCTCCAGACCGCAACTCGAGGGCGGCCTCGCAGAAGAGGCGCAGGGGAGAGAAAAATCTTGAAGGGAAGAATTGACAAGGAATGGAACGTCGGGGATGGCTGTCTCTTTGGAGCAGGGGGACAAAAGCGAGGGAAAATAACACTCGGGAAAAGGGACCTAGACAAAGAACCACGTAGGGGGGGGGCCTGAGCCGCTAGGAAAACTGAGCAAGACCGACAAGAGATTGGGGGGGAAAAGTGTAGCAGAGGAGAGACACAGTCGGAGCCAGAAGGGTGAGGGAGCCACGAACGTTCATGAAAAAAGGGGATTATCAAAAACGAAACTTTATGCTCGGGAGGGAATAAGAAGACAAAAGGTGTGAGGCGGAACAAAATGACCCGCAAGTCCGATGTAACGGCAGCCGGCTAGGAACTCCGCTCTGATCGACAATCGTCTAAGAAGGAGAGACGATAAAAAAATTTAGAAATAAACTGGGTTTTGGGTCTAAGAATTCGCGCCAGCATTCGTTTTGGGAATATTTTGGAAGCGTTGGAGAGGGAGGACGATAAAGGATGTAGACCGACACAGAAAAACGCCTGGAACGGATAAAAACCTGGAATCGAACAACATCTAGTGACTCGCAGACAAAACAAGTGATTAAGAAGGGGGAATCCAGGGCGATCCAGCGGGCGCGACGTCAAAAGGGGGAGTAGGTAGGTGCACGAATTCTTGGAGGGGCAACAAGAGAGGGAAAGGGACGGCCAAAAAAAACGGAGGGTCACCGTGTAGCCCACAAAGAGACTGCCGATTTAAAAAGGAAGAGTTTACTGACCGGAAGTCCAAGAAAAGAACATCCAGAGCAAGGATTGCCCCGCGCAAAACAGGAAGCCGACCCAGAGCCAACAGGCCATGAGAAAACACGTCTTAATCCCACAGGGGGGGACGTTGGACCGAGAACCTCGGCCGCGGCCCTCCGGCGAAGATTTGAGTCCTAACGTCCGATCAAGAAAAAAGCGTCCGTCATTCAAAGTTGAAGTACCTTAGAGCCAAACGTTGGGTAACCCGAAAAAACACGACGGAACAGACAGCAAAGGCAAAAAAAAAAAATGAACATCAAAAACCCATCGGGGGGACAAACTTCATACTTTAACTATTGTTTGGAAGGGGGACCGCACCACTCGTGAATCCTTAGTTCAGAGGGCACATACTCAGGATTACCATTTGAGGGGGAGAAGAAACAAGCGCGAGGACTGTCGCTGGGGCGGAAGTTGATCTTAACATCAGCGTGATGGGCTAACGAAAACAATCCGGAATGGTTCTAAAGAAAGGGGTGATTAAGAATGCAGGGAATCTCACTACCTAAGAACCCCACGAAATAACCACGGAGGAGGGAAAATATAAATGGTTCGTATTGAACAGCCTTGAGTACCAAGGGAGAAATCTATTCCGTCAGCCATTCCGCAGGGCAAGGGTGAAGCATCACCGTAAGGCATGCAATGAAGAACGAGGCTCCAAACTCACCAGAAAAAGGCATCGAGGTGTAAATAATGTCTCCTAGTTCAAGAAAGTCTTCAAGAAGGGGGAGGGATCAACACCAAAAAAACAACTCGTATGGGAGTGTGGAAAACCCGGGAGTGGTCTTATAAAAAGGGGAGTGATCTTTTTGGTGAAAGATCGTAATGGGAGGGGGTTTTGGGGTGCCCTTTAAAAAGGGGCACGAGGCAAGCAAACCATGAATGTACGACAGGGAGAGGGTGGGTAATACAGGAGGAAACAAAGGAACTGACGCAGGGGCAAGGGGGGGGGAAGAGGTTATTAAAGAAAAAAGACGGTTGGAGAGCAGTTGTAGTCGATGATGTACTGGAGCGACCGGGTTGGATGGGGTCTATCAAAAAGGGCGCCAAGGAAGTGGCGGGGGAAGAAAGTACGACAAGGAAACAGAACTTCAAAAGGCAGTGAAACTCGTAATGGACTGGGGATTAAAACAAAGAGCGACTGACGCGTACTTTCTTTGGTTAAAGGGGGGGGGAGCAGAAGCACAGTCGGATAAAAACTAGGGGAACGGAAGGCCGAGGAGGAAGTCGGAAAAAGGTAGGCCACGCTGATGCTGAAAAAGAGGCGGGGCCGAAAAAGGGATCTAAAAAACTACTCATACTAGATGTTTCTGGTCAAGGAAGAGGATGGAACGTGGAAATCTTTGGGAAAAATGAGCGGAGAGCACATGGCCGAGGGATAGGGGAGAAAAAACGAATGTCGTGGGTCGAAAAAGGATTGAAACAAAAACCAAGGGCAGACTAGAATACAAAAGTCTACGTATCGCACAAGGGGATCAAGGCAAGAATCATGGGAGAAAAAGTAGGAGCGGCGCGATCCAAGCTGGGATCAAAAAAGAAACCGGAGAGGGGAGGGACCGGCGTCTAGACGGGAAAAGAAAGGTCAAAAAGGGGGGACACCAAACAGACTCAGTAGCATAAAAAGATGGGCGGGATGCCAGAAAAGAAAACACAGTTCTAAGGGACCACCATGCTGGGCGCGAGCCTGGTGGAAAGAGAACACGGGGAAAAGTAAAATCGCGAGTCGGCGGCTGGGCGGTGACGCAAAAACCTTCGAGTCCAAACTTCGTCACCGTGGGGTTCGGGTGGATTAGATGGAAAAAGGGTTTTGAGGTGCCCCAAACGATTGGCAAGGGCCGCCAACTGACAGGCAGCCCCACTCTCAATCCAAAAGCGTGAGAGTCCGTCAAAAAGGAAAGGGCTTAGGGAGCGGAAGGGCGTAAGATCCTCGCGCTCCCCCGGTATGGGGTGAAAAGGGAAACTAAACAGGAACAAAGAACATAAAGGGGTCTAACCCTGCAGGAGAGGGCATGAAAAAAAAAATCTCGGCCACGAGTCCAACAGCCAAAAAACACGAATGCTGACACTCAAAAGTAAAACAGAGGACAACCCTCTAAGGAAACAACGGGGGGGTCTTTTGGTGTCAAAGGGCAAAAAAAAATGCAAGAAAACGACGAGAGTCGCCGAAGGGGGAAAAGGTGCTAGGTGCTCATGGGAGGAGGGTCTAAAGAAATGGGACAGGGCTGTAGTGGCGGTAATCGAAAGGGGGAAAAAAAAAGCTGAAAGAAAAAAGCACTTCAAAAATGAGAAACAAAAGGAACGTACTCTCCCCAAGGCAAGTCGCCGCGAAGTGTTATCGGGGGATGGGGGGACAAAGCGTCGAATCGCGGAGAAAAAAAGAAGCCTGTGGGAAATGTGAAAGGTACCGTCGCCAAAAAACATCTCCCCTGCATCTGGGCAACACTCGCACATCTACTTCGAAGCAACGGGGATTGAATAGAGAGGGAATCCGCAAGAGGAACCTAGAAGCTAAGGAGACTTCAAAATCTGACTAAAACGGAGGAAAAAGCCTAAGTCGGATGGAACAATACAATAAAGCCCACATGTAGATGTCTTCAAAAAGCAATAAATCACCTCCGTCGCTGCAGTGATCTCCCGAGTCTTTACTAGGCCGATGAACTAAAAGGATGATTTCTCGCATCTCCAAAAGACTGAGAAGCAGCCTACGATGGGACACGAAAAAGATAAGATAAGCCTCAAAAAGAGGAAAGAATAATATTAGAAGAGGTCGCGTATAGTCGTAATAGAAGGAGAGGTGAGATCTGTGAAAACCGCGATTTCTTGCTCAATCAGCAGTAAGCCATTAAATCGAAAAGCAGCCCGAAAGGGGAGATGCTCGAAAATCGACATCGAAGAAGGGGTTCGAGGGAAGTCTTCTTTTTAAGAAGCGTTTGAACACCTAACGCGATGCTGTAGAAAAATTGGTCTCCTCGAGCAAGGGGGTGTTACTGATTGCCGGGCAAAAAGGGAAAAAGGGGTTGTGGCGAGCTCGTCGGCAACGGATTTGAGAGAAAGAATAGAGAGCGAAAAAAATGTTAAAAGAAGCAGGAGGGAGCAAGGCAGAAGGAAAGGGGGGAAGCCACTTTGAGCGTCGGGAAGGAGGTGGGTTGTCATGGAAAGGGGATACCGCGGCAAGTTCAAGAGGGTTGTCAAAAAGAGGGTCAATACTGCAAAAAGGGGACTCCGCGGGAAAAAGAATCGCGAAAAATGGGGAAGAATTAGCCGCAGCGCAGCCGTCAGCTGAATGTCGTGAACTAAAGGTGCCCTCCACAGCTTGCTGCAACAAAAAAAAAGAGGGGGGGGGGAAGCTGGTAGAGGGAGGGGTAGTCGTGCGTCATCATGACGGGGGGGAAAGATGACTGAGGAGCCGGAAGATGGACAGTTGAGGTGCCATCAGATAATAAAAGGGGGAAATCACTTTCGGGGTGTTGGTTCGACTGAGAAAATTGCAACCGACCCTCTGCTAGTGCGGCACGACCAATCAATTGAGCGCTGGGGAAACCGCAAAAGGAGGGTCAGGGACGGCCTCAAAAAGCCGAAAGGTGGCGCTGAGGGTATGGAGGGGTCCGTTGGAGGAACCTTGCCAAGGTGCGGGACCATAAAGCTGACGGGTTCCGGCGCGTGCCCCCCACAAACCAAACGCAGGGATATAATGGCCCCTAGGGGAATTAAGGGAATCCACCCCTGCAAATTTAGGAAAAGGTCTGGGCAGGGAAAATTGGGCATATTCATCACAAACGCGCTTCAGACCCACGGACGTTTCCGAGCCACGAACGCCAGGGGGGATTTCTTTCGGCTTGAGACAGCGTAGGAATCCTAGGGAAGTACCGTAAGCCAGCATTTTGTTCTTCGGAAATCTTGGGGAATGGTCAAGGGCTAGAAAAACAGTTAAGCAGACGGCCAGGGAGGGTACCGTGAAAGGTAAGCCCGGGGATCCGGCGTAATGGCCCGTGCAGCTCAAAGTGTTCGGGAAAAAGGACGTCCAATGGGTTTTGCTGCTTAGAAAAAAAGTCTCGCAACAGTCAGGGGGGAAAAAATTGGGTTCGTGGAAAAAGAAAACATGAGGCAAAAGGAGCACTTCGCCAGCTGGAAAAGTATGGAAGGGGGAAAATTCTTCCGAACGAAAAAGAAGGGATAAAAAGACGATCTGGCGGAAATCTTGAAGAGAAAAGGAAGAGCAATTACTGAGGAAAAGACTTGTGACTAGGACCCTATGTGCCGGGCAATCCCGACGTCAGGACAAGTGTTGCACAGAGCTTCAGTATAAAAAACAAAATCAAGACGCGGGTGAAAAGGACGAGCTTGGGTACCACCGTGGGTCCCTCAAAATAGAAGCCCTTGGGGGGAGCACGTGGAATTGACCCTTAAGGGGGGGAAAAAACTATCTGACGGGAGAGGGAGCCCATACAGCTCCAATGGTCCGAAGGCACGTCAGAAAGCAGCAGACCCAGGGCCCAAGATCAGGAGCATAGCCAGACGAATCAAAGGGAAAACGGTGGAGACGGGAAACAAAGGAGAAACAGAGAGCTGAACTTCATGGTGGTGAAGGTGGAGGACGTCAGCCATAATCCATAAACAAAGAACGTCTGGACACAACTCGGAAAGGTGGGAGATAAAAAAGGGAAAAATGGTTCCGGACAAAAAGGCCAACAAAACGAAATGCAAGAAGGGAAAGAAAAAGCCGGTTCGCAAAGAAAAATCATAGCAATGAAATGCTGGGGGGGGGAAATTTTTAATTGTGTGTCCCGAAAGACGGACGGGGGCAGGACCCGAAAAATAAATTATGCGCGGGGAGGGTCGCGTGATGGGGCGCTGTCGCTTGGCGCAGGAAGGAGGACCATGAAGGAAAGAAGGGGATGAAAATTTGCGAAGAATGGCGACGGAGCGGAGAAGACATCAATTGAATATCATCAACGAACATACAAACATCTAACAACATGATTATTAAAAGGAAAGAGAGGGGGGGGAGAGTGTCGTTGGAGGAAACTGGATGAAGGGGGAAAGGGTAATCCAGAGGGAAGACCCCTCCTTAGGAAATGGCAGCTGCCGAGGAAGACTGCAGTAGTCAAGCAAATTCAACGCTGAGAGGAAAGGATAAATCGCAAGTACTTGCCGGGACAAGCAAAACACTGATCGAAGGATGATAGATTTTCTAAAGAAGGGGGTCTGTTTACGGGCTTATCTCCAAAAGTTTGTGAAAGGAGGGAAGAATGTTGTTGGCCCTAAAGGGGCACGGCTTTTTGGCATAACGAGGGTGAGACGTGCGGGAGAGGCTGGATGAGGAAGGAACTGACTCGGACGGATGTTAGTTATAAAAAGGGGTCCTAAAAAAGGGTGAGAAGGGGGGAGGAGGAAGGGGCGAAGGGGGACTGAGACCGGCGTATGGGGGACGGCTAACGGCTGCTCCGAGGAAGAATGTATCGGAGGGGGGGCTAACGAAAAAACTTGGAAAAAAGGAAGCTATTTGGAAAGAAGCTATTCGTTGCACAGACCAAGCAGAAAAAAAAATTGCACTGGGGGAAAGTATTCAATCGGCTCACCAAAACTTCCGGGCAAGAACAGTGCTGCGGCACCATGATTTCCGCCACACTAACAGACAGGAACTTAGAGCAAAGAGGGCTACGAGCGAGATACTCGGGGGGGCAAAAAGGTTCGAGGAAGGAGGCGAAGGGTCCCACAGGGAGGTGTTAGGCGGCCTGTCTAGTCGGAAATATAGTCATAAGGAAAGTGTTAAAAAACAGTTCGGAAGGTCCGAACAAAAAAAAAAGTAACGGCTTGGGATCGCACTTGGGAAGGGAAAGAATAGAAAAAGGGTAGGCAGGATGCCTCGGACGGGCTCCGATCATTCGTGACAGGGACCGGCCGGAGACCTAAACGTGGATCAGACCGAATCGAAAAGGATGGAGGAAGTCGTAACATGAGAAACATAAGCGTGGGGGTGAGAAAAAGAGAGAAAAGCACGGGAGTTATTTTCAGAGCTGTCGGGTGTATCTGAGAGAGAAAAAAGGGGGGAAACCAATGAAAAAGACGGAGCTTTCTGTTGAGGCCCTTGAGTAACATTGAAAAAATTAACTTATTCCAGACTTGGAGTGCAACGAATTCGCTGGGGGCCCTGGAGCGGTTCCCGCCCAAACGTTGGTCTTTTTCAAACTTACATCAGATCAGAAACGGGTCCGGAGAACAAGAATGCATAGTCGGAGAACTGACAATTCGGCTCGAAAACAGCTTCCTGAAATAAGGCTCGACGGAACACTTGGAAATCTCGTCTTCTGGAAAAACGGTTCAAGGGAAAAAAAAACTACAATAAGAAAGAACGACTGAATAATGAAACAACCGAGTCGAACCGTCAAAAAAAAAACGGATCCTCATCACCAACGAAGGCGACTCACTATCAAAAGCGACATGATAGTTGAACCTAGGTCTTCTGTGGTCAATGAGTTGCAAACCCGTCTGAAGTTCTTAGACTTCGTGCTTCGCATTGTAAATTCGGAAGAACGCTATCCTAACCGCGTCCGCAAGGGGGTGGCTTGAAAAAGCAAATCGGGATACAAGCCGGTCAGAAAGAAACATGGTCACGAGAATTGCCAGGACCATCCCTTCAACTATACCCCTATTTGGGAACCGGATGCAAGATAAAACTATTAATGTCCCCAGAAGAAATGCTGCAGTGAGGAAAAAAAGTGGGTCCAGGGTACTACGGTGAAAAATGGATCGCAACACATCAGCTTTCCGCTGAAAAGGACTATAAAAAGCGGGGATACAGAAGAGTAGAAGAGACGCCTATAAAATATCAAGATTGCCATGATTGACTTCAGAGGATGACTAAGGGCGTCAACCGAGGCGCGGGAGACCAGCGTAATCCACATGAAAAAAACGAGAGGTGCGGGAGCTTCACCGCCCGTCCCATGGCTGAGGGAGGGGAAAATCTGGCCCTCAGCGTGGAAAGAAATATCGCCTACCACAGACTAGAAGGATCGCCGAAGTCGGCGAAAGAG
>Ga0179593_1280338_pt1 | contig 13789 bp, 15 predicted proteins | sample CZODoug2_1_08_16_FD_185931 | JGI IMG/M metagenome (GOLD analysis project Ga0179593, IMG submission 185931) | Vadose zone soil fungal communities from Angelo Coast Range Reserve, California, USA - CZODoug2_1_08_16fungal (PacBio error correction) | ecosystem: Environmental > Terrestrial > Soil >...
AAGATGTCCATAGTCGGGGGAAATGAAAAATAAAAAAAGGAGAGAACACTGGGGCCTCACTAAAATATGCAATAGAACTGGCCAAGAAGACCAGCACATTAATGTAAACCGAAGCAAAAACGACTCTACGAGAAGAAGAGAGAATCACTGGGGCCGACAACCAAAAGAGGAAAAAACCAACGCTGTAAACTTGAAAGCTTGGTGACAGCATAACGGAAAAAAAGAAATATGCGGACTGGGAGAACCGAGTGGGAACGCCAAAGGAAATCAATGAAAAAAAAGGGGATCGAAAAAGTGAGGAAAACTAGGATTTTGGGAATCAGAATTTTTGGGGTAGTGGTAGTGGGTGGGTAGGTCCCGAAGCAAAGGGGGGGAAGGCCTTCGGGAAAAAAAAAGATGTCAACCTTCCTGAAAACTGAATATTGTAGAATCTTCTGAGGGGAAAGGTGGTATAAAAAGAAAATACGCCAAGGGCAGGGGGAGTTGAAACCGAGAAGAGAAACAATGGGGGGGAAAAAAGTCACTGGGAGGCAGTTAATTTTCAGGCTGAGCAAGAGAGGGGGGAAGGACAGAAAGCTCAGAGTGGATACATAGGAGAAAAAAAGAAGGGGATGAAGGAAAGTACCTTTGTTTTGATAAGTAAATAGAATCGAGAAGCTGCAAAGAGGACGAAAAGCCGGGGGTAATAGAAGAGAGGTAAGACCACGCGAATGCCAAAAAGAGAAATCCAATCAAAAGAAGGGGGGGGAAGGAAAAACCTCAGGAAAGGAAAAGGTTACACCATGAAACTTCAAGAAAGAAAAGAGAAAAAAACACCCACTACACAGAAAGATGACAGCAACCTTATACGCAAGTCGTACGCTTGTCCTTAAGAAAAAAGGTCCACGAAGGAGGAAAAACCCCCAACGATCTTAAAGGACAAAAAGAAACTTATAGTCGGAAAAAACAGCGAAGTCTACTATTCGGGGGTGAGGAGGGTACCCTTTCCTAACTCCAGAAAGGTGACGCGAAGTGATTCGGGACGGGTTCACGGCGAACTGAACAGAAGGTGGGGGGACACTAAAAGTGGGGGAATAGGGAATGGTGGGTGGACCCACACACCATTGTTAGGATTTAAAAGGGATGAAGGGGAAATGGGAAAAAAACACCCTGAGGCAACGGTGTGAGGACTGCCTGGGTTTACCGGAAAACTGACAAAAGCCAACGAGGCCGGGGGCAAGGATCCTACTAAGAGAATTGAAATCTACTTGTCACCTATGATCTGGGTGAAGCATCATATTCAGGGCGAAGAGTCGGCGGGAAAAAGAAGGTAAAGCCTGTCCGGTGGTGGGGACATAAACAACAAGGAAGGGTAGTGGTCTGTGAGGTAGTTAGGAAGGGAAAAAATAATTAGTTTCAGGAAGGAGTTTAACCAATTTCAATCCCAACATAGGGGGGAGAAATTCCAGAGAATGACAAAAGTGCCGAAGACCAAAATGTAAAGCTGTGAAGGGAGTGCTCGGAAAAGGGAGTTCTGGAGGGTCAACCCTATTTTGGAAGACAGGGCAGGACTGGGGGAAGTGCACCTCATCCTGCAGCACCTCTAACATGAATAAGCTCAGGGGGCATGAAAAAAAGGAAAGGGAGAAAGATGAAACCTCTTCACTTAACATACTTCAAAATCGAAATAAAAAGGAAGTGAAACGAGAAATAAGAAAGCGGGCAAGGCTCCGGAGAAATTAACGACTAAAAAGGTAAAAAGAACAAAATACATTGAGTGGTCCTCTAGAAGAGGTAGAAAGGACTACAAAAATCAAACTACAAAAACAAAAAAAAGAAAGCATAGAGGATTACGGGGAGACGGCTACGCAAAAAAAGAACAACGAAAACAAGGAGAAGCGAAAACGTAGTCGAAAAAACACCAATCTCCAGCGTTTGGGGTGGGGAGGGGCGGAGGGCAGAGAATAAGGTGGGAAAACTGGAGACTATCAAGGGGGGCCAAAAAAAAAAAAACAAAGACAAATGAAATGGGGAGCAAATTGCGAAATTTGGGGGGAGGGGTGGGGAAGATGGACTTGCGGCTAAGGAGACTGTCTCTGAAGCAGAAAAACCAGGCACCCGTACCTCAGGGTGAAGGGACATAGTTGGTCAGGGTTGGGCCGGGAAAAAGGGGGGGGGGGCCACTGAAAGGTATTATACCTAGTGATTGTGAACAATGAAAAAAGTAATAATGGAAAGAACATTTAACATTAGACGACTACAGAGAGCAAGAGCCACCAAACAAAAAAGGCAAATCATGGGGGAGGCGGCGTTATGAAAAATGAAAACATGAGTTAACAACAATCGACGAATTGGAAGCCTTACAAGAAAAAGGGGGAAGCCCAAAAACTATGCTCTTCAAAAACAATAAGAGGTCAAAAAGCACGCTCTTCGTTAAACGGGAAGTTAGTAACGAGGATTAAAAAGAGAGGGAGTCTCCGCGCCTAAAAACCACCATAAGAGTGGGGGAAAGTTCGGACAACTTGGGGGAGTGAGCTCCACGATAAGAGTCCAGTATGGATGCAAAGGGGGTTCAGAGGGAGAGAAGGAATGGAGGCTGATGGTAACGACATTAACATTATTCATTCTTGCTTGGGGGGGCTTGTAGAAAAGGGCAGTTGGGGGGGGATCTGAAGAAAAGGGGTCGCCTCAGAAAGTGGGAAAAAGCATTTTTGGAAGGAAAAAGGGATGGACCCAAAAAGGAGGGCGAGTCAACACCGGACCAAGACGTTCACCCTTATTTCGCCTCATGCAAAGTGGACGAAGGGGGGTTGAGGGAAGAGAATTTAGAGTCGAGAAAAAACCGAGGGAGAGGAAAAGAGATAATCAGACGTAAGGGGGAAGAGTACATAATTGGCTTGAACGTCTTTACCGGGAAGATCAATCACTTGGGGGGGAAAATGAGGTGGAGGAAAAATTCACGGGTGGGGGGGGCGGAGAAAGGCAGGAGCACGTTTAGGAAGAAAAGAAAAAAAGGAACCAGTCCAAATCAAGACCTCCAAGCCAAGGAAACTGAAAGGGGGTAAATGGAATTGGACCAAGAACTCAAGGACGTGAGACAGGAACAATCAAAATAGAGGGAGAAAAATGAGCACGCAGAAAGGAAGGAGCGAAAAACTTTGAGAAGGAAACGTCTGTCTAAAAGGCTGGTGGAAAAGAGGGGGGAGAAACAGGAGTGGGGGGTTAAGAGAAAAGGGTGGGGGAAAGTTAAGAGAAAATCATGCTGGTGAAACGATGGGGGTTGGTGGGGAATCCGCGAAGGTTGGAGGGGGGGGGGAAAAACAATCTGTTTTGCGTAATACTCAAGGGGGAAATCGTGGACCGTAAGCTCATTGAAAGAAAACGTGGGCCTCACCGGAAGCCACGGATTGATCATTTGGTTGGGTCTCAGGGGATCATTGGGGTTGCGTGTAGGAAGGGGGAGAAACGGGGAACTGGGAGGGCAGTATTAAAGGTTGAGGGGTCCGCCTGGAAGAAGAAAGCGAGAGAAAAGGGAAGGCGCAAGGCGCACAGAACCTTCCCTCACCTTCGGGATGGAGAAGTTTAACAAAAAAAATCTGTGTCTTTTGGTTGTTGGAAAGGTCTCCATCTATAGCGAATAAGTATACTAAAGAGAGGCAAACAACAACAATTCGGAACAAGGGGTGGGAAAGAAGTGAGAAAAAACCGTTAGCAGGGGTTTGTCTGGGGACCTTGTGGGAGGGAGGGGGGGGACGAGGACACGGGCAAAGATGAAATGAGCGCTCAAAAAAAGAATGGAAGATGAAAGGAGAATCGCGTTAGCTGATTGCAGTGGGGGGTGGTATATTTGGGAGGGAGTGAATCGTTATAGAGACATTACTCTAGGGCAGAGTTGGGGTGGAGTGGGCGTAGGAGTGATAGCGAGGGCTAGCGACCTGGCCATTGAGGGTTGAAAGGGTGCCTGACAGAACAAAGAAAAAGTTGATCACTGTGACAACGTTGGAGTGTGGATGGTTTAAGTGGTTCTTAAGGGGGGCGGGCTGGCGCGGTCAATTTTCCAAGGGGGATAAAAGGAAGTGACCGTTCCAGAACGCTTAGATAAAGATGGTCGGAGGGGGAGGGGACGGGGATGATGGGGAGGAAAACAAAAGAAACTTGATGTTTGCATTTTCTCCGACCGCGGGGGACGGGAGGAAATAAAACAAAATCTTCAACAACATACCGGGGGGGCAGTCGTTGGATAAGAGGATTTATAGAAAAAAAAAGGGTCGGGGGAATCTAATTTTTTAAATAGGGACGGGGGGCATAAGGCAGGTTGGGGGGAAAAAACGGCATTATCGTCACGAGCCAGCAACCCTCCATTGATTTTTGGGGAAGGGGGGATCGAAGGACATCGCGGACCAGGCTCAACGAAGACTCGGTGAAGAATAGAACAAAAAGGAGGGGACCAGGGGATCTGTGGAAATCTAGAGTGCGGGGAATGCCAGGGGGGGCGATGGAAGGGGTGGTTTTGCGGTTCAAAAGAAGAAGAAAAAGGGGTCCAGCAGGTTCGACTTGCAAGTGGGCAAAAAGAAAAAGGAAAAGCGGAAGGGAAAGGGTCATGAATGGGGCCAGCGCGAAAACACCCTATAGGTGGACCACGTAGGGTCCGCTGTCGGAATCACTTCACGATAGGGGGGGTCGGCAGTCTCAATGGGGGGAGTTTGAGAAAAATCTTCCGAATCCGAACAAATCACGAAGAGGGAGGAGATCGTTGAGGAATACGTTTTATTTTCGTGGGACTAAGAAAGGGGGGGACTGGGACGGGGGGGAAAAAATTGCGATGTCGTGGGGAGCAGGCAGCAGGAAAAAGGGGCCGATAATTTTTCGGAAGGTAGGGGGGTCAGGGGGGTTGGGGTTTGTTTATCTGTGGTCATGGGCATTCTTTGGAAGGAAGTTAAGCAGGGCCACAGGCACGCTTTCCGATTTGAGGGGTCGGCAAAACACGTGGTTGCGAGGTTCAAGGTTCAGAGGCAAAAGCTAACAGGTGAGGGGGAGAAGGGAGATCAGAGGTGTTCTTGGGGGGGGGGAGGGTGGAAAGATATCGGATCGGGTTATTGGGGTTCTACCAACCCGTAGGATAGGGTCATGCAAAGGAGGATAAAGTCAATTCTATTCTCGTTATGAAGGAGAGAGTGAAGACGGGAAGATACATCCTGACGCAAAGAATTGGAAAACTGGGTTCCTCCTTAGCGGGGGAACATCCCACCCTGCTTTTGATGATTGGCGTTAGAATTGCCGCAAGAAAGAGCTAATCTCTATCCTAGGCGGGGGACGAAATGTTGCTTGCCTGGTCGAGCACGAGCTTGAAGACTTCGCCCGCTAACCAGAAAATACCAATTAAAATTCAAGGGATTCCCTGCCCCTGGGGGGTTGCAGGTGGAGAATCAGTTCAGATTGTGTTTCAGAGGATCAGAAAACAATCTTCTAGAAAAATTATAACTGATTGACTGCACCAAGGGCGGACGAGGGGAGTTAGGCGGGCCATATTGGTTTTGAACCAGATTTGGTGGGGAGTCATGGAGAAGTGGACGCATCCTCGAAGGGGGGGTGGAGGGCTGACCGTTTCTTCTCATTAAGTGCTTTGGGGGAGGCGGGGGAAAAAGAAGCAAACGAAGTTTAGTAGATGGGCCCAATTGTGATTGGGGGGAGGAAATCCATTTCATTTCATACCGAACAAGAAGACCAGTACAGCGTGGAGATCTAAAAAGGCTCAAAAAACAACAACGGAGCAAAAGAGAGAGAGAGAAATCACAGGGGGCTTGGAGTCGTCGGTTGTCCCCGGGAAGAGACTCAAAAACCTTTACCATAAATGAAGCAAGCTGCATCTGCAACCTCCCCACAATAAAAAATTCTTAAGGAGAAACGCCACGCAAATCAACAAACAAAAATCAGAGAGGGAAAAGACCATTCTTATCAATAGGTGGCGGCAAAAAGGGGACCCCTGGGAGCCTGAACTCCGTGACAAGGGGGCCTCATCCGCAAAAAGCACTTATATGTCTATCCCTATTGGGGGGTCTGGACGCAAGATGAAAAAAGGACAATCTTAGAACTGAATTCTTTAAACTAAGGCAGGATGGGGAATTTGTGGAATGTGGTATTGTGGGTCGGGCAGCGCATTCAAGAGGGGGCCGGACGAAACCAATCAAACGACAGCAACTGGAAGATAGAGGGTGAAGCAGCGTTGCATGGGGTCTAATGACGAAGGAAAAGGAAGGGTGTAGTAATTTCACTAAGGTGCCGAAGGGGCCAAAAGGGTGGCTGCAGAATGGTAGGCCGACATGCGTCTACTCATCGGGCCATAAGCAGAGGAAAGGGACTGAAGATCTACCGGGGTCCCTAGCAATTGGGGCGGTTTTTTTGGGGGAAATACATCTCTGCAACGCGAAGAAGCCGTGACAAAGCTCGGGCCGACCCGGAAATCGTTCGACTCTGCAAGTCACGTCATCTCAACACTTTTTGGGGAAGACAGGGAACGAGAAAGCGTCCAGAGTGACACCAGTTATCACAGTACCAAAGAAGAAGCCATTGAAAAAACAAAACAAACGACCCGACCTCGACAAAACGTGGCCAGTCTTTTCAGGGGCCTGTGAGAAACCCGCAAAAGGGAAAAAACGAAACAAAGAGAAAAGGCATCCCAAACGTACTAGAACGAGAGAGATACTGATCTGTCTATGGAGTTGAGGGCTATTGTATAAAGAACGAAAAAAAAGACAGCCGTCGCTTGCCCAGCGGAAATTACTGGGGCTCGAGGGGGGAGTGGAAGAAACGTAGTTGCCATCATTTGGAGAGAGTTAAAGGGACGCAATGTGGAAAAACGCAAGTCGACCTGTGTCCCCCTGGGGAAGGACGGAATGAAAAGCACAAGAAAAAAAGCAGCTGCCCCATGAAGCCGGAAAACAGAGAAAATTTCCAGATTTCGTGGGGCCCGCGTATGGTTGCCTGCCTTGGACTCAGGAGGAATTGAAAACCTGGTACGCGATGGACGGGGATTATGAAAAGCACAAAGCAGATGGGGCTGGGAATTCGTTAATTGAGATATCAAGGAACTGAAACCGCAGTATCCGTATTTGAAAAAAGTGAGTAAAGACATTTTTCTCAAAGGAAAAAGCTAGACAAAAGGAGGAACCCCATTCCTGGCCGCTTTTGGGATCAGAAACCATGGTGTTTAAAAAGTGATTGAACGTTACTTTGCCCGCAGCAGACGGCAGAACAGCGAACAACAGATAGGGTGATAAATAATCTCCGGCAGCAGCCAGCTGACCACTGGTGCGAGCGCGAAAAAACAAAGGGGAATCAAACATGCACATAAATCCAAATGACGGGGCATCGTTGAAAAGGCAAAAAGTGTTTGCAAAATCAACCCAGAATGTCCGCTGGGAGCAGCGATGAAATCTAAGACCAGGAAAAACGCCAAACCAAGAAATACTACATATCGTAAGGACGTATAACGCACGCGCATCCAATCTACAACGAAAGAAGAACCCTCTAACGAGAGGGAAACCAAATCGGCCAATGGTGGTCGGGCGGGGAAAGTTCCATAGTGCCAACGTGATCAGCACCTGAACAGCAAAAGAAATCACCATAAAGGGTATCAGGAGGGCAACAGGTGGGGGAAAAGTGAAAGACCGTTTGGGGGGTGGGGGACGGTTTTTATTCTTGCGGACAAAAAGCGCTCTCATTCAAACTCCAACACACACAACAGCAGTTTAAATGAAAAGAAAACATATGGGGGAAAAAGTGAATGTCTATTGGTTTGGGCCTTGGGCCAAGAACTTTGAATAAAATGACGGAGGTAAGGTTAGTATATTGACATGCAACTTACTCATCAATCCGGTACCGTCGCATGAGCAACTAAAATCATCCATCATCACCCCATGCTCACTGTGGCTCTGCTGCTTCTCAGGGAGCTGACACCCGCGGAACTGAATTGAAATGAGTCATGCTCACAAGCTTGCTGAAAACCACATCTAGCTCGCCCCAGATTCCCTTTCTTTTATAAACGGGAAGTTCTAACCGCTCGCACCATCTCTGAGATAAGAGACTAAAAGACCGAAAACTCCTCTCTGGAAAAGTCCAAACCTGAGGTCTTGGTCAGCTCGCGGTTCCCTTGTGCAGCATTATCCCTCGTGGTTTCATATGGGGGAGAGACCTGCTGTAGGAAAAAAAAAAGTGTAAGAACAGAACCGAAGGTGCTTAGGTCTTATGACTGGGGTGAAGAACGTGAGCTAAAAAAGCGTGGGATTCAGCCAAATGTTTGACTTCACTGTTCCCAACACCTTTAAATGCAGGACACCGGGAACAAGACGTCAACCAGAGAGGGATGCATATCTATTTTTTTGGCGATTAAAAAGCAACAACAACAAGGAGGAGGAAAGAATATATTCCTAACTGACCATCGGAGAAAGGGGGCAGATTCAAAGCATATTGCTTGAACCGGCCCCTTTGTTTTCACCTCATCAAGGGTTATTCATGTTCAAATGTGCAAGTTTGGAGGGGGGGGGTATGTTCGTGACTAGTCTGCGTCACCAAATCACGTAGCAAAAGACCTCCAAAAGCAGGCGGTTTTAATTGCAGGCCTCATACCGGAACGTCGATGGGAGGAGGCAACAGGAACCCGCTGAAGGAAAGCTTAAGACACAGTCAGTGAGAGGGAATCCTTGTTTGCCGGGTTTAGGTCGAGAGCAGTGGGTGGGAAGCGTGCTTGGCCAGGGAAAAGAAGATCATTGGGGTGAAAGCTGGGCTGTTTTTGGAACTGCAGCGGGTGAGTGGAAGCAAGCTGTGAGAAATGCTAAAGTTTTCAATTCTGAAGCGATGTTTTTACTAAACTGTTAGAAAAGGGTAACGCGCAGCCCTGAGGGTGGTTGGGTTGAATAGAGTGTTTTAGGCAAAACGCATGTACGACTTTACCTGGATCTGTTCCTTGGGACATGGGGGTGCAGAGGAGAGATCCTAGGGGTGCGATCATAACAGTTGGCGCAGCGCACATACTAAGAACTCAAGGAAAAGGTGTAAATCCTTTTCCCCCAGGAATGGCTGGGGTGTGGGGTGTTGGTCCAAGCAGGGGGAGGTCGACTCTTATGAGCCCAGAATCCTCAAATCGCCCCTTTTCAACGGTGGGGTTTCCGTCCTGGTTCAAAGTTGGGTCTTGCTGGGTTGCGCGGTGCGAGAATAAAATTGTGCCTCTTTCTGATATGCGAACGAAAAAAAAAAAAAAAACTTGAGTATTCCTTCGCTACCTGTCAAGGGGACTGGATGATCTTGGTCTTTGTAGATGTGCGCGGGTAGATACATCCTTACGCCTCTGTCTTATTATGCTTGGGGGGTGGGGGCGTGGCGTGGGGGTCGGAGTATTCTCAAGGGAGATCGGACCTTAAATTATGGGGTGATTTTGTTGTTGCCCGCTAAAATCTCCGGAGCTACCAGTTGGGAAGTTTATGTATGATGTTGAAGTTTCAAACACGTTGGTTTTCAAAATTTGTCTCTGGGTGGGAGGAAGAAAGCCACAGGCAATCAGTTCTCATTTCACTTTCATGGGACATTGCCGCGCGATACCAAAAATCTTGGTCGCTGTGCTGCCCTGATGCGGGAGGCAAGCATTCCATCCCTGGGGAAATGGGCTCGCAGACAAACGTTGACGATCTGAGCCAACAGAGGACAAACAGAATTGGTGCCAGGGTTGAAAGGACCACATAGGGATCTTAAAATAATGAGCAGAGACTAGGTTTGTCCGGTCAGATATTATCGGCACTGTAAGCAGCACCGACATACATGGCTGTTTGGATAAGAAGCATAGACAGGCATCAAGAGTCAGACTCTCTTAGAGGGGGGGGGGGAGTAGAACCAAACCATAACTAGAGGCTGACAAAGATCATAGGTTTAGAATGATCGGAATGGGTGCCAAAAGGGGGAAGATGGCAATCGGGTGGTGGCTTGTGAATTTTCGTTGCACAGCACCTAAAATGAGTTTCGACTTTCGGCAAGAAAATTCAGCGAGGGGGGGGGACATTGAGGGAATCAGGCAATAACCAGTCGCCGGAGGCTAACGCCTCCATCGTAGTGGAACGCTTGTAAGGGGGGGGGGAAACGTCAACTAATACTTCTTGCTGAACTTTTTAGCCCAGGATGCTAATCAATCTCAAGACTCGGATTAAAGCGAGCGTTGGGAAAGAGGTTGATATTGAGGGACGGCAATTCACCTGGGTATTACGTGGTGTAATGTAGGGGCCTTTGAAGTCAGTAAGCCGGAAAACGAAGTGGGGGGGGGAATTGGCTGAAGAATGTCGGTTCGTGGGTTGTTTTGGAGGTTTCATGGTCTTGTTAGTCTTTTTAACGGTTAATCGTGTCAACGGCGAAGCTTCGAGTAGGCGCTAAAACGGTGTGGGGGAGATTGGAGAGGACGTTTGCATCGTCGAACGCGAAGGGGTCTGGGTCCACGAGCTTCTATTTCACGGCTTGCGTTGCGGCTAGAATAGTGGGCATCACCAAACCCGGCAACGAGATCTTCCAAGAGAGTCTTCACAGAACTGAATGCGCTGTATGAATAAAATATAGTCGGAATAATTTAAATGCGCAGGTTGGAACCCTGGTTACGCAGTCGGGTGCACATCCTCAACCCGCTTCTGAGGTTCGCGTGAGACCACATTGACCGCACTTAAAGACCATGAAAAGAGATTCATATCTGGGGCTGCTGGTTCTTCCGCCGGGGCAGCGCCCAAGGGCTCGCTTGACTCTCGGCTGCCAAAATACCCATTACCGTCACACGGCCTGCAGGAAGAGAGTTGGGCAAGAAAAAGGGGAACGCCTAATGCGTCAGACGTTGTGTGCCAGGTGGCGCAACCATCGGGATAGAAGTCATATTATCTTCTTTGCCGGAGGCTGTAGACACAGGGCAACTCGGGTAAGGCGTCACGGGTTGGGGGTGGGGTGCCCGCTTTTTTGGAGCAGTGAATCCGACGGCTTTCCTAAATTGACCTGAATTGTTGAGGGCGGGGCCGGGGATGCAATACGAGGGCATGTTCTGGGGGTGGCCTCTGCGAGCCGCGGTGTCAAGGACAATTGATGGGGAGGCCATTCTGCTTAAGAAACAGACCCCGAAAGATTATACTCATCTCCTAAAAACAAAGGTGGAGGTAAGGGAGCGTTCAAGCAGGGGGGGCGGGTTTCTGAAAATGAATGGTCATACATTTTCCGGCAAACAAAATAGCAACGCAGGAGACGGCCAAGCCCAGAAAAATCCTTCGTAATGACGGAAGCACCAGGGGTTCAAGCGGAAAGTAGGGGAGAAGCACTTCCTCCAAAAAAGACGGCACCACCAATCTCTACCTCGGGGGCTCGGCCCACGCTTGGTGAACAGATCAAGAAGCAGAGGAAAAAAGGGGCTAGCCGATTGGGGGAGGCGCCAAGAGCAAGGAGGCAAGCTGATTTCTGCGGTCCATTTCCTTGCAAAACTACGGGCGCAAGTGAATTTACCGATTTGTAATTTTAGGCGGAAAAAGATAAGGGCAGCGGGGGCAGGGCCAGAACCAGATACGGGCACACATCTATGAGAGAGATTGTAGGTCGTCATGCGTAAATGTGTCTCCCTCCTCGTAACCTGGGTGGAGGAGGAAAGAGCGCGACCAAGGCCCATGCGTTGGCAGTGAGTGAGGGGGGGCTACTTCGCGACTCTCAAAGTTTGACTCAATAAGGGGATCGTCCTTTTCTTAATATCTCACTCTGGGGAAATGACTTGGAAAGGGGGGGTAAGAAAGTAAAAAAAAAATCGATCATACTGTACAAAAATCCGTGAAATAAAAAAGCGCGTCCGACTCGTCTTTCTCTGCCAACTCTGAGACACGCGAAAAAAAAAAGGGAAGAAAGGAAACTCGAATCCGAAGGGGGACACGCACCTGACAAGGAAGAAATTCCCATGAAATAGCCACAACCACGAACACCGCCGGAGGGGCAACCTTATCGGCCATTCGTCGGTTGTTACTAATCACCCGCCCAAAGGTCAAGAAGAAAAACAAACGGCCGACGACACAGTGCATCTGTACGATAAGAAGACGTATCTGAGGGAAAAACTCATACTATGGTGAGATTGGAGGTTGATATGCATTGGAGCCTAACGAACAGGTAACCTCCGTAGGGACTTTTTGACCAGGAAAAAAGATGGCCATAGGGAGTTGGGGAAAGGGGAGAGGGTTCCAAAGGGGGTACAAGGCGCTTGTGATGACAAACTCATTGATGGAACCAAGGTACGGAATGGGTGACGAAAACTTTAACAGCAACGCTGGGGGGAATCGCCCGCAAATCCCTCCTCATTGAACTTGCCGTTAGCGAGGTTTTGGTAATCTCCATAGGCCTTAAGTCAAGAAAGCTTGGACTGTCGGAGGACGGAATTTCCAGCAAAAAGCCATGTTTGGGTGCTTTCGTAGAAACTGCTGCCAGGGAAAAAAAAAAAGGTGTAGGGGACCTGGGTTAAAAAATGGCACGACATCTGGCTAAATTCCAGCTATACTTGACCGGAATCCACAAGGTGGTGTGGCCGCTTGTGTACTTCACCTCGTACTCTGGAGAACTGGGTCAAAAACAGGTGAGGGGCGTGTGGGAAGGGGACGGCCGGAAAAAAAGAAAAAAAAAGGAAATTGTGTATTATTCGCGCAATGGCAAGAAAAAGGAAAGCTGAGGCCATGCCGCTTTGCAGAGCCAGCTAGCGACGAGGGGGAAAACAATCGACCATAAACCAGTCATCGGGAAAGGGGGCGAAAGGGTTAGGCGGAAAATCAGTCAATGTGAAGTGTCCGTGCAGCCGATGAGAATACTACGAAACAATTCAACGCCAAACCAGAAATACCGAGCAGGATTACCGCTCACCGCAGCAGCAAGAGAAAACCGAAGGAGAAGCCGCGAACGAGGGCGCCGGGAAAATCGCCAATCGTGTGGCTTTCGCATACTAATCCATACCAAAATCTCGCCCGCCAGCAAACAACAAGCCAATAAAGCATACTTCAAACACATGACGTGTGTGGGGGTGGTGATGGGGGGGGGGGCGTCAGAAAGAGACTGAGAGCTGCGCAATACAAACAAAAAAGCCCTCCGTTAAAAATGAAAAGAAAAAGCCAAATTGTGAAATTATTGCCGATAAGGGGGCCAACGGCGGGGGGTAAGTCGTAAAAATATTGAAATCAAATGAATCATCCATTTAACCGGTCGCGGTGCGAACGAACACTCCTGACAGAAAAAAAAAAATAAACTCATGGCTGGCAGGACGGTATTCCACTTCTAAGGGCTAACCCCCATCGCCCACGGAATAAAATGGTGCATTCCTCACCCATCTTGCCGGCACACTCAAAGAGGATTCCAACCAAAAAGAAAGACTTTCAACGCCAGCAATTTATGGAAGTGCCTTAAAAACCTAGGCCCCTCGTCGCGCGCTAAAGACGGCCACCAGATTTCAAAGTCGAAAACGGGGAGGGGGTGGATTCAGAGCCTCTCAAGTTATGTGGCATCATTTTTTTTTTTAAATTGTTTTGTTTAACTCTGATGATTGGGTCTGCTCTACGCACTGCATAGTGAAAAGAAATGAAACGGAAGGGAGAGGGAGGGGACTCTTGATGGGGCGGGTGATCTGCAGAACGGACTCCTCACCTGCACTGTGGGGGGACCAACAAAGTGAGTGTTGGAACCTGAATTGTCCACACCGGGGAGAGAAACACCGGGCCCAAGACGTAAAGAATGGAGAGGAAAAGTATCAAATTTGAGGGGGGGGAAGGTAGGCGAAAGGGGG
>Ga0179593_1717018_pt1 | contig 13789 bp, 18 predicted proteins | sample CZODoug2_1_08_16_FD_185931 | JGI IMG/M metagenome (GOLD analysis project Ga0179593, IMG submission 185931) | Vadose zone soil fungal communities from Angelo Coast Range Reserve, California, USA - CZODoug2_1_08_16fungal (PacBio error correction) | ecosystem: Environmental > Terrestrial > Soil >...
AAAGAAAGGGCCGCCAACGAACGTGTATTTCTTTTACTCCAGCATCAGGTCGCGACGAAAAAGGGGCGAAAGCTGGTAAAAAAAAGCTCCTCCTTTCAATACGAGGCGCCGGCGCGGGGAAATCTACCGCACGGGGGGGGGGGAGGAAGCGCGCGTGAACTAAGAACATTTTGTCGGCATCCCGCATAAGCTGCTTTCGTCCGTGCGTTGGGAAAGATGGAAGCGCTCCTCGAAGGCGGTCAAGGGTCGTCAGAGAGAGACGGGATTATGCGAAGAAGGGCAAGAAGCGCGAGGGGGCACCGGGCGGTTTCAAAAAGGCCCCACTTCCTAGGCGATCATTGGGACTCCGATCATAGGTGAAGAAAGTCGCCGGGAAGAGGCGGAAAAGGGGAAGTAGCCTTCCTCGGAGAGGAGGGGGGATAAAGAAACCCAGGGCAAACGGTGAAATGACCCCACCATGCAAGGAAACTCATGGGTTCGCCAAAAGGGCGGGGCGAAGGCCCGGACGAAAAAAAAAAGGTCATCAAGGACTACAGGACGCTCTTCAGAAGGATCAAACAATCACCAGAAGGGAAAAAGGTCGATCATGAAAGAGGAGACGCGATAGAGAAATCTACGAGGAAAGAAAGCGAGCGGGGGGGGGGGGAAAACAAAAGCCGAAGGAGAGGGGAGTCGTAGAAAAACCAGGAAAGTTGCTCAAAAAAAAACCCAAGTGCGGATCGCGAAATCGACGAAAGCGGGGAAAAAGCCGGAGGGCGGTGCCTCAAGGAAAGGCTCACGATTCTATGCGGTGGAAAGGATCCTAAGACGATCTCAAACCTAGAAGAAAGGGTCAAGGGGATTATGCCGGCGAAGGAAAAAAGCTTTCTCAATTCTTCAAAAAGGAGAAAACGGAAAAAAAAAGATTCTCCCAAGGAAAAGGAGGAGAGAGGAGCAGCGTCACTCAAGCAAAAGAGACCCCAAAAATCCCGACGAAAAGAAAGCAATCTGAAAAAGGGGAGCCAGGAATCGATCGACCACCTCTTCTCGGAAAGGGAACTAAAAAACGGAACTAAAGTCTAGGGTCATAGAACAAATAGAAGGGACACCTTCCAGAAACGCCAGGAAGAGAAATCAAAGTTTGGCCTGTCAGAGGGAAAGGGCCTCCACGAGGGGAAAAAAGGATGGTTCACAAAGAAAAAAAGGGCTTTCGGCACAGGGGAGGACCCAGAAAATGAAGGTTCAAAAAGTGGTGGAGGCGGCTGGAGGAACGAGCAATGTTACCAGAAATCAATGAAAAGGACGCTGAACGCCGAAAATCGAGACCCTCGTTGGAGGTACGCTGAAAAATGTTCTCAGAGATTCCCGGCATACTTCCAGAAAAGAACGTCGCAAAACAATGGACAACAGGGCAGAGCTCATAGAGACATCGAAAAGGGCTCATAGGGGAACATCTCAGAGTAAATCGTTATTCACTTTTAAAGATACAGCTTGAAAAGAACGCAACAATAAAAACGAGAGTCCGCATCAGAAAAGGAAAAAACGAGCGCTAGAGGAAGGCACGCGACTGCACGCTGTAAAAAAAGACGAGTACCTGGAGAAACCCAAAAACCCCCGGAAAACAAGTGCGAGATGACGCAAAAGCGAGAGGGGTCAACACAAAAATCAGTGGAAAAGCTCTACCGCGGAATGGCTCAAGGGTATCCTGGGTCGCAAAGGGCTTCTAAACCTGAAATCAAGGGAGGGGCCAAGGGGGCACGGCGGGACTTTTCGGGCTGTGTTAATAGAAAGAAAAAACTCCTCATACCTCAACCGGGGAAAAAATGGCAGGCCCGGAAGGAGGAAGTCAAGGGTCGCCAAATCAGTTTGTCTCGAAGAAAGTTCTAGACGCGAGGTGAAGTCGGCAATCCTCGTCGAAGGAGTTCGCGGGGGGCCAAAAAACACGCGTACCCTTGCAAGAGAGAGCAAGGGAGGAGGCTGGAGGCCTCGCAAGCGGCGCGGCGAGGAACTCGCGTCGGGGGTAGTTCAAAAAGGGAACCCCATTCGGGGGCCCCGCCAGCGAAATCGGTCGACCGCGACCCAAAGGCCCTAAAGTAGCAAGGCGACGTTACTGGGAGGATATTCGTGACCATGGACCGCGCTAGGCTCCCCCCCGGCCGGGGGAACCGAGCAAGGTTGGCGACCAAAGCTCTCAACAAAAAACGCGAGAGATGCTTGGTAGCAAAACCGCAGCTCGGGCGCACAGCCGGACGGGCTCAGGACACCAGCCGATCTCTGCAGAAACAATCAGTCACGGGAGCCGTACGTGATGCGGCGTTAATCGAGGAGAAGGATCGGCTTCGCAGGGCGAGTGCGTAAGTGGGTGCGAGCGAAAACGACCTCGGGGGAAGTCGCAATAAAGAGAAGCTGGGGGCGCGGCTCCTAAGGAAGTCTTCGTCGCGCCAACAGGTACCGATTGGGACAACACAAAAGACTTCTCGCGAGATTGCGAAACCTCGCGGGGATAGAAAGGAGGGGGGGGGGGGGGGGGTGAGGAAGAGTTTCAGGTGCCACCTGCTTGGAGTCGGGAAAATTAAGTTCGCATCCTGTGAGGGCGGAGCTACCGATGGTATGCGGAAAAGGGGCGTAAGGCGTCGAAGTAACACCGCGAAAACCGCCCTCGAACACGGGAGATTTCAAGGGGGAGCCCGAAGGGGTTCCTCTACAGGTACAGAGAGCTGAATGGTCGCGCTGCTCCGCCGGGAGGAAGGGGGTTGGGGGACCGATCGCGTTTGCGTAAGCACTCGTCTTCGCCGGGGGAATGTACTCTTCGGGGGGGGCGCTGGACCGCGTACCGAGATATTCGAGTCGAGAGCGGGCGAATTCTGCAGGCTAACGAGCTGTGCGTGAAGCGAGTAAAAGCCTGGGAAAGCCCAGGCGATTGAGCGGTGTAACGACTGCGGTACTGCGCAGAAGGCTTTCTCCTGTATGTATGGACGTCGTTATCTGAGGAGGAGCTTCGTAAGGAATCTCGAGAACGGTGTTCTTTTCGAATGAAAAGAAAATCAACGGGTCGGAAGGAAGCGGCTCGGAAAGAGGAAGAGGGGTAGGGGAGGAAGGGAGGAGGAGGGAACGGGGCGCTGGGAGGGGGGGAAGGGGGGGGGCGAGGTCAGACAAGGGGAGGGGGAAGAGTGGGAGGCGGGAAGAGAGAGGACGAGGGGGAGGGGGAGGAAGGTAGTGGTGGATAACGGGCGATGGGGAACAAAGGGGAAAGGGCAAGGTGAAAAGAAGGACAGGGAGGGGGAAGAAAGAGAGAGACGTGGGAGGGAGGAGACGGGAAGGGGTGGGGGAGGTGTGGTGGGGGGGGGAAAGGGTGGGGGAGGAGGGAGGAGAGCGGAGAAGAGTGGAACGGGGAGAAAATGGGAGAAGCGGTGGAGGGGAAGGAAGGGAGAAAGGTGGGGAAAAGAGGCGGGAGGGAACGTAGGGAGGGGATGAAAGCGACAGGATGGGAAAACGTAGTGTTGGGAAGGGAGAGGAGGAGATGGAGAGGGGGAGAGAGTTAAGACAAATTAAGTAGGGAAGGGGGAAGCGGATGGGGGGACTGAAAGAAAAAGGGGGAGAAGGGGAGAAATGAGGAATTGGTAGAAGGCTAGGGGGGGTGGGAGGCGGGGAGGGGGGGGTAGAAGTTAGAAAGAAGGAGAGGAAGATGAAGAGGGAGAAGGCAGCAAAAGAGGGGGAGGAATAAGGAAAAAGAAAGAAAGGAGGGGCCGGGTTGGGGGGAGCGGGGGACAGGAAAGGGAAGGGAGAAACAACGGGTAGAGTGGGAGGGAAAGGTAACATGTCCTCGAGGAAAACATGGGAAATCGGGACTCAAAGACAGCCGGAGAAACCACGATTTCTTGGAGGAGGGGGGGGAATCAATGATGGGTTTCCAAAACAGAAAGTGAGAAAGCGGGTTTCGACAAGGGTAAAAACTCGACTGGTGCCAAAAAGGGGAGGGTCCAAGGAACCATCGGCCCTTTCAAAAAGTCACACTTTGATGGAAAGGGTTGACTTTGCGTTGGCCGAGCATGGGCCCATGCCAAGGGGTCATGACCTCGACCGAAAGGGAGGGAGTTAAAGGAATAGTCCGAGGGTAGGGGAGACTGGAATGAACAGCACTTCACTCGCCAAGAGGAGGAAGGGGAGGTCTTCAGCTGGAAAAGAGGGGGGGCAGGAGAATAACGACTACGGTGTTTCATTGGCGACGAGCTGGGGAGAGGTCCGTGCGTAAAATGATCCAGCGCTGGGGACATCGAAAGTGACCTTGATGACCCGGGTGGGCAACCGAAGGGAGTCGAAAGAGTCACGATGCCACCGAGGAAAGGGGTCGGTGCGAGACGGCCTTGATCCCCGTAAAAGAACGGGGAAGGGGGTCCTTGCTGCGTCGAGAGAGAGAAGCTGAAAGGGTTCTCTCGCGCACTTCTGGAGATTGAAAGGAAGAATAGGCGTGGCCTTGGGACAAAAAGCCGGAAGGACGCTTTCGTCCTCGTAGGGGGGGAAAAAAAAAGAACGTCAGGGATTTCCTGATCGAAAAGGGGAAAGAGATTGGGAAGGGAAAGCGCCGTCATATCGGACTCACCGGGGGTATTAAGGGAAAAGGGTTTCAAAGTCGCTCGGGGGGAGCGAAAGAACGAAGAGAGGAAAATGATCACTGGTTTTTGAAGGCTAAAAAAAAAAGAAGTTGGACCCAGGGCTAGAGGGTCCGCCCTCAAAAGGAGCCGGGGGCGCCTTCCCAAGGCGACGCACTATGAGAGTATCGCCTCGGCAATGGGGGAAGAGGGGATCTCTGACCGCCGAGAAAAAGCTGAGAGGGGAGGAGACTAGCTCGCGCATCAATCAAGGAAAAAAGAGTCGGACCAGGTGTCACATCCAACCTCGAGAGCGGGAGAACGCAGAGGAACGAACCGGCGACCGCAGCTGCATAGAAGAGGGGGGGGGGGAGGAATCGAACCTGGTGGGGGGGAGGAACAATGTGATTTGGGGGGGGAAAGGACCGGGGGACGAGCGGGGAGGGGAAGGACACTCTATGCGTTCGAAACAGTATCACGAGAGAAAAAGTGCGTCCATCAGCGGAAAATTCTCAGAGAAAACCCACCCTCTTGTGCTCCCGGCCTCCTGAAGGCCTCGTCGTCTACCAATCGAGGAGAAAAAAGCACGGTCTTCTTGTTCTGGTGGGGGGCAGGCAGTAGTGGAATGCCTGCCAAGCAGACAGCCAAACCTTTTGAGAATAACCTGCCGCCTCTATCTAGGGAGGGGGACGCTTCCTGAGAGGCAACGTTACCAGAGATCACGTTCGGGCGCGAACCGAGAAACTCCCGCAACAATCCGCCGTAGCGAAGGGAAGGAACCTCCCGCGGCCGGAAGAGAGGATGCCGCTTTTTTCTCGGAAGATCGACAAAACCATTAATCACAGGGCCGGGTGGCATGATGGTCAGCCGCAGAAGAAAAGAGGAAGGGGAAAGGCAGGTGTAGGGCCGCGGAAAAAGTCGCAGCTCCTCGACCTGGGGCGGAGCAGACGGTGCCCATCCCAGCGGGAGAGCAATGAAAGACGTCCCACCTTGGGCAAAAGTAAGTGCCAAACCCCCAAACCCAATGAGGCTGGCGAAGAGAAAATCCCCAGGGTGGGATCGAAAAAAAAAAAAGAGGAGGATTAAAAGAGAGAAGAAAAAATTTGTTTATTAAAGGAGGAGGGAGAAGCCTTTTGGGGGGGGGGAAAGATGCCACGTGGGAGGGGGATGGTTTCCCATTCAAAAGAAGGCTGGGACCCTCGCTTCTCCCAATGCGGTTCATGGAGAGAAGGCTTCTAGGAGAGAAAAGTCGACCCTCCGAAAGGAGAGAAACGATGACGAAACATAATTCCATCCAAAAAGGGATGCATGGTCGTCTCCCTAAAAGAGAAGTAAAAACGGCTTCTCTAGGTACGGGAAGGCGGCTTTTCATAGGAGAATAAAATCTTTCGGGGGCCTTTTGAGGTAATCCGAAAGGGATCAAAATCCTTGGCAAGGGTTCCGCTCAAAGATTAATCTAGCAATCCTTCAAAGGAATATTGAGAGTTTTTTCTAAGAGAACAAAGGTTTTGCTCTGGGGAAGGGACTAAAGCCAAACTAACAACACCAACACGAAGAAGTTTATTGCTGTGGGAGTCGAAAGGTCTCTAAGAGAAGGAGGAAAGCAATATTTTGATCACCCAGGAAATAGCGCAGCATTTCAAAAGGTGGCGCCTTCTCGGAGAATAGGGGGGAGCGCGCAGGGGGGGGCAATCGTAGTGGGAGGGTGAGCCGCGAAGGGCATGGGCCAAACCTAGTCTCAAAAAGAAAGCGGATCTCCTCAGATAGTGGGAGGGGAAAATGCAGCTTCAAGGGAAGGCGGTGGAAGGCTTTTCCGGAGCCAGAAGGGGGGCTTTTACCTTAAGCTAGGCGGGAAGAAGCGAGGAGAAATTGATGATAAAAGGGGGAGAGGGGGAGAAAGGACCCGCTCGGGCGTTGGTAACGAAGGCGGTTTCAAGAGAAAAAGCGTAGGCCCCCAGGCAGAGGGTTCTCCTACCGATTAATGGCGTTGAAAAGGATCGGCCGGGCGCAAAAAAAAAAAAATTATCCTCCTAACGTGTGACTGGGGATAAGCTAGAAAAGGGTTCCCAGGGGAAATCCTTCTGAACACCTTACAAAAAAGGAAACCGCATGAGTTGAGAACGGAAATAGGCGGGTTCGAGAAGACAGAAGAGCGACTTAAGGAAAAAAAATACAAGGAGGGGGGAAAAAAGGAAAAACGGCTCTTTGCCTCTCAGAAACAGACGGGCATTCTACAAAAGTCAGGACGCGGAGGAGAGAAGCAAAAGAAATCGAGACGAAATCAACTAAGGAGGTCCCAAGGCCACGAGCCGGGATGGAGGGTTGGAAAGTACCGTAGTGGGGCGCGAACCCAAAAGAGGGGGGTCGAAGCTCGGGACCCCGGCGACGCATCTGAAAGGAAGAAAATGCGGGCGGGAAGAAAGCCTTCAACTCAATCGAGGCGTGGGGGAGGTGACTCCGCAGAAAGTGACTCGGGCTACGAAAACAGGAAGAAAAAGTCAATTGGGGCGGGTCTGCGAAAAGGGATACAAGGATCAGGCTTTCCCGGACGCACGAGAGAAAACAAAGGAACTCTGGAGAAAACCACCGGAAAAAGGCGTCGGGAAGGAAGGTCAGCGAAAACATTTCCTCTGAAGGAAAAAAAGGGGCGCGTCCAGAAAGGGGCGCAACTTATGTCTATGATCATGAAACTTTTTGAGAAATAAAAACGGAAGGGCTTAGAAGGTCCATCGGAAATTCCCTCCCGGGAAGGGAAGAAATGTCGATGGGGGGGAAAAAAATGTCCCCCTGGAAGAGGGACGTCCAATTCAAAAAAGAAATCCAAGTTGGGGGGGGAAAGGGGGGTCGCTTATCCCTGAAAAAGAGGAAGGTGCTTGGTACCGTGGTTGTCGAAAAACCCCTATTTGCTTGAAAAGGGAGGAGGGGGGAAACCCTACACTGATCTTCGGGAACGTCTTGTGGAGCAGGAGGAAAAGCATGTTACCATGGAATGAACCTTAAAGAGGTCCTACTCGCTCTAAGACGGAGGATTTACCGCATTCGAAAAGAAAAACGGGCTCGAAATTCCCGACGAAGAAAAGAAAGCTGTCGGAAAGGGAATACATACAGTAGAAGGAGGATACAAGAAAAGCGCCTCTCGCGAAGACAGGTTACAAAGCTCCAGCAGAAATCGGGAGGGGTTTTTTAAGGGGAACTGGGAAACCGGGGTCACGCACAGCAAATTGCTCGAAAGGAGTCCGCATCAGGAAGGCGACAAAGGAAAAAAGAATATCTCTTCTACTCAGGGGGAAGCAGGGACCTCCGAGGACAGGACACCCCTGCGAGGAAACCGAAGGAGGAGCAAACGCGATCGTCGATGGGAAAAACCCTTGAAAAAATGGCTGATCATCCGACCTCGGGGAAAGTAGCGGAATCGCCAAAGGAGGCGGGAAAATGGAAACATCGCTGCTTGCCAACGGGAAGAGGGGGAATCGGCGGGAACCTAGGAAAGGGCGACTACGCCATACCAGAAAAGCTTCAACAGGGTTTCTCTTCCGTTCCGCACATTCTGAGAACTTCAGGGGAAAAAGCATACAAAGGGAAAGGACGTTCTTCCCTCACGGGGACTAAGAACGAGGGTGGAGGACAATAGCGCTAGTACACGTAACGGTGTGGGGAGAGGGGGCCTACCCCACAGGGCAAAGTGCCCCGCGAAGGAACGGGACGTCAAAAATGGCCTCTTCGAGGGGAAGCGTAGTGGTTCCGATAGCCCAAAAAAACGGCCCGCAAGAGAAGACTCCGTCTCCTCTATCAAGGGGAAGAAGGTAAAAGAAAAAAGTTATGAGGGGGCGGAAGAGAGGAAATTGTTAAGAAGGGAAAGAGGCTAAAAAATGATACCGAGGGGTGCTAGACAAGAGAGAAAACAACAACACGAGGAGGAGAAAGGAGGAGAGAAGGGGGCTCGCCAACATCGTCTAAAAAAAAAAAGGAGCCTCTGGGCGAGTGTCCCGAGAGAGAACTCATCATCAACGGGAGCCGGGAAGGGATGCGGCCTTAAGAATCCCGGAGAGGGGAGAGCCTTTCTTCCAGGGAGAGAGAACGAAAGAGCCGAGGCTCAGCAGCAACGGATTGCGGAAATCCTGCTCCGCCTCAGGGAGAGCCGGGCAAAAAGGGCGGCCCCCGCGAAAAGGGGGTCGCAAAGAGAACCTCGCTGTCATATAAAGAGGTATCCGAAAAGAATGTGCCACTGCTGGAAGGGGGGGAAAGAAACTGTTGTCCGGGGAGGAAAAGGTACCTGTTGATTTAAGTAGGGAGCGGCGTAAAAAGGGCGAGAACCCTGAGGGGCCGAGCACCGAGGAAAAATTTGCAAGTAGAAGGGGGGCATGTTCGAGCAAAGAAAAGGAACTCTCCCCAGGTAGCAGATAGCAAGAGGAAGCTCCGCCATCTGAGCCAAGGGGGGGACCAAGAGGAGGGCGTTTGCGTCAAAAGGATCGCGGAATTGTACAGGTACGCGCGGGGGGGGTGCATGACCGCGGCGCCGAAGACTCTCGGGAAAAGCGCGCCTTCTAAGGCTCGTTAGAGAGCTTTTGTTTGTGGCGGGGGAAAAAAGGATCGCGAAAGAAGAAAAGCTTCTGCTGGCTCTTTTGGAGAGAAGAGCCGAAAGGGGGCTATGAAGCCGGCCATCGAAGGAATGTATCCCAGCGAAAAAGGGGGAGTGAATCGAGGAGAGTCTTTAATCTCGATACCGGTGGGAAGCAGCTCAAGGAGGCGTTCAGAGGGCATCAGGAGAGGCATCCGGTCACCTGCAAGGAACAGCCACAAGCAAAATGTTCTTGAAGTCTCGGGGGGCAGGGGGGTGAGCGCCCTCAGTGAAAAAGGCCGGAGGGTGTTTAAGAAGACATCACGAGGGAGGGGGAATGGGAGGCCTTGCTCCAGCGGGCAAAACCAAGGTGATTGTGATAGGGAAGGGAGTGGGTCCGCGGCCGTGACCAATGACAAGCTGGGGGGGAATGACCTCGACTGGAGAACTCTTAAACCGCGGGAAAAAGACAATGACCGGGAGCCTTCAGCTTGAGACCCGGGAGCGGGACAAAGGGGGAAAAAGGACCTAGTGGGCCTCTGAAAAGGAGGACACTAAGGGTTTTTCCTTGGAAGATCTTCTTGGGTACTCGAGCCTTGCAGGAAGAGCCTTGATCCCGCTCTGGACTGAGGAAAAGACGCCCGGAATGGAGGAGTGATCTCTGGGGCCTTTAGAGGAAGATCCACCGCCTCGAAAAGAAGAGTGGGGAGATTTAGGAACGCATCAAAGGCCTTTGGCTTTCCTGATAGAGATCGCGATCGAAGGGAAAGGCTCGCGCGGGGGTTCGGAGGACGACACGGGGGAGGACCTGGGGAGACTCCATCCAGCTTCAGGGGGACCTGTGGGAAAAAACTCCTTCGGAAGGTACTTCAAAGAGGGATATACTTCGAAGGGGGAACTTTAGATCGAAAGAAAGTAGAAGGTGCCTTGATAGGAGAGCCGGAAGAGCGAGGGAAGGTATTCCAGGAGGACCTTTTTCCCGGGCGGCTTGGGAAAAACTTCGAACTAGCCTAAGGGGGGATGTCCTCACCTCCATTAAAATGGGGGAGGGTGTCTAAAAAGGGAGGTCCCCTAAGTTCTCGGCCCACTAAAGAACACGGGAGGCAAAACCAGTGGGCGCCTTCCCAAGCAGAGGAAAAGAGTGTCTGGAGGGGGAACAGCCTCCCCTGGGGGGAAGAAAGGGATCTCTTGAAAGAAGACTTAGGGAAAACCGCTAGTCTATCTTGGGAAAAGAGAAAGAGAGCGCCATCATCCAGGTCGAGGAGCTTCGGACGGAAAAAGTGTCAAAAAAAACTCGATTATCTCGGCCACTCAGGGAAAACGCACAGGCTAAAGAGAAGAGGAAACATTCGGGGATGCGATAGCAAAACTGTGGGCGGCCGGTGGGTGAAAAAGGAAACCGGCAAGAAGGCGACCTCCACTCTAGGGTAAGATAGCTAAAGGGAGCCGCTCAAGCCTTTCAAAAGGGTTAAGGAAATCGCCCAATTAGCGGGTCCATCTTGGCGACTAGGGAAGGCGCCGAGTCTCGAAAAGACCTCCGCGTAACGCAAAAAAAGCTGCGTGGGGGGGGTAGTGGGAGGGGGGCAGTCCGTCGTTGAAGGAGAAATTCAACCGCCGGGGCGAGGCAACGCCGCCAGAGGGAAGCCGTCTTGGATCGTAAAAGAAAATGGCGGGGGAAAATTCTACACCGAGGGAATCAGGCGCGCCCGCAAAAACCGCAAGCAAGCTCCGCATAGACGGAATGCCAAGCCGGCTGGACGAGTTTCTCGAGAAAAAAAAAAGGAATGAGACGCCCATGAGCACAGTCCAGACAGGGATACAGCCGCAGGCAAGTAGACGCTCCTGAGAAAGGGTAGGGGGGAGGTCCTCTTCGAGCTAGAGAAGATACCGACTCGCATTGAATGGTGAGACTCGGGGAAAAGAAAATCATCTAAAAGGAAAGGGAACATTAACGCCACCGGAATAGTTAAAAGGGGAAAAGAGTCGCTTCGCGCAGCCGAAAGACCCCCAGGTGGGTACTCGGAAAAAAAAGGAGGGGAGGAGGAAAGGAGGGAGAAAGGGTTCTTCGCGAAGCGAGAGGGGTTAACTTACCGCTAGTTTCTGTTCCATCCATTGGCTAGACAGAGGGCTGGGGAGGAAAACCTAGCTGCCTCACAAAAAAAAAAAAAGGTCCGAGGAACTCTTTATCGAGAGAGGAAGGACGTAGACAAATGATCGTGCGCGGACAAGATCTGAGGGACGCAGAATGCCAGCCGGGAATGAATGGGAGTCGCCCAAGGAGGAGAGCGACACTCTCATCTATCCCACGCGGCTGGGAAAGAGGCGAAATATTCTGCGCTGAGGTTCGGGAGGACAGGCGGGCGCGTCCGCACTGAGGAAAAAACTTGGCAAGAGGGGGAAAGGATCCCTCCCTTCACTAGGCTCGGGGGGGAGGGATAAGGTTTATTTGTCGATGACATTAACAGAAGGGACATACAACTACAACACTCCCACAAAGGGGAGGAACTACAGGAGGAAGAGGGGGGCGACGATGCCTTCTGCAGAAAGTGGATCAAAGGAGCTCATCATTTCAACGCCTCATGATGCGCGGCGGGGAGGGATCGGCTACGGTTCGCAGGAGGGAAGAGGGGCGGTCGCCAGGTCCGGTCATTGAAAAGCAAAAAGTGGCGATCGCATCCGCGGGTGGATGCTGGGTCAAGGAGGTTGGAAAGCTGCGTGTGCGCTCAGAAGGGGCTGTGAACACGTTCACAAGCGGGGAGCCGAGGCGATCGAGAAAAGGGCCGCGAAGAAGAAAACGGGCAATACCGCGCGGAGGGGGAACTAGAAAGGGTTCAAGGAATCAAACCGCTTGAACCAAGGCCGAGGCGATAGGGAAAAAGACCGATTCATAGGAGGGGGAACTTGGGAATTCTCACAGAGGTACCGGCCTCAAAGGGGGATGTCCCGAGAAAAATTGGGAAAAGGAGCAAAAAAAAACCAACCAGGAAAAAGGTGAGTGTTAGACATGCACGTAGAGGAGTTCGAATCACTAAAGAAACACATGCATACAATTCGTCAGCTCTGGAAATTGCCCTCTCATCAAGGCAAAAAGAGGAACATGCTCAAGGAAAAAAAAAAGGACAGCGGAGGAGAGCTCCCTCGGGCATCTATATGACTACGGCGGGAAGGAGTGGGGGGTCCCAGGGGGAAAGGGGGGTTCAAGAAGGAAATGGGCTCTATCGTAACCCAGAGGGGATGAGCGACCTCGACGACGCAAGGAAAGCAGACTTCGGGGGAAAGACCTTTCAAAAGACTACCTCGGGCTCGTGACTGCCGGAATCCGGGGTAGACGCAAAGGGAGGCATCAATGTCAAGTTCTGCAGGAGGGGAGGAAGGGAGAAAGGGCCTTCAATGCTTTCCCGAAGGCATTTCGAAAAAAAAATCGTCGCCAAGTCAACACCGTCAGCAAGGAAAAAAAAGGGACTCACGCAGGGAAAAGGACCCATTTGCGACGGGCCGACCGGCGGTCAAGAGGTCATCCAGTTCGTCTAGACCGCGGCGAAGTGTACTAACAGTCGGGCAACAAAGCATGGCACCGGCCGAAAGAAAAAAAAGCAAAAAACACAGTTGGGACTGGGAACGGCCGCTTGAGAAAGAAATCGAGTTCTGTACAGTAATTTGTGGGGCGAAAAACAAAAAAGAGTTCGCACTGGAGTCGAGATTGAAAGAAAAGGAAAAGGGACTTCACGACATCGTGGGGGAGGGGTGAGCCCAAGAGACAATGGATGCCTCAGGGAAGAACTGAACGCCGACTCGCGAGGAGGCTAGGGGAGAACACCGTCTCGAGGATGAAGAAAAAAAGATAAAAGAAAAAAAGCCTTGGAATACAAAGAATAAAGGGAAAAGGCGCCGCGCCTCTCGCATCAGGAAGAAGTCATAAAGAGGAAAAGGGGGGGCGCTATAGAGGGGCTTTACTCGATGCGGCAAGGGGCACAAAGTTCGCGAACGAGAGAAAAAAAAAAAAACAAAAAAAGTCGATATCTCTTCGACGCGGAGGGCTGATACACCGGGGGAAATAACCACCCCCGAACCGCAGGCGAAAAAAAGAGCGAGGGGTCAACACCAAAGAAACCCTGTCTCATATGGAGGATGCCTCAACTCTCCTCATAGGAGTAGCTCTCTCCAAAGGGGCGGGCCGAAATGAAATCGGCTGGGGGCTTGCAAAAGGTTTCGGAGGAGGGAAAAGTGTGGAATCGACGCCGGAGAAGCATACCAATAAGTCAACGGTTAAGGGGGAGGGACCCGGCACAGGATGAGAACTTCAAGGGGGAAAAAAAAAAAAAAAGGTGGAACAGGAGAAGCACTCCTTTGTTCTATGGTGGAGAGGGGTCGGCAAGAAAGGGAGGGGGGGGTTCGCGGGTGCCCGACAAACGGTACCGGGAAAAGAAAGAAGCAGGAGGAAAGGCAAGGAGGCCGAGAAAAGGCTTAGGTTAACTCGAGAAGGGGTCGTTCCGATAAAAAAAAACTAAAAAGGGAGGAGCCCGCCCGCTAAAGCGGGAAGGGGAGCCGCGATCAAAAAGAAGGTCAGTCGACGGGAAGGGGTAGTGAGGCAGAGAAGGGGGCCATGGTAAAAAAAAAAGGGAAAGGCTGAAAAGGCTCCTGTTGAGGAATCGGTTTGGCGAAC
>Ga0179593_1488048_pt1 | contig 13788 bp, 14 predicted proteins | sample CZODoug2_1_08_16_FD_185931 | JGI IMG/M metagenome (GOLD analysis project Ga0179593, IMG submission 185931) | Vadose zone soil fungal communities from Angelo Coast Range Reserve, California, USA - CZODoug2_1_08_16fungal (PacBio error correction) | ecosystem: Environmental > Terrestrial > Soil >...
CATCGGTGTAGAACTGGGTTTTCCACTTTGACGTCAAGGCAGTGAAAAAGGGTTGCAATGTCGAGCCTGAAAAGGGGTCTTCGTCGGAAAGCGGAGTTGAGGACACGGTTCAGAAAATGTGATTCCCTGTCCGACGTGTCTAGCGAAAAGAAGGGACGCGAAAGCAGGGCAACAAAACCCACGTCAAGTAACGAAAGCAGATATACACGTAAGGGGAGGGGGGGAAAAGAACATAGGCTAGCAGGAAGGGGAATCATTTCCCTGTCAGCGGCCAAAAAAAAGGGCCGCCGGGGGGGTTCAACACAAGGCGAAGGCTTCCGGTAAAGAAAACAAAATTCCAACCGGATTAAGTCGTACAGCCGCAAGCAAGCAGAGGGCCAATGTAAATTCAAGGCTGAGGAGGCCAGGTTCACCTCAGACAATGGAAGTGGAGGGACCCAAGCTTCGCAGGATGTACCCCTCTTCTTTTGAGGGTCTGAGTCTTTGGGCGAAAAAGGCTCGGGGGGAGATCCCGAGGACAGGGACAGAAAAGGGCCGTGTCCCTTGCGAGTCGATACTTCGAGAGGGAACTGCAAAGGTGAAAAGGAATCCCGAAATGGAAAAGAAAAGGGAGAAACGGTGGGAAGCGTGGAGAACACTATCGCTTCACGGGGAAGAGGTGGGCATGGTGTCTCTAATTACTAAGCAGGGCGCAAGGGGTCGACAAACTAAAAAGAGAGCAAACTTCACAAAACAGAGAGACGCCTACCACAAGGAGCGAGCTTAAGGAGGGGGCAGAATACACGAGGGGGGGAGGAAGCAGCGCCCACGACGTCAGCAGGGTTCAACGCTCCGTGTTTCAAAAGGACGACCAAAAGAGGGATAAGGGCGGCAGCATCCAGATTACGGCGCAAGGAAAAAACTCAAAACGTGGGGTCGCTCAAGCAGCGGGGGTGAAGGTCTTTAACAGAAGAGGGGGCGAGAAGATGTGAAATTCAGCACGAGGGACGGGACAAGAAAGCACTTGCTTCTTCATCTACGGGGTAACAGAAAATCGAGCCGAACGTGCAACGCAGCGCACTTGGATGAACCGGTGGCACGGGTGTGTCAAGCTTACTCGCTCCGGAAAACTGGGGAGAATTGTCACGTTGGGGTCGCAAGGGTGTTCTGAGGGGAGTCGTTTTTACATGAAACGAACCGGGGAGGGCGCTTGGAGGTTTTATCAAATAGAAAGGCTAAGCTCCAGAAAAAAAGGTTGCCGCTCAAGCTCAGACGCGTTCAGGGAAAAAAAAAAAACGTATAACGCGTGAAAGTCACAAATCGAGGAGCAGGCATGGCGGAAAGAATTACCGAACGACTTCCAACAAAAAGCACCATAGAGAGGAACAGTCCGGGAGCTTCTTTGTTGTTTGGGGAACGAGGATTTCGGAAGGCATTGGGGAACGCTCCCGGCAGCAAATGGAAGAGGAGGGAGAAATGGAATGCTCAAACGGGGCTTGTCTAGCCAAAATCGGTGGACAACTTCCGGCCGTGGGGGGGACAGGGATGAAGGGGGTGAAACGCAGAGCGATTTCGGTCTGGAGGGGAAAAAGGGTTTAAACCGGTGGGTACCGTTGGCGACGAGTTGACGACCAAAAGTTCGAAAACCGATTCAGGGTTGGAAAAAAAAATTCGACAGTGACAGGGAAAAAAGGTAACCGAAGATGGACGGCGCGATGGGGGTTCAGATGCCTCCACAACGGGGGTTTGTTCCGAGAGGAGTGGGGCGCTTCCGATGCCCTAGAAAACGGAAAGCCTCGCTTGGGAATCGTACGGGGACGAAAGAAGCGCTCGGATGCGAAAGGAAGGAAAGCCGCGATCATCTGGACCTCGAGGATCTAGGCAAGCAAGCACGGGGAGGATGGATATCCCGATCGGACACGGAATCGGTTTTCACAGGGAAGGAAAAAGGGGGGGGGTCAAGTAAAATCGGCTATAAAATCTCTAAAAAAAACAGGAGATTTTCTAGGCCCGAATTGTCAAAAAAAAAAGGGAATGACCCCAATCCTTATTAGCAAAGGGGGGAAGAGCGCAGAATCCTCAGCGAAAGTAAAAGCTGCTAGATGACGGGTAAGAAAAGAAAGCGTCACGTCGCGGCACGAAGCTGCATTCGGCGGACAAAGGGGGCGAAAGAAAACTCCACCCAAAGGATACGTGTGCGAGTGGCCTCGTAGCAAAAGAGGCTGAAAAAAGCAAGGAAAGAAGGAGTGCCAAAGCATTAATCGGAAAAAAAGAGGATTGAATCGACGGGGGGGGGGGGGAATCTCGCCTTTTTATGACACAAAAAAGGGGAAGACGGGGGTGGTTCCCACGATTTGGGAGCAAAAGAAACTGCGGCTGAACGCCCCCACACCTAGAGGGGTGAGGAAAAGGTCGTAACAGACCTAGACACCTCCGGCTCCCCCAAAGGCAATAAAAGGGGGAACGAAATTCGCACAAGCGCCGGCTGTTGTGAAAAGTAGACGATAACTCCGGTGTGCAAAAATCTCGGAGGGCCGATGGGGGGGGGGGATCGTCAGGTCGGGGAAAGGGAAGACGGGATGCGGGCCCGAAAAACAAAAAAAGGGGGGCCGCAGAGAAGAGGTTCGAGTTTGGGTACGAGAGGTCAACTCTTTGAAAAAATGCCGGAGTAAAAACGTCTCGGGATGGGAAAGGGCCGAGCCAAGTTTGCGCATTTAGGTAACGAGGAGGGGAGAAGGGCAAGGGGGTTCGGCCGCAGGGGAAGTTGCGACGAGGCTCATAAACTAATGAAGGGCAGGCGCAAAGGGAAAACCAGTCTGGAAGGGTAAAAAAAGAGTGCAAGCTAAGAACCATAAGTTTTGGGCAGCCTGTGATATTGAAAGGTGATGCAGGGGAGCTCTCGACGTAAGGCCAGAATAACACCGGAAGTGACAGCCCTAGGGAGAAAAGGCGAGGCAGCGGACGGGGAGATTTCCGGAAGAAAGGGAACCCGCCAAGCAAAATAGACAACAGGTTCAGGAAAAGGAAGGGGGCGAGATGGGGATTGAACCGGGTTGTCTGCCAAATACTTAGAAGGAGGACAGGGCCTGAGAAAACCATCACGGGTAGTTCACTTTTGCCGCAGCAGGAAAAATGGGTGAAGAAGAAGCCATCTGGCGAGCGGCGGAGCACCGATCTTGAATAGAAGGGCGGGGAGGAGGACGCTATGACGGAAGTCTCCGAGGCAAAAAAAGGAAAGGGTCGGAGGGAGAGGAGCGACGCCTATGGAATGAGGGTTGGATTCTATCGGGGGAAGTTGTAGAACATCCTCGGAAATTGAGGAGGGGTCGACTACAGACCCCTCATGCAGAGAAGGGTAATTCTCCTATGAAGGGGGGGATCAGTCCATTCTGATAAGGGATTGCCAGTTTCGCTAGAGGAGGGGAAGGTCCTGTTCAAGGAGGAGAAGAACGTTGCACTACCGAATCGGGGTGCGTGTCCGAAAGGAAAAGAAGTGCGAAAAAAAGCATAGCAGCCCAAAAGTTTGAAAGCAAGGCGAAAGGGGGCAAGGGTGCGAACGGAGGTCGCATAAAATCGAAGGGGGTCCATGCCATCTCAGCGTGATACGTCAGGGCATGGGAAAGTGTAAAGAGGACTAACCCAGGGGGGGCTGTCTCGGGACATAAATTGTTAGGCAGAACTGAACAGGAAAATCTACGCTGTTTGACGGCAGGCAGGGACCTGCCGGTCCTTCAAAAAGAGGGTATAGACTACTGGGGAGGACCTGAAAGGCAACGTCAAGGTAACTGTCAAATGCTGGAAGTGGGAGGAAAAGGGGGGTTGGTTCCTAGGCACCCGCGAGTGTATCGACGGCGTAACACAAAGGACGAAAAGGAAGAGTCATAAAGCGCGACGAACAGTAAAAAAGGAGGTAAGGAGGAGGGCGGTGACCAGTACAGAAGGTACAAAACGTCAAAGTTGCAAAAAAAGTGCACGACCCTATGCTCGATAACACCAACGGAGGGAGGGGGAAGGGGGCAGGAGTGTCGCCTCAAGGGTGGCATTGGGACGTGCTTTAATGTAAGCGCTGGGGAAAAAATTGCAATTCGCGTTCTGGCGAGGGGCTGGAAAACCGACACTGTGATTTTGGGTTAAATTGACTGATCTCCCCCGCGGAAAGAGGGAACAAAAAAAACAACACGACATACGAAAAAGCATAAGTTGGGAACTAATGACGGAGGGGGAAGGGGGGGGGAAATCGACGAAACAGGAGTAACCAGATTAAACGCCAGCGTGCACAAACAGCAACTGCGAAGGGGGAAGTCTGCAGTTGGAGGGAAGACCAACTTAATGAGGGGTAAAAAGATACAGCCAAAAAACAGAAGGCAGGGGGGGAAGCACTGCCGCCAAGGAACTGACCACTGCGGAAAAGAGGAGGGAATGAAACCCAAAGAGAGGAAAGCGACGCTAGGCACGATGTGCAGGAGCGATTTCCCACTACGTGGGGAGGGGGATGGCTATTCTTTGGGTTCTCCATGTAGGGGAAAGGGAAGGATTTCGACAGGGAAAAGGGCCACACACGGAGCGTAAAAGGAGGAGCTAAAAAGGCGCCTCATGAAAGGGGGGCCAACAATGAGCTCCTGAAAACAGTTATAGAATGAAGTATGAGCAAGGAATCAGAGCCCAAGCGTAGGGGACCGGCCGAGGCATTTCAAGAAGGCGCTTTTTCGAAAAATTAAATGCGATACTTCAAACTGAAAAACAAAGGGCAAGGCGTCCAAAAATTACTTAAAGGAGAGGGTCTGGGGAGAAGAAAGGGATAAATCGGAAAAAGTAAAGTAAGATTCCTTCACTCGCAGGCAGAGAAGCTATTGAATGGCGGCAGGATCATCAACATTACCTATATTACTTGAGCGGAAAAGGGAATTAAAGAAATACAAGGAGTTGGGTGCGAAATCTCGCTGGGGGGGTAAGAAAGATCACGCAATTGGATGAAGAAGAAGTGTCATTCCGACGGGACAAAACAATACATAAAGACCTGGCGGCGCCGTCAACCTGTCTTTTGGAAAGGCAAAAATCGCACGCAGAACGGCAGACCGCGCGTGGGGATGAAGGTGTCAAGGGTGTAGAGGGAATGTACGAGTAGATCACTGGGAGGTAAGCGTGGATTGCGGCGAAAAAAAAGTAAGTGTTTCTTATAGGGGGGAAGGAGTGGAGGACAGACTAAGAAAAGGAGATTCGTTCGCTCTCAATGGAAACTTTTATAGCTCGTCCGCTCCAGCGAAAACAGTGGGAGGGCACAAACCTCTCGAAAGGGGGAAGATACTACACTAAAAGAGCACAGAGGGAAGCAAAGCCACAAACCGAAAGAGGATCGGGGAAGCATGGAGGTCCAAGCTGGTTACCTCTCAGAAAAAATCGCAAAAGAGGGCGGGCGGAACGTTATAAGGGCTTGGGGTTTGGGGCACGAGGGAATTCTGAAATGGGACCGAGACAAACAGGACAATTAAAGAAAGAAAAAAATCTGGCGACAAGGGGGAAGTGCGGAGGGGGAGTATTCCGGCGCCAACCAGACGGCGGGTGAGTGGCCTTGGGTTAGGTCTTTGGCGGCGCCGGAGGGCTATCGGACTCTTCTGGCAAGAATGGTAATCACCGGCGGTCGGAAAGGGCAAAACAAGCGCCGACAGTGCGGTGAATTCGTGCGATTAGGGAGGACCTTTTGGAAAATAAAATCCGTGCCGCAAAAGTAAAAAATCTTGCGTCAGGAGTTTCAGGAAATCCCGGGGGGAGGGGGGTTGAAGAAGGGGGGATAAGTACGCGGCAAAACCAGACCACCTGCACCGGTAAGGGGAAGGGTAGTTCGCGTACATGGTCCGAAGAAACAGCTCTTAAATGCGCTTAAAAGGGGGAAAGGGGAAGGAGAGTCCAGAAGGTCAAAGAGAGCGCCGTTTCAGGCGAGAGGATCCGCTTCTAACAGGGAATCGGGTCAGGCAGAAGAAATACGAATAGAACTCACAAAAAACAACGGAGGAAGGAAAATTTTCTATCCGGGGGGGACGGGGAACTAAAGAATAAAAGGACGATTCCTGGAACGGGGATCGAAGTCCTCCGCAAGGCTAAAAGGATGCTAGAGGCGGAAAGGCACTTCAGCTCATCAAAGAGGGAAGCTTCGGCTGACCAAGTAAAACGCGAAAGACAGCCTTCCCAATCTACGGTGTCAAAGGGGCAAAAGAAACCGCGTAGGAACCAGGAAGAAAAATCAAAATGGTTCTTAGGGGAAGGTCTGAAAAAACCAGCGAAAACCATATTCGGAGAAAGAACTTGATGCCAAAAAGAATTCTTCAAGGAAGAGGTTTCGTTCCAGAAAAGATTGTGGAGTCGCAAACTGAAGCGCACCAATGTCCGGAGGACAAACCCAAAAGAGAAGGGGGGGGGCGCCAGAAAAGAGAAAGGTCATCGCACTCAGAAACCGGTAAATAAAAGGGAACAGTTCGTACACACGTCCTATTCTGGGGGGCGAAGAAGGAAGTAACATAGGGAAGAGGTCCACTACGCATCCGACTTAAGGGGGAGATGCACCTGGGGGCACAAGATTGGTGGAGGACCCCGGTTCAATCCTCGGCGTATCGTCAACAACAAAAAAAAAAAGTCCAAATAGCGATAATCAATCTGGTGCGGTAAGGAAAGCTGGAAAGCCATGCCAGGCATGAAAAAGAGCTATTCTCGCGGGGGGGGAAGAGGGGAAGGAAATCGCGGAAATGGATCTAGTGGGGAGAACGCGGGGAGAATGCACCAACTGGTGGAGGGGGAGGGGGAATAGCGGAGAGGCTAAAACTAGAGCAAGCGGCAAAAGAAAAAGCCGGATTCGTCAAGTTCAACTGTCACTCTCAAACCCAAATGGGGGAAAAAAAGGCAACGTGGAAGAAGTTCGGTGATGAACAGCACGCGTCAGAGGCCAAGAAAAAAGGAAAAGACCGAGGGGGAAGCCGGCACGTCTTCATCATCAAGGTTGAGGGGAGGGAGTCATCATTTCAAACCAAGCCGGGATGCCGCGCGCCGGCAGGGAGTGAGTGGCATGGCGATTTGATGCCAAATCTGAAAAGGAGTACATGTCAAGCGCGGCGGGAGGAACCAACATAAAGGGGAGTGAGGGACGAAAATTTGGGCCCGCGCCTGGGGCTACTTTCCCCATCAGCGTGCGTTACCGAAGGAAGAAGGGGGAAGACGGACTCACGTGAGGAGGCGATCCCTGCGGTAGGAAGGCACGAAGCCGCGTCATTTCCTAGCGGAAAGGGGGGACACGAGGTGCATGTTTTTCCCTCTCAGTGTCAGCCCGCGCAAGCTGAGGAATTAGGGGAGAGAAGAAAATGGACAGGCGAGGGAGTCAGATCTCCTTAACAAGAAATCTGATAGAAAAGGCCGTCTCAGAAGGCATGGGTGCATGGGCAAGGGCCCAGGAGCGGGTTGCGACTAAAACGGATACGGGGTTGGGCGGCAAATCGCAAGAAAAAAAGCTCCTCCTGGGAGGGAAAAGAAACAGAATATCAACAAAGTTGAAAGAGGAAGGGAAAAAAAGGATCACGGGGGTGCGAAAAGCGTCGTGAGCTTTGAAAAGGAGGGTGCGGCAAGAACGCAGTGGAAGTCTGGGTGCGAGGGTCGAGGGGCGTAAATAAACGAGATACAGCTCTACATATAATTTGTTTAAAGAACTGCGTCCAGTCCACCTTCGCATTTCGTGGGGAAAAGGGAACGAAGTTGGTGGAAGCGCCGTAACAAGAAAATAACGGGCTGAGGATGTGACTCCCGTCAGTAGGGCACTGGGAGTTAATCTTGAAGAGGGATGTGTTTGGCCCAGGGACGCGCAAGGGGCCGCTCGTCGAACCCAGGGAACAAAAGGGGAAAAACGTCGCGAAGAATTGCAAAGTCGCACATACGAAGAAGGAAAGGCAGGGCAAATGGACCAGGAAAAATGAGGAAGATCAAAAAAAAAAACTTAAAGAAAAGAAGCAAGGGAGAAGGGTAAGGGGAACGGAGTGGAAGAACGCGCCGACATTTGGGACTTCGCAAAAAAAGCATTGAGACCGCTTCCACTGTTATGGAAAAAGGGGGGGGGGAAAAGGGAGAGCGGGAAAAAAAGGGACCGCGGGAAAAAAAACTCAAGATGAAACAACAGCTGAAAGAGAGAAGGGAATCTCGACGAAAGCACAGTAACGGGAAGCTTCCACCCCCATTAAGCGGGCACATCCACCTGTGGACCGTGGCCTAAACTTAGAGCGGCAGAAAGGTAAGCGGCTTTAAGTTACATCCCCTCAAGGTGCAATCTGAAAGGCCCAAGGGGGCGGATTGCCTAATAGGTTACTCTCGTTAAATTGCAGGGCCGCGTTGGCCCGCACGGAGGGGCGGGCTGAAAAGGCGGGGCATGGGAGATTTCATGGTAGATGAACAAAAACAGCCGCTGATGCTCTAAAAAGGCCTTGGGGACAGTGCCCAAGGACTTCAACGACAGGGCAACTAACCTTTCGCTCACGGGAAAAATTTTAACGGAAATGGATAGCAGGGAGACAGAAGATCCGCTTACGCAGCCGAGTGGGGTTCGGGGTGACTTTCTATACAATTTCGAGCTGTCTGGAAAAGAATGGTCTGCACACCCTCTTTAATAAAGGGAGAGACTCCCCTCCGAATTAATGATCAGACCCCAAACCCAGAAGAAAAAAAAAAAAAGGGACAGGCGTCAGATTAAAACTTCACTAGACGCCAGGCTAGAAGTATGGCGGCAGGAACCTATCGGCGCGGAAAAGTTCGGGTCCAAACACCAAAGGGGGGGCCCAAGGCCATATCTGGAAGACGAAACGAAAAAAGATTGGGGGGAAAAAATCGGGGTCAATGCCATCTCGGACCAATCAATACCCTGGGAGTGAGAGGAGAAAGACGGCTTGGAAGTCGCAAGAAACGGGAGAACGCAACGGGGTGAAAGAGGGTGGCACGGGTGTATGAGGGATCTGACGAAACTGGAGCAATTATCAACGTGTTGCGTTACAACATTGAGGGGGGAGGGGGGGAGTGAAGGCGGGTCTCAGGACGATAGCGGGGGGGGGAAGTAGCGGGATTGGTTGATATCCTAGCCACGGCGGCCAGGTGGGGAGCGCACCTTCAGTTCCATACTAACAGAAGCAACTTATCACGCGCGCATAGCCAAATCAAGAACTGCAGGAAACAGGAAAAGGGGGTTTTACCGCAAACAGGAAAAAATGGGTCGCGGAAGTAAATGCTAACGGGCTTTCGTTGGGGTGAGAACCGGACGCCGATGGAACCAATAGATCACCAATAGCGGGCTCACCAATTCCGACGGTCGGGGGAACAGTGGGAAAGTGCGAGTGGTGGGAGTAGGAGGCCCAAAGCATCAGGGGGTCGAACGGGAAAGTGTATATTAGGTGCGCGCCGGAGTGCGGGGACTCTTCTTTCCGACAAGGTAGCACACCGGCGGGGGGGGTGTCGTACATACGAACAAGAGCAGTGCGGTCTGACAGAACATTTTAAAAACGGAGGAAATTGGGGCAAGAAATTCGGAGCGTTGCATCAAAGGGGAAATTCACAGATGTTGAAAATCGCGAGGTGTCAGAGAATCCACGAAACAAACCGTTGATTTTTCCATCATGAAGTGATGTCGCTTCAAGAACAAGATGACAGGATCCGAGACTGGGAGGGCTTTCGCTTAAGGGAAAGGAAAACGAACAAGAAAAAAAAGACTGCGAGTAGCTAGACCGTCTGAATCAAGAAACTTAGGGAGATCAAACGGCCGGAGCGGGAGAAGAGGGGGGGAAAGGCCAGTAGATGCAAGTACCTCCCTCGCTAGAGGGAGAGATAAACAACAACAACGGGGGGATGGCAGAGAGGGGGCTTGGGGGGAACTAAATCTACCTGGGGGGGGGCCACCGATTCCGTAACGTAATACGTCCGCGATAAATTTCAAACAGTGTCTTCTTGAAAGAGGGGGGACAGACTTATCGTCTGAAAAAGTCAGCAAGCATCCGAGTCTGCAAGCGGCAGAAATGAGAAAAAAAAGACTCCTGCCCGCGATCGGATACTGTGAATGGGGGGAGCGCCTTGAACCTGCAGGAAAGGAAAAAAAGGTGCTTATGTAGTGAAAAAGGGGGAAAGAATACAGGGAGCGAATTTCCGGAACTTTGAGGGAAAAGGATATGACTTCCAAAAAAGGAATCGGGATCCAGATTTGGAGGGCAGCGAAACCGGAGAGAAGGCGGAACCCTTATTTCCGAAGAAAAACCGAGACGGTTGTGGAGTAAGCGGCCAAAAAGAGGAAATCGCGCAAGACGGCGAGACAAAAGCACAATTCGGGAACAAAGACACTATGCTGGGGGTGGGGGCGGAAAGGAAGAAATAGAGCAACTTACCAAACTGTCCGCATAGTTCGAATTGGGCTGCCGATGTGGGTGAATAGGGGGGAAATATGTTTCAAGAAAAAGAAGACGTCTCGTTTCGGAATACCCACACGAAGAAATCCGAATAGTTCGGGGGGTGATTGGGGTAAGGAGGGAACGGGAAGCCATTCCCTAAAGTTATTTGGCTAGGGAATGAGAGGGGGGAAGAAGGGATCTCTAGGTTAGTATCTTAACGGCGGAGGAAGGGGGCAAGGGCAACTGTGTTTCGGACGATAGACGACAAACTGGAAATGAGAAAAATCCCCCCGCCTTATCGCAAAGGAGAGAAGAAACCTCGGAACCATTTGCCAAGGGGAGGTGCGCCAGTGAGATCTCGCCATAGGAGAAAAACCCGTAACTTTTTAACAACTCCACAAAGAGCATCGGATCACTTTCAAGGGGGAGGGGTCAGCAAGCACAAGAGAAGAACCAGGGGTCAGTTGAATCAGGGCCGGGAGAGTCAGGTTGTCTTGACAAAAATTGCGACGGGGGGGGAGGGGAAATATTACTTACAAGTCAGGGGGGGGAATGGGGACCAACAAAAATGTAGTGAGGGGACGACTGGGGGGTAAAGAGAGTGGCAGGTGGAGCGCAAGACTCTAGGCAACGCACTTTTGACACAACGGGTGCTTGGACGTCGGGGAAAATCCCCCAAGTGAGGGAAAGGGTTCATCCGCCAGGGGAGAAAAATACTATGCAACGAGGTTGGGGGCTTGTCCCGGAAAAGAGACCGTGGTCGAAAAAGAGGGCTCGCAATAAACGCTCATAAAACTCAGGGGCGCCGCGATGGATCAGGGCCTCAAACGAGGGCAAGTTGACGTGCTCCAGACGTGCGGGATGGGGAGGTGGCGATGCGGAGGGAAGTACCTTGGGCATGGCCAGGAGATAGGACGTGGGGAGCGACTCCGACGACGGCTTGTTGCCGGCCCTAAACAGGGGAAAGAAAAATCGGCATGGAAAGAAATGAGGGGAAGAAAAAGAATAGCGGCATTATCGTGGGGAAAAACGGGAGGAGGGGACTTTAAAAAAAAAGAAACTCTTAGGAGTGGGGGGCAGAGAATCGCAAACGGCTTCCGGGCGAGCAATCGGAAAAGCTAAAAATGCGGTTTGGGTCAGATAAGTTGTAGGAACTGCAAGAAAAGAAAAGGAGAATGGGGAAGGTTGGCAACGGAGACCCTGAGATGGAAAAAGTGCTATCACGTGCTTTCCCACTATAGTTATGACCTCATGGAAGACTGTCCAGTGCTGCTGGGGAGGTTTTTTGGTTGCAAAAGAAGAACGCAAGAGGTTACGACGAACTGAGGAAAACAGGGAAGCTTCGCAACGAGCAAGGCCGGGACAAAAGGCACCTACCGGAAAGTAAAAACCCTTGAGGGCAGAAGACGATGATCTCTAGGGAAAAAAAAAAAAAAAAGAGAGAGGAGAGAGAGATCATCGGGGAGGTGGAGAAAACACTTGGGGAACGTCACTGCGAAGGTCCAACCTAAACTTTCCCGAGCGGCGGATGGAAACACTGTGGGGAAAAAATTTTCCACTTGTCCAGCAGGGGGCGGCAAAAAGAAAAAGAACGAACAGCAAGCTGGGGGGGGGAAGATTACGAGTAAAAGGGGAAGTCTAGCGAAATGCAGTTGAGAGAGTTTAATACCCCACCCAGGGCAGCCCTTCGAAGGGGGAAGAGGGCAGTCTGCCGCAACTTAGATTCGTGAAAAGAAAACAAACGGTATGGCGATGCAACCGAAAAGGAAGGGGGGACAAAAAGGGGAACGTCATTTGTGGGGGGGGGGGGGAATGCCGGCCTCCCTAAAGGTGTAAACGTACTCTTTAAGGGCAAAAGAACGGGCCCTGCTTTCAAAACCAAATTCGTGGTTTCACTAGCGGTTTCGCAAATGGGTCTCAAAGAAGGCGATCTTTTCAGGACCGGAAGTGAAAACGAAGGTACTGAAGTCCGCACAAAATTTCGATCAGGAAGTTGCAGAAGTGACTTCAACAACGACGGGGGACCTGGAAACGGCACTTATAACGTGGGCAGGAAAGAAACATCCGCGGTTAGCCGGAAGAGGGGTGAAGGAGTCTGCGAAGAAGAAAGCTTTGCGACATGCAATATCTAGAAAGGGGCAAACGCATAGTGGAGAGCAATACGATCACAGAGTGAGGAGGACTTGCGCGAACGCACAATTTTCCGCAGCAGACAAGGGAGTCTATTCCACCTGCCGTCACGCCACCGCTCCGCTGATTTAATATGAGGACAGCAAAAAAAGACAAGGGGAACGGCGCTGAAAGTCAAGTATCACTAACCAACTTGATGGGGGGGGGGGTCGCCAAGCCGATACAGTCGTCGCGCAGATTGGAAAAACAGGGGAAAATGCCATATCGGCGGACAGCAAGGCCCCTGGAGAGTCGCGGCGCTTGGTGGGGAGCGGAAAAGGCGGCAAACCGAACGTTCCGCCCTGCAGAAAGACAAAAGTGTAAACTAGGCGTGGAAGTTCTGGAAAGAAAGGCATCACATAATGATAACCGCTGCTACAAAAGGGGGCGTAAGGGGAGGGCGGCGGAAGGAAGAAAGAAAAAGGGCGTGGGCGTGCGCTGCTCAGTCAGAGTTTATAGGGGTCCGAGAAGAAAAAAAAAAAAACGCGGCGGGTCTGGGGGCAGCCCCCAGACGGCCGATATAACCTCATCTGGAAACGGAGAAAGGCTATATCACAGAGTCCAAAATCTCGGAGAAGAGGGTCCGTGGGACCCCCCTCGCAAAACTCAGCAAGCCAAGAGGGAAGCTAATTACTACGTTCAGAGTTAGGTTGTTGGGGAGGAACCGACGCCAGGATGGAAATGATGGATCACCAATCGGCAACCACTATCTGTTCGACAGTGGGGGGAGTGAAAAAATTGTCAGTCGCGGCGAAAAAAGGCAGAAGGTGAAACGAAAACGTCGGCTTTAAGGTTAGTGCGCCAGGGGGGCACGATGTGGGGAGAGCGGAAATTGGGAAAAAATCACACGTAGCAGGGGGGGGGGGGGTCGTAAACCGGCAGCCCGCAGTGCGGGGGAAAAGCCTACTAATAGGAAAAACTGGGACGAGAAGACTTGGGACTCCCAGTCTAAAACGTTGGCAGTCAGGTGAGAATATGTGAGTAGAGTTGAGGAGTTCCTGGTCCCTAAGAAAAGAAGGGGGGTGGATTTGGAGATATGGAGAGGGGCCGCTTCCGGGAAAGAAACACTCTGCAACGTATCGATAAGGAGGAGGAGTCGTTGAGAAGCCCCCCGGTCCGAAGCAGTGAAGAAAAGCCCCCTGGTCCCAAGAGACGAGGGCAGCACTTAGAAGTTTGATATGATATGGGGGGAAAATCAGGAAAATCGGGGGTCGAAAGTAGATTGAGAAACGGTAGGCTAGAAAAG
>Ga0179593_1408157_pt1 | contig 13787 bp, 25 predicted proteins | sample CZODoug2_1_08_16_FD_185931 | JGI IMG/M metagenome (GOLD analysis project Ga0179593, IMG submission 185931) | Vadose zone soil fungal communities from Angelo Coast Range Reserve, California, USA - CZODoug2_1_08_16fungal (PacBio error correction) | ecosystem: Environmental > Terrestrial > Soil >...
AGGTTCAAAGGGAAGACGGTTAGTCTAACGGAACCTATAAAGCCAACGATAGGTGGTACAAAGGAGGAGGGGGGAGGATTTTGTGGGAAAACAATAGCGTAATCTCTTCCTTGGGAAAAAAAAGCTTTATCCTGGGCCAATTGAGGGGGATCAGATGAAAGAAAGGAGTCGAATGGCGGGGAAGTGTCTGGTCAATGGAGATGGGAAAGGGGGGGAGCAATTCTGCCAAGTCCACTTACTCTTTGTGGTGCAAAAAAGGCCGAAGCCCGGCACAGGCAACTCCCTGGAATTTTTGCTAAGGACAAAAAGACAATGCTCTCATGAAGTCGCGCCGCAGCGTTCAGGGAAAAGTCAAAATCCTCTTAAGAACACAGATCCGGAAGTCAGACAAAGAAAGGGGAGAAAAAATGAGGGGGGGAACTTTAGAACCTAAAGACCTAATAGTTGGGGGGGGGGGGACTCAAAAAATGGAGGGACTAGAAGGTGAATTCGAAGAAATAGTTAACCGTCAGCTGTAAAAAGGGAACTGAAGGGTTTCTCCAATTGGGTTAGGAAATAGTACCGGGGGCTAAAAAAAATAAAAAAGAAGGCAGAATAAAAAGGCAGCTTCTAAAAAAGGAACCATGAAAACTACGAGGCCTAAAGGAAAAAAATAATTACAAAAGAAACGTTTGGAAAAAGGGACAATAGGAGGAAACAGACACGGAATGGGCTGAGCGGAAGGGGAAGGAAAGCTGAAGAATCGGGGGGTTACCTGCGCCGAAGAAAAAAAAGACCTCTGTTTTCCGCTGTAAAGAAAAAAAAAGGTGATAAAGTCGAAAAAAATGGGATTGTGGGAATGCCTAAAAGAGGAGGAAATCTTCGCCGAAGTCATCCTAGGAGAAAATCGCTGTCGTCCACGTTACCAAAGGAACCGGTTAACTAAGAGTTTTTATGAAAAAAAAAAAAGGAAAAGAAAAAAAATCCCGGACCAGGGTCGTGTAGGGGGGAAATGGTTGCGACCAAAACGACGAAGAGGTAAATGTAGGATAGGAAAAAAACGACGTCAGAGACAGGGCACCAAAACATTTGGGGGGGTTATCAGTCGGCCAAAGTTCTGTTAATAACGGGAAAAAACGGTTCGGTATAGAGACCGGAAATAAAGAAAATGGGAAGGAAAAGTGAGACAAGGTGGAAAATTGGGGGATCCACCGAGAAAAAGGAGAGCTTCTTCGATAAATACATTACCGTGAGTAGGGGTGTGGCAACATCCACCCTAAGCCCAACATACAGTGGAGAGAAATGGGGAACCGACAAGGTATTAAAAACAAAGAGGTAAAACAGGAAAAGAGAAGTTGTAAGAAAGTCCCTGAGAAGACTGAGAATAAAGAGAACGCCCCAACTCAAGAGAGGTGCCTCTTGTCATTTTACGGAGTTGAAGTATAGTAAATGATGAAAAAAAAAAAGGGAAAGAAAGAGAAATGAAGAAAGAGATGCGAAAGAAATGCAGAAAACCTTGTAAGTAAATAACTTGTTTCTTGAAAGGGGACAGTTGGAACTCTTTGACGATGAGCAAGTACCAACCTGTGGGGGTGGGGGGGGGAGGGGAAGAGGCAAGGGGGACAAACTACGAAGAAGGTGAAGGAAGACCGCATCCCCGGTCTACAAGGGGAAAAAAGAACAGCACAAAACAAAATTTAACTATCCTTCAGTTGCGGGGAAGGGAAAGAAATTTTGGAAAAAAGGGGGTAGCAGAGACGAAAGTGGCAGCACGCACAGCCTAAAAAGGAAGAAACTTCAGTTAAGACCGAATATTAGAATCAGGAGTAACGTGCATCACAAAGATTTCAGGGGAAAAGAAAAAAGTGAATACTGAAAAGAGAAGACAAAAGGAAGAGTGGTACCTATCCGCGGGCATGGGAAGAGGGTGGTCAGAAAACGTTTCCCAAAAAGGGGGGAAAATAGAAATTAATCCCTTTCAGAATGAGGGACGTTTACAAAAAAAGACTGAAAAGTGGATAAAGGGAAAAATATTAGACGGGAGAGAGTTAAAAAAGGAAAGTTGGAAAAGGAAGAAGAAACAAAAAAAAAAACAAACTTCTTTCTGAAAGAGGAGTGAAGAACTCATCAGAAACCCGCAAGGAAAAGGAAGGAAAACCTGGCTAAGGGGGGGAAAGGGAGGCCAAGAGCCGTTTTCCTGAAAAGAATAAAAGAGGTGGCAATGACTAGGAAGCAAGGAGAAAAGCCATGTTAAGGCAAAAAAAAACCAACAACCTTAGGGCAGAAAAAAAAAAAAAAATGAAAAAAAAGGGCTCACTGCGAATATGCTAAGGTGGAAGAAATTGTCAGGTGGGAAAATAATAAAAATTAGAGAAAATGAAAGAGAGGTTAAAAACAAAGGAGATCCTGAAAGGAGATTGAGTTTTCAGAGCGTAAAAAAAGGAGGACCAAAAGAAAAAAAGAGTGGAAAATTTTGGTTGAAAAAGGACATGAGGTACTGAAAGAACATTTCAAAAAAGGAAACCCTTTCTAAACGATCAAACTTATCCACTTACCGTATGGAAAGTGTGGTGGTGGGGGGAAAAGAGGAAATTAAAAGGGGAAGAAACAGGATGGACAAGTTTGGTGGAAAGGGGAAAAAGGGGGAAATCGGAGGCCAAAAGCCGGGGGGCACACCAGAACAAGGAGAGGTCCAAGGGGGAAAGGAATGGTTCTTTGAGTGAAAAGAGACTGGAACTGTAAAAGAGGGGCAAGGTACGGTGTAGAGGACCCCCAATCCGGGGAAGGAACGGCAAAACAATCAGGTATTAAGGGATGGGCAGAGGGGGGAAGGGGCCGGAGATCTGGGACGAAAGAAGGACAAACTAGAGTAAAACCGAGCAAGACGTAACTGATTGAACAGTGGGGGGGGGTAAGTAAATGGTAGAAAACGAGGTTAGGAAAATAGGAAAAGGACCCACGATTTGGGAACAAGGGAAAGAGTTTACCTTACAAAAAAAAAAAAATCTAGGGCGTAAAAAAATATCAAAAAAAAAGGCAAATGACGACAAAAGAAGAATGGAAAAAAAAAAGACTTCGAAATTAAGGATCAAAGAAGGAATTCTAGAGTAATTTGTGCCGAAGTAGATATGGAATGAGGAAAAAAATATAGTGAAGAAAGAGGCCCCCTTCGGAATGTTTGGGGAGGGGGACGTTAGTCGAAGGAATGTAGGGGAGGGTAGAGAAGAAAGAGGAGGGGTAAAAAGGGGGTCGGTACAGAAAGGATGGAGGAAATGAGAATTAGGTTGCGGTTGGCAGGAAAAGAAAATCCTTGTACCTGAAAAAAAAGTGAAAAAGGAGACATTTGAGGACAAGGTGAGAAACAAACTGGGAGAAAAAGTTCAACTGAAAAGGGGGACTTAGTTTAATGAGGAGAGGGAGGAGAAGGGATAACGGAAAAAGTGGTTTTTTAACAAAGTTAATTTTAACCAGGTGGAAGAAGGGGAATAACAAAGGAGGGAATGTGTGTGTGCGAGGAGAAGGAAAGAGGGTTGAGAAAAAGCGCAAAGAAAGGTACTTGGAATTGGAAAAAGGAAATAATGGAAAGAACAAAAAGTCCTTTGGAGTTAAATCCAAATAGTGTAGTTGGGAAAAAGGGGGTGGGCACGAAAGAGGGATTTGGTCCAGATATGAAAGCACCAAAGAAAGATTTCGATGTCCAAAAGGAAACATGGGGAAATAGTCAAATAAGTTTTAAAAGCACCGAAAAACACTAGGGTTATGTGGGTTAGGACGATCGGAAAGTGTAAATCCCAGAGTATGAAAGATTTTAAAGAGGAGACCACAAGGGAAAAGGTGTCGAGGAATAAAAAAAAAAGGCAATGTGTTCTTCAGACGTATTTAATTCCGGGTTACCAGTGGAAAAAGAGGGGGAATAGGAAAGGTCATCGGAGAAGGGGTGAAGAATCTGCCGGGGAAGGAAAAGAGGTTGGCAGGGGGGAAGGTCGGAAGAAAACAGGGAGTAAGACACCTCAGGTTCACAAACAATCGATGCGGAACTTTATTTGCAGGTCAATGAACAGCGATCAAAGAAAGGAAAAGGCCAATATTGAGAGAAAAAAATAGGAGAAAAAAAGTTGACTCGTATAAGAATTGTAGGAGAGACTTATATGTTAATGAAAAAAGGAGATGATAAGTGAGAAAAAAGTCCGCTGGCCATAACGGAAGGTAAAAGCCCTGATGGGTGGGGAAGCATGAAACTTGGAGGAAGACTAAAAGAGGGGATGGAAGGGCCTTTGTAAGGAGGGAAAGACCGGTCAGAAAGGGAGCCCATCCCAGGGACTGCAAAAAAAAGGTCCAACCCGAACCTTCACAGAAGAAAAATGCGGGTAAAAATGAAACGAATCAATAGAAGGAAAAAAATCACAAGAAAGGGGGAGGTAAAATGGTTGCCGACGACGGGGGGCACGCGCAAAGTTGGGAAGAGGTGAAAAAGGGAACAAAGATTTGGAAAGAAGAGTGGGGGGGGGGTGGAAAAGAAGAGTATTTAGCAGGATAGAGAAAAGCCCAGATGGAAAACCCATTAAAAGATAGTAGACAACAAAAAAAAAAAAAAAGGAGGAGGGGAGGAAGTGGATATGTAAGAAAGGTGGGGGGGCAATAGGGTTTGATTCCTCAGGAAATCACGCTAAAAATCAAGAAGATTGGTACAAATCCAAAAAAAAGGTCACCCCGGAAGCGTTCCTTGCATGGGTGGAGAGAATTGTAAAAGAAAGGAAATGCGCGGGAGGTGGTCAAAGACAGTGGAGTGTAGACGGGGGGGGCCACTATCTGGAGTGAGGAGGGACTATAGTCAGGGGAATTTGATTATGGAGGGGGGAGTTTTCAAGGAGGGGGTAATCACGGACAAGTCGTGGAAAAGGGTAAGGACGGGGAGGGAAGAAGTTAATCTAACAGTACAAAAAGACCCGTGATCAAGTAAGAAATTCACAACCAAAAAAAAGAGGATCAAGGTTCGGGTTAGAGGAAACGGGGGCACTAAAAGAAAATAGGACTTTTATAAACGAAAAATAGACAGGAAGTTACAAAAAAAATGGAAAAAAAAAAAGAAGGAGGACATTTGACAAAGAAAGAATCTCTATACTTTTGTTTTGGGTTTTTTTTCACATCCCAAAGGAGTTCATATGGCAGGGAAAAAAAGAAAGAGCTCGAAAAATGGTGAAAAAAAATGGGAAAGGGTGGAGAACTCATGGTTAAATGGGTACCTTTCAACAAGGTTGATAAAACGTAATGAATAAGGACCAAGAAGGAAAAAAAAAAGGAAAAAACTGAGCATGGACCAAGAGAAGGAAAAAAAAAAAACCAAGAAAGGTTGGAAGGAAAAAACATTATGAGAGGAGAAAAACAGTATGGAGGGGACTAGAGGAACTAAAATTATTAAGAACGCTTGGTATTGTAAAAAGGAAGGAGAAAAAAAACATCGGTAATGTAAAGAAATTGAAGATGCGCGGTGGGCGTGTGGAACACCTTGGGAGGGAAAAAAAAATGATCTCCGCGGGGGGGGAGAAGAGAGTATCCGTATCAAAAGCGCAATGAGGGAAGGGCCAAATACAGGGGGAAAGACTTAAACTAAAAAAGCAAGGAAAAGGGGGGAGTTCAGGGAGGGGAACATCACAAGAAAACGAATGTATTGAGAAAAGAGGTCAAAAAAAAAAAAAAAAAAACGCGCGGCACAAAAGACAAGTGTGGGGTGTCTCACCACGTCTAACAGGGAGGGAGGAAGAATTGCAACTTTTTCAGGAGAATGATCTAAGTTCCCAGAGGGTGTCATAATGGAGTGAAAGGGGATTAGAAAAAAATGTGGGAGGAAAGAAGCAGCCCAAATGGGAGAAGGGATGAGTAATATTCAGTACCGGGCAGGGGAGGAAGGACGACTACGTAAAGAAAGGGATCGAAAGCAGGTCTTAAAAAGAAAATAAGTGTAAAATCTTTGGAGAAGGACAGAAAGAACCGTACAGAAGACGAATCCCGCCAACGAAGACACGAGAGGGAGAAGGTACAGGGGGAAAATGCAAAAAAGAGATTCGATTAAATAAAAAAGGAAGTAAGGACTAAAGGAAAAGTGTCAGAAAAGAGAAAAAATGAGACGTGGGGCTTGGTATAATAGTTGATGACCAAACTGAAGGGGACAAAACGTGAAGGGGGAAAAAAGTACAAAGGGGGGGGGAAAAAATAAAGGAAGGGGAAACCTACGAAGAGGGAAGGAAAAAAGATCAAGTTGAAGAGGAAAAGTTCACAACAACAAATGTGTTTCAAAGGAAATGAAGTAAGTGGGGATCAGGAGAAGAAAAAAATTTGAAGTCAGGGTGAAGTTCAAGAAAGGCTCTCCCAGATAAGAAATGTAGGAAAAAGGAAAAACCTTGGGAATGTTAAGGTCACCTGGCACGATAATGGGGACAGAGAGAGAAAATACATGTCGAAAAGATGTGAACAGACATTCCGAATGGTATAACATAACGAATAAAAGAAGGGCGCGGTGGGGAGTAGAGTCGGGCATGGGGGCCGAAGTTGGGGTAAAAGGGAAGAAACCGTTTGGCAAAAAAAATGTCCCGTAGCAAAGGTCGGGAGCCGTTCAAAAGAAAAAAGATCAGAAGGGGGAAAAGACGTGAAAGGGGAAAAGTTGGTCGAGTGTACGGAAATGGTGTACTAAATTTGAGTAATTACTCAAAGGAGTTCAAGAGCGGGGGGAAAAATAAAAGGCAGAACGTAAAAGGTGAAAGAGGGTTCTACTGTTGGGGAAATGCCATGGGACTAGACAACAGAAAAAAGTGGGAAACGGAACAGAAAGAAAAAGGAAGGGTGGCCCAAGGAAACGGCCTTTAGCAAATCGGTTACATCATGTCTCACAAAAAAGGGAGGGAAAAGGAAGAAAGGAAAGAATTAAACACAAATGGATCTATTCGAACGCAGGAGGAAAAAAAGAGGGTGATCCGTCGACTACCGACGACCTGAAAAGCATTTTTGACCAAAAAGTGAGAACGGTGGGTAAGTAAATCAGGCTGAGCGGGAAAAAAAGAAAGCCACTAATGAAAAAAACGGTTGTATTGTGGGAAAGGAATCCAAATTCGACCGGTTTTGTCAAGAACATTACAGAAAGCTGATACAAACGTTGCAGTAAATCAAAAAGGAAAGGGAAGGTTCCTGGAATTTGTGGGGGAAACGACAAGGGCAACCGGGAGAAGGGCATGGAAAAAAGTTTTTGGGAAAACGGAAACAGTCAAAAAAGAATGGGCACCCAGTCAAAAAGAGAAAAGAGAAGAAACCAGGATGCAGTCGGATGGGGAATGAGGGGGAGGAGTCAGAAGTTTGTTGGACGGAAAATTGGGTAGAGGAACTTGTAGAAAGTGGCAACAACTAATGGAAGGAAAAGCACTTGTCATTTAGGGAGGGAGATGGACAGCAAAAAGTAGGTAACGATAAAAAGCCTTACGTCACGGAAGTCAATCGAGAGACACGTACACAAGAGTTGGAAATGGTTGCGAAGGGGGGGGGAACCCAGGAGGATGAGGAAAACCTAAGCCCTCTTAGGTCGTGAAAAGGGGAAGTCCCAAAAGAAAGGAATTACTCGCAAGGAAAAAAGAAATTTGTCAACACAAAAACAAAGAAAGGGGGAAAAGCGTAACAAGGTTAAGAATTAGCCAAAATAGAATCAGGTCTGAAGTATCGATGAATACAGAATAAAAAAGAATGGGGAAGTACAACAAGAAGAAAGAGGACGCACGGGAGAGGGTGAAGTGAGGTAGAGGGGGAAAAGTATACGGAGGGGTGTGGAAGGAATCGAAAACGGGAAAAAGATGGAGGTGGGAGAAACTGCTGGCGGAAATTAAGGTCTAAATGGAGAAAAAAAGTGGGCGTAAAGGGGAGAAAAAAAAAGAAAGACACTTTCATGAGGAGGGGATGTAAAGTGAGGACTCAATGGCAGACCGGGAGGGGAGCACAAAGTCGAAAACCGGTGCCAAAGGAAACATAGTTGGGGATAGAGGTGAGAAGGCTTCTCACGAAAAGGGGTCAATGCTTCAAAAGGGATGCGTTCCGAGTGGAGAAAAAAAAAAGAGATTAGGTTGGGGGGCAACCCGATCTGTGGGACAACAATCAATAAAGAAAAAGTGGGCAGGGTTAAAATCGACCTAAGGTGGGAAGAAAAGTGTAAGGAGGATGTTTAAAAGTGTACAGAAGAACGGGGTCGTTGAAACAAAAACCGGGCCGTGGAAAGGGAGAAAAAGAAAAATGGGAAGAAGGAAAAGGGGGAAAGGATCCCAAAAAGGGGAAAGATTAAGCCTGGCCACACAGGCAACCCACATGGGTTAAAAAAGTGAAAAAAAAGAGACTTCAATACTGTACAAAAGAGAACAACGGTAAAGGGTTATGTTCGATTAAGCGCCGTGAAAAATAGAAGATGAGAAGAAAAAGTGGGTAAACGCAGATGCCACATACGATTTGAGCAAGAAACCTCAAGGCCTGGGAAGTGCAAACAGTGACTGTTTAATTCTTTTAACTGAAAAGTCTTAGGAGGTAGAAGGGGGGGGAAATTTTGTTAGAAAGAGGGGGCTTGAGAGGAGAGGAGTAGGATTTAGCCAAAACGGGGAATACTGACCATGGGAGTAGGAAAAAACACCAAGGGGATTGTAAACAATCATGAAGAAAAGAGATTGGGGTAGGAACGAGAAAAGACAAAAACATGGGGAGTGCCAAAGTATCTGTCGGGGAGAACCAATTGAGAAACGAAACTGGAGAATATTTTGGTGAGGACCCGGGATGAAATGGGAAAAAGTTCCCGATTGGAATGGGGACGAACGATCGTGGGTTCTGAGAACGACTGAGGCACAGGAGAAGCTTTTTGGTCATAGTAGTGTACTGTGGTTAGGACCGGGGGAAGGCATTTGTCCGCCAGGACAAGAGGGGAAAAAAAAAACTACCCCTGCCAGGTTATGCATTCACAGAACTGTCCAACCAATACATTCCAATAAAAATCCAAGTGGAGAAAAAAGAAAAGTGTCAGTAGCCCACTCAATCCATCACTAGGGTGCCAAAAGACCGGTAAAGGTAAAAACCGCGCCTTCAGCTCTTGCCGTTGGGTCCCATTGAGGCACCCTGGCAAAGTTGCCAGAAGTCTTGCAAACATACAGAAATTTTGTGATGGAACCCAGCATCCCCATCGGGAGGAGAGAGAAAACGAAAAAGGGGGGGCACACCAAGTGACAAATCGCACGGACAACCCAGGAAAAAGGAGAGGGAGAAAAGAAGTTTCAGTGGGGGCGATTTTTAGGTATCGAGACTCATGAGGGGGGAAAAAGAAACAAGTGTCGGCGAAGGTGAGGGCCCTTAATGGGAAAGGCCGCCAACAAAAGTAACATTGTCCAACGGTTGAGCAGGCACGTTCGGGGGGAGGGAGACAGTGATCAGGACAGTATCAGTGGGTGCATGTATGGGAGGAGGGTTGGTTGTCAGGAAAATCTGGTAAGCAAAAACAGACAGGCACAAAAGACTTCTGAAAAATATGGTCCAGTGGGGAATTCCGGAGAAAGGCACAGGCACACCTGGGAAGTCGCAGTACCACCAAAAAAAAGCAAATAAATCGTGCATGATCCTCGCAGGGGGAGGAGTTTCTCCAAGCAAAAAGAGACTTGAACAAAAAGAAAAAAAGATCCGGGGGCAAAATCACGGAGGAGGAAGGGCTTGTTGAACGAGGGGGAGGAGATGTTTGGAGGGGGAGAGTCAAGAATGGGGAAAAGAATAATATTCGAAAAGATGGGGGAACCGAACCGGTGACAAAGGAAATGGGGTTCCTGGGGCCGAAGGGAGAAAAAATACGAATCAATGAAGAATCGGACCAAGGAGTAAACGAAGGAAAAAGGAGAAAGGCCGACTTCAAGTAAGGAACCACGAAAGGGGACAGTGAGAGCAGGAGCACTCTAGGAGCACGACAGGGGGAAGGCGTTAATAAGAGGGGGTGGAGGAAAAGGAGAGAGGAAAAAAAAACCATAAAAGCGGGTCAAACGCCGGGTAAAGATGGGGAGATGCGCTTTTTGGACTCCCATGTGGGATGCGGTGGAAACTTGAATCTGCAAGGGGTCTTAAACAAGACAATTGAACCACAAGGGGAAAAGAAACGTTTCAAAGAAAAGGGGGGAGGGATGTAACTCTACGGAAGGGGGGGGTCTTCAAATGGAAAAAGTGTAAAAAGCAACTAGAGTTGAAGGAAAAAGGAAGTAGCAAACGCGGAAATCATCTCCTGAAAAAAAAAAAGAAAAGAAAAATTGTGGGTCGAAAGAGTGGGCAACGACGACGGAGGACAGTTCAAATTTTCGGAAGAAGCTCGGAACGGAAGAAGAAAAAGTCGTCGACACAGGGGAGGAACAAATTCGACAAAATCAACCCAAAAAAAACTGGAGGAGAAAGTTCTTGAGGGATAATCAGGGAAAAAGCCCGGAGGGGACAATGGTGGAACCCAACTAACAGGGGAGACGAAAATTTCGAAGCAGGGGGGGGGGACATTCAAACGACCGCTTGAAAAAAGAAGGTTGAGAAAGTAAAGAAAAAAAGGAAAAAACCAGAGGAACTAAACGCCGCTAAGACTCCAGCCAACTTCAGAACGAGTGACCGGCTGGCCGAATGGCGGAGGGAGTTAGGATGCGTAAAAAAAAAAAAATAAGGAATTCAGAAAGGGGGAAATGAGAAAAAGATAGAAAAAGGAGCGCTGTTCGATACATATGGGGGTGTTCGTGACGTTGAAAACCTCTGGGTACCGGCAGAATTACTGTGAAAGCATGGGGAACACACACTAAGAAAGGGTTGGAAAGGAAGAGAATCCAGCAGGTTGAAAGCGGGAAAAAAAAGTGTTAAAACTATACTAAAACGAGAAGGGTGAAGAAAATCAGCTTGAGTCCAAAGGCTCGGAAGATAACAGTCAATATAAAGTGTTCATGAAACGACCCTAGAGGGGGGGGAAGAACTCGAACAGTGCATCGACAAAGGGCATTTCAAGCAGTCGAGGTGATACAACAAAAAATCCCAAGAAGGAAAGGTGGGAGAGGGGGGGGGGGCAAAAATTTGCCTCTTTGGAAAGAGAAGTAAAGGGAACGGTTGTAAAAAAACGGGCACAGAGCCGGTCAGTTGAAAAACGAAAAAACAGACGGAAGTGGGAGAAGGATGAGGCAACAGTGAGAGGGGCTTAAGTAAAGATGGGAAACCTGGAAGAGTACTAACAAAAAAAAGACCGCAGGCTGTAAGGGAGGCGTGGGGGAACTCGAAAAACGAGCGACGTCAGTTTTGACGAGGGGGGGGGGGTGGAAATCTTCAGCGGCGAAGTTTCGAAAGATTTTTTATCCAATGAGCTACTCCGAGCCATTGTTTCAGAGAGTAGAAAAAAAAAAAAAAGGAAGGGGAAGGAGGAAAAAAGAAGATTAACAATGCTCAACGCGTGGCAAAGAACCAGAAAGTACAAAAATGGCCTGGGGGGAGTAGCCAGAAAACAGAGCGGCAAAAAGTCCAAAAATGTAAAACGGTTGAATAAGTAAGGAGGGGAGGGTTAACTGAAAAGAGACGCCGCGCCTAAAAAAGAAGTGGATTTTTTGTCTGGGATCAGGAGGAGGGGGACACACTCGAAGAAACATCGAGCCAAAAGTTTTCCCTAGTAACTTATCTCCGTGATGAGGGTTGTGGAAACCTAAAGTACAGAACCCACAATCGGGAAAGGGGGGGGGAGGGGTAAAATGGGGGAACTAAGACAAAGCGCAACCCACTGCACGCAGGGGGTAGCCAACACTCTGACGTGAGGTGGATGTTAATAGGGCGGTGGGAAAAGAAAACGACAGCAAAAGTCAGGTGGGGTACGATGAAACGTGTATATATTCCCAAGCGGGAAGGGAAAAAAACAGGGAAAAACAGTAGGAAGGTCTATTGTAGAATGGGGAGAGACAAAACAGTGGGTAAACGTGCTCAAGCTGGGGGCCGAACGACAAGGAGACTGCGACAAAATAAACGGGAGGTTTTTATTGTTGGTCAGGTGAAACGGTGAAACCTTAGGGACAAAGATCAGGAAAAGGCACTTCAGGGGGGGGGGGGGGGGCAGTGGCCATCGATGTCACAAGTTTTGCGAATGGACAAAAACAAAAGAGTGTCAAAAGGAATGACGAAACAAGAGCGGGGAAGACTGTAAGATTGAGGAAAATTAAGCTTGCGGAAATTCCTGACTAACTTTTTGGTGTCAAAAAAAGTCTACTGCAAAGGTCCAAGCTCACGTTCATTCCCAAGGGGCCCGGCGCGTAGGAGCGAGGAGGAAGTTATTCCGTATTCGTCGACGTAGGATCGAAAGGGTGTTTCGAACAGAGCATTTGGGATTTTAACCTGAGGGGAAGGGGGGAAATTGAGTCCAAGAAGTTGCACGTCGGTGGTGGGCAGACAGAATCAGGTCCTGATATTTGCGAAAGTTGAGGAGGAAGTTGAACTCGTGGGTTGCGGAAAATTTCCTTAAGACCCCAAAGAAACAGGGGGTCGGGGAACACAAGGTGAAAGGCCGGGTCAGAGACAAAAAGTTTTTCATAGAAGCACAAAAAGGTACGGAGAAACACAAAGGAGTTCACTTGGGGGTACGAGGGAGATGACGAAAGGGGACGAGGGCACTCAAACGAGGTTAGGTTAAGGGGGGAAAAATCCCAAATTGCACGACACAAGTCCATTATTAATAGTAACCTCCAGAAAAAAGTTAACGTTTGGGGGGGGGGGGGGGGGGGGGTGAAAGGGGCGTGGGAAAGGGGGAGAAAGGGAAAAAACGAATTGGGTAAAAAAATTAAGAAAAAAGAATCATACATGGCAACAGGCAATCCAGACAATGGGGGGTCAAAAAACGAGGGAAGAAGGGGGTACCGTTAAAACGAACCACGGGTATTTGAGACCGGAGACAAGGAAGCAAAAAAGCCGTGTTTGAGAATTTTGTCAGTCAATCACAATGAACCAAGGGGGGGGAGACAGTTCATAAGGGAATGGACAATGCAACAGGTAGGGGTTAGAAAATTATGGTTCCTTGCGGGAAGGGGCGCTCAGAAAGGGGGTAGAAGGGAGTATTTGATAGAGGGAAAATTCATGGAAACAAGGGAGAACATAGGAAAAGAACCAGGTTGGGTCTAGCCACCGGGGAAACAGGTTTGCGAGAAACAGATCTAATATTCGTGGGGGGAGGGGGTCCAGGGGAAAAGAGATACCAACTACAAGGGGGGGGGGGTGTTATGGCAAAAAAAGTGGTTTGTTGGGTAAGACATGGCAAAAAGGGGTCCAGGGACCTTTTCGAGAATTTTTGTCTATCCGAAAAAGGGGAAGGTCAGAGGGTTTGGGGGAACGGAAGAGGTCGCGGAAGGAACATGAAGGAAAAACGGAGCATGCGGGTTGGCATGATTGAAAGGCGAAGACTCCAAGGAGTGCACGGTGGAAAAGGGTTCAGGTAAGGAGTCAATAAAAAAAAAAGAAAGAGAAAATGAGAAAAAAAACAGAGGAACCCTTTACCAGAAAGGGCAAAAGAAATTACCCAGATCCAAATAACAATTAAAAGACAGCCAATTTAACGACGACTGGGGATCCGATGAAAGAAAGAATGACACTCAGCACAGATGGGTCCCATCTAAACACTGGAGTTACAATGTCACGCAACGCTGGGCAGGAGCTGGGGGCCATTGAGCAACCATGGCACCCAAAAGTCTCTTAACCCGCAAATGTGAAAACAGTAAGTGATTGAGCAGGGAGCGGGAGATCAAACAAGAAGCCACAAAGTGGAAAGA
>Ga0179593_1534516_pt1 | contig 13787 bp, 19 predicted proteins | sample CZODoug2_1_08_16_FD_185931 | JGI IMG/M metagenome (GOLD analysis project Ga0179593, IMG submission 185931) | Vadose zone soil fungal communities from Angelo Coast Range Reserve, California, USA - CZODoug2_1_08_16fungal (PacBio error correction) | ecosystem: Environmental > Terrestrial > Soil >...
CTGCCGTTGTTCAATTCTCCCCGTGCGAAAGGTGAATCGTGGGAGGTGATGACTCGGAGTGTAAAACTGGCCCTCTCTGGACAGGGAGAGTCTGGGGAAAAAAAACCATACGTGGCAAGAAGCTGGAAGAGGGGTGCGACACCCAGGTGACCGGCAACAATGATGTTGAACAAAGGGGCCCAAACTGCTCGCCGAGGGGCAATTCGGGGAATGTTGCCGGAAAAAAGACATCATAAAAGCATGCAACACGAACCAGGAGGAAAAGGATCGCTGGGGGGAACTCAATAAGGTGAAAAAAAGGCGGTCGGAGAGCAGGGATGGACTTGCTTACTTGTTGGGGGCTGGGGAGAAAAAAGGGCGAGCCCCACACGCAAAAGGGGGCAGGAAAGGGGATTCGGCAGAGGCCCGCGGCTACTGTAGGGGGAAAAGGAGACGGAGTCAGCATACTGGTTGGAGGTGGGAAAAACCTGGATTGGGATGGGGTTGCTCCAGATACCGGTTGGGATGACGCGGTGCTCGTTGGTTCCAGAGATGTTTCGTCTCCAGAGCTTGTTTGCTGGAAATAGGGGGAAAAAAGACGTATGAAGGAAACTCTGACAAGGGAAGAGAGGAAGTTCCGACAGCAGCAAGGTCCTTCTGTGAGCATCCCTGAGAAAATAAATGAGATTGGCAGTAGAGTCTGTCGAATTTGTCGGGAAAGGAGTGGTCTCATGGGCGATAGATTCTCACCCCCATCGGGAGATGAAACATAAGGGGGCTTTATGTGGGGAAACACCCCTAAATCTTGAATAGACAGCAGAGGGGGCAAGCAAAGGAAAAAAAAGCGAGCATCGCGCATGTGGGTTTTAAACATCCACACTAGGGTTAAAAAAGGCTCGCTCAAGGGGGGGGCAACGGGAACCCGGAAGAATAGAGTCGATTCGAGGAAGATGGTCACCGCTTCTAGTCTTTGGGAAACCCAGAGTTAAATGCATCCTCAGCAAAAAAATAAAGAACCGTAAATCGGAAAAGGGAACTGGGTTCAGTTCCTGCTTCGAACAATCAACTTCAGTAAACACTCAAGGGGGGGCTTTGAAGGCGACGACGGGGGAAAACGCGTTTAAAATCGAATCGTTCAAGTCTACTTAGGACAGTTCAAAAAGGTGGGTTTCTTGGATGGGGGAAAGGTGGAACGGGGCAAGGGAGTGCGAACAGCCGAGCAAAAAGCGATCGGCAAGAGATGGGTCAAAACCCAAGGGTTTCTGGAACGAAGGGAAAAAAGAAATGACCGGACAGGCAACCGCAGCACGGTTCCTTCGGGTAAACCATGGCCATGCTAACTTCAGAAATCCTACACCATTTATTCTTTTTTGAAAAAACAATGTTACTGTTGGGGGCTGAGGAAGGGGAGTGAACCAAAAAGTCAAAGTGGAAATTAAAGGGGAAATCCAAGGGAAGGAAGTGCGTGGAAGGGAGAGGAAGATTCCTTATGGTAAGCGATATAAACCACACCGGATTATTGGAAAAAAAAAAAAAGGAAACGCAAAGTTAACAAATCCACCCGGGGGGGGAAAAACAAATGCTAAAATCAAGGAGAGTGAAAAAGGCAAAGTTTGTCGTGGACTCTACAGTTCTCCCAACAAAACCAATGTAAACGGGAAAAAAAGGAAGTCTAAGGATAGAAGGAGGGGGCCGACATGGGGGGGGGAAATGTCAATGCAGGCGAACTAAGGACCTGAAACGGCCTTCTACTTAAGGAAAGGATGATAGTCTGAAGTGGTGCTGAGTAGAAGGGGGGGTCGGGAGCTCCTCTGATGGGGACGGGAGGGTCGCCCCCGAAAAAAAAGCAAGTCAACAAAACACGGAAAAAACCGAAAGGGCATTAAATTCTACGGGAATGGCTCTCAGGGGCACGGGGCAACAATTCTTAAACGTGCCGGGGAAAGAGAGGGAGTAGGAAACCGCAGGAAGACAGTAATCGAGACGAAGAGGAACGTAAGTTCCCTTGGAGGGGTTGGAAGAAGCGGGCAGCAATTTCCGAAAAGTGGGAAGTTCCAAAGGGTGCAAGGAAATGCGCATATGAGCCGCTGAAGCGGGGGAGACGGGAATGCTGAAAGGCCTTCACCAGAAGGGGGACAAGACTGATGCCAAAACGAAGGATGACTCGGGGCGGGCGTCAAATGCTTGGATGGGGGAAGTGGTGGGGGGGCAAAAGGAAAAAGGGGTTGCTCGCCCAAACTTTCCTGGGGGAGAAAAATAGCCGATGGGGGTATAATAAGAAAAAGGGGGAAAACACGTACTGCCGAAAGAAGCAAGACCACAGATACGCCATGGTATTTACAAAAAGCGGGATTGTTGAAAGCCGAGATAGGGGTCAAGGAAAGAGGGGAAATGACCGGGAGGGGAAAAATTGGCGGCGTGGCCAATATCTTGAAAGAAAAACAAGGATGCAAAAAGGAGGAAAATCAGACACAAAAGGGCAGGGGGGGTACAGAGAAAACGCGCAGAGAGGAGCGGGAAAAGAAAGGGAAAAATCCAGCAAGAGCTTTCCGACATAGGGTTGCTAAAAAAACCCTACATACGCCCTAAAAGACCGCGCGACGGGGGACCGAAACAAGTGGAATGGGACTGTTTTCAAGTGGGGGGGGGAGAAAGCAAACACCGAACCAGCAAAGTAAAACAAAAGAAGCAAACGTTTCGCCATCGACAAGAAACCGTACAAAGAAAGGTGGGAATGGGGCAGATAAGATTAAAAAACGCAAGACTGTCGTGTGGGGGGAAAGGCCGTCTGAAGGTGGAAGGTTTGGGGGGGGGGTTCCTGTGACCCCCTTACTTTCAAGGTCCGGCTAAATTTACTAAAAAATGGAAGGCTTCAAAAAGAAAGGCCTTCTCCGCTTTTTCTAAGACAAAAGGCAGAAGAAAGTCCCAGAAGGTGGATTGCGCCGAGGAGGAAAACGTCAGACCTCTCCAGGCAGGGGCGTCGGAGTGAAAAGAAAAAACGACTACGTACAGGTAATCTATAGACAACTAGGTTCAAACGACGCGATGGGGAAAGAAGAATCAAGAAGATCGATGCCGAGGGGGCACGGAGCCGACTACACTAGCAGACGTTTCTCTCGAATCAAAATCAAAAAGAACAAACAAGGAAGGGGAGAGAGAGAAAGGTGATAGAGAGAAAGTCAAGACGAGCAAGACGCTCTCACTATAGAACGTTTTTCAGTCAAGGTCGCTGGGGGAATCGGGGTTCAAATAGAGGGGGGGAGGGGGGACGTAGAGTTCAAAGCACATAAGGGGATAGTCTTGAACAAAAAAAGGGGTAAGCTCCCGAAAGCAAAGGGGAGATTGGGGCAAACAGGCTGCAGAGTTTCTGATAAAAAGCCGATAGTTCCTCGGCAGTCGTCGTGGGGTTTGAAAACGAGAAAAAGGGTGACGGAAGAATAGCCGAAGCAACGGAATTTGCGGTCAATGAAAAACACGCTCTAATTCAGCCTTGCAGGGAAACGACCAGTCGCCTAAGAAGACTGAGAAAAAGCAGAAGGTCGATGTCGGACAGCGGGGTTAGGGAGAAAATATGGATTGCTGTAGATCGAAAAAAAGGCGTACCACCCCGAAAGGAAAAATGGCGAAATAGAAAATACATCAGGAAGGAACTACGGTGGCGTAGTTAGAAGGGGAAGCTGCAAATACGGTGGGCATTAGGGGCTTGAAAGAGGGAACGGGATTTTAAGTGCTTCGGTTGCTCTCTCCAGAAAACTATCCAAGGCCTAATTGTGACAAGCCCCGATTGTTGGAGGAAGGGGGGAAGGTCAGGGGAGGATGCAACAGAACTCGACTCACTAAGCGCGTTTGCCGCCCTTAAAAAAACGGGGGGGGACATTAATTCCATTCGAAACGAATACGACGGGCGTGACCGGGAGGGGGAGGAAGGCTCCTTTCAGTCGTGGCAGTCGAGGGGATATATTATTATCAAACCCAGAAAAAGATGATAGAAAGTGGGGGGGCAAAAAAGCTGAGACCATAAGAAGCGAATCAAAGAGTTCGCAACCGAAGGGAAAAGAAAGAGCCGGGGGGACGAACCAACTGCTAGGGGGGGGGGGGGGGGGGGGGGGTTGAACATGGGCAGCGAAAGCGGTTTGGGACTCCCAGGACGAAAAGGGCAGGTCGCCGTGGGAAATGGCAACAGAGACGGAGGGGCGCTTTGGGGAAAACTTAGGACATGCGCGGAGTAAAAACACCTATGAAAGACGTCCTTGAGGGGTGTGTAGGGGGGGGAGGGAGGTAAGAATCCTGGGGGTACGAACTTTCTGGACGTCATCTTACGGAACGGAATGTAGGTGGGACCCCTTGCCTTTACCATTGTCGGGGAAATTTACGTGGAGAAGTCAAAGAATCTTCCTAAGGCAAGGTCTCCCTGTTTTGGATACAGGTGGTTCCTGCTGAGGGGAAAGCAAAAAACACGCCTTGTATTGGGGACGCCCTTCCCACAATCAATAGGCGGAAAAAGGAAAGAAGACCGAACCAAGGATGCGTACGGGAAACAACAGGCCGATCCGGCGCCCGCTTGGACGGGGGGGTCAGGTGTTTCTAATAACCATTTACACCATCTATCGCGGCAAAAGAAGCCGAAGAGATTTTGGAAAAAGGGTTTGAGGTTTGGGGGGGGGGGGAGGGGGATTCCGAAACTCAAAGGGGAACAGAAATCATGTGTTCCCAGGGAAGGACAGCGGCAGCAGGTCTCAGAAAAACAAAAAAGGAAAAGGAGGGAGATAATTCTACTCTAGAGAGAAGTGAACAAATACCAAGGGAGCATGCGATCATTAACAAGTGAATAAAATGGAGGAAGAATGGTGCGCAAACCAAACCACCCCAAAGTCAAAAGAGGGTCAAAAAAAAAAAAAAAAAGGGGGAGTAGTGTTTGGAATAGGGATCACTTGTGTCTGTAAAATCCTTAAAAGGCGGCTCCGGAGAGTGGAATGAAGGGGGACCGAGGGGGGTGGATGAAGGGAGTATTTTGCACCGAGGTCGCGGTTGGGTCTATGCGTTTGTTTGGGGTTTGGGGGTGTTGTTGTTGGGGTGTTTTTGTGTGGATTGTATGTGTTGGGTTGGTTTGAGGGTGATGGGGGGTGAAGTTTGGTTTTGTATTGGGGGTGGTGGAAGCCCCACTCCAAAAGGCGCCCCCGAAATTTCCCCGCAGAAAACCACATGGGCAAACCAAAGGTGAGAGGGGTGTATGAGTGGAGCAGGGAGGAGTATCCGGGCCCAAGCCAAGGAACATGACCGGGGAGAGCCCAACCCCCCCAAGGCGGGGGCAGAAAGGCAAAAATCCAGACAAACCCCAACTTAAGCAAACACATAACAAAGGTAAGAAGCAGAAAGTGCAAAGTGATGAAGAAGAACCCCTTTTTGGAATGCTCACTTAATCACGGTGAGAAAAGACTTAAAAAGGAAGGAAAGAACGGGGTTGAACGGGGAAGGGGGAATACAGAGGAAATATCGGGCAAAGACTATCCCCTTTGGTTAATTGGGAGGGTTGGGAAGGGAGGGCAGGAAATGGAAACAACAGGTGGCAAGATCAAATCCTCTTTTTAAATGCGAACGGCGAAAAACGATCACTGGAGGCAAGGTTGAAGAGAAACAGGCTATCAAAGCAGGAAAAAAAGAGGGAGGCCATATTAGTATTTGCAAACCAGAACGGATTCAGGGGAGACAGGGGAGGGCTAGAGTCCTATTTTGGGGCCGAAAGAAGAAAAAGTGGAGGGGCGAACAACGTCCTTTAAAATAGACTAGGGTGATCTAGGGGAAGAGGAGAAAGAAAGAGAAATTAACGGGGAAAAGAAGAGACTGCCAGCTGTAACGAGTAGGGAAACCTTATCGTCTCGACAACCCGGTAGGGGCTCTGCAAAATGGAAAGGGGAGATCTTATCGGTTGTTGTAAACTTTGCCAATATCGAATAGAAAGTGAAAAAAAAAGCAAAGGGGGGGGGATCTCCAAGCCAATAATGTCTTGAGAAAAAAAAGAACGGCGTCATGACATTTATCGGCGGAAAAAAATCAGGGAAAAAATCAAAAAAAGAAAAAAATTTCGGAAGACATAACGTATAAAGAACAACGATACTCACCGAACATAGCCTCGTCACTAGGAACGGCTCATCTCTGACGGGCAGAGGGTGTGGGAGAGACAAAAGTTCCTCTCCCATATCCCCGAAGAGTTCGTTCCTGTAGCCCGACCGAAACAGACGAGAAAAAGAACTGGGGGGGGATGAAATGTCAACGCCAGTTCAGACAGAGGGGGTTGAAGGCTTAATTGCTGAGGGAGGGGAGAGTGTGTTGAGAAAATTGCCGGTCATAGGAGAATGCCGAAACGGTACAAAAAATTCAAGACGTGCCGGGTAAAATGCGGAAGGGTGATAACAAAAAGCGGCAAAATGGAGCGGAAAGTCTGGGGGACAAAGAATTGCAAAAGTTACTAGTCCAGGGAAGGGCAACGGCTCCGAGACGGAGAACCAGTTCACAAAAAAAAAGGACCTGGGGTTAATTGAAACAGCAATCATCGATAGGGGGGGGAGAAAAGGGAAGCGACGAAATACCGACGGGTGGCGCAGAACACACTCTATCTCAATCTCAAAAAAAGGAGGATGGGAGGGAGTGGACCGAATCAGCGGTCGGAAAAGAAAAAAGAAGCCAGGTGCCAAGAGGTACGGAGCGGTACGTTTCGATCGTGGAGTAGCCTGTCGTCTGTGTGTACAGAAGACGGAGGAAAATGTGAGTGCGGGTGTGGGAGGGGAAATATGCGGGAGACGGGTATAGATTCGACAGGGAGCCCGAAACCTGGGGGGAAAGGACGGGGAGGACAAAGGAAGGAATTTGGGACTCTGGGCAGGCTACCGAACCGACAAGACGGCAGTGGAACTTGGTTGAGGGAAAGTCTATCAAAGCCGAGGGAAGGAACTGCCTGTGGGGGCAACTGCTCAAGGGAACGACATGAAACCACGACAAGAAGGAACCGTTGGGGTCTGAAAGGCATAATGCCCATCAAGGGTAAAAGGGCAGGGAGGCGGCTGAGAATGGCGACACTAGAGGTGGCGCCCCGGAAAAAAAAAGAAAAAATGAAAAATGTCAAGGAGATGAGCAAAGAAAGCGGCAGCGCTACTGTTGGGGGAGGAGTATGTGAAGCGCAAAGCGAGGAGGAAGCCTGGGGAGGGGGGGACGAAAGCTTGACTTGGGGAAAAAGAATTTGCTCGAGGGGTAGAGGGTGGAGAACATAGGGGGGGGGGGTACGGAGACCCATCATATGGGTGAGAAAATGACTGTCGCCGTAGGGGCAACGGACTTCCTCCGGAAGACGAGTTTCTTGGTAGAAACGCCTTGAGTTTCGGAAAACGAAAAAAGAGCAAGGGGGGGGTCGTAAAGATTGCGTAAAGCTGTCGGCGGAAAAAAAGGAAGTTCTACTTAATTACCTACGATAAACACTCGGAGAAAAGGCCCGGGCGGTGTGCAAAAAAGCGGGTGAGACCAAAAGAAAGAACGGTCAAAGGGGCTCCTAAAGTAAATCAGGGGGCAAGAAGCACAGGCTGGGGAAAAAAAAAGCCGGCAAGCAAAAAGGGGAGAAGGGTGAAGAATAAAGGAAAAATAGGATCACTATTCGACGTTAGAGTGACAAAACAAAACGAGGAAGGGCCGCTGGGGGGTCCCTGGTCGTCACTCGGCCTAGAGCAAACGACAATGGAAACCGAACGGAATCAATTCAACTAGGAAACAAAGGAAATGGGGTCAGCGGCGGACCAAGGAGTAAACAGGAAGGGAAGAAAAAAACGTCGACTTGGAGTGAGAGGATCCGTGGTGAATTGGAAGGTGAACTGGGGGGACCTGGGATTGGGACGCCACACCGAAGCGAGCCGAAAAAAAGAACCGGTAACAGCGATGCATGCCGAAAAGCGAGCGAGGGGGCGGTCGGCTGGTTGACAAGAACCATTGAAAGGACGAACTGGAAACGCACGTACATTAGGTTGGGACAAGATGGGATTTGGGGGACCTTCGAAGAAAAAAAAGCACGGGGACCATTCCACATGGAAAAAAGAATGTAGATGGCGAAGGTAGGAAAGGGGGATGTAACTCGCGGCCATCTCCAGGAAAAAAATAGCCCAACAAACAACAGGAGGCGGAAGAGGCTACTCTAGGAGAGAGCAGCACAGAGGCTATCACAGGAGCAAAGTGGAAGGGAAGGGAGGTTGTGTGAATCGACATGCAGCCACCCGGAAAATATGTCAAAGAAGCGAATTATTTTCTGGGGGGAAAGGGGAACAAGGTAGGGCAGAAGTAACCGGACCAAAAGGGCGGGGAAACCGGGAGAGGGGCAATTGGGGGGGATGGCCAGGTAAGAGGTTGACGGAGTCTTATTTCTGGGATCTCTCTTATTGGGGGGGGTGGGAGGGAAAAGCCAAGGCCCAAAAGTACAAAAAAAAAGGGGCCCTGTAAACCGAAGGAGGACAAAACTTTAAAAAGAGCGAAGTCAACTTAAGACCAATTTAAACCAGGCGGGGGCCTGGAAAGAGCATTGGAGGGGTTTAAGAAGAAAATGACCCCCCGAAAAAAAAAGAAGGAAAAAAAAGACGTAAATATCAGAAGACGTCCGGCCATGGATGGGGGGGGGGATAACAAATGGCCAGCAGGGTAAACGCTCTCCAGGGGACGATCATAGGCAAAGAAGCTCATGCGTGACTGGTGATAAAACGATCGACCGAGAGAAGAGGGGGCACCATCAGTGTATTGGTCAACGAATGTGAAAGATGAGGAGGAGGGAGAAATGGGGAGGGGGGGCAGATTCGTCGGGGGGAGAAAAAATCAATAATTGGTGCAGACGCCCAAACTGAAGGACTAAACATTCAGGAAATTTGGAAGAAGTATGTACCAGAATAGGAACTTAAGGAAAGGAAGAGCCGACACACTTTTCAAGATCGGGAATGATCGAAAATCGACAGAGGGAAAAGCCCCTCAAGTGTAAAAGACGCTGGCGGAAATGAACCGAAGAAACCCCCAGAAGGAGGAAGAAGTTTTTGACAGGAAACCAAGAAGGGGACGGACTTGACACGATATAACAGCAAAAAGCGGGTTCTAACATAGGAAGAGGGAACGAGGTGCGCAACTGTCGACTTAATCAGGTCAAAGCTCGCCAAAACCCTGAAAGTTTGGGACTATACCCCGAAAAAAGGGACGCCAGGGGAGGCGAAGAGACGGACATTTATTGCGGGGCTCGTGGTGGGTGAAGCAACGGGGACTATCCCACATCAGAGTGGAGGCATCGAAAAACCTCCATCTCCGACACTGGACCCTGCCTAGGGGCATGTATATGCAGGTAGCCTGGTTGATTTTGCAGTTCATGAGTGCGATGTCGGGGGAGGGGTGTTTTAGGGGTTTTTAAACAATTTCCGGCATGGGGAGGATCAAAAACGGGAGGGATTCAAAAAAGGGAAAGAAGGAAGGTCAGTGCCCTGGTGACTACAGAGAAGCAGAGAAACTTCCAAATGAGAGGTAAGAAGGATTACAGGTCACGAGCCAGGGAAAGGCGGAGTGAAACTAAAGAAACGAATACTAAAGGGAAAAAAGAAAAAACGCAGTCAAAAGACCTTACTTAATTGTAGCTCAGGACCATCGAGGAGGGCAAAAGGCGATCTAAGAAGAGGGGACGTTTTCGCTAGAGAACAGAGAGAGAAACACAACGGATTAGAAGAAAGAGATATGGTGAAAAGGGGATACACGGAGGGCAAGGATAGGCTCAGAGAAGTCCGGGGAAAAGGAAGGAAGACGCTGGAAATCTTTCTCGGCGGAAGAAGGGAAGGGTCCAAAACGACCGCATAGTTGAAAGTCGAGGGGAGGGAAAGAGCCAGAGGAGCGTGGGACGCCTGAAAAATGAAGTGCCTCTGTTGCGATCCCAGAAGAAAAGAAATGGTGGAAAATAGCGAAAGTGTGGACTTATAAGAACAGAATGGGAAAGGGTTTAAAAAAAAGCAACCTATCATTCTCAAGAAAAGGACGACCAGGCCCGGACTCTGGGTCTGGGAAGAAGGCCCCTCATGGGACGGTCGGGAGGAGGTAGGATGGGCAACTATGGCGAAAGGTGGGAGGGAATCTGAATAGCTTCCCTGTGTCAAACAGAGGCCCCGAAGTAATGTAGTGGCCTTCTGGGGGTGGAGGGGGGTCTTACAGGAAAATACGTTAGGGGGCCACCTTTAGTGGTTTGATGCTGGGGTACAGCCAGACCTTTTCAAGGCAGGGGTTCAGAGTTGGAGAAAAGACATGGGGAGCAAATAACGATTTTAAGGAAAAAGGGTCAAGGGGGAGAAGTACTCCTGTCTCTCCGGTTTAAAAAGGGGGAAAACAGAACTAGGTGACTCGTCGGAGAACGATAAAGCGGATACGCATCGTAAAGCTGGCAGAGAAAATCCAATTGAAGTTAATCCTTCGTTCAAAGGGTGAACAGAATAGTCAACCAAGCGGAGTGGGAGCAAAGGACCGTTGGGGAAGGTGCAAAACACGCTCTTAAGAACCCAAATAGAAGTCGGAGCAAAGCAAGGAAAAAGAGGAAAGCGTGTAAAGAAAGGAGGGTTTGGGGGGACACCCTAAGAAAAGGCGTGAGCCCTTGGTAAAAAAACCTAATCTAGGCAGTCTCACCATAGAGACGCGGGAACATGGCAAAACCACGGCCGCAGAGTTGGCCACCGGGTCGACACTTCCGAGATAAAAAACCAGACAATGGAAACGGGAAACTAGTCGCCCGGTAAGGGATGCACTGATCGGAAGAGGATAACAGGAAATTGAGTAAAAGGAAGGGTGACGCAGAAGGAGGCACGGTCACCGTGACGTTGGAAAGGTGGAAAGGAAGGAAGTAAGTTCATCCCGGGGGAATTGGGGTCCGAGGGTTGGGGAGCGGATTGGAAAAAACAATCATAGCGAGCCCAAGACCTTTGAAGAAAAAAAGGAACGGTACGGTTAAAAGAAACCAAGGACAGACTCTGGGGTAAGGACTTCGGGTCAAGGAGTGTAAAGGAAAATACCGGAAGACTTGGGGGGAAAAGAGGGGACGGGGTGGGGGAGTCATGTCGAAAAAGAAGCAACAGTCACAGACGAATTTGAAGAGCATGCCATAAGTTCTAAACCAGGGACTACCGACATCAGAAGAAGATGAGAAACAACAACAACGGGGAAGGGATAAAAGGGGGGAAAATCAAAGAGAAGAGGCCGGTTCACAACCAAAAAGGGAGGAAACTTAAAGGGGATGAAGCGCAAGTGCTCCAGGGCAAATGGATGGCCTGTTAATCGGAACCAATCACACACCCCAAGGTAAACCAAAAAAAAGAGAAGGGGAGGGGGCGTAGAGGGCGTGGTGAAAGGAGTAATTACCCATGACCTAACCATCTTCGGACAGCTAATCGTCATGCGGTGAAAGCATCCATGGGGCGGGGCTTAGGGGAGGGGATCTCACAAAAGGGAAGGTGTGAGAGTTCTCAACGACACAGGTCCCCGGTCAGGACAAAAACCTTCAAGACTCCACTGATAAAAGTGGAGAAGCCTTAAATGGCGAAGAAACATTGCGAGAGACGTCACGTTGACTGACCACGAAAGGAGTCAGTCCTGTAACAATTGCCGTGTGGGTAAGGGGAAGAAAAACGTAATCTGGGGGGAGAAGACAGGAAAGTTCCATTTTAAATGGGGGGAAATAGGAGTACAGAGGGGGGATACCCTGTTTGGGCGCGAAATAGAGGTGGAAGCATGGACACCAGGGATCTACATTCTTCCAGGACTTCCGAGAGAAGGGGAGGGACCGGCTTCTTTCAAGGGTTGGGGATAAACAAACCCGGTAAGGAAGCAGATAGGAGGCGCACTGCTTGAAAAATCGCTATTGGGAAATCAGCCAGAGAAAAGTAACCAAAAGGCAATCATATCAGGGGGGGGGGGAGAGGTAGGGTACCAATGAAGAAACTACCGAAAAGATACTAAAAAAAGCAAGGCGGGAGTGCGGACGGGACTCGGGGAAAAACCGAGAACTCCAAGGTGGGAAGGTCCTGCTGTCGGAAAAAGAGAGGACCAGGACGATTGGTTTCCAGTGCCGCGAATTAAACCGAGAAAACGAAAAAGAGGGGGGGGGGGGGGAAAAAACCCAAGTGTAAATGGATACCGGGGCAACTCTCAAGGGGGAAAATCCTAAAAAAAAAAGAAGATCAGCAACCATAACAGACTGTTTGGGGAGAAAGAACCGGACTCCGCACCTAACAGAGGAAGAGTATCTATGACATTTAGAAGTCAGGTTCTCGGTGGGGGGGTCTCTCCACTTTTCGCGCAAAAATAAAAAGACGAACAGTTCACTAACATCCCCCTCAAGGGCCAGAAAAACGGTGGAAAAAGGAACTGGGGCAGTATAGAGAAAAAAAAAAGCAGCACTGTCGGGTTTTCGGGCTCCGTGCTTTGAGAGGGGGGTTCGGAACAGGAAATTCCTGGGGGAAAGGGGAAAGAGCAGAAAAAAAAAAGGGGAGGGAGGAAATGAAGGAGGGGAAAAAATCGCCTGGAACCACCATCTGGACGTGAACAAACAGGTGGAATTCGGTGAAGAAGATGAAATTTGTAAACCTCTATCCAGAGTATTTGACGTTTGAACTGGACAAAAACATCGACTACCCACCCGAAAACTATGGAAAAACCAGGACGGACCTGAATGGAAAAATCGCTCGACAAACAGGGAAGGAGGAGAGTGGCAGCATCTCTCTAAAGGTGCGGTTCATCAAGGAATAAAAGATCAAAATCCACACGGGGAGGGAGGAAAGAGAGAAAAGGTTATGCGAGAAAAAAGGATAGCGTCTAGCGGGAGGACAAGCATATATTCTACTCCTGAGCGCAGTGTAAAAACAGGGCTAGGGGACTGTTTCTCGCGAGGTAGGAAAGAGGTCAGGGTGAAATTCCGAAAATCACAAAATGGGATTATCTTTTAAATCGCGGAAAGAAAGGGTAAGAGTGTACCCATGCGACGGGTAATAGAAATGCCGAATGGAACGTTCAACGGAGTATGAAGACCTGGGAACTCGAAGAAAAAAAAAGGAAAAATTTTAACCTGTTGACAACCGAACACGCTTCGAGACAAAAAGATAAGCACCATCTTTACAGAGTACTGCCAAACTTTGGGACCACGGGGGGGAAGGAAGGGGAAGCTGGCAGGGAGGGTCAACATCGAAACCTTGCGGCGGAATGGGGCTCCCCGTTTCAAACAAAAACGAGCAAAGTAAAAAAATGAGAAGGACCAGCGGAGAGGAGAGGGGTGGGTGGTGCGGGTCTGTCTTCGCAAAGATAAGGGAGGACAATGGGGCTTTGGGGAAACGGTAGCCAGCCGGGAGGGGCTCGGGGGGGTATCAAAAGGACATATTGGTAACTGGAGAACCTAGATTTATAGGGAGGAAGAGAAGTGCCGCTTGAAAAAAAAGACCTCGAGGTCGAGATGCAGCATATATTCCTAGGGGGGGGTCGAAAAAAGGAAGAAAGGGGTAGGGAAAAGACCTGCTTAAAAGCGGCAGGTCGAAGGGAGTGATGTTGCTTTACTCGGTCTCATTGGAAAAACAGATACCATAGTATAGGGGTATGAAAAAGGGGGCATTTGAACGGGAGTTCCCCCTCAGCGGGGGAAACATACAGAATCGAGAAAAATGGGCGACCGAGGAAACATCAAAGGGGGGTGCAAGCACACACTTTCTGGTGAAAACCGGTCAACTGCTCTAGGGAAGCTCACCAGGAAAAAGAAAAAACAGATTCAGCTGAGTGAGGGCCTG
>Ga0179593_1330585_pt1 | contig 13786 bp, 10 predicted proteins | sample CZODoug2_1_08_16_FD_185931 | JGI IMG/M metagenome (GOLD analysis project Ga0179593, IMG submission 185931) | Vadose zone soil fungal communities from Angelo Coast Range Reserve, California, USA - CZODoug2_1_08_16fungal (PacBio error correction) | ecosystem: Environmental > Terrestrial > Soil >...
TAAAGGGGAAGGGAAGGTCTATCGCGACATCGTTTTATTTGAAAAGCCATCCGCGAGGGAAAGCAATAGGGCGGCAGTTGGTGGAGACGAGGGTAAGGAGGGAAAATGCACATCAGCAGACCCTCTTTACATTCCTCAGGGGGACGAGCGTCCCGTGAAGGTACAGAAGAGGTTCACGACTTCAGCGGGAGAACATGACTACTGAAGAATGCCGAGGACTACCTAGCAAATAAAAGGGAAAAGTTTAAAAGATCTGGGACGGGAGAAGTGGTCCGTTTGAACCCTATTCGAGCGGTAAGGGGGAGCGGACGGGGACGGGAAGAAAATGCGCTGAAGGAATGAAGCCAGTTGGGGTTCCGCCAAGGAATCAAATTTAGATCCGCAAAAAAAACAAAGACTGGGTAAATGGAACAAAATATCGTCAAATGACCTGAATCGGCTGTCCGGTTGAAGGAATGGGGGGGGGGGTTAAGTGAAAGGATTCACCCTCAGAGGGTCGAATCGGCATAGGAATTCGAGAGAGCCTACGCGTCAAACCATCTCGTAGGAAGTGGAGACAAAAGGACCAGAGTCTACAATCTTCGATCAGGAGTCTGGAGGAGGAGGAGGAAAATTTGTTTTCAACAAACAAAACAGGGACGGAATAAGTCTGTCCAGAAGGGCATTGGTCAAACCATGACATCAAGGAAGAAGTGTGAAAGAGGGAGCAGCCGTTGGGAACGAGCGGCAAAGAAACGATCGAAGCACATATCGCCCGGGAGGGCGCTAAAATTCTATAACAGGAAAAAGCGTTCCCGGAAAAATAGGCAAGCGAAAGAAAAAGAACAAAAGGTAACGATGGCCCGGGGGAGAGGGGACGGACTCGGAAAGCGTTAAAATTAAAGGCGGTCAAAAAACTGGGTCAAAGAGGGTTGCGGTAGACGGTGGGAAAAGAATCGCTGCTGCGCGGCGTGCGAGAGTTAGGCGGTAATGTGGCCGGCGGGCAAGGAAGTTGCGTGTTCTATGGGGGGCGCCTTCTGCAATCCACGATCCGGTAAAAAGGGGGGACAACGCGCGAAGAAATTCGAAGCAAGATAAAATCGTTTCAGTCAACTTAACCCGTTTTAAGGACAAGGGCGACGCAGGATGTTCAGGATGTAAGAAAGGAGACATATACACTGAAGAAAGATACACCATAAGAGGCCTATTCCAAGTAATGGGGAAACGGCTGGGAAGGTGAAGTCCTCTTCCTGAAAAACCTTTGCTTGGAGAGGGGGGGCAGGCTTGTATAAGGGCAAGCGCTGCCACTTCTGATCGAAGAAAGCGTTAGAGTGAATAAAAAGTCTGCTTGAAAGAGAAAAATAGGGGAAACTGCAGCAATTGATTTTTCAAACCAAAGGAATCGCGAGGGGAGAAGAGAAACCGGAGAGGGTCTCCACCCGGTCAATAGCGGCTGCGGCCAAGGTTCGGGGCGGCTCGCAATTCATAAAAAGAGCTTAGGTAAGGGCAATTGGGCAGAGTCGACTTTGGAAAGGAACTGGACAAGCGCTCGGGAAGCACGATCTCATTGGGACAAGTACGGGGGGAGGCTGCTCCGGCCGAAAAAAAAACGCGCGTTTCCTTGAGACAAAGTCCGGAAGACGGAAAAACGAGTTCCCCCCCAGTGAAAGAGAGGGGTCTTGCAGTATAGAAAGAATCCTCGGCACTACATGCGCAAAGGTTCTGCCTGTCGATCCGGGGAAACCACAAATTCGTTGTTTCCACGCAGGTTACGCCAGGCTCAACACCTATCATCTCAGGGGGGCGGAAGAGGGATGCCGAGAGGAGAGGGGGGGAACGAAAAGAGTATTAAACCATTCCAATCGCAATGTAGAAGAATGGTCTCCGTGAAAAGGAGAGAAGTAAGCGCTCAAGAGGACTGGGATGTTCGTCACAGGGGGAGGAGAAGAGAGAAAGGAACAACGACAAAAGAGAAACAGACTCCCGGGGCGCCGACCAGTAATGAGGTCCGCATCCAGAAGCATGTTCTGAAGGGTTTTCCGAGAGATAACGGGACACATGCTGCCGTCGACAAAGGGGTTGAAAAGACCGCCTAACTGACAGGAGCGAGTGGTGGGGGACTTACAGAAGAGGGCTAACTCGCACATTCACTGGCTCCGAGAGGCGAAAGAGAAAAAGACCATAGACGAATCTCTCTCAACAACAAAAACTAGTTACAGATATTTCGTCCTGCAGCGGAGAAGAGGCGAACCACAGGGAAAGATACGGAGAAAGGAAGCTTAACGCGCAGCGATAATCTTTACGGCAAAAAGCCGCATCGACGTAAGGAGATGGAGAAAAAAAAGGGAGCGGCACATGTGCCAATGAAAAACCCATTCCTACATCGCGTCAGGGAAGGATGACGAAAACCTCATGAGGACGAGAGAAAACCTTTAGCTTTCATCGTTGTCGGTGGGATTGCGCGCGTAGACAAAGCTGCAAAAAAGCGGAGCGCTGATCATATCCTTTCGACACGAAAAAGACTAACCGAGAAAAGGGGAAAGTGGCAAATGAGCGGGGCGAGGTGGTGAGGGTCAGAGGGAGGGAGCAATCGAATAGAAAAACCGACCTCGAACCAATAGTGAATCGGTTGGGTTGCTCCGTTCAAGGACCCTGGCTTTGAAACGGGTTGGGTTTCTGTAAACCCTAGCGAATGAGACCCGGGAGCGCAAGGAGGAAACTATGTAGGGGCACATGCGCCTTACACAGGGCCCGACGTTCGAGTGAAAAATGAAGGGATTTGCCATCAAGGAATTATTCGTGCGGCGAGGGGCGCAAGCGTGCCGAGAAAGGGTCCACCCACAGCAGATCGTGAGCGGGAACGCAGACCGTCTACAAAAGCGAATAAACGAACTGTAGGGGAATCGAATCATATCAGGGGGATGAATGCACAAAACCGAACCAGCCGGGGGGAAAGCAATCAAAATCACTGCGAGAAATAGGGAGGCTCAAAGACACAGAAAGAAAGGGGGTTACTTCCTGAAAAAAGAACTGTCTGGAAGGTAGGCGCTGATCAAGAAATAGGGGGAAGGAAATCGAAAGCATGTCTTCATCAGCCATGGACAGTCGGGCCAGAGAACTTGATCCAAGCCGGGGAACTAGACCGTCAACCCGGAGGTTATAATATCCGTCTAGCAGCAGGGGTGAAAATGACGGAAGGGAAAGAATGCGATACTGTCCAACAGAAACAAAGGGGGAGAGACGACGCACGAATATATAATGCAGCGCGCAAATCTGGACTAACGAAAAGTTGACGTCGACATCACTAGTTGAAACAGGCAAAACAATTTCGAAAGGGGGAAAACCGATCGGACCATGGAGGGGGGGAAAGGTCGACACCACGTACAAGAATATCCAAGGCCAAAAAACTCCGCGTCCAGGGCGTTAACAGTAAAAAAAGGGATACTCTTTTGACTCGAGTTTCGCGCACTGTGGGGGGGAGGGGAGAAAAGCGCTTTCATTTGTCCCAATCGCCCATCTGTGGCATCAGGGGACAGAGGGGCGAAAGGAAGGGGGGACCTGGAAAGAGGAAGATAAATGGAATTATGAGTCCGGCAATCCGCGCCTCTCCAAGGTAAGCAGAGGGTAGAGGGGAAAAAGATTTGTCACCGCTCGCATAGAAAGAATGACTACCAGCCAACAAAGATGGGCCGGTTTCAAAATCCCAAATGGACCTAGAAATTCCAGACCGTCAAGGGCTGATGGGGGGGAAAAAAGCAGTGAGAGCGACGACAGACTAATCGACTAACGGGCGATGGAAGGAAGGGGTCTCCACGCCAGACGAAGGGAGGAAAACGGTCAAACCAGAGAGCAAAATATGCCGATGGTAGCTTGCAAAGACAGAGCGGGCAGGTAAACATGGAAGACTGAAACCTCCCCATCTCAAAAAGGGAAGCCGAACGAGAAGGGTCATTGGACTGATAAGGAAAAAACGTCTTGGTCAATACAGGAAGGAACCCCTTACCGATACCTTCTTTAGGACGGATCATGGAGAGGGGGTCAGGAAACTAACCCACCTTTGTGACACGTCAAGAATTGAAGGAGAAAGAACGAGAAAAACGATCCGACCCCCCGCTGCCAATGCGTTTGCTCCTCGTCTCAGTCCCGATGCAAGAGGGGGGGTAAGTTTCGATTTTGCAGCGGCGTCTTTAGGAATAGGAAAGTCGAAGGGAAAAGAGGAAGAGTGCATCCCGCGATGGCTAGGAGGAAACTGTGATCGTGGGAAGGACCTTTCCCGAGGAACTCGAGGAGCATTGGGGCCCGCACGGGATCGTCTCCAAAAAAAGGGCAAAATGACCGATAAGCCTTTAAGAAGCGGGAGGAGAGACCCTCAAAAGGAGAGGAGAAGGATAAGCCAGGAAAAAGGGCTCCTCACAACATAAATTATTCAGCCCATAACCCGCGCTCCAGCGTGTGTAGTCCGCGGAACAGCCGCGATTAATCTGTACGAAAGGGAAATGTTGTTAACGATATAATTGAGGCAAAGGGGGAGGAAGAAGAAGCCCATGATGCCAGTTCACCTCATAAAACCATAATCAAGCGGGAGAGAAGGAATGCATAGAGGGAGAACGATAAAATTGGCTCTTTAGTGTCAAAAGAGCCACTAACACCCAACAAAAAACAACGCAACGGTTGTCCCCCCCCAACCTGGCAAATCGAAAAAACCCGGTAATAGGGAAAGATACCGGGAGGAAATTGATACTCCGAAAGCAAACAGGTTGGTTAACCGTGCACGCTGATGCTCTGAGCGAGCCGTCAAGTCCCTGTGGGTCAGTAAAACCCCAGAGGATTGATCAAAACCGTCTCGAAGCGTTAGGACAGAGGAGGAAAAGAACAGCATGAGGATAGGTGAAATTTGGAGAAACTATCAAGGCAACAGGAAAAGCGAGGTGAAAAGCTGGGGGGTTGAAGGATAAGGGTGTCTTAAGACCCCCCATTTTTTGGTGGTCAACGAATCACCAACAACTTTCCACCAGGTTTTTCCCCCAAAAAACACTACCTTGCCACACCGATCAGGAGAAGGAGGAAGAAAGGAGAGCAAGGCAGCCCCCCTTATCCTCCCCACGACCACCCCACCAGCACAAAAAAAAAAAACAAGTGAGAGGGGGTGAGTCGAGAACAAACAAGCAACGCACAACAGGACAGAATACAGTTAACGAAAACGGCAGGAACCAAGAGCCGCAGCCAAGCTGACCAAGGTGGGGGGCTCCCAGACACCTGCACAACGCAGACTTTAGCATTCGCGAATAAGATTTATCAAAGATCCCTGCGTCGATTTAGTGATTATTCAATGTCACGCCCATAGAGGGCCGTGGCGACAAGTCCGATTCTACCGCGTTACTTGCGGCAATGTAGTCGAGGGGAAAGGGGGGGTTTGCCCATAGGAAGCCAGGAAGGCTAGGCAGGTTCGGTCAAGGAAGGGGGACGCGGGTAAATTTCAGAAGAGGATTAGATCGGAAACTATAAACATATCGTCCCGGGGAAAGCGCGGATGCGCCTATAAATCATTTTCGAGAGGGAGGTTCCATGAAACCTAATAGAGGGGGAAGAACGAACAATGAGAGCTGGGAACCAAATGGAGTCGTACACCGAAAAAGAGGGAACGCACTGTCAAAGGCCATACGAGGTCCAAAGACGTTATGCGACATTTCCGACGACACCTGAGCTAAAGCGGGTATCGGCGCATTAAGGGGAACATGTGCGGTGAAGTTTTTGCAACTTCAACCGGAACGATCGGGACGTCATAAGGGTGGTTCGACATTCTGCAAATAGAAGGGGTAGCATGAGGTCGCGGGGCAAACGTAACTCCTGTCGTGTGCCCGCCCGATCAATCTGGGGAAGGGCGCCACAGGGGGAAAAGGTGTGACGGGCACATATTGTCAGGCAATGAAGGGGGTTATCCCACCACACCACAGACCCCCCCACCGGCAACCCACCCTAACCCACCGATATTAATGTTCCCCCCCACCCGGTTAGGGTCACATTATTGCCCAGCACCAGCCGGCCACCCAAGCCTCTACCGAACCCCAGCTCATGGGGAAGGGCTGTGGAAAAGCGGGAAGGGCCAGATTTAGAAGGGCTTTCGATCACTTAACAACCAGGTGGGGGATTGACGACTGGGAGAGTTGATCAAGTTATCTTGAAGCGGAGTGCCAACGTCGGAGGTAGGGAAGTGAAGGCTTCATCGGGGGTGCGGCGTCCTGATGTGTTTTGAAGAAAGAGAAGCTTGCAAGAACAAACTTTTCATCAAACGTAAAAATTCGGGGGAACTCGGCGGAAGCCGCGCCCACCCAGGCAAAAGGTTTCCCCTGCGAAGCAAGAGATGCATTCTGCGCAAAAAAGCTGGGGTTTGAGGGCGCTAAAGCGGGGCATCCAATGAGCAAATGAGGGAAAGGAAGATGCGTTCACGTCCCGCCAAGGAGAACGCACTCTTCCGCCAACGCACAATCAAGTAATTCCGCATGGGAGCGAGGCCGCGCACGCAAGGGGGGGTTGTGAAGTGGAAAGCAAGCATTAAGCTGCCTCTAACTGCGAAACGTTTCAGTCGCATCGGGGGACTTTCAAAAATCCGACGAAGGGCGTGGACTAAATTAGTAACAGGTCGGCCTCAATGCGAGCCTTTACCTACAACAAAAGGTTCCACCCAGGGACAAAAGGAAAAAAAAAACGGGGGGATTTGTTCAATAGCAATGGGGGGTTTGAGATCCTGATGAACGTCGGATTTTACGTCGGAAACCCCCCTCGCCACGCCTTCAGATTGCAATGTCGGGAAGTTCAAATCATTCGAAAAGGGAACTATATCGGAAGACGACCGGGTAAAGTGGGAAAGAAACTCAACTTATCCACCTCAAGACCGATGATTCAAGGGGACGCCCGATCGGTACACTAATTTAGGGAGGACATAATACAGGGCGTATTTTCTTAAGGTTTTTGGGGAATCGATACCGAAACATTCTGCAGTAGGAGAGGGGGGAAAACACTAACGTCAGATTGCTTCTTCGGGGGGAGCCGTTACCGTGAATCACACATGAGGAGCGAGTAAAGAGGGAAGTGAGAAGCTTACTCCGCGGGAGCTATCGACAACAAAAACACTTAGGTATGAAAAAAGAGGGGAACGTCCTGCAGAGGAAAGCTGGAAAGAAAGATACGAAAAGCCATTTCCGGCTCGATAAAACGATCAATATTTACTGTGAAACCGAAGCCGCCATCTGACGTGAGGCGTGGATCAACACGAAAGGGCTTGGAAAACGGGATCGATCGGAAACAAAGGCAAAAAGACGAGGCATTTCCTGGAAAGACAAAAAATACCGAGGCATGTTAAAGCTTGGACAGCTGTGGCTTGGACGGCGCGCGGTATACCCGATGGGAGGAACAGAAAAACCTAACCGCGGAGAGAGGAGGAACGAATCAGTACACGGAGAGCGACTTGTAGTACGAAGGACAGGAACATGAAGTGCAGGGGCAGTAAATAGGTCGCGCCGATAAAATCACTAAAGCAGCAAGTATCTATATGAGGAGGGAACGCCGGGTCCATGAGAAAACTTTTGTTTTTCGGTAAACAAACTGGCTAACCCTGGGCGAGGCAAGTAGGGGAACCCGAACGAACACTAAGCCACGAACGAACGGACCCTCACTGCAACGGGCGAGGAACAGAGGACGTTGAAGGAAAGAAGGGCGTTTGCTGCCGCGATCAAAAATGAGGGACACAAAAAAAGAGATAGGGGCTTATCAAAGCTCTTGCCAGTATCGACATCGAAAAGAAACGATCGGGGGGCACTTTATTTATGGGAAAGGGGGGAGGAAGAACATCAAAAACGGTATGCCCGAGAAAGAAAGGGGAAATTTTTTGTAGCCCAAAGAGAGACGGGGGAGGGAAAGACAATTCAAGCGATTTCGGGTCCAAGGGGGAAACCTTCTTCGGAAAAAAGGGAGCTCTAGACAACTAGTATAAAAGAGAAGGAAAAGCCAAAAATTCTTCGTCATCCCTTTGGCGGGAGGGGAAAGGAACTTATCCAAGCACCCTCCTAAATACGGTCATTGTGAGAAGGGAATAGGCCGATCGAGGAAGCCGGGGACCACAAAGACGGCAGCAACCAGAAGATTGGGGCGCTCAGCAGAGACATCGGAGGCACGGAGAATATCTACATCAAATAGTCCTACTAACGTTACGGGCGCAAAGGGGAAAACGTCGGCGCAAGAAAGGGCATGCGCGTTTGTTGCGCTAACGGAGAAACACGCAGATTGCAGAAAGGGGGAAAAACGAGAATAAGAATCATGCGCCACCTAATAAAACTCGGAGCCCTCGGTCGAGCAGGGTGGCGGGTCGAAGGTCTAATAGTCTTTGCCAGAGAGGGAAGGAAACTTGTAGGGTGCGATAACGCGCGTTGGCGAAAGGTCCGACCATGTCTTTTGCAGAGACGAAGTGTTTAGAGGGCGCGAGCCTGATGTTCGCTGGAAAAGAGAAATATGAACTGCTAGGGCAAAAGGCCATCCTCCTCAAAGTGATCTATAGTTAACGGGACGTGTGCTGGAACGCGAAAGACAAACGCCACGGCTGGGGAGAAAGCAAAAACGCGAGGGTACAAGATGTATGTGCACAACTTCAATAGGGGCCTGCAAAAGTAGCCACCAACTGGAGCGATGGACAAACAAATGAACGCGAAGAAGAACAAGACTGTCTCACGCGGTCGAAAGGGAAGGAAAGGGGGGAGAAAACTGCCTCGAGATGTACGTGTACGTCGGCTAGAAGAAGCAGGAATGAAAGGGAGCAACTCTCAAGATGGGAAGAGGAAACATGGTCAAAATAAGGACATCCCCCTCTGAAACGGCCGCCGACGCGCCGGCTTTATGGTGGGGGGTTCACAACACGAGAGGCGGTCGACAGGGCTGGACAGGGCAATTAAAAAGTAGGCGTTACGGAGAAAATTCAGCTTTGGGTTCTCCAGACCCACATGGGAGGGAAATGGGAGTCTAAGCGCATCCGCTCAAATACGTCGCGACCTTCACAAGGACCTCTAGTGCACAGGACTCTCGTCGAAGACCCGATTAAGAAAAGGGGGTGATTCGATTTGGGGGGGGGCACAGGGCGTTGACGTCGTGGGTCGTCAATGAGAAAACTTCGCATTTTCCATCGATTGCATTGCCGTCTATGAAAAAACCCTATTGACGACGCGGAAAGTTGAAACTAGAAGTTCCCGAGATGCTCGATGAAGATTGCCGCAATGACAAAATAGTCTACACCAACGAAAACAAGACCGGAAGACAAAGAAAGCGGGGAGTCAACGAAAAGTACCAGGAAAGCGAGCCGCAACGATGATCTCCTCTCAAACAACGAGGGGAGGAAAAGATTTCAGTCCGGTACTGCTCTCCGGCAAAATAAAAGAGGGGTAGGGAAGGCGAAAAGCATGAATGATTCACGCCGGGGCAAGGGGGAGAACTATCTTTGAGGTGAGGCAGGCAAAAAACATACCCAGAGGGGAGCAAATGGCACCGGGGCATAAATTTCACGTCCATCGCGGAATCAGAACGGCACAATGCAAAGAACCTTCGAATTCCGTTATATGCCTACATAAAGCCCATGCAAAATAGGAGACCACGTTAGTGCAGGCGGAACTTATAAAAACTCTATTTTGACACAGGGTCTCAGCGTGACTGGTTATGTCGGAAGATGAATTGAGGACGAGGAACTCATTCGACTAGGAAAGGGTCAAGGTTGGGTTCCCAGATGGTCCATTTACTAAAAAACTAAACGAAGGAAAACGGAAAGGAGGGATAAAAGTCTACTCACATTCGTTTGTAGTTGAAGGAAACTCATCAGAACCTCAAGTCGGAGTCCGTTTGAAGATGGGAGTGAAGGGATTAAAGGTTATTCGCTCTAAAAAATGAAAACTAAGCTGCATGATAGCCTAAGGACGTCAGAATAAAACGGGCATGGCGACAAGTAAGCCCATGCGAAAAAGTCAAAGTCGATCTGTTAGGTCGTTAGCGCATGTTTGGGTGGGAATAACAAAAAAGGACGTGAGCAATGAGGGGCGGAAAGGCAGTTGGGTAAACCACCAGGACCCATCCGGCTGGGGGTCAAGCCGTGGCGTATGTCGCGCAACCAGCAACATAGTCCCGATAACCTTATTCACTTACTCGAGGAGGCGAAGGAAAGGCAGGGGAAATCTGTGTCCAGGAAGAAAAAAAAATCGCGCCATCCCAGAAAAATGCGCCATTGAAGATGTCGACAACTCGGAAACGCGAGGGTTATACGTTCAAAGGCGGGGAAAATCATGTAAAAGTGAACTGGAGAAAGGGACCGACGCAACTGCTCCGAGAAAAGCGGGCGGGCGCGCTCAGGAAAAGGGTGAGGAAGGAACGACTGGCGGGGCATTCGACGCTGAAAATCGAGGCCGATCCGGGGCCGAGCAAAAGGGGACCGCCCCCCCGCACAGTCAACAAAAACAAAAAAAAAAAAAAAAAAAAGGGGGTCGTTGCAACGGACCAATCAGCGGGCGGGTCGTAGTCGACAGTAGGGCTAGGGACCTTTCTTCGATCCCACGAGGAGGGAATGAAGCGAACTCAATAGAAGGAATGAATCGGAAACGGCTGGTACGCGGCCTCTGCCAGGGAGAAAAGACCAGGTCTTGGCGGTCCAAGTTTTAAACTCTGGAAAAAGCCAACGTCGTTTGTCGGACTGCGGAGCGAGGTGAAATGCAACCCTGCTTGAATCAGAGAACAAGACCGCAGCAGCCCGCCAAGGATAAGGCAGATCTAATTGGGGACCTCGCAAAGAGGATCTGCTAAAAAAACGGCAAAGCTCTGAGAGGAAAGCAAAAAAAGCGTGGAAAAGCAATTCAGAAGGAGAATCGGAGAAAAAAAAAAAAACACCACACAGGGTTTCAGCTTTCCTACTGTGGCGAGGACTGGGAAAAACGCTCGATCAGCAGATCTATGTGAAAATGTCTGAAGGAGGAGAGCGGCCGCACGCAGCGTTTCCTTTAATACTTCTCTTGCCATCGACTCTCCCTTTTCAGACCTAGGGGGTAGGGAGGTCACGATCCCGGTTCCGGAGGGGCACTGACAGGCGCGCCAAGGTCTACCATCCAATTCGAAAAGGGTGAAAACCACCACTTTTAAAACACACAGACCCGGGGGCAAAAGGGGATGGGGTTGAGCTTATTGCTGAAGCAGGTTTAACTTAGAGCCGAGGAAGGCAACCTCGACCCGAGACATTAATGCAATGTCCACCGGTCTATAAAAATCAGAAGGGGAGGAGAAGCGAGAAGCGGTAAATCGGGGCGCAGCGGTCCGTCTCCAGGACAAACGGAACACACTATCCAAGTGTGACAGAGAGGGGAAAGAGGGAGGTCGCATCCAGGAGAGGAAAAGAGTATTGGATGATGGTTTTTCATCTGATACAAACGAAAAACCGGAATCGATCTGGGGGGAAAACGCGAACGTCGATGGAACGTTTGGGAATCAGAATCCGAACGTCAAGAGACATGAGATAGAGGGCTCACTAGTCTCCTAGGGGACGAGAGCCGAAAAAAAAAGACAACGATGGAGGAAAGAGTTTGGAGAAGAGGAAAGACACTGCAATAATATCGCCGCCAGGACTCTTCTGAGCAGTCTCTTCGGCCGGGCAAAAAAGGGGGAAGAAGCCACGCGGTAGCTCGTGGATCAACCAAGACAGACGAGAAAATGTGAAAGAATCAGGGGAGAACCAGAAGAACAGCAAAGCTGAAGGTCACTGGAGGGAAGAAACATGGGGAAATCTCGGAGAACCTCACCTTATGATGGGCACTTTGGAGTGCCGGAGAGAGATAAAAGGCTCCCTGACGGAGGCTCATCATTCCAGAAGAGTGGAAAAGAAGCCGAGTATCGAACAAGGGGGGGGACTGAAATGGAACTGTAATAGAGTGGCGATGAATCGACTAGTCCACCGATAAGATCCGAGGCACCGGTACGAACCCAATGAGAATTGAGAGGGGTTGCGCCGGGTCACTAAGAAACTTGGTTTTGGTGGAGTAAACTATCTAAAGGAGGTGGAAAAAGTTTGGTGCCCGACTTAAAGGGAGTAGACCTGAAAGAAAAGATGAAGAATTACAGAGGGGCCAACGCATGACGACCTGATGAAAGGGGCTGTGAATTCCAGTTAAACGCGCTTATTATGAAAAATGCCAGCACATGACAGTTTCCCACAGAAGAACGGTGATGATCGAGCAGGCGTCCAGTCCTCGACCACGAAGCTGCAACGCGACGAAAATTCCTCAGAAGATAATTGTGATTATTTAGGACGTCACAAGCCAACCCGCACGGTCTACTCAGAATCTGAGTGAAAGGGGGGGAAAAACATATCCTCGGAGCGACCAAATTCGCAGAGACGAAGGAGGAAAAAAGGGCTGCGGTCAATGAGGGGGGGAGAAGGGGGAGAGAAGAAATCTAAGAACAAATCGAACGGAGAAGTTATTCCTAGGGGGGGAACGTCTTTGAAAAAGAGAACTTATCAAGCCAGAAAAAGGCCGCTCAAGCCCCGTCTTATACCTCGATCGATAAACGGGGGAAAAGGGAAGTCAGATACCTATACATTGGTCAACGGAACCACCAGCTTGGGTATATGTCAACGGCAGCGGCACATACCTCAAAGAGGGGAAATACGAAAAGGGGACTGGCGCCGGACGATGAAGGTGACGACAGCTGTCGAAAAGGGGGGGCGCGACCGATAGGGGAAAAAGGAGGTGCACATAGACCCCTATGAACCGAATAGGAAAAAAAGAGCCAAGACTCTAAGGCCGGAGGGCAAAGCATGTGCGGTAGAAAAAGTGCAATACCAAAAGGGGATCGGATGGAAAAGCAATGTGAAGTGATGCGACTTTTTCCGGATGAAACCTACATCTTCCATACTGTGCAATCAAGAATGGATAGCGAGACCATGAGTGGACTGAACCGATCGGAACATAATGGAATGCAGCTCCTAAAGCAAAAAACAGAGAGATCGGGTGGCTGGGGCCGCAGACATCCCAACTTAATAAATCAGAAAAACAGCGCTTTACGACTTTATGGTGCCGGGGGGTACAATAAAAACCAATGAAGGGGAGCCGTCTCTGCGCTATTTAAAAAAAACAATTACGACAAAAACAAGTCTACTAACGCGGTAGAAGGTGTCGGCCAGTAAAATCGAGATTGGATGAAAGATGAGGCTAAGATCAGAGAAGAGCCAAAGATACTATCTATTGCTCTAACGAACATTTCATACCTGAAAAAAGCCCACTTCAAATTAAAACCGGGAAAGGCCATGACGAAATCAGTCATTGATATTGTGGGGAACAACAACTATACTTTCCCATTAGTTAGAGAAAAAGCCTGCATGACGTCGTCGAAGGTCAAGGGGCAGCTGGGCGGAAAGACACACAATTGTTCGGAAAGGGGGAAAAGACGCATCAGGGAAAAACAAGGCAGCGGCAAGGAAAAGAAACTCCATTAGGGGTCACGCGGACTACCGTCAGAAAGTCAACAGGAAAAGCGAACCGGAGTGTCAGGGGGGGAAGGCGTCTGGATTCATCAAAGGATACTTTCGACTCGATTGAAGGCTTCTTCCCGCATTTAGCTGAAAAGACTGGGATGAAGGGGGTAACGGGGGGGAGGGGGGGACTTTCAGAATTGAAGAATGTTCCTAGTACGAGTCTTCAAGACACATTGCCCCAGTAAGAAGAATCCTGGCAACTATGACCGCTACCCTAAACATGTCGCTCGCAATTGAGATCAGCCGGAAGGACGCTGAATA
>Ga0179593_1450072_pt1 | contig 13786 bp, 17 predicted proteins | sample CZODoug2_1_08_16_FD_185931 | JGI IMG/M metagenome (GOLD analysis project Ga0179593, IMG submission 185931) | Vadose zone soil fungal communities from Angelo Coast Range Reserve, California, USA - CZODoug2_1_08_16fungal (PacBio error correction) | ecosystem: Environmental > Terrestrial > Soil >...
AACGCAGAACATACTTTGAGATGAAGAGATGGTCGGCCTTAAAAAATGGGGGGAGTCTGGGTAGAGAGGCGGACGAATCGGTCAGGGGCCAATCATGGGCCAGCATAGAAAAAGCAAACCAAGTTTTGGGGGATGCTATGGAAAGATCGAGGGAACGAGGCACTAAAGATGACATCCTCAGGGGGAACTAGCATTGGTCCTGTCACACGCATTCGGAGACAAATCGTGGGACAGAAGAGTCGGAACTCAAAAATGCAGCGGCAAAAAAGACGAATTATTGGTTAAGAAAAAAAGTACCAGGTTTCTTGGAGAGAGGGTTCAGGAAGAAAACGAAAGGAGTGTATAACGGACGCAAAAACAAAGAGAAACACATTGAAACACAATCTTAGTCTGTCCGCGCACCCCTGAGAAGAAGCGGACGCACTTGCTTCTTACAAACGCTAACTGGAAAGAGGGGTCCACGATTAACAGCAGCTATTGAAGGTTGGAAACAAAATTGTGGGAGACGCAAGAAAAGAAAATGAGGGATTTTCGTATAAGCTTATGGTCAATGAACGGAGCCGCACAAATGGTGGAAAAACGCCCCCTTCAGGCCGGGGACTGAAGAGGGGGAAAAGGAGACTTCTGTTTTCAACGGGAATGGGGGAAATAATTGCAGAGCCAGAAAGAAGGAGACTGCACCAGGAAAGTGGGGATGAAGACCCCAAATGCACTTGAAGTTTCATAGACGGGCGAAGCAAGAGATTGTAAGGGAAAATCAAGAGGTGAAGGACCAGCGAAGGAGCCTTACGGAAACTTAAAACACTTCAAAGTGTTACATGGAGTTCAATGAAAAATAATCACCCGACAAGCGGAACGTTGGGAGGCTATAGAAACTAACCTTAAAAGAATTTCAGAAACAAAATCCGAAAAAAAGAGGTCATCTTCCTGAAGGGTGGTTAAGCTGGCCGTGAAAGTACAAGGGTTTTGTGACCCAGGGGATAAGAAAAAATGAGGGTGGAGACTTAGAAGTCCAACCTCCACACAAGAGAGTAGCACGAGAAAATGACCACACTGGAACCTAAAAAACAAAATGAGAAGGAGTAGGGCGTGCAAGGAGAGGGGAACATTGGGGAGCACAGTAAGAAAGGGGTTGGGCAGGGGGATGAGTTCAAATACGGGCAGAAAGGTCAGAACAGAACACACGAGAATGGGGATAGTCGTAAATCCACGCATATAATTGAGAAACCCAAAGCTACCGGACAGATTTGTCAGAATGGATCAGAACAAAAAGGAGCGGGGGGACAAGACTTCGACCAGGACCAGACCAAAGAAACGGGCCGTAGTGACAAGTCGGGTCTCCAACCTAAGACAACTAAAAGAAAACAAGGGGAAAACACACAAAACACAACAAAAACAAAAAAACACACGCCACGGGGGGTGTTGTTGGTAAGCTCACGGCTCCACACTTAAAACAGGGATGACCTAAAAAAGCATGCAACGCGACATGACACTTATGAATGGGAGGAAACGCGCTAGAGCAAGGAAGAAATGAGAGCACACGGGGGGTGGGGGAGGAGGGCGTCGTCGAGAGGGTGTTCGGGGGGGGTGGGGTGGTAAAGTCGGAGGGAGCCGGCGTTGGTTTGCCGGCGAATGAAATGAATAAGAAGGACACGAATTTGGACAGAGGGCAGCGACAATACACAGTGAATCGAAGGGGGGGGCACAGAAGAATGAATCAAATGGGTGTCACACCCTTTAAGACGAACTGAGAACCTCGTGGACAAGGGAAACATGGGGTGAGAGGTGAAAAGCAATCGAGACGACGAAAAAATGGCTCCTCTTAGGGAGACACACGGGAAAAAAGGAAAGCTACCGACGAAGCGTAGTAGGTTGACGCGAACGGAGTAATGAACAAAAGGTCTGGCAGGTGCTCAAGAGGGAAGTATGTCACCGAAATTGCAGGAGGCCGAAAAAACAAGGGCTAAACAAATAGGAAACGCGGTTCACAAAAGGAATAACGCAGCAAACCCTGACCTGTATGTGAGACCCTCCAAGAGGAACAGGAGTGGGGAAAAAGGCGCCCGAAAAGGAGAAAAGAGCGAGGCCCAGCGCGACCTGTTCGCGATCGCAAGAAGGGCAGCGGAGGGGGAAGGGCGCAAGAGTAGCTCATCCAAAAAAAAACAACGGAGAGAAAACGCAACACCGCAAATCTGAAAGCTTGAGATTAAGACCAGACATTCACTAGAATATTATCAACAGACTGTAAATGGCCGACGGGAGCGTGCAAAAAGGGAACTGGGAGTGGAGGGAATAGGGAGGGGAAATCCAGGTACAAGGGGGGGGAGCCGCAAAGGAGATTTTTGTGACCCCGTCTAGGGGAAAGGGGTTGTCGTAAAAAAAAAAAAGAAGCAGGCGGGAGAACTGCAGGAAGCTTGACGGACCAGACCCGGATCAAATATGCAGTTGACCGGTCCATGAACAAGTCCACCAAAAAGCAAAACGATACGAAAGCGACTCCGAGGGCCTACTCCGGCTAAAGAAGGAAAAAATTTTTTGCAGAGAAAAGGGTATGGGAAATCGAATAAAGAATTCATTCGCACATGAAAAGCAGGACAGTGTCGGCGTAAGGGCTGGGGAAAATGCGCTCAGATATGAAAAACCTCTATGCACCTTTGCGGAACGTCCAGTTGAAGATAAAAAAAGATAAGAATTGGGTGCGAAAGAGGTAGGTGCCGTTTGCACCACACATCCATCGGGACAAAAGCATTCTGAGATCGGGAGAAATGTAACTAACAGTCTCCTGTTTTTGGAGGGACCTTGGGAGAATCACTATGCGAACCGGAAGGAAGTTCCAGGAGCAAGAGAAGTATTTCCGAAAAACCGTTAGGACCCAAAACGCTTTATGTGGCACTGAGGGGAGAAATAGGGGGGCACTAAGAAGGGGGGATGGAGAAAAATAAGCCAGATAAAACGGGATTTTCAATACAAAGAGGGGGACCTGGTCGAGGGACGGGTAGGGAGGGACATTCGAAAGAGGAAATACACTCCAATAATATGCAAAAGAAGGAGAAAGAGGACGGAGAAAACAGGTAAAAACGAGCCAACGGCAACCCATAAATCTGATTAAAAGGGAGGAGTGGCAACTTAAAATATCTTGTCGAGGGGAGGGGCTCGGGACGACCGGATAAAAAAAGTGCCCAAGGGATGAAAAAGAAAAATCAAGGAAGAGGAAAGATGGGAAGGAAGGTGTCACACCATAAACTGGCGTCTGCTGGGTCAACCGCAACCAAAAGGGAGCTAACGATCACGGAAATCATTTGAACACTGGTGTAAGTGGAAGGGGGAAAAACGGAATGTAAGGAGCAAGAGCCGTCAGAAAAGAAGTAATACTACGCGGGCAAAGAACCCCGAAGAATCGAAGATTGGGGGTGGAAAAATCTCCGAAAAAGAGGAAAGAAGAGGCCCAGAGGGGAGAAAGAATGAAAGTGTTTGATTAACAGAAAAAAGTAATCGTCGGACGAAGCAAAGACAAAGTGAATGGTGCGGAACCGGGGGTCAGGAGCAGTGAAAATACGAAGCGACTAAGAAATCCAAGGGGGAGAAGGGAGGACCTCATCACGTCAGTGGACTCAAAAAGTGCCAAAAAGATGAATTGGACGGGAGAGTAGGCGTCAAGATTCAGCGGCTCGAGAAAGGTGAGGGAAGACCCCCTAAAAGAGGGGAAAAAAGGTGCGCCTCTAAGAATGTGCGTTTGCTGGGAACTAATAACCCTCGGGGGGTGGGCCGCATAAAACGCGAAAAAAAGAATAATTGAAAGGGTCGCCGACTTAAGAGAAGGAATGAAGAGGTTGGAACCAGCAGGGTGACTATCTAAACGAAGGAATCACGACGAATAGCGAATAGTCCCCATGAAGAGAGAGTGGGGCAAGAAAGGATTATGCGAGTGGGCGGAAGGAGGTGATTTCATAACAAGGAAACAAGAATCAGAACGAGCCCCAACAATTGTGCTCGAAATCATCGATCAACGTCCAGTTTTGAAGAAGAGAACGAGGAGAAGGGAGACGAAAGAAAAAGGTTGTTTGGGAGGACGAAACGGAAAGGAAAAAGGGGTCAAACTTGATCGAATCAGGGTAGAAAGGCGGGAGTAAATTCTAGCAGAAAGAAAAGGGGCAGTGGGGGGAGGAGAAGATCGAATGTAACTACTGTGAAACACTGAATAGTTATCCATTTCGAAACTTCCATAATGAAGCCCTGTCGGTGGGGGGCACCAACGCCGCTCGCAGGGGTGGGGGAAATAAATTTAAAAAAAAACTGTCAAGTATATCATTCATTCGGGGTGGAATGGCTCTGTAAGGCTCAGAAAACCGAAGGCCTGGGGGGTTCAAAGAAAAAAAACAACTCAAAAAAAAGAAGAGGGAGAAAGGGGACAAAAAAAAAAAAATTGTGGTGGGCGCCCGTGATTTGGTTGTGCGGAAAGTTACTGCTGTAACCCAAGTTCCGGGCCCACCACCAGTAAGAGGGGGCAGAAGAAGGCCGGGGGGAGGAGGGGGCTTTTAAAAAACAGGACAAGTGGTTTGGTAAATCGAGAGTGAACAGAGGGCGATATGAAAAGACAGGAGGAGCGATAAGCAACGCAGGAAACAGCAAGGTTCCGAGGGGCTGGGCAAGAAAGCCTCCGGAAACTCAAAACTAACAACCAAAAAAAGAGAACGGCAAGAAACAGCATAAACGAAGAAAAGTAGAACCCTAAAAAAAACAGGATCAATAACGAAAACGACGGGGGATTTAAAAATCGCCAGCCAGGGATAGCGGCCAGTTCCTCAAAATTCGAAAGAGATGAAAAACAAGCGCCGTACTTAAGAGTTCAATAGAACCAGGAAAGGGCGAGTGCAAAAGCGCAGTTGCGGAAACAAGGTGACTGAAATCAAGAAATTCCTCGCCGTGAGAGACCGAAATAGGAAGGGCTTCAACGAGGGGGAGAGGGCATAGTAAAGAGTGGAGCTCGCAAAGTAAAAAGAAAGAGGAGTCACCGGTGTTTAATTAACGGAAGCTCAACGAAGGGAAAAAACAAAGCAAAAAAAAAAAGAAAAAGTTGGAGCGTCCTGCAGCGGATGGTTCACAGAGTAAGCACAAATTGAATCGAATCGTCAAAGGAACATTGCGCAGACGAAGGGGTTTGCTAAGGACAAAACGGAGAAGGGAAAGGAACGAAGACGCGAGTTGACGGAGGAAAGTTGGCGAGTGGTGGAAGGCTAGAACCAGATTAGGGATCTGCAAACACCGGCTTGTCTTAGAAAGAAAGGAATTCGGGGCGCTTCGAAATCCTTAAGGTGGGGGATGGTGAAGCAGTAAAAGGGCGGTACGGGTAAAGGACTAACAAGGAAGGGTGGGAAAGAGAAGCAAAAACGGCATATCAAACACGAAAGGCGGCGCAGAAAACTCTAACCGGGACTGTCATATCAGGGAGGGAAAAGCCGAAGGAAAAAAAATAAGGCACGATAAACAACTGTGTCGGTGAGACATAAAGGAACTAAAACAGCCGGGGGCAAGCAAAAGACGGTGGGGTGGGAAGGGAACACGAGCCTGAAAATATGCGATGGTAATCCCTTCCTAAAATCACACAAAAAAAAAAAAAATCTTGGAGAAACAAAGCCACGGAGGAGGGACAAGGGTCGATTTGCAAGGTTGGGGGGCGGGGGGGGGTGTAAAAAGAAAACATCTTCGGTTTATGAAACCAAACTAAAAGCTTCTAAGAAAACACCAACAAGCATGATGACAGAGGGGAAAAACTTGAAAGTCAAAAACAGATCGCAATAAAACTGACAAGGCAACGTTTGAAGTAAGAGTGGTTTGTACTGCCACTATGAAAGAAAAAAGTAGAAAAATAATTCCGCAGGGGACAAACATGTTACAGCGGAAGGGGGAAACTTTGGTGCAGCCGGGTGGGCACCGGAAAAAAAAAAAAAATCAAATCAAGAAAAATACAACGATAAAGTGGTCGTCATTACAAAAATTGTGAGGGGGAACCGACTGCAGGAAAAAAAGGTCCTGCCGAAAAGAAAGGCGACGCCAGTTTTGGGGCTAAAAATGATCACGCAGAGGTATTAACCGAATGGCCGACATCATTTAGAAGAAGGGGGGCCTCTCAGCAGGTCCGGGCAAAAATCGAATTAAGGCTGCAAAATAGAGCGGGGGCAAGAAAAGGACAGGGGGCGTCAAAACCTCATGAGATGAAAGAATGTCGAACGTTGTGATTGGCATTTGGGGAATTCGTCTCACAAGAAGGCGTGTTTAGACGACAAAAAATTGAAAGGAGAGGAAAATTTCAAACGCGCAGAGGGTTGATTCAACCTGCACATAATTAGAACGACTATCGGAGAAAAAAAGGCTCGAAAGAAAAATCCAATGATGGGCCAAGATAACAGCAGTATTTCTAATGGCAGGTCAGGGGGAGGAGCACAATGGAGAGGTAGAGGAAAAAAAGAAGCCATGGAAAAATCAAAAAACTCTTGGGAAACAAGAAACCCAGAAAAGAGATTCCTGGGGGTCCTAAAGTACTACATTTTGCAAGAGGGGGGGAAAGAATTGAAATACTACCCACTGGCTAAAAAAATCCGGACTGCGACCTAGTAGGAGGAGTGATCAAACATGCAACAGGGTAATTTCAAATGGTAAAAGTCTCGCTCCAAAGAAATGACAAACGTTGGAACGGGGACCAGCGACGATCAAGGAACAGGGGGTTCCGGCCACTCCAAGGAAAGGGTCAAGAAATCACTCTCTAAACGGGGAGGAGGAAAAAAACGAAGGGTAAGAAAAAGAAAGGAAGAGAGGCATTCAAGTCCAGTTGACCTTGGGAAAAGGAGGGTGAGTCCAGCAAAAAAAAAAGGACAAGATTGCAGCTCAGGGTGCCCAACCTAAAAAAAAATGATGGACTCCGTTAGGCGTGCAGGTCGTGAAAATGGGCTCATTCGCAGGAAGATGAAGGTTGTCCCCTCCTGACTGGCATACCGACCCAAAGAGAATGCGGCCGAAAAAAAGATAAGTGGACCGAAACATCAAAAAGCCGTCCATGGCTTTCAAGATCGGGTGACGGGACTCAAGGAGGGAAAAAAATACTTGACCGCAGTCCCGGAGCCAAAAGAAAGCGTGGGAAGTAAGTGAGGGGAATCCGGGGCAAAAAGTGAGGAAAACACCTGTAAGTACAGAGGTTCGAAACGCGATGTGCAAAAACCAGATACTCGTCTTCCGGTAAGCGACAAAAAAAAGGAGCTGGCGTCAGAGAGGGGGTTGGGTTGGAAAAACGAAACCTGCAAGAAAAAAAAGAAAGATCAAAGAAAGGACGATTTTTGGGGACCTGGGCAGCGAAGAAACAGGTGATAGGTGGGACGACCCTTACGAACGAAGGGAGAAAGAGGTACGCGAACGGGCCTTGGGAGGGGCTCCTACCTGTGGGTGAGCTAGGAAAACAATAGACTGCACAAACATGAACTTACGGTGATGATTACAGCCACGTGCGAGCACATAAAAGCGGAACGAAGAACGTATTAAGGGCGCTTGATGGATGGTGAGGAAAGAGGTCCTCATGGGATCGATCTTGCCTGTTCTGCACGCAGAATTGCACGTCGCGAACACTAACACCTCGAAATGGGAACTAAAAAGAGGGGAAAAAATGTTTTAAAGGGCAAATCAACAGTGGACCATGGGGTAAAAAGAGAGGCAAGAACCAGCAGTTTAAAGCATGATGGGTCGAAAACCGGAGCACTAGATGAGCCTGAAACTCGGAGCAAAAAGCGGAAGAGGAGTGGGCCTTAAAAGACGAGAGAGTCTCACCAAAAAAAAAAGGAGGGCTGAAGAGAAAGGGAAAGGGCAGGAAAGGCAGCACAAGAAAGGTCACGATTAAACTGAAAATTCGAAAACAAAACGCTCAAGTAAGAGCGATATTTCTCAGCCAAACGCACCGACTGAGGTGCTCGGGCAAGGCTTTAAACCGGCTTGAAAAAAGTGGGAGGGCAGGAGAGCAAGGGTTGGGGGAGCCGCAAGGGAAAAAATTGGACCGCTCTAAAATGGTGTCGAAAAAACCGCATCGAGACGTGCTCTGCGGGGCGAAAAAAAGGAAATCTCGAAACAGTTTCCAGGAAAAGACACAAAGGGGCAACAAAAACGAAAACTTACTACTACGATTCGGAAAGCAAGGCTGTCCATGCCTACGAATTGGGAGAGGGTGGCGGCAAGGAGAACTTTCAAAGCAGAAAAACCCGAAATGAAGGGCGAAAAATGAGGGGCTCGCAAGGAGGAAGTATGTCTTGAAACTCAGGAGTCAAGAAAGCCTGTTAGGTAAAGGAAGGTCCAAATCAAAAGGTTTGACAGGAAGGGAAAGGGCCGGTGGACAAGAAGAAAGAGGGGAAAGGAAGGAGGGTTTTAGACTTTGGGGTAAATACGTAGAATTCAACGAGGTGGACGGTGAGAAATCACAAGGAGAAACCGAGAGAAAGCTGCGGAAGAAGGACGGGGATTCAGAAGGGAAGGTCATTGTGGAAAAAGGGTGAGTAGCAGTATTTGGCTGAGAAAGTTATGAGCAAAGATGAAACCAGGGAAAAAGTCGGCAGAGGATGTAAGGGGTCCAGGGGAAGGGAAAGTGGGTGGGGAAGAGAAGCGGAAGAGAGGGAAGGACGGAGCAGGAAAATCACTTTAACCGAGATCTGGGACAAACTTGCGAACTGGAATGGTCGAAACCACAGGAAGGAGCACTCACCGGTACGCACCGAAAACAGTAATCGGAAGTTGGGAGGGGGAAAAGAGGGGGGGGGAGAGCTTGAAAGCTGAGGGGCGTGAGAGGACGTACAACGCTCACCAACGTACCAAAGGGATGAAATGCCGCGAAAATCAGAAGAGAAGATGGGAACTTTCGGATGTTCTTACATGATTGCAGGGCGGCTTGTTCCCTCAACGACAATGTTCAGAACAAGTTCATCGACCTACAGGGGCACTTTGGAGAAGGGCCGGAAAACTGACGAAAGGAGCAAGGAGGGGAAAGGAAAGAGTTAGGGAAAGAGAATCTGAGAGAAGCGGGTGCAAAAAAACGTACATGGGATGGGTTTCTCCTCCAGACTCAAGGCAAAGAAAGGCTGGAATAGTCCCAAAGTTAAGTGGACAATTTTCAGGAGAAAAGGGATAAAACAGAAAGGAGACTGGGGGGGGGAAAAGACAGGGGACCAACGGAAGGAAGCTGGGGGGCACTTACCACGAAGGGCACGGCTACATTGAAGAATAAAAGACTACATTGAGGAAGGGACGGACTGAACTCACCAAAGAAAAGGCAATAGCTGAATGTGAACAGACCCCCATCTTCACTCAAGGTTTAAGTGGAGCAATCAAAAAGGACGTCGGCTAAGAAGTGGGGCGGGGGAGACAATAAGGAGTGGATTTAGAATGGACTCATCATCACTTGAAATGGCGGACCACGGCAGAACAAGCCGGGATTGTCCGAGGGAAAAAAGACCAAAAAGAAATAAAAGGCGGAACAGGGGGAGGGACCAGAAAAATCAAGCAAAGATGTGTGGGGGGTGGACCGCCCTTCGGTTTGAATACTGGACAAGTAATGATAAACAGAAAAAGACGAATCGTCATACGAGAACAAGAATACAAGAGGGGAAAACTGAGAATCGCTTATTTCAGAATCGAGAGAAAAAGGAATCGCACAAAGACGGGGCGCGCACACGGAAGAGCTGAACGTCGCAGATTGATCCTACGTCAAGAGAAAACAAAAAACTTAAGGCTCCGCACAGTTTGTTGTCCGGACAACGATTATAAACTCGTAAAGTTTTCAAACAGAGCAGGGGGACAGGAAACCTTCGAAAAAAAGATACAATATGATGAGAAAAGAAAGAACCAGGGAAGTTGATAAATCCTCGCTGTGGGGGGGGATAAGGTTCTCCCTAAGAAAAGTGGATACCAGAAAGGGGCGAATGTCAGAGAGAAGGGACCAAGTCTCAGAGACTGGTACAGGTGGTGACATAAGTGCAAGCACAGCTCCAAAAAAACAATGCTGGGGTGTTAGCAGCCTGGTAAGAAGCTCAGAAAAGAAGTTCGTGTGCAAAGAAGACAAAAAAGAAAAACAAAGCGTGGACGAAGGCCGGTCGCATACGCCCGCCTTTTTGTTTGGGGCGAAAACATCGTTGTTTGTGAATGATTGTCCTGAAGGAATTGACAATCAGGGGAAGAGGGTCGAAAAGAGGACACTTGAAAACCCAAGAAGGCGGGTCTCCTACGTATGTTCGAGTCATCTGCCACCTACAGGTTTGCCACAGAAGGGAGAAAAAAAAAAGTAGGGAGTTTGCAGAGAGTAAGGGCATCAGTAATTAGTCGAACCTCCACGTGCCTTATAACTTGCCCGCGTCTAGAGTGATTGGGCCCAAGCTCGGAAGAGGAGTAAAGAAGGAACAAAACTAAAACTCTTCAAAAAATGGCAAAAAAATCAGTCAAAAAAAAGTTCTCACGAAAAGGGGTTGGCTAGATGAAAAATAAGAAAGAGAAAAAAGGGATTGTGAGAGGAAAATTAAAAATCAATGGATCAAAAATTAAAAAAAGAGATCCGTTCGCTTCAGTTCCGAAGGAAAACAGTTGAGGCAAGAGGCGCTTTCGGAGATAAAGGGGGTTGCGGTTAGAGGGAAGTGAGTGAAAAGGAAAGAAAAGACGTGCTGGACAGAATCGCCACACACGATCTTCTGGTGGCCTTAAGGTGGAGCATTGCAGTAAAAAACGCTGTGAGATATCGAGCAAACAGGCACAGGTCTTAGGGAAAGATCAGAATCAGAAAAGTCGTTCATACCGAACTACCGTGGAACCAACAGAACGCTGGCCCGGGAGCGAGTGAATAGGAGTAGGGGAAAATGCGCGAAAAAAACGGGGGGACGACCTGGTGAGCAGAAGAGTCATGTGTCAGATGAAAACAAGGAAATATCCGTGATTGACGAAAAGAAAGTCGCTGTTTCATAAGTTGCGGGGGAAAGTAAAACGTTTTCTACATGGGTGGGGGAGAGGGGGGAAAAAAGAAACGGAGTGCCTAGCAGATCACCACATGAACAAAAAAAACACCACGCCAAACCAAAAAAACCGGCCGACGCGGCAACTGCGTGCGGGGTTCTGTGGGGCATGGGGAGGGAGGTTCTGTTAGGAGAAAAAGATTCAAAGTAATAAGGGAAAGAAATCGAATGCCAATCTTGGGAAAAAAGTCCCGGTGCGGAGAGAAATAATCCAAAAATATCGCAGCGTCCAACGGCAGAAGGAACCGAGAGAGGAGGGGATACAACGAGAGTTCAGGTGCACAGACTGGAATCCGCCGAAAAAAACGTATTCAAAACTCATTACCGGTTTGGCAGGGGGGGAAAGCGTGCTACAGGACTATGGACGTCAGAAATCAAGACGCTGGAAAAGAAGAAAAAAAAAAAGGTACTCGGAAAAGGAGGGGTCAAGATTGGTGTGAGGGGGTTGAACCAAAAGCAGGAGGGGGGTATAGAAAAAGCCTAGTCGCCATCTTTGAAAAACAGGGAGAAGGGGAAGCTCGGACGAGAAAAAAACAAGAGAGAGAAAGAACAGTTGCAAGGCGCGTTATGGGGCGCAAAATTTTTGGGGATACAATCATCCCGTCTAAAAGGGGGATGAAACCCGAATAAGGCCGCGAGGCACAAAGGACCCCTTGTCGTTAATAAATATGGGTTGCACCGGTTACGAAGGTTTTCCTGCGGAAAAGACGAAAACGACGGGTAGGTAATCGTTGGAACATTAAAAAAAAAAAATTGGGATACTTCTCGCGTCCAGAAGCGGGCAGCTAAAAAATCCTGGAAGGCGACGGTGTAATCAAATTTTGATCACTGCTAGGAAGAGACATCGCTGGGGGAGGAACGTTAAGGGACAAAGATGCATCAGCAGGTGTTGAAAAAAAACCATCCGCGATGCATTAGTCAAAGCGAAAAAACTTGCCCGGACCGCGGGCGCTAGAATGAAACAGAGAAGAAACATCAAGGTGGAGGGTTGTAAAAGCACAAAAATGTCGCAGTATTCTTTCATAGAATGGTTAATTGACAACACACGCAAGGCTGGAAACGAGAAAGATTGGGGCAAGTGGGGGAGCGCAAAGGTCCACGCATAGAGGGGGCGGGTCCAGAAACGGCTTAGAGCCAGAGAAGATCGGAACGAAAAAAAAAATTTGAAGGCTGTACCTTAACGCTCAAAAAGTGAGTGGGCTCACTGAGGAAAAAAATATTTTCCTTGGGGTAGGGATGGAAGGAAGTCACATGTAGTATTGCCGGGAAAGATTGTTCAAGGAGCAGAGAAAAAAGACGGGGGCTAAAGACACACAAGCCTCAGTGCCGGGGTTACTTCAGGAGGGGGGGGAACTATTCGAATCGTAAAAAATCTGAAGAGAAAAAATAATTTCCGAAAAAGCTCTGCCTAAAAAAGGGGGAGGATAGGAGCCAATGCCAAGGGGGAAGATTTGAAAAGGAGTAGAGAGCGCAAACGATGTTAACTGCCATCAAAAGGTCAGGACCAGCGAGGAATTACAAGGGCCGTGTTTCAAAGAACTCCCCAACGTGGTACCCAGGGAATGACAAAGGGGGAAAAGAGGAGGAGGAAAGGTCAAATGCGGGAAGAAGACCGGCAGCGAATGGTAACACAAAAAAAGAAATCCGAAATCAAAAAAAAAGATTTTTACTATGGAAGTTTCATCAATGGGCGTTGGGGGCAGGAAGAAAGACTCGACAGAGGAGAAAAACAGTGCACAAAGGAACCGAAACAAACGGATTAAGAGGTATATGGGGCGGGGTGCAGAATGAAAATTGGGATCAGTCATTGCTGGGAAAGGGGATTGATGTTACCTCGGCCTGCAGAAAAAAAAAAAGCAGTTGAATTGAGAAAGAACCAACGGAAATACAGAAACGTGGACCGGACACTCCAAGGTCGACAGGGCTTATCAAATCAAGCAGGTCAAAAGAAACCACCATGAAAATAAATACGGACATACCCAGAAGAAGCATCACCGTGCGGAGTGACGAAACGGAAGGCTCGCAAAGCGAAGGAAGAGAAGAATGGTGTAAAGAAAACCTGTTTTAAAACCGCACAGCAAAGTAATCGGAGGACGTCAAGGAAAAAAACGACCGATAAAAACAATCGAAGGAAAAGGGAACACTTAGAGGGGGAGGGAGGTTTGCAACAAAAAAGCCAACACTAAATGCCATATTACTGCAATCCTTACGTAGGGGAAAAAAAATTGCCTTAGAAACAAAAGGTGAATCGGGTGGTGACAACCGCAGTGAGAGCACGGTAACAAAGTTAAGCAAACTGGCGACCTTTGAAGAGGTTGCGAATTAGAGGGGGATTCGGGGGACAATCGGCTCCTCCAAAAAAAATAATGACTTGAGGACGGGTAAAGCACAGGCAATGGAAAGAGGAAGACCTAGATAATAATCGGGTTTTGCGCGGGAGGGGACAATTACTCCGGGAACTGGGCATTGAAAAAAAACCCGATCTTTCAATTTGAAGAATATAAGTGCAAAGAAAAAGAAGGAATGACAAATGTGGTAGGAAAAAAAATGGGGCAAGACACTCCTTGGCACAAATTGTTACACAAAGACGGCGCAACACTGTACCGGGAGTGGACCAGATTACCTCGGCTACAGATGCACTGAAAGGGGGTAACAGCTCTTAAAAAAATAAACATGGTAGGTGGAGAAGAGAAACTCGTTAATGGATAAAGGACCATAAGAGTGGCAGTCGGGGTGTAATTGAGGAGTGAGACAACATAAGC
>Ga0179593_1551974_pt1 | contig 13786 bp, 14 predicted proteins | sample CZODoug2_1_08_16_FD_185931 | JGI IMG/M metagenome (GOLD analysis project Ga0179593, IMG submission 185931) | Vadose zone soil fungal communities from Angelo Coast Range Reserve, California, USA - CZODoug2_1_08_16fungal (PacBio error correction) | ecosystem: Environmental > Terrestrial > Soil >...
CGAGGGGGGCACAAGGGGACTCGAAAGTGGGGACCGGAGAAGAAGAACTTAAGCCAAGGACTACATCATTACAAGGCTCTTCACTTTACTAAGACCGAGGTCATCCGAGCCGGGGGAAAAAAAAAAGATCTGATGAGGAAGAACGGGGGGGTAGGGATTTCGAGAACCTCGTGAAGAAGTCTCTACATTACTGGCCGAACCTGCTGACGGACCGGGGGGGGTGGACGTGAAAATAAGGAGAAGGGGGAGCCAGGCCAGGGCACCTCCGACAAGAACCAACGGGGCGTAGCTAGAAAATACCAGGGCCTGGGGGGAGAAAGGATACGAGGGAGGAGGCAAACCGTATCGCAAGAGGCTCTGTTGGGTGGCGTTTCAATCGACTAGTTGATGGAAACCGAAGAGCTGAAGGGGGTAAAGGGAAGGGGGTCGGGAACGACTTTTGTGGGACGGCCTGTCGAAAGTTGGTAGACTCTAAAAGAAAAGGGAAGTTGTGGGGAGTAGCAATGATCGAGGGCTTCGAGGAGAGGGACAAGCGAGGGGGGGGTGAAGAGAGGGGGGGGGGATTGAGGTCAAAGTCGTTTCCAGGCTGCTGTCCTTTTTTACTATGCCCACCACAGGATAAAGATCGGGGGGAGCCAGGAGGTGAGGAAGGGGGATCATATGAAGGGGCGGGAGGAGAAGACGGTGTTGAAGGAAGGAAAACTCCGGCCAGGGTCTCTATCCTTCCCGGCTGGGCCAGCACACATTTTTTTCGCTAAAAGGAAAACCAAGAACCGTGAGAAAGAGACAGCGGAAACATGGAAGGAAAAGGACCTCTGCTTCTCGGAGGGGGGGAGCGCTGTTATTTACCCTGGCTGGTCCTAGGCAGGCTATCACAACATCCATCAAAACAAGGGAAAGAAAAAAAATTTCCGTTGAAAGGGGGGGTTTAAGAAGTCAGCCCACTAAGCTGGGGGGACGAAACTTATCCTCTTTTTACCGACGGCCCAAGAGAGGGGCGTTATCACAAAGAATGAGATGTCCGAAACGGCGGCAGAGAAGGCCATCACAACGGGACTAAAAGGGCATCGCGCCCAGGAGACTTTGTAGCAAAGGGGCCGGGCAACGGCTAAGGAAATTCGCGGAGGAGACGGTAAAAAAAGAAAGAAGGGCCAGCGGGGGGAAAGCCGATCCAGAACTGGGGGGGGGGAAAGAATGTGGGGTTAGACTCCTTAATGGAGTTCGCCTCCCAGTGCGGAAGAAGAACACGGGAAGAGAAAGGACGTCAACAAGGGTACTAACAGGGGGGGGTCCATCAAGAAGTGCGGTTTGCAGATCACTTTTGAAGGAATTGAAAGAAAAGGTGGGGAAAAGTTGAGAGAAGTACAGGTCTGCAAAGTATTATCGAATCTGACTCCCTACTGGGACGCGCTTATTCTGTCAACATGCCTCAACAGTTAAAAGGCAAGGGACGAGATTCTAAGAGAAAGGGGAAAGTGGCTTGGAGTGCCGTATATCGCTCAAAGACGACTTGAGAATCAAGGCAGTACTAAAAAAACCATTACTCAGTGGTCCGCCCTCTTTACTTTCCCTACGAAGATAGAAGGAGGGAAGAGAGCCAGAAAGAGAGGGGAAGAAGGGGGCACCGAAATAACCTTAGAGCCGAAGTGGGCACTTTATTCCCATTCAGGTTCATCACTACCTCCCTTTCTCTTTAAGAAGGTCTATGGAACTGGAAGGGGCTAAGGAGAGGCCCGAAGGGTTCCTTTCACTCAGGAAGCAAATACCCCTAGAGAGGCCCTTTCCGAGGCTTTCTCCAGCGTACTGGAGGGGAAAATGGAAGGCCAAAAAAAAAAAAAAAACGAAGACCCCAACCACAAAAAAAAAAAACAAAACAGCACAGGGAAAAAAGGAAAAAAAAAAAAAGAAGAAACGACTGCTTCACTTTTTGTAAAAGGGCACCCCCCCTCTCACGGGCCGTTTTCTATCAACTGGGGACAGGAAAGGGGAGAAGGAAAGAGATTCTAAGAAAGCCCATCTTCTCGGCTTCTTGACGTTCCTTGGGTCTTGGGGGACCTAAAGAAAAGCAAAACAAGAAAAAACGAAATCAGGGCTCCTAGGGGTAACGTTATACTCCATTTTGTTAACAGGCTAGCAAGGCACCGCAGAAAATCCGAGGAAGCCATCCTCCTAGAGCAAGTCCACTCGTAGTGGGGAAGAGTCTAACTAGGGGAACGGGGACGTCGTACGTAGGAAAGGCCGGGAAAGCACTACTCTCGCCGTCGTCCGAAGGCCACTCAAGGAAGGGGAGGAAAACGGGTTAGAAGCAGACAGTTTTTCAACCAAGAAAAGGGGGGGATTGCGGCACGGGGAGAAAAATCACAAACTTCTTAGGGACGGCAGGATCCTTTTCAGGGACGGAAACCGCGCGTAGCAGAGTTCGGATAATCGAAACAAGAACACGAAACGTGCAGCCCCGAAAAATCCTTTCCCGAGGGCCTCTCGCGATCGGTGAGGTTCTAGGGGGAGCGGAGGAGAAGAAAAGACTTGAAAAAGGGTACGGGAAAGTAGGGGGGTGAAAGGGTAAATGGGAGGGGGGCTTGGTGTTCCGGGTTCATCGAGAAGGGGCTCCCGGGAGGAGAAAGAACCGAAAAGAGGAGCCAGCTATGCACAGCGCAATAAATCGTAGGAGGAGAAAAAGACAGTCAAGCAACCTTCACCCGGAAAGAATCGCGGAAAGGTACCTGAAGGGCCAGAAGGAAGCGAATCTAAGAAGGGAAAAAGGAGGAGGGAATCAAGAAACAACAGAGGAAAGAGAGAGATGAAGAGAAAGGTGTCAGCGGGAGGCTAGGTCGATCTGAACCCGGGGGGTCAGAAGAACGGTGAGGGAACCGGGAGGACTAGATGAAAACCAGGGGAACCGCAGGCGAGGGACTGCAAGGGCCTAAGAAAAAAAAATGGATCTTTCCGACGAGGGAAAAAAACGAAGAGAAGAGAAATAACATGATACATTAGAACCATTTGAAAAGAAGAACCAACGACCCAGGAGAGGGCCTCACTAGTAGCAACGGTATCACTGATAGCCTTTTAAAGGAAAAAGAAAAGAGTTCGAAAAGGAAAGGGGAAGAGGAGAACCTGAAAGGTACTCATCCTAAGGGAGGCAAGCTGAAGGAGGTCGAAAACAGTCTTCTCAAGGAGCCAGAGGAAATTTGGAAGTCAAAAAGGATAGGGAGCGGGGGGGAAGAACACCAGAGCGTGGCTCTTCCGTTCCGGAGTTTGAGGAGGGGCTCTGCCAAACAATATCCACAGACCCAAGGATGCTTGTAGTGAGGTAGGAAAACCGAGGAAGAGGGGGAAGAGATTAGGGGGGACTGCTCGAGAAAGGCGAGACTTCTATCTGCTGGATATATCACGGCCTGATAATATGCAGATCCGATTCGAAGAGCGGGGAGGGAAGATTTTACTAAGGATGGCGTACTAGATACAACCTCGGGACCTTCGCGAGTTCGGGGGAACTCGGAAAAACAGGGGAGAGACCCGGAGGACAAACCTGGCAGGCATCAATGAGGGAAGGCGAGCTAAGGGTCCAGGGGCGGGGGGGAACGGTGAGTAAGCGATCAGGTCTGCCGTGACGGAAGTCAGTGGGGAAAGAAAGCGAAAGGGACCGCTGTGGAAGCAGGTGCTAGGACGGGTCATGAGACCAGAGCCGGTTGGGGGAACGTTCCGGAAATTACTAAGACGTTCTTGGGAGTTCCCGGTTTGAGGACCTGGGCTGGGCAATTTGGAAAAGGAAGACGGGGAGTGGCCTCGGCGAAAGTCTTTGCGGGGGGGATCGGGGGAAACACCTGAACAAAGGGCCGAGAGGCCTTTGACTTGAAGGGGACAGACTGGGGTTACCTGAAGCTGGACTAAAAAACATATTCTTCGGCTGTACGGGGGATGGGTAAGGAAGAGGGGGGTAGAGTTGAAAAGGGGCTCAGGGGGGTAAAGCGGGTGGGCGGCGAAAGAAACTGGCTCCTTTCTCACTGGAAAAGTGTGAGCTCCTGGGCCAACATAAAAAAGTAAAGTCGGTCGCGGGGCACCAGGTGGAGAGGAAGAAGTAAAAAAGACTGCTGCGCAGGGACTCTTCAAAGCATACAATAAAAAAGGGACAAACATGTGAGGGACTTGATAAGGAAAGGGAGCTCGAAAGACGTGGCCAGGAGGCCTGGGTCGAAGTAGAGCGCGGCTCGAAAGGTCCGAGAAAGTGCAAGGGGGAGAAAGGGGGAAAGAGCAGCCGGGGAACCCCGGCGGGATCAGGGAATCAGGGGAGAAACAGCACCTCGGGGAAGACTCACCTGATGTAGAAAGTGCCAAATTCGGGGGGGAAGGGAAAACTGAGGGCCGCAAGATGGGCAAAAGGACAGTCAGTCAGGCCGGGAGGTAAGAGAAAGTGAAATGAAAGGCAGCTGACAAACGTTCCCAACCCGGCAACTCCGGTGCTGCCGTGCTGGGGAAAGACGGGAAGTGACGCCTCAGAGACAAGGCGCGTGGAGTTGCGAATGCAGGTTACGCCGGGAAAAACCGGGGACTGAGTGGCCTAGGAACTTAAGTTGGAAGGAAAAAAGTTTTTAAGGCCGGAGAGGGACCGTAACCCCGAGATTGGAGAGTGAATGGGGGGGGGGGGCAAACAAACCATTCGAAAACTCCATCTGACATCAAGAAACTGGGAAGTGGTAATGGAGCTGACAAATGGAGAAATAAAACTAAAAAAATGACTATAATCATCGGGAAAATGTCCAAGAGAAACCGTCAGGGTAAAAAGTCTTCGTTCCTTCTTAAGATCGCTTAGGAAGCCATAAGGTGAGTTCAGGTAGAGGACACTTTATCAAGCCTCCACCATAGCCTTCCAATCTACGGGGTTACGCCGAGGAGAACTAGAAAAAGAATTAACCGTCCTTCCTTGGAGACACATGAAGTTTTAAACATAAAATGCCCAGGTCTGAACAAGGCATAAGCCACGGCCCGACCTGAAGAAGAACCTTAAAATCAAGGAAGCGCCTTACAGGCGAAAAACACCCGCCGGGACCGCAAACAACCCAATGGTAAAAAAAATAAACCAGGGGACAGATAAAGGAAATCAGCCGGGTACCCGTGATGAAGAAAAGAAGAGGGAAAAGGCTGCCGCGCCCCATCTGGTCCCTGAAGGGGAAAGAACGTATAAGGAAAAGGGGGAAATGGAGAATGAGCCGGAGGTCGGAAAAGGAACCATTTGTCAAGTTGAAAACATGGACTTCCCAACTCTAAAAGTGCGGTCCGCTCCTAGGCGGGACAGTGAAGAAAAAAAAATCAAACCCCCAAGGGAGAGAGGAAAACCATATAATATTCATACCCAATCCTACGACGGGGGGGGGACTGACGCATGCAGTTGACAGGAGGGAAATATGTTCGCCGTTAAAAGAAAAGCTCGTCGAAGGAAAAACTAAACACGTGTAGTAGGCTTAACGTTGCCGAAGGATAGGGACTGAAGAGCGACAGAGGGAGATGAAAAAAGAGGGTCGCACCTTACTCTCGAGGGAAGGGGGAAGTAAGAGGTAAAACCGACTAGGAAAAACATGAACGGGAGGAGTAAAGGGTATAATCGGGGTCAGCAAGCCGTTCAGGTACTCCACCTAAATCGGAGGGGTGGGGCAAAGAAGCTTGTACTTTTCAGAAAAAAAAAAAACCCGTTTGAGAAGTCTCGTTGCCTGATATGCGGGAAAAGGAGACTCGTGAAAGGAAGGCAAAGACCGTTTTCTAAACCGGGGGGGCAGGCCTGGAACTAAAAATACGGGCAGAATTGGAAAAAAAAGGTTCAGGTCCGGGAAAATACGAAAGCGCGCAGGGGCGCTGTCGGAAGTTGGAGGGTTCGAATGCGGGGAAAGAGGTGGAAACTGAGGGCTCGGATTTCACCTTGTAGGTGAAGAGGAGTTCCAGGGTTGGAGGGAGGTGGTGGAAGCTCATGCGCGCCGGGGGGAGGCGTCCGGCATCTAGTGCTGATAAGGGGGCGTACAGCCGGGGAATGGAATTTTACCGGACTGGGGGGAGTGGGACAAAAACCCAGAAGAATAGGTGGTATTCGGTTGAATATTGCGGGCGGGCTGGGCTGAAGATTCGTCCAAGAGGTCGATAAAATCTCGGATCTTAACGATAGGCAAGTCAGCTCGATTCTCAAAAATTGTTGACGAATCCCGTCATAGGGGGGGGGGGTCCGGCCCGGAAAGTGTATGACAGAAAAGCTTAAGGGTCCTGCTCTGCATCTTGAGGTCCAAGCTACGGGTTCTGCGGATAATGCTGGACTGATCTAAAGCAAGAAAAATACGGCCGCCTGTCAAACTAACTCATTCGGCGCGTCCGGTGTGCGGAAACGAGGAGTTTGGATGCATAGTGGGAAGAAGGAAAAGCATTAAAGGGGTAAAAATCTAAATGTAACGCCCTAACGGTCGTCGGTTAGTAAATATTCGAGGAAGTGGCTGGAGAGACAAAGAATGGGAGTCCTTTAAATATTCGAAAGGCTTACTGAAGCCTTCTCCCCTTTTAAGTTAGGGCCAGCTGGAATTTGGGGGCCGGAGACGTCACCCGGGGCAAGAATGACTGGGGCCGGTTTTCTTTACGGGGGAATTGGAGGGATACTCACAAGAAAGGGTGCTGGAGAGGCACCGGGAGGAATGAAATCAGCCCCCGTCAGTGGGAACTAGCGTCTGGGAAGGTTCGGGCTCGGGCTCTATACGTGAAGACAGTCTTCACCAAACGGACTACAAAACTATGGACTGGGAAGTCCATGGGGGAGAAAGGGGCCCCCCCCAAAAAACCAAGTCTGTCTAAGGGGGACGCAGGGATTTTGGCAAAATCAGAACGTCAGGAGGCAGAAAAAAATTGATCAGGAGGAAAAAGAAAACGACGACCATCGAGTCCGGGGCCTGGAAACGGGGGGCGCTGGGCAGCTGGAATCTACATCGTCAAGAGTATCCAAATTCGCGGAGAAAAGCCATGAAGACCTCGATGGGGTTTTTTGTGTGCTCTCTCCGAGTGACTAAGTCGTATGCCACTCAGTAAAGAAAGGCATAGTGAAAAACGTAATAAGAAGGCGTTGACTCACGAAGAAAGGCAGTCTTCGATGAGAAACGCCAGGAAAAAAAGAAAGGAACGGCCCGGTCCGGTTCTTTTTCGCCTGAACGCAGACTTAGGCAAAAAAGCCTAAAAAAGCCCGCTCAATCAGTTCTCTCGCTGCCTAGGCAAAAGAAAAGAATCGGAGGCAACGTATCCAAAGGTCTGCGGTACAGGAACGGGAACCAGATAGGGACCGGGCTTCAGGAGTTAAAGAAAAAAATGTATGACGTGTCCCCGCCCGGGATTGAAAGAAGTACAAGGGACGGGAGCAGAAGAGAAAGATCTTCCTGTGCTCTAGCAGGGGGGGGCAAGCGCATAGATCAGAAGAGATGAAAAGGGATCGTCAAATCGGGAAGCCATCCACGAGGTTGATGAGCATACCGGCGAAGGGACGGGCTCAGGGAATTATAGAATGAGGAGGGGGATCGTCTTCGAGCAGTACAGAGATGGGAAGGAAAAGGTAGACCGTGGGTCTCTACGCGGAGATTGTGAGGCTAGAAGGGGCGACCACAATCACCCACACTGCTAGATAGGAAAAAGCTCAAAAGTTAAAACTAGATCTCCTGATCGCTAGCAGATACAAAATGGTAGTGGTCATCACCACTTCTTCGGGAGTTACCAGGAAGAACAAGAAAAATCTCTGGGCTGAGGAGAGGATGGGGGGGGGGGGGAAGAGGCTCGTTCAGATTGGACGGCTTAATACGGACCATCTTGGAAGGATGGGATTGAGGTGAAAAAAACTTTTGTAAGAAATGGTAGGAAAGTCTCTGAAAATAGAACCCGAGGGTAGGGGAGGAGAGCGGCGAAGGAACACGCGGGGGTCATCAGTCCATCTTCTGGTCTTCGCACGAAAAACCAGAACCGGAAGAACTTATCGCGGAAAACGCTCCCGATGTCAGGAACAAAAACAAAAAACAAAAAAAAAACCGGGTTACCGCCCCGGAGCTCCGTCTGAGCTGTGCTGAGAAATAAGAAACAACGGGGAAAGACGCGAAACGAATACGGACTATTCAGTAGAAGAAAGAGGGGGTGGAGGGCCTGCTCAGTCTCGGTCCTGTGACGGGGGCCCCCCCCGAAGCCTTAGTGTCTTTATAGATTTCATCGGAGGGAAAGAGGGGAGAAGAAGATCGGAAGACGGGTCTGCGGTGCTAAATTGACATCTAAGAGGCAGATAGAAAACTAAAAACAGGCTAATAAGTTGTAAGTAGGGGAAGGTCAAAGAAACTAATACCTTCGAACTGCCGAGAGAGCCGAAAGAAATATTCACCGGGGGTGGAATCAAGCAATTGGGGAGAAGAAAAAGTTAAGGGGTGCGGAACCCTGATTTTTATGTTGTATCGGGGGAAAGGGTACTTGGAAAACGCGGAAAAAAAAAAGTTCTCGGCAGGGGAGGCAGAAAGGGGGGGGCTCTGCACAATCCGAATTCCACAGACACATCCCTTCGTGAGGGAGCGAGGAAATACGCTTCTAGAAACCGGGGGGGGGAAAAAGAAAAAAGAGCGTCGATCTATCTTTCCTCTTCCTTGGGGGGGAAGGTGACTATAAACAAAATTCCTGCCGGGGTCTTAAGAGGTTAGGGCGATGCGGAAAGCTACCGCATCTTTACCAGGAAAAAAACATGTAGGAGGAATCTCAATTAAAAAAGGGAAGGAAAAGGATTAAGGGAGGGGGTAAAAGGGACCTGGTGGACCGTTCGTGGCGGTCGAAGAAGATTTTGGGAGCCTTCCCGGGTTAGGAACTAGAAGGTAAAGAGGAATCCGGTTTCAGCGCTTGAGAAGGTGAAGAGGAAAAGTCCCGGGCAGTGTGCCCTAAGCCACCAGTTTTAAGGGGAAAAACGGAGGGGTTCGTGGGTTTCGTTCGGGTGAGAATACGAGGGATATTAACTCACCGCAGCTCATGGGGGGTTAGAGGGGGGGTGCCATTCACCTATTCGGTAAGTTACAAAAGTCTCCTTTCATGGAAAAGGGCCTATCCAGAAATGAGGGGGGAGTGCACGGCGGATAACAGTCCTTTGGACATAAGTTAAAGCTAGAAAAAACTTTACGTTGGAGGGCGTAAGAGGGAGCTCCAGAGGGCAGGATCCTTCACTAATCCGTTGGAGGAGGTGCAAAAATTGGAAAAGGAATTGGTAATAGGTCCGCTGATCCTGCACTTCTTCTCCTAAGTAGAACTCCTCCTGCTGTACTGAGGCGAGGTCAAACATGGGGGAATTCGGGCAGGGAGAGGAAGAAGCCATCTCCAACTTTTCTACGACCCGAGGCTATGGGAACGCTCTTCCGTGGGAAAGAGGTGACAGAAAGAACCGGCCGACAATCAGTCTTCTTCTCTAATCTCCTTTGGGGGACTTGGAGGGAGTACATCAATGTGATAAAATTAAAGATTCTAACACCCGGGAAAGCGGGGTACTACGAAGTAAAAGATTGAAAAAGAAAAAAGAAAAGAACCATCAATGGGGTCCGTCTTCTGGCTATAAAGGAAGAGCTGTCTGCGCTGGGCGTTAACTGGGCTAGGGAAGGGGGCGAGGTTTGCGACGGACGAATCTCAGTGGGCACAAAGGAAAAAAAACGGTACGGGAAGGGGAGAAAAAATATATGAGCTGGCATTGCAACTTGTCCCCGAGCCCGAAGCGCAGAAGCGCATGGAATCCAATAATCTGGAGAAGTGTTGAAAAGTCACGCTTCCCTTAATGGCCCGATCTCCGCAGGGAGAAGAAGCCGCCGCTGGAGAGCTAGGCTCATGGAACACACGGACAGCGCGTCACAAATGAGACAGGGAAAAGAACAAGGAATCACACTTAACGAAAGGGCTTGACGGGAGACTGTCCCACCATGGGGGGGCGTGATCCCAATGGAAAGGGCGGCGTTGTAAACCGAAGAGTGGTACGTAGAGCCCCTATGAAGTAAGAAGAAAACCTATGGAAGGGAGGTACCGCACGAAAAAACGGCAAGGGGTGAACAGCGGAAGTGTGTTGAGGAGGGGGTGAGGGACGGCCATAGGACATCAGGGATAAAAGAACCATGGGAAACGACGGAACCGGCCGTTCAAAACCTAGGGTAGGTGCGCCGAATCCACTGCCAAGGAAGGGACAGTGAGGTAGAAAAGAACTTGGATGGCTGGCCCGCTTCAAAGGGATACGGGTCCTGCCAGAGACGCGGGGGACGACGAACTGTCGGGACATCTTCGAAATTTCGTCAAGGGGGGCGTCCGGGAATACCATGGAGACTGTTCCATATGGAAAGACATGCAAGAGAAAAGGGGCTTGGAAAAAGCAAGAATAAAATGAACAGAAGATCCAAGAGAAGTGAACTATCCCCAGTGAAGAAAAATTGAGAAAAGTACGGGAAGGCGCATGAAAAAAGAGAGAAAAAAAAAAAAAAAAAAAGACCAAAAAAAACCAAAAGAGAAGAAACCACACATATCAAAACAACTCCTAAGGCCTAGGGACCATAAAGGGAATCCTGCTAATCAGAGAAGAACCAAAAAAGAACAACTCCCAACCCCACAAAAAAACTTAGAAGAAGAAAGACTCCGGGGGGGAAGATGAAGGTCGTGTTGTAGAGAAACGACCAAGAAAGGCCATTCGGGCCCTGAGAAGGGGGAGAAGGACCGAGCATTTAGTGGGGAAGGTGAGTCTCGTTCTGCAAATTTCCACCACCGACATGGGGCAGGTCGAGGGGGAAGGTCAATAAACCTAACACAAGCTGCGAGGGCATAAGGGGGTAAAAAGGAGGCGAAAAGTATTTTAGGATTACAGAGGTGTGGAGGGAGGTCAGAAGGAAGGTCTTAGGCTTTCCATCGTGCCACTATTGAGGTCCGGGGGGAAATTCAGCCTGAGACTAATGAGCCTGAGGAAATAGAAACAACAAAAAGGGGATGATGTAGAGAGTATGGGAAGGCCATCACGCCGTCACTGGCACAAGGTTCTAAAGGAAGTGCGAGGGACGATCTGATCAAAAATAGGACACCCCCAGGCTATTCTGTAAAAACGTCTAAAATCCGTGCAGCGAAAAACCAGAGCGGGGGAAAAGGTATACTTTCGCAAGACGTAAGGAAAGGGGCCATCTGGACGATCTCTTGATCCGGCGGTTAAAGGGGGACTACCCGTAAAAAGAAGAAACCCGGGGGAAGGATCAAGTAACCTGGGAAAGCAAAAGGGGGGAGAAAGTGGGCATAATTTCCCTGTCTTTTCAACTGAAACGGGTCTGCTGGGGGTATCACCAGAAGTAAGAGTCTACAGTTTTTTTGGAGGGCCATCAAGGACAGGGGGAACCTGGGAGGTTCGGAGAGAAAAAGTTGGTGGGCAAGGATTTGACTTTTGGAAAAAAGGAAACAAAACCGGAGTGCAGAGGAAGGGGGAAGGACTCCCAACTCCGGGGTAGATTCGGAGGAACTGGCGCCTAGGTGGGGACCCTGTTGGTCCGCGGCTGTTGGCCGTGAGAACTTGGAGGGGGCCAGGAGCCCAGGGAAGATTGGGGGTAACATGTATTTTGCCACCGGGTTGAATGGGTTGAACTGGGCGGGAATCGGAGCGAGTGCCTGGTGGAGGGAAAAAAAGGATCGTCAGAAAGGGGGAATGAGGATCAGCTTGGGGTGTCAGGGTCATTCTGAGGGGGAATCAGGGAACTTAATTGAAGAGTTAAAAGAGAAAAAGGGGTGTGCGCTCCCGTCGAATGCTCAGTCCGAGAGAAAACTTTAAAAAGCAAGGGGGGGTGCGAAAGGGACGGAAAAGAGAGTGGCCCGTCTTCTGGCCGACGGTCAGGTCTCGGAGAAAAAACTGGTGAAATGCGGGAAGAGAAAAAAAACCAGAAAAACAAGTCAAAGGAAGGGGGAAAGCACAATCCTGCTATGGGCGTTTCGGCGGGGGGGGAGTCGGTCAAGACCTAGATGGGGTTATCATAGCAAAAAAATGAGGGAAAAACGTAGAAAGAAAGGGCGAAATAACCGATGATTCGGCGGAACTGTGTGGAAGGGCAAAATCCCGGGAGGCGTTTCAAAAGAAAACCAGCCGAAAAGGGGGAAAAAAAATTCCTGGGGACGGAGAAATCGCTATGACATCGCGCGCTGACCGAAAACGTGAAACAAGAGGGGGGGAATCTCCCCAAGAGATCCCGGGAAGACTTTTTTGGAGAAGGGGAAGAAGTTCAAAAGTGTCTTCGGCTCTCCCCGTCCCACCAGTCTGGAGAGAAAAGCAAGAACAGAAGTTGGAGGAATCCCGCCGATGCGGGGTTCGCGAGGGCAACTTGGGGGGGGGGGGATTCGGCAGGGGTCGGAGGGGAGCGTATAAGTCCATTATCACGCGTCGCTGCCAAAACTAAAAAGCAGGAAACGACTCGAAACCCCGGGGGTGAAAAGGAAAAAGCGTCAAGGACTAACCGCAGACTTTGAACAGGTTGGGCGGGGGGCCTTCCGTCTAACAAGCTGAGGGTGCGAAAAAGGATTCCTCGGAAGTCCCGTCAGACCGACAGACCAGGAAAAGCGCCCATCTAGAGAAGACAAAATGCCTAGGGGGAAAACTCCACTAGAGAAAGAACGATCGATCCCTAAGGACGGAGAACCTTATAAAGGGAATGGAAAGCCACGCAGCACGGAAAAGATCCATAGGACTCCCTGAGGTCACCCGCCGGATGAATATTTGAACGGTCTGGGCTCGGTCTACGCTAGATTGAAAGAGTGTGGATTTAAAACCTCAACCATAAAAGCACCAGGGTAATTCTCACCATTCCGGCGCCATGGAGGAACTCATAGTCAGGAAAAAAGACTGGGGGGGCTGAAATGGTTTCTCAGGGATTAACAAAAGGGCACCGGAGAAAGGGGTGAGAAGAGTTGGAAGAAGGGGAAATACAGGAAAAAACCAGCGAAATAGGAAAGGGATTTACCTCGATCTCGGGGGGTTTGAGCCCACAGAGTAAAAAGAAAAAGGAATCACAGGAAACATCTCGAATTCCTCTTTATAAGAAAGTTAGAAAGTCTCGCTAAAGGAAACTTTAACAAAGAGAGCCTCAGGGGCCAATCTGTCTGTCTGCTTTCCTACAAAGGGAAAATGGAGAACTCTTGGGAATAGATCTCTGAAAGGAGGGAAAACCGGTTGGGGAATACGGATTATACCTCGCAATCAAACCTTGCTCGGAGGAAATCTCTCAGCGGAAAGGCTGAAAAGACTACCAAGAGTAGGGGGTCGTCTGCCTAGCCCAGTAAGAACGGGATGGGGCTAGGGGGAATTACCGTTCGACCAGAGGCTCAAAGCAAGGAACGTGGGGGTAAGGTCCCTAAAAGCTCTGAAAAGAGACTTCAAAGTGTCTGGGGAAAAAAAACCAGAAAGAGGGAAAAGGACAACCTCGTATTAGAATCCAACTTTTAATACATCCTGACATCTTCTTCTCGAAGAGGTAGGGAGGGGGTGCTCGTTAAGAAAGAAAAATTCGCGGAAAACAGATTGTTAAAAGAAGATAGGGGTTCACACTTTGGTAGGGGGATGGGGAAAAAGGGTTAGAAGCCAAGTAGAAAGAGGGTAGGGGATAGAGAAAGAGGTGACTCCATCAATATTATGCGGCGCAAAGAAAAAGCCGCAAGCAAAGGAGAAAAAACCTTCCCAAGGGAAAAGACCCGGTAAAGGAAGGGGGGGCCTAGTAAAAAAAGCCAGGGGGAAAAATATACCGAAAGAACCCCGGTCGCGGCGTTC
>Ga0179593_1723118_pt1 | contig 13786 bp, 15 predicted proteins | sample CZODoug2_1_08_16_FD_185931 | JGI IMG/M metagenome (GOLD analysis project Ga0179593, IMG submission 185931) | Vadose zone soil fungal communities from Angelo Coast Range Reserve, California, USA - CZODoug2_1_08_16fungal (PacBio error correction) | ecosystem: Environmental > Terrestrial > Soil >...
GGTACAGGGGCTAGTGAGAGGGGGGAGAGAGTGTTCAACCTGTAAGCGACTGGGGGGGGGGGGGACGATTTTTAGAAAAGAACAGTTCGGGATCTATGCCGTCCCGATCGCACCGTCGAGAGCAATCTTCGAGCTTCTATATGAGGATAGGATTCGAGAGACACGCCAGACATAGTGGGGGGAGTTGGTTCGGGTGACCGCAGAAGAAACATCTCCATCGTGGGAATAGGGTTTGCGATGCAACTAGAGCTGAATGACAAAAAAAGAAGTGACTCTTTCTAGAAAAAAAAAAAAAAATCCTCTGGTGGAAAAAAAAACATGCTTGGCCAGGAGAAAAAGTGAGTCACAGCGGAGGGCACAAAGAACTCAGGCTGTGGGGGACTGCTCTTAGAAATTCAGACAGCAAGATCACAGCGCTCCGGAAGAATTCTATGAATCGAAGGGAGCCAAAGCAAGCACCGTGACATGCTCTTTCATTATTGGGATTGGGGAAAAGGGGGGGATGGACGTGGGGAAACGGGGGAGTACAGCAGATAGATGACTCGCCAGCTAAGAGGCAAAAAGGGAAGCAATGTCTACCAAGAAAGGACGACTACCACACCAATGGGGGGGGGGGGAAGATATGAAAGAAAGTGACATTGAAGCTAGTCTACCGTTGTTTGAAGGGGGGGGCAAGGATGACGAGAAAATCGAAAAGACGAAAAGCTGGGCTTGGCACTCGGGTTCTGGAGTGGACATCTCATTCTAAAGCGAAAGAGTGACCGTGCGAGGGGAATCACAACGTAAGCAAGCTGGTAGGACGAAGAGTAGTTTTGTGCCTCAGCGACCGACACAGTGATTGCCTCCAGGAGTTCGAGACGGATGGAACCAGGGGAAGGAGGTATGGGGGAGGGATGGTGAAGAAACGTGACCCACCTGACACGAACGGAAAGCGGTAAGATACCTGGTTGGACTGGTCCTCAGAGGACAAGACGGCGCTGGCCTGGCAACAAGGATCCACCGAACCCCGGAGAAGTGGGAGATCAGTTCAGGATTTCAGAATGGAGCAGATAAGTTTCTGGGTGCGGCGGAGCAAAACTTCAAGGAAAGGGAAAAAGATAAGCTACTGCATGTGGGAAGGGATTGAACAGGGAGGACAGTCAGTCTCATTCATTACTTGAGACTGTCAAAACGGATACAAGTGATTGAACGGGGACTCTGCGAGGGGAGGCATCGACGATAGAAGGGGAGTGGGGGGGGGGGAGAAGGTGGGTACTACTTCAATTACTACGCAATGTTAATGGAGAGGACCTAAAACTGGCCTGGGGAGGAATTTACCTCAAGGGAAAAGAGAGAGAGAAGGAGTTCCAGGAAGGAGAGAATGGAAACTAACGCCAACGCGGCGGACAAACATTGGAGGCATAATGGAGCTCGAAAAAGACCTTGAAGGAAGAGGAAAAGGATCACCAAAGAAAGGGGAATTGTGCTTGAAGTGGGGCGTTGCAGAACCGTAAGAATCGGCGAGAAGGGCCTCAAAGTCTTGGTTATACAAAGACACAGGCACCACAAAAGTAGAAAGGGAAAGAGAAAACCTCGTAAGCGAGGTTTAATAGGAGAGTTTGAAGTAATGATAATCGTATGCACACAGTTGGCGTCCTTAAGGAAAAAAGTTTCTTAGAAGGGGGGATGATAAAAGGGTGCAAGAAGTCAAGGAAAAAGTAGAAATGGGGAGGATAATAATAAGGGGAAAAAGTGCGTCGGTTTCCACCTATGCTAGCACAAATGGGAATGATCAGTATGGGAACGCTGAGGGAAAATAGGGTGTTTGGGAGGCGGGGGAGGGGGGAAGGGGAAAAAAGAAACAACTTGATAAGCATCTCTCCTCTTCAATGAGGAGAGGTCTCATCGATTAACAAAGGCCATCCTGAAGAAAGGGAGGAAAAAAGCCAAACGCGTCATATCCTACTGCCACATCGCAGCTAAAGAAGAGCAGACAAGAGACGGAATACGAGCAGCTCTAAATTGAGACGTCACAGCTGGGCCTCGGAGCAGCTTGAAAGCAACGTCATAAAAACACAAAAGAAAGGAAGGGGGACAGGCAGACTGAGAAAAAAAAGCGCAGGAACTGATGACAAAAGAGCGCAGTAGACGTAAGTCGTCGGGAAGGGGAGCTGCAGAAGGGGGAGATTATAGGGAATGCGTTGGGGTGTGAGAGGGGGGACTAAAGACACGGAAGATGTTTGGACTCGGTTAGGAGAGGAAGGATCACACCAACTCATAGAGAGGAAAAAAGTAGGCGTATTAACAAACAAAAAAAAACTCACAAAAACGCATATTACAAAAAGTGTCAGACGCACACACACCGAAAAAAAGTTGGGAGAAGAGAGGCGCGAAAACCAGGATTTGTCGGAGAGAGCGCAAGGTTGACCTCAAAAAAGGGAGTCATACTGGGGGGGGGGGGGTGGGGGGGGGGGGTGGTGTGATTGTGGCAAGGGGATTGCACTGGGGGGGGGGGGGGAAAGAGAACAAAAATAAGCTGACCATTTAGTCAAAGTATTGACATCCTTCCCCAACCAGAAGAAGGGACGAACGTAGTCAACCGTCGAGAGGACATGTGGTATGAGGAGGGTCTAAATTGGGCTAATTTTTGGTATCTCAAAGTCCCAAAAAGAAATGTGGCCTCCATGGAATCGCCCGAGAGAGGGAGGGAAAAGTAAAAGAAGAAGTGGGCCAGACCTCGTTCTCGGGGGAATAGGCTCAGGCGTAAAAAAAGGTCGAAAGAGGGAAGATCCCCAGATTCGCGAGGGAAGGACTAAAAGGGAGGATGTGTCTAACAAGGAGACAATTGTCTGTTTCAGGTAGCGGCCAGGCGAACGAGCTCAAGGAAACGGAAAGTAGGGAAAACAAACGCGAACCTCAGAGGGGTGGAAAAACGTTCCACAAAAGAAGGGACGGGGTAGTCGAACCCACCAGAAACAAAGGGACGCACCTGGGGCGAAGAAATTCCTTGGTTACCGGAACTACAGTATGCAGGGAAAAAGAACAAAAACAGCTACGCGATAAGCTTCAGGACAGATGTGAATAAAGAGCAATGGGGAGTCAAACCAACGTGAGAAAGGGGGGGGGGGGTGAAGACAAAGGAAAAGAACAGCAGAAGAGGCATGAAGTGTCCCTTGACGCACAATTGAAAAGGAAAGAAATTTCTGGGCGATCTGCAAAGAAAAGGAAAGCCATTGCCCGGTTCACTTGATGACAGAAAAAGAAAGCAAACAAGAGCGGGGGGGGGGAAAGAAAGGGAAAAAAGGTCGATAGAATAAGAGGGTAAAAAAAGAAGCCTGACCAGACCGGCAGGGTAATCGCTCCGCAACCACTCTCAATGGCAGAAAGGTGTCGAAGAGGGGAGCTTTAGAAACCAGACCAAAGGAATAGGAGAGAGTGTGGGGTGGGTCAGTGGCTACGTGAACCATGCAAGCCAAAGGATGAGCAGAGCTGAAGCGACCGAAGGAGACTTATCATCCACCTATGAGAGGGAGTAGTGCTCGGGGGGTTTAGGGAGGACCTACGGTTAACGAACACTACTACCTCGGAAAATAAGAGAAGAAGGATTTTTCAAAAAGGGGCAACATTGGGTGGGGAAACTCGAGAGGCGGGAAGTTGACTAAAGTGGCTGCGGTGTCGCTAGGCCGCAGTGGTCGGAAACGCGGAAGAAAATGGGTAAGCCTGTAAAGGGAAAACCGGGAAAAAGTGGTCACTCCCCCTCTCAGTGAACCTTGGGGGAAGGAAGAGGAGTTCAATTGAAAGGGGAAGGTGGGACCGGAAAGAGTCATCAGGGGTACCAGGGTGGTCGAATCTCTTGTGTACATGGTGAAAAAACGTAGGTCGAAGGGGGAGGACCCAACGAGCGACGGTTCGCTGGAGGAAAACTTGTCAGGTTCCGCATTAGCGAAACACTTATCTGAAGCGACACAAGGCTGAAAAAGTATTTGAGAAGCCGGATCGCGAAAAGAGTATCGGGGGGAGTCGGGAGCCCAGGAACGAGGTTGCACAGATGGCGGAAATGGATCCAGGGTTAACTAAACGATAATTACTTTACTGAGGAGGGAGGAAAATCAATAGAGACAAAGAGAATCTTAAAAGAAATCCTCACGAGGAGGGTGGGTCTATTATCTGGGGAGCACGAAGGGCTCCGAGACCTTTGAAAAAGATTAAAAAGGGAGAGAGGCGGGAAGTCACGACGACGGAGGGAAGGGACGTAACTACTTAAAGCAAACCACCTAATCTGTAGCTCAAAAAACAACTGTAGGGAAATATATAGTGCTGAAGAGGGGAAATTAAAGGCGAACGGGGGAGTAAGCACCTAAAAATTAGAGGAACTTTCCATACGTCTAAGTGGCGCGGGTCGGAAGGGAGGGGGGGGAAGAATGGACTATGCCAAGGGAGACGATTGAGGAAAACGAAAGGTAAGCTGACCTCCTTATATACTTAGCGGAGATTCTAGCGGCAGGGAATATGGGAAATGGTGAGTTTACGAAAGGACGGTCTGGTTCATAGTGGACACGGGTATGAAACTATCAGAGGAGCGATAAAGGATTAATAAAGGGAGAATTTTTCGGCGTTGACGCCACAGAAAAACGGGACAACTACTTTGAAAGGACCCTGGAGGAACAGGAGGAATGTTCACAGAAGGAAAACGGGGCCGGCCATCGGCTTGCCGAAGGTGTGATACAAAAAATAACTATTCGAGTGACGGATAGGGGAAGGAACCCGAACCAAACGCCGAACGGGAGGATGGAAGAAGGCGTGGAGGTTACATCGGGCGGTTCATAAAAAGAATCAAACATGGAGGAACCGCCATCGGAAGAGATAACGTCAGCTCACTGTTCCAGAAGCATAGGAATCACTACAAGAACTTGGAGGGGCGGGAACATCAAGGGACTAGTTGGATTAGGGAAGGGGAAGGGGGGGGTCTCCTATGGTGTTGGAAAAAAAACGCCGGTCTCATCAAAAAAGAGGGGGGAGACAAGGACCAGCCATCGTGCAGTTCGACATTGTACGCCTGGTTCGCGACTCAATAAAGGGAACAGCGGAAAACCGGGCCTCAGGAATCAAACACCGTAGAAAAAGCGAAAACCGGGGATGGTGTTTAGGGACTCCATCGGCCGAAGACTCCAGACGGGGATCTCTTCAGAGGGTAAGGAGGTCTGAGGGGGGGAAAACAATGGCCGGAGGGAGGACGGTGTCTGGCTGTTTCGGAAGGAGGTTATCAACAGGACACTGCGACGGGTCGACGGGGGTGGAACTTGCAGGGGAGGGGGGAAGAAACTTAAGGGCAAACGCAGCTGGCTGGCCCCAAAGAGAAAAAGAAATCTCAGTCAATTTGGTCTGTCCCAGAAACCGACGAGTGAAGGGGATTCAAAGGGTGGGATCAAAAAGTCGCAAAGGAGATTATACTTCTCGTGAGCAACAGAGGTCCTCATCGAGCCAAGGGGAGGAGGGGCCGAGGGTAAGGGGGGGAGGGTGTGAAAAAAGGAACGGAAGCAAACAATCTCTGGGAAAAAGGGGCCTGAGGCTATGAAATAAGGATCTTCACCTTCTTGTTCTTTTGGGAAAGACTAACGGCTCTAAAAGGAAGTGAAGAAGGAGCGAAAGGAATGAGGGAACGAGGCCGGGACCAATGTTCTAAGGCTCTCGTGAACGGACTAGAGTGGTAGAAAGCAGGGATCGTAAAAGAGATGAGAAGGAAAGAAAGAGAGGGGGGAAGAGAGGGGAAGCGGAACGACTAGTGTTGGCGCCTTGACCGCGAGTGGAGACGCGACTTCACGAAATGGTTCTGAAAGGGAGCGTGCCAGAAATCAGAACTAGGAAAGGAGGGAAAAATGGACTTGAAGAGGGTAGGGGAAAGGAGAAAGAATCCCCTTTCAAAAAAACGCATCGACTCACGTCGACTGATGATTTGTCGAGCTGAAGTCCTTCCTGCGGCCGCATGGACCAGGGGAGGGAAGGAAACGGCTAAAAGGGATCCGTGAGGGAGAACCCACCCAGTGAAAATGACAATGGGAGGGGGGAAGAAAGTGGTTCAGGATGATGGGCAAAAGCTCCTCTCACCCACAGGAAAGAAGTAGGGGAGGGGGGGGAAGGAGGGGGGACCCTCTGGGGGGAGAAAGGAGGGTGGGGGGGGAGGGGAGTTATCTAAAAAAAAGGTTCTAAACAGTGCTGATACCATCTCTTAGGGGTAGTGAGCCTTCGATACTAACGAACCCCATGCTCGACAATGAAGAAGGAAAAGAAAACCACGCCAGGGAAGAAGACTGAAACTAGCAAAGAACGAAATTCCAAGCTCCGAAAACAAAAAATCTTGAATTTCTCTCTTAGTGATATTTGGCGTCTCGAGTTAGACTCATAATATCAAACAACATCTTGGAGTAAACGAAGTGGAAGCTTGAAAGAGGGGAAAAAAAAATCAAGGTGAAGAGGGAGGGAGAGGAAGACATGCGAGCGCGGAAGGAGAAAGGGCGGGAGGTTTTCTTCTCTGGGGATATCGTTGTCCTAGGAGAGACTTCTGGCGTGGTGAGGAAATGAGGCCTTGGCGGATGGGGGGTTCTAGTCAGGTATACGAGCGGATATACCTCAGAGCAGGGAATAGGGGGGAGGGGATAAGGACTGGAAGGGAGATGTTGAAAGAAGAGGGTAGGGGGCGTTCATCAAAAACAAAGAACAGCAGCTTTTTGGCGCAAGCTAAGTATTGTGGCTAAGGGGGAGAGAAAACGAAAGGAGTTAAACTCTTAGTTCGGCTAAAAGATATGGGGCAGCCCGGGGGGGGGTCCGCTAACGACTAGCCCATTGGTTAAAACTCCAAAAAGGAGGAAAGAGGAAGACCGCCTCAGACGTCCTGGGACGACGGGCCACGGGCTCGGAGGGTCTGGATATCAGTGAGGATATGAGGAGATGGGAGATCTCCCCCAAAAGGAAGAAGTACGATGTGTGACCGGAGGACACAGCCAGCGGACTTTGCTTGTGCCCAGAAAGGAGAAATCCCCATTGTGAGGTCGTCTCTAGGAAGAGGAGGGGGGAAAAAGGAAAAAAAAGAGTCCGCAGTAAGGAAAAGGGGGGAGATCAACCCATAGTCGAAGCTAGGAAAACTTAGAGGAAAAACGCGATTCGCTCTAATGGACGTTCAGCGAAAGGGCAGAGGACGAAAAAAATCCTTGAAAGACCGCGACAAAAGAATAAAGAGAAGTGAGGACACGGAAAAAACCGAGAACGGGGTCGAAAAAAAAAGAAAACGGGAAAAGGAAGAAAGACCTGAGCAGGGACTCCATCCTATCTTTTGGGACAGGACCATCTCGTCAGGAACCGAGGAGCTAGAGGCGGAAGGAACAACCTCTTGCGCAAGAAAGGAACACTCCCGTGTCAGCCGCGCTTTGGTTGAGGGGGGTTTTCTAACCGAACTCCCACAGAAAACAGAGGGGAAGGTCTGGAAGGTTCAAGGGGAGGGCAACTAAAGGGAAGGTGAGATCGCGAAAAGGGCAAGTCTGGCCTCACCAGAGGAAGCTTTGGGGGCCACCCGGAACCGGAGAAAGGGGCGAGACAATAACCGGTTCTATCCCAGCGTGAGGGGACAAGTTCGCGGAGGAAAAATGAGAAGAAAAAACAGACCCACCCTCCAGAAAGGTCCAAGTTAAGTTGCCGCATCTCTATCCCAAATAGATCAAAGGGGCTTAGATTAGTCGAAAAAACCGGGGAGTCGGAGAGCAGCTGAGGAGGGGCAAATGCACGGGGGAGTAATGGGGAGACTTCCCCAAGTTTGGGGAGTGGACGCAAGCGCCTCCGCCGCCCGCGGGGAGGAAATTAAAAAAGCGGAAGGTGCTCGGACTCTTCATCCTTCTTTCAAAACCCATAAGGTAGAACAACCTAACCTAGGAGGTGACAGTAAAGGGGGGAGCTTATTCAGCAATTGTGTGGTCGATCGGGCGGGAGAGGGGCGTCAAACGGATTCATCTTCTATGGATTGCAGCACAAAAAAGGGGGGGGGGAGGGGAGGGAAAAAAAGAAAGGAAAAAACTGAAAAAATCCTAAACTCGCTGAGATACTTCCTAGGCAAGGATGTAGTTAAAAAGGCGAGTCATAGGGGAAAGGTGGGGCCGCGAAGAGCTTATGTTCACGTCAATGGTAGGAAATACGGGAGGACTTTTCTGAAAGGGGAACCCTCCTTCCCATAACTGGCCGAATCAGGGAGGAGGAAAGAATGGATCCTTTTTAAAAGCAGTACCCCGTTAGTCGGCTAGCAGGCAAAGGGTTCGGGAATACGCTCTGGCAGTCAAATTCACGAAATGTGCGCCGGCCCGTACTGAAAATACAAAAAAAAGAGAACACAAAACCCACAGAAGAAGAGGTTTCGTCTCCTCCAAAAAAAAGAGCCTATCAGATCAAGAAGGACAACGGCGGGAGGGGTCGATGTCATCGTCAGTCTTAACAGGGACCATCACTACGGAACAAGGAGGGTGAGGGGAAAAAAAAGCTTCCAAAAATTCGCCTGACGAACGGGAAACCAGACACGTATTTCGGGGTAACTGACGTGGGGAATAGCCACTAGCCTCTTGTCGAATCAACAACCCCACGGAGGGTGAGGGAAGAAAAAAATTGTAAACATCTTCCGGGCCTGTGACTAGACATTACTCTCAAACGAAAATTACGTGAACAGGGAAATACGAAGGAGGTAATGTGGGGCCTCGTTACACGATTCGGAGGAAGGTAGGGGGCACGTATATTACATTGCTCCAACATCTGTCCACCATTAAATAGGTTGTAGACGTCTAGGATGACTCGAAGGACAGATCAAAAGACATAGTGCGGGTGGTCGACCTGCCTGAAAAGCCATCGGGTTTCAAGATCTACTTTAACTCTCTTAATTCCCGCCTGCGCAGACGGCCTGGCAAAGGGACCAAAACTAAGTTTTTGAAGCGTACAGCCCCTCGATCCGGGCCGCGAAATGCTGGCAAGCGGCCCAAGGCTGACCTGCATGTGGTCCGCCTCCGGAAAAGAAGTGGTCAAACGAAGCGGAAACGGGGACAATCGTACTCGAAGCTCGGACTGGGAGTCAAATGGGGAAAAAATACGAGAATGGGCAAAAGGGAAAACGCCTACATCAGGGAAGCCTGGGACTCATTTCGTAGGGGGGGAGTTGAGCAGGGACGGAAGGGCACAATGGGGAGCAGCGAGGTTTCTACTCTGAAAACTCCGAACCGCTTAAAGAGAAGACTCAATGTTCACTTTCTCAAGTACGCACAGTCTGAACGACTAACTTGATAGAGAGGGGAAATCACGGGGATTGGGAGGAGGCGGAGGGGGGTCAGAAAAGTTCCACGAGGTTTGCACCTGCTCCAGGAAAGGAAAAGCGTAACGACGATGGCTTGGCACCGGCAGGAGCAGAGAAAAAAGGGGGGAAAAAAAAAAAAAAAAGACAAAAAGAGTGGAAATCAAAGAGAACCGGTAAATGCCGGTCCGAGGCTTGTGTTCAGGTTTCCCCCACACGCGCCAAAAGGGAGGATCCTGAAGAAGGGGGGGGGAAGCTAGATTTGGGGGGGGATGCCTGGGGAAGCGCGGACTTTTGGTACCGTTTTGTTTCTAACTAGAGTGGTTTACACGAAGAACTTGTAGAGACCTGGGCTGGCTGGGGACACAACGGCACGGAAAAGTCCAACTGAGGGAAAAAGATGGCGAAAACTACACGCTCCGAGCGACATGGCCCGTAAGTTTTATTGGGGGAACTCCAGAGGATCCGGTGCGGTTGTAAGAAAAAAAGGACTGGAAAAGAGCGGGAGGAAGAAAAAGGGGAGGGGCTCACTGGCAATGAGTCCGAGGAAAAGGAAGAGACTTTTGAGACATTTCAATGCATGGCCGATACCATCAGCTCAATGGACTGAGAGGGAGGAGGGAATGAAAAGAAAATAAGCTTGCACACACGCGGTTGTGATGGGGGGGGTTCGATAAACGGCAGATGTTAAGGGGGAGGGAGGGACCAGGGGAGAGAAGCAACGGGTCAGGGCACAGGAGCTGATCAAAATTACGGCTATATCTCCGGATTGACATTCTGACGAACTCGACTAATAGGAGGACAGCGAAGGAAATGAAGCAGCCTCCGCTATCTGTTTGAGATAGACCAATAAGTGCGGTGGGGCTGACCTGATGTAAGAAGAAAAAACCCGAAGAAGCAAAATAAGCGGGGGAGGGACCCAATTGAGAAAAAGAAACCAACAGAAAGAGGACGGCTTCACCGGCCGTCGTGTTTCTGGAGGAAGGCGACAACGAAATTTCAAAGCCACAAAGGAAAGGAACCGAAGAAAAGGAGAAGCGACCGTGAAGTTGGTCCATAGGCTTTACGGTAGGTGGCTGCCTCTTTGAAAAGGGGTGGGTACGTTAAAATAAAAAGTGGGTAGTTAGACGGGGGGTAACCGGGCGGGGCGGGGGGGCAGGAAAATGCATCAAAATGAAGTAGCAGCATAGGACGGCTGGGAGTCGTATGGTAAAAGGAGACTCATCGAAGGGAAAAGTGGTATAATCGTCGCACGGAGCGACGCGTGAAGTTCGGGGAGGAGGTTGGGAAAGACAAGAAAAAATTCGCATTACTCATCTGTCGAACGCTAATGTGAGATTGCGGGATCACGCTGAAGAGAACGAAACGATCAAAAATTCTCGGAGGGACTCGCAAGCCCCACGCCCGAGAATCACTCGGGAAAGAACAAAAAAGACCCCGCAACGTGCTCTGATAAATCAATCCAGAGACTCAATCAAAGCGGCCCACAACGAGAACATGAGGACTGCGGATAAGCTTGAAGAAGGAAAATCCAGAATCTATCGCAAAAAAAAAAATTAGATAGTCTCATATATCTTATAGATTGTCGCTTTCAATGCCAACATATCCATTCCGTCACGTGATATCGGGGGGGAGGGAGGCTAAGAGAGAGTGCTTGAGGGAGAGGGGGAGGCTATTTCAGGATGTCCCGAGTGTTGATGGGAATATTACGAGAAGGTTAGACTTTAGTATCGGAAAGGAAGGAAGACCCTGGAAAATGAATAGGTCGGGTGAAAGATCTTTCTCGGCTAACATGGTGCCGATGGGAGTTTACAGTCCATACCCAAAAGAAATTTTGTGAATCCCAATAACGGTGACCTAGAATAGTTCTGCAAACAGTAATTTGTCGCGTAGAGAGGTGAAGACATACGAAGTGACAAGGTCGTTTCAGTAAGCGAACGGAGAACTTTTGCAGTTAAGACCTGGATGTGCCGGAAAAAAAGGGGGGAGAAAAAAAAAGTGGGGGGAGCGACCAACCGAATACTCTCATCCAGAAGGCCGGGGGGGCACTATGGGTAGTACTAGGGGGGAAGGTTGAGGGAGGTCTTCGAAAACGGTGCAAATTCAGGTGACTTTAAACTCCACCAAAATGGTGGAAGACCGTAACGAAGAATGAAAAACTTGGGATAAAACCACCGCAGCGTCTGACGGCCACCCCTCCGGGTGGCCTGTTAGATAAAAAAAGATATGGGGGGGGGAGGAAAAACAAAAGACTGGAGGGAAAAATAAATGTTTGTTTAACAGAATTAAGTGTGATATTGGGGCGCATTGCGACGCGAGTCGCGACTGACGGGGGCAGATTTAAACTAGGGTGACTGTCCAATACAGGATAATCCTTGGATTAAGGGGTCCAGGACAATAAGGCCAGCTCGAAAGGGTTCAAATCGAATCAATCAGGAAACTTCTTCGAACAATAACGCCTTGTAAAGGAAGAGGGGCACGGAAAACTATTAAAAGCCGTCAAGCACGCATACATGGGTTTCCTTTTAAAATCAAGTATAACCCAGGATTCGAGGGAGCCAGGAAATAGGGACGACATGCCAGGGACACCGACCCAGTATATCAAGATCTTTTATCACCTCTGCGGAAAGAACATACAGATTTGTTCCAATGAAGAAACGGGGAAAATAGACAAGGGCGGGGAAAAGAGAAGGACAAGACAGCACGGAGTGCCCGTGAACATTTGAAGAAACGTAAACAACTGGGGTTCCTAATCCAGATCGTGGAATACCGTGGACGCGGGAAGCTGATAGAAACAGAAAACCAGGGGCCGAAAGGGCAAAAGGTATATGAAAGAAAGACCCCTGAGCAACGCACGACTTAAGGAATCCGTGTGGGCGGCTAAGCTTGGAGAGGGGTCTGGACAAAACCAAAAATCGGCGCTCAAGGGGAGAAAGGGATCAGGGACGTTTCCAAGAAAACTGAGTTTCCGTCTGTTAAAAGAAGAGGGGCAATAAGAAAAGGCCGCACCAGAGGGAAAAATAATCCGGGCTAGGAATCTAATTTGAGGCACGGGCGGGTGAAAAACAAAAAGAGGGAAAAGTAGACAAAACAAGAAGCCGCCGAAAGAGGCAGAGATTTTACCAGCATCCAAAGGTGTAAGGTTGCGCTAACAGGGATGCACAAAAACCGTAGATATCCCGACACGTAAGAAAAGGGATGGATGGGGAGAAAAAGAAGGAAAAAAAGGAACTGGAACGGACTACGGACAGCTCTCGCTATTGCTGGTAAAGGAAAAGAGGAAGTGAAAGGGGGGAAAGCGGAAAATTATCTGAAAGGAACTCGAAGTACCCTCTTTACTTGGACAAAAAACAAGGGTAGCCAGGGATTGCCACTAAGAGGGGAGAGTAAAGTGTGCGGGGGGGAGCTAAGCTGAAAAAATGGTTTTGGGTAGCCGGAGCGCTCACGAGGGAGAAGGTGGGGCAGGAGACTTAGAAGGACGAGAAGGGGCAGAAGGAAAAAATGAGGCCCCCAAAAAACTTCCAGGTGAGGGGAACGAAAAGAAAGACTGGTCGGAAAAAACGGGCCCGCCTATACGAGACTCGGAAAAGATAAGCAGGGAAGAAAAAGGGGGGGGGCGATGGGGGGAGGGACTCTGTGCGAAAACAGATCTGGGTGTAGCAAGAGGGGGAAAAACCAGAGGAAAGAGTCGCCGTCGGAATGGAATAGGGCGCAAACAGGGAATCCGGAAACGACCGAAATATCCTCGGGGGAGCTCACTCAAAAAAGAAAAGAATGTGGAGATGGAGAGAATTGTACCGACCTCCTGGAAAAGTGAATTATCGTCCAATATCTTCGTGAAAGTGCCTAGGAAAAGCACACTGTGGAAGAGCGAAAAACCGGGGGGGAGGGAAGATGCGTGGAACGTAGAGACGAGGGGACGTACGACAGCTGAACTTCCTTCTTATCTTTTGAAGGAGCAGGGTGTAGAGGGCGCAAGAAACTAGAGCGGAACCGGTGGGGGGCGTGTGGGGTTGGAAATCGCGCCTCTTGTCAAAAAAAATCGGCCTTCTAATCGGAAGGAAAACCGAAAGGGAAAAGCGAGCAGGGAAAGAAAATCAGTGCCAAGTTAAATCAACAGAATGTTGACTGGGCAGGGTTGCCTGCGTATGGGGTCAACAGAAAAAAAAACGGCGAAGAGGGAACTATAGTCGGACGTCAACAAAAATAAAAACCAGGCTAGTCTTTCTGAAGGGGGAAGGTAAAAGGAACAGCAAAAAATCGCGATACTTATGCCGTGCGTGGGCATTGGGACGGGAGGGATTGGTTCCCGGGGATAAATCAAAAAAAATGGAAGTAGCCTCGGGAGCTAAAAGGCCAGGGCAGACACGGAGGGGGGACAACGGCGGGAGGGGAAGGAATACACTTCGCTGGAACATAATCAAGAAGCAGTTTATCGACTGATTTGACCTTCAAGGTGGTGGGGAAAAACAGGAGGGGAGGCCTCGAAGGTAA
>Ga0179593_1818765_pt1 | contig 13786 bp, 18 predicted proteins | sample CZODoug2_1_08_16_FD_185931 | JGI IMG/M metagenome (GOLD analysis project Ga0179593, IMG submission 185931) | Vadose zone soil fungal communities from Angelo Coast Range Reserve, California, USA - CZODoug2_1_08_16fungal (PacBio error correction) | ecosystem: Environmental > Terrestrial > Soil >...
ACCCTGGGGGAACCGAGGGAAAAATTAGTTTTACGAGGGAGGAGAGAGAAGGTTCATTCATTGAACATGTCCAACAATAACGATGACCGCGCGCCTCAGAAAATATTTGGATGTTAAGAAAGACTGTCGGGAAGAGAAAAGTGGCGGAAGGCATCAGGGCGGGTGAACCATGCAAGCGAGCGGAGAAAATACACATATAAAAAGGAAAGACATTTTCAGGCTTTCACAAGCTCAAAAAGTCGCGCAAACGAAAACGGAGGGGGTGGAACCCAACGAAATCTCTTCGCTATCTGAAAAAAGGGAAAGTCTATGATGCAAAGACCACAAGTTAGAGAAAGTAGGCAAGAAATGGAGAAACAAGAGTGCTGCTCCGGGGACGAGGGCACCGAAGCTGGATGGACTAAAGTTTTGAGGTCCTCCGGGAAAGGGGGAAAAAGCCGAACCAAGGGGAAAAAACTGGGGATAGCTGGTATCCTGGCACGAACTTTACTTCACGAAAAAATACTGGCTGAACGGACAAGGCTACTGGGAAAAAAAGGAAAGCGGACGGGGAAAGCAACCACAAAGGGATATAGAGAGAAGAGAAAAAGCCCGAGGGAAAAGCCGTGCCCAGAAAAGCTTCCAAATGTCCGGGGCAGCAGGGAGGAAAGTGAAGTAAGAAGCCAGCGATCCAGAAAAGAGAAGAACGCTCATCGTCCCGAATAAGGGCGCTTCATATGCAAGAAAGAAAAAGAGTAAATCAAAAAAAAAAAGACGGGCACATCAGGGCAAAAAAGAACCAGGGGAGGGGAAAGAAGGGAAGCCGCCCGTCGTCCAGATTCGTAAATTCTCGAAATAATGGGGTGAAAAAGGAGTTTTTTTGAAAGTCTCCATGGTTCGAGATTAGTTGAAAAGGAAGACCATAAATACCCATAAAGAAAAAGGAACATGGGGTGAGGCAGCACGGCGCTGCCTGGGAAAACAGGCCTCGGTAAAAGGGGGCTCCGAAGAATTCAATTCTTTGAGGGAAAACTCCGAAAAACAAGAAGTATGAGGGAAATGAACAATGTAAAAATAGGTGGGGAGCGCGCGGGTCGGAAAAGGAGACCCTTGAGGATATTTCAAGAACCCGAAAAAAGGGAAAACATCTAGTTCGCGCCAAACGCAGCCGATTGAAAAAGGGGGTTGGGGGAGGTTAATGACGAGCCACTAGGTTTAAAATCCAAGACCGCCGAGAAAATCCAACAAACGCGCGGCGTGAAGTGACAGGAAAGCTAAAATAAAACCACTGCAGGGGCTCCAAAGCCGGCGGAAAGGGCAGATCGGGAGAGGGAAAATTGTGCAAGAAAGAGGGAAAGGGCCTTCCAAAGGAATCAAAGGGGGGAGCGCCCCGATCGACGAGCGTTTGGGAAGAAAAAGCTCAAAAAAAACCAGAACCCGCAAAAGGTCCGGGTGCAAGATCGAGTTTCCCTAGGAATGTGCTAAAAAAACGCGTCGCACATCCGCGTTCCACCCCACGTTCAAAAAAACATCAGAAAGATTTCACCAGAGTATTCGTTGCGAAGTTTTGGTGATTGTGGGGGGGAGAAAAACCCGTTGCGTGGCCGGCAACAAGTAGGGTTCGTAAGTCGGTGGGAAAGGAGGACGAGAAGAGAGCAACAAAAGGGAGGGGAAAAAAAAGTAGCACGATGTCCAACTTGACACAACTGGCTGAAGCAAACTACCAACGCTGGAAAAAAGAAGCCCTCGGAAAAAAAATAACAGAGGAAACTTTCGATACTGCAAGTCATCTCAGGGGAAAGGCCCGCGGCGGCGTGGGGGGGGCGCCCAGACCGGAAAAATGGCCGAAAAAAAAAGGGAATTTAAAAGCTTTTCATTCTGCGAGGGTGGGGCGACAGAAAAAAAAATCTCGTGCTATCGTAAAAATGCAAAGGAGGACGGGGGGCGCAAAGGGGGGGGAGTCGTGGACGGAGGGAAAAGTATCACTGGGAGAAACTGGATGACCACAAGTTAAAATGGTAGGAAGAAGCAATTGGGGCGGTGGGCAGTGATTTTCGATCCGGACTGAGCGCTGAGGGGTATCAAAAAAGGGAAGGGGTTGGAGAAAAAAAAAAAACGAAAAGGGAAGGGAAACTCCCAACCACGCAGGGTTGGAAAGAGCTGCGTTTAAGCTTGCGCAAAACTTTCAACGAAGAGAAAAAAAAGTGCAAGGGGGAGGAGCAAAAAATGACAAAATCAAAATCCCGCCGAAGAGAGTCTCAAGGGACAGTTCACCGCGTGAAACCCAAAGAAGGGCAAGAAGCGCGTGGTCAAGAACGGGCGCTAATTCTGAAAACACACATACGAAATGGACATGGGAGTGAAAGTTAAAAAAAAAAGAAGCCAGGGGAAAAAGAAGCGGACAAGTTACGTCGGAACGAGGGGAAGAGGGAACGTGAAACGAATCTCGCGTTGAGACAGAAAAAAGAGATGGATTTCCACATTGATGGAGGAGGGGAACGATGTGGACGCCGTCGCTGCGAATCAAAAAGGGATAAAAACTGATGAACTGGTAATAAGGAAAACCGGGAGGAGTTTAGAGGGGGGGGGTTCTCGCTATGGATCCGGAGCTGACCGGTAAGGGAAAAAGAAATGCGGACCCAGCCGAACTGGTAGCGAAGAGGAAAACAGAAAGAAGTACGAAGGGTCTGCTGCCTCAAGGGCAAAGGGAAAAAGAAGTACGAACTTGCGGACCGTTGGGGAGAAAAACAACAAAGAGAGAGATAAAAAGCAACTTGGGGGAACCCCGGGTCCCTAAAGAGGAAATAATTTCCTTCCAGAGAAATTCCCTTTGGGAGGGTCAGGCAGGCTGAAAGGGTCAGGGCATGGAAAAGACGATAAAAAGAAAAGAAGGCTGCTCCTGGTAACCTGCGACGAATTCTTCGAGAGAGGTCATAGAGAAAAAATCGCGGGAAGCAGAAAAAGCCAAGGTCAAATTTGCGGTACCCGAGACGGGGCCTGGAAGAAGATCCGCACATGGGAATTGGAGAAAAGAGGAGGATAAAAGCGACGGAAAGGAGGGGAGGTGAAACAACGTTCACTCAAGAAAAAGGGAAGTACACAGGGGAAGCTTGGCCAATGGCGAATTGGAAAGAGCAGAATAACTGAAGGGGGTGGACAATCCGAAGGCGGGAGGAAAACAATCCGCTGGCATGTGCACACGCCGAAGGAGGGGAAGGGGGGAAGAAAATGGCGCGAAATGAGGAGGTTTAAAAATGGGGAAAGGTTGAGAGAAAGCGCGCGGGTTCAGGGGGGAGACATTAAGGGCACTGCCTTCCCCAAGGAAAAACCGCGTAACCGGAGAGGAAAAGACGTTCGAGTTAAGAGGGGGGATCACTACAGAACGGGGTTGCAGAAAGAAGAGTAACCAGGCAAGATATCCAACCTCCTCCAAATGCAAAAAACATTCAGACAATCCCACGGAAAAAAACCCTTATCAGGAGAAAGGGCAAAAACGTATTGTGCTTGATGAGAAACGCGAGAAAAAAAGGGATTGCGCCAAAAAAAAAAACGCACCTAGAAGAAGATTTTGAAAAAAAACCCCGAGAAAATGAAAAAACACAAAACCACAAAAACCCAAAAAAACAACGAGGAGGAAAAAAAAAAAAAAAAAAAACACACACAAAAGCATTAAGAAAAGAAAAGAAGCGGGGGAGACCTCCGGAACAAAACGGTCTAGCCGTACTTTGCGTTATAAAAAGGCAACACAACGCCGCCGGCAAAAAAACACGTCGAGAGGGACCTACGGTAAGGGGTTGGTTGTAGGCAAAAGAGAAATGGCCAAGGTCGTTGACGTTCGTGGAAGTCGTTGAAAAAAAAAGGCGGAGAGCTGGATCATCGTGAAATCTCAGACGGAGGAGGAGAAACGCGGACAGAACTTCGCTTAAAAACCGGGAAGCGGAAAAAGTAAAAAAGGGAAAGAATTGGTTAATCAAAAAGGGGGTAAAAAAAACCACAAAAGGGAAAACACCGATAAACGGTTTAGGCTACGTAAGTCTTGGAAGTCTCGAAAGGGAAGCCCGGCGCAGGGGGGGTAACAAACAAAGCAAAACAAAAGGGGGGACCGAGGACTTACGAATAACGGGGGGGAAGAGGGGGATCTTTCAGGCGACGGTGCTGTGAAAAACCGTCCACAGAAAAGGGCGGATCCATCAGGGTTGCTAAAGAGAAGCAAGACCGTGGGTCGGTGGGAGGAACAGCTCAGGAACGCCAAATTCCTGAAACGAAGGGAAAAAAAGCGTAGACCAAAAGATCCAAGGGGGCCATAAATTGAAAAGAGTCGAGGATCCTCTGGGTACTTCCCGAGAGGTAGGGCAGAAAAAGCGTGGAAGGAGGGACTCCCCTAAAAGTTCGGGGAAAAAGAAATGGGTGTCACTCACTTCTCTTTTTGGGCGCACAGGCCGGAACTGAAGGGGGGAAACGAAAGGAAGAAATTGACGATGAACATGTTTCACAGAAAAGGAAAGCGCGCACTTGCTTCGAAAAATTAACATTGAGAGAATTCACAAAAGCGTCGGGGAATAAGCGCAAACATTTTGAAGAGACGTGCAGAAAAATAACGGTTTAACACACAGGATCCAAAAGGAAGGGTTACCAAGGGAAACAAGCGCCATGTGCGTTAATGGGCACAACCTAGGAAAGGTGAAAACGACTTATGTGGAAAAAGAAGGAAAGCGGAAGAGAGGGAAAAGGGGTAAATCGGAGGCAAAACCGGAAGTTCCACATTGGTTATAGACGATATAATCCGGGCCGGTCGGGAGGGGCTGCGGCAAAAGGGCGGAAAAAAGAGTGACCAGGATGAGTTTTGATTGCACGCGATGGAGCACGGGAACTTGACCAGCCGTGACCCAGGGAGAAAAGGACACCGGCTTGAATCGCTAAACGGCAAGACAGTGCAGAACAAAACAGGAAGGTTTTCGAGGGTGGAGAGGGCAAGCGAAGAAAAATCGGGGGAGGGAACAACAACAGATAAAAAAAAAAACCGCTTGGTTTCCGTGTCCCTCTTCCTTAAAAATTCCCAGGGAAGAAAAAGCCTGAAAAGGCCAGCATAGGTGAGGAACATGAAAAAGAGAAAGGTGGCCAGAGATAAAATCAGCAAAATGAAATGCTAGGCTTCCCCGGACGTCGTCACTCTCCGCTCAAGACACAAGGAGAAGGGGGTCCACGACGCAAGAAAATGCCGAAGAAGAAAGTCGGCGGAGAAAAACTCTCGGAACGAGACAAGGAAATCAAATGGAACGTCAGGGTTTAGAGATTGGGAACAATCGCAAACTTGACAAAGCTAGGGGAAAGAACGACGGTGGTCCCGAGGAACTGCCGCTGAAAAATCAGCATGGCAAATTTGGGAAGAAAAAACTTGTTTCCTTCAACAGAGGACAACAGATGCCGTCCCGACCGGTGACCTCGAATCGCGAATGAAAGAGAAGGGAATGGCGTATTGTAATCTCGACGGTGAGAGTGAAGAAAAGGGTTCATCGCAAAAAAAAAGGAGGGATTCTCAAACGTCAAAAAGTTGTACTTCGGCCAAAGACAAGAAGGAAGTACACACGAAAGGAAGGATGCGTGGATGGAAACGTGCCCTTTGAAGATTACACAAAGAACCCAAACCATCAGCCAAAAAATCGACAAAATAAAAAACAAAGGACACCCCAAAAGGAGAAATACCCTTAAACGGCCCTAAGAAGGCCATTTGACGAAAAAAAGGTGGGAGGAGAAGGAAGCCCGCGAGAATATCAAAACCTGAAAGAAAAATCACAAAAGAAAAAACGTAAAGAAACACTATGGAGGGTTGAAACCACGGGGGGAACACCCGAGAAAAAAAAAGGGGGGCCGTTCGCTAAGCGCATGCAAAACATTAGGAAGAGGAAATCAGTAAAGAAAAAGCTAGAAACGCCGTAGTACCCCACGGACACTCACTCCGAAGTAGGAGGAAAGGATCTCCAAAACGGGGGGGAAAATTCGTTGAGTGAGTGAGAGCGGAAGCCAGGAAGAAAGGGTTGAAAGGGGACGTTCGGGGAACTTGCAAGAAAAGAGTTGAAAGGAGATCGTGCAAAAAGAAGAGAACAACAAAGGGGAATGCACAATAAAAACCAGCCACGGAAACGGAATAAAAAAAGAAAGGAGAAAGTGCAGGAAACCTCGACGGCCCGACTGGCTTGAAAGAAGAGAGAACACAAGAAAAGGGCAACCCTAACCGTGCAATCACATCAGGAAAACGTGGACACGGCAAAAGGGAGAGTCCGGAGCGCTGGTTGTGGAAAGCCTTGGGGAGGAAATTAAACAGAGGCGAAACAAAGGTGCAGAAGCTAGAAGATACGTGTGGTAAATCCAGCGAGAAGAAGATAGGGAAAGTGGTTTGAAATCAAAAGGGAGGGGGGGAAAAGATAACACACAAACACGGGAAACGGAGGTACTAGAAAAAACACCGCAAGGAAACAAGGGTTCGAAAATCTTGGATGGAGCGGGGGAAACGGGATGAGGATGGCTGAGAGGGGACCTTGTTGGGCATAAAGCGCAAAAGGGCGAAGGGGGAGAAGGAACCAACAAGAAATGGTTCAATACGCTGCGTGTTGGGAAAGGAAGGTCCAGAAAAAAGGGAAAACTTTAGGGAATATCGACCGGGGAAAGAAAAAAGTCGCGAAAGAGATCCCCGAAAAAGTGCGCTCGTCAAATATTTTTTAAATGTTCAAAAAAGCATCAAAAAAAAAAAACGCCCATTGGCGAGGGAAGGCAAGAGGGGGGAGTCACGAAAAAAAGGAGGAAGAGGCAACAGGTTGGGACAGTTTTTACCGCGGCCATCGCACGGAAAAAAGAAACAATCACTTGGAAGAGTTTAGGAGGGGGAAGTGGTAGGGGGGGGCCAAAGGCAACCGAAGTGATCACTTCAAAGGAAACAGAAAAAGGTGGGATGAGACGAGAGCAGCCGGCGCTGGAAGCAACCTTCCTAAGGGAGCAGCACCGGTAGGCGCGGGAGCGGGAAGGCGTCCTGGAAAAATTTTGATTGAAGGGGGGGGGGGTTGAAAAAAGTAAAGATGGAGCAGGGAGGAGGGCGCGAATAGGAGAAAAAGATTCAATCCTCAGGTGGGGGGGAAAGCGTTACAAGAACCGGAAAAGGAAAAAAAAAAAACCAAGACCGGGACTCAGAAAAGGAGTTCGCATCCTACAATACTCTGACAAGGGACGAGAAGGGGAAAGAGCAGGGCAATCGGGTGGTACAGACGAGAGAGAAGAGGGAAAAGAGGGTTCAAAACGCCGTTCTCTTCGCTTGAAGAGAAAAAGTCTCGAAAGAAAAAGGCGGAATTGTAGCCAGTCACGAAAATTAAGATCAGTGAAGAAAAAAATATCAAGAGAAAGGGGAAAAGTTTCGGCTTCACCGGACTCAAGCTGAGAAGGCTCAAATCAAATCAAACAAAAGCATCCCTTCTTAAAGAAAACAGGAGGGAAGTAAAAGGACGTACAGGGCGCGGCATCGTCTACATTCTCAAATGGGGAAAAAGTGGCAAAGTGAACAGAGCAATTGGGCCGAGGGTCAAAAAAGGGGAAAGTTTCAACTACACCTGAATGCGGCGACTCGGAAGAGTGCTGAGAAAGGAAGAAATTGTGAAAGCAGAAGAATGTTTTTGGACAAGGGTGTGGAAAAAAAAAGAACCAAGGATTCCACACGGCACGGAAAGACCTCGAAAATGGCGCGGAGTGATGGCGAAAAGGGAAATATTGTTGAAAGTCGCATCGTCAGGGGAAGTGTTCAAAAAATTACAGTAAAAAAAAAGGACCAAGAATGTGACTTCCGGCCTCAGCTAACGTGCAGAAATTGAACAGAAAGTGTTAATTAAAGAAAAGCCACTAGGTGAGAATCACTTACACACAACCAGCCCGAAAAAAAAGTTAAGTACAAGGGAACAAGAAAAGGAAAAAATGTGGAAACAATTGACAGGCTGTGGTCTCCGCGTGTCAGATCGGAAGGCCGTGAGGGGAAGGATCGAGCGGATCCACAATATACAAAGGTCTAAGACCAAGAGAAGAAAATATGACGAAGCAAATCGATGTGTTTTGAAAACGAACGCTCATCCAAAAAAAGGGAACTCTTGCGAAAAAACCGAAAAATAGGAAATCCGAAGATTGAGGGCCAAAAGAAAAGAAAGAAAAGACATGGTGCGCCGTCGCCACTTAAAAAACAGGACCAATCCCTAAAAAAGAAAACAGACTTTCACGAGAGGGTTGACGGGATTGGGTGGAGAGGAACCAGGGAGGCACCAGAGGGTAATTCGTTCCGCTCCGCAAGGCGTTTGAAAAGAAAGTGAGGGCGTGCCGGGGAAAACAACAAACGGGGGATGCAAAAAAAAAAAACTTCGACTGGGGAGAAAAGGAAACAACGACCGTGACCGGACCCACGCTCACGAAAGGCGCCGCTGTTCTCGAAAACGTCAAAATCGACGAACCCGGGAGAAAGGACTCGTGGGGGGGAAGGAACTCCCAAGGAACTCGGCGGATCCCTGGAACGGATTTCCGGAGGAAAGGGGGGGGACGAATCGCGATTCATTGAAACGGCAGGAAAAAAAAAAAAAAAACGGCTTTAGCGCCAAGCCACGGATAGGCTTCGTCTAGGTGGCGGAAGGATCAGACCCAAAGCGTTAGGCTGGGGAAAAAAAAGGAAAAAAAAAAATCAACCAAAAGGATTTACGAGAAAAAAGAGAAAAATTTCGAAAGCCGCGTGGAAGTGGGGGGACGATTGCAACGGACTGCTTCACCTCGGGGGGGTATCGAAAACTTCGAGAAAGGCAAAAGGTAAGACAAATGGTCTACTAAGGCTGCTGTTGCAAGAGGATGTTCCTACAACGAGAAGGACGAAAGAAAAAAAGGCATGACTCAAAAAAAAGAAAAGCGCGATCGACTTGCGTTACCGTCACAACGGGGGATTCACCAATACGTAAGGGGCTCCCGGAAGGAAGTGAACGTGTGACAGAGTGCAGGTTCTGAAGAAACTTCGAGGCTAATTTGATCCTGCTGAACGCCTGGAAAAAAAAATGGGGGAAAAGCAGGAATCTGAAAGAGGGTTACGTTGGGTTGCACACTAAAAGTCGGTCAGGGAGGGAAGAAAAGGAAGGTCTTCCAGGAAGAAACGAGAGAGCCAAATCGCTGCTTCAGCAACCGTCAGTCGGGGGAAAAAAATTCCGGGCAAACAGAAAAGAAGACCCGGTTGATGGAAAAAATTGATGGAGGTTTTCAAGGAAAAGAAAAAGCCGAAGAAGAGGACAAGGATAGGGCGGAGAAAAAAAGCACGGACCTGGAGCACGGGGCGCAAACCCAGATGCTAGAAAACCATTCAAAAAAGCAAAAAAAGTACGGAAAACAGCGAAAAAGACTCTCAACAAAAAAAAGAGAATACAAAAGCCCCTTTGTTTCCGCCGTGAAAAAAGAAGGCGCCAAAAGAGAAAATGCCCAGGGCGGTCAAAAAAAGGCTTGTAGGGAAAGAAACAAAACGTGCAGGTAGCTAGCAAACTGCAGAGTGTCGCCGAAATGTTTCTTCGCGGCTTCCACGACGGGGAAAAGCGGCTCAGAAAAAAAAGAGCAAAGAAAAAAAAAAACAACGAAAAACGCAGCAAGGGAGAAGGTACCAGGACAAAACAGTGGGCCAGACGTCTTCTCTAAAGCAAAATGGAAAAGAAGGTTTTAAGAAAAAGTGAGGAGAAGGCGAACTAGGTGGTCGGAAAAGAAAAGACAGGTAACCTAAAAGGCCATGGCTGAGCAAGACTGTCTCTGGGGCAAAGAGGGCCGCGTAGGGGTTCCAAAGGGGGGCTAAAAAACTTGCAGAAAGCTGACCTCGCAAAAGGGCGCGATCAAAGACCGTATTGAATGGCGTGAAAGGAACAAGTTGGAAGGGGGGGGGGGGGGGGGACTCACTGTGATTAAAGAAAGTGGGAAAACTGTATATAGGAAGAAAATGTATGACGGTCAGGCCGGAAAATACGTTAGGAAAAAAAAAGGAACCATTGAAAGAGATTACTAGAGGAAGTTGCGAAAGCGAACGCAAATCCACAAGAAAAAAAAAAAGGAGTACCGCGACAATCGAAAATGAAAAAAAAAAACCCCCAAAGAAAGGCTAAGCCGAGATCGGGAAACAAAATTGAGGAAAGCCAAGTGAAAAGGGTATCAAAGGGTCTGCCCACCGAGAAAGACCTTCGACGAAAGGGTGACACACGTAAGACCCTTTGCAAAAAGCGAAAAAAAAAAAAAGACGAATTCGGGGGAGACACGCAACCAGGCGACTCGGTATCCAGCCGAGCGGCCGTGGAAAAAAAACCACGAAATCTGAGAAAACGTAGAAGGAGGGTACGAGGGGGGTTTAGTGTTTGGATAGAGGCGTAAGCCCCGGGCGGAAGAACTCAACAAGGTATGGGTTTCCAGAAGGAAGGCAGCGTGAAAAGTAGGAAAGGATCAACAACACGGGAGAGAAAAAAAGAACACAGGGAAAGAAAGTCTCCTTCAAAACGAAGCTGAAAAGATACCTTGTGAGAAGGGGATCACGACTGGCTTCGCCTTCATCATCCAAAAATAAAGAAAATAAACAACATGCAAGTCTTTAAAAGGTGCCAAGAACGTGGGGGACAGGAGATCGCGCGGGGTGGTTCCTAGGGCAAAGGGGGGAGATCTAGAAGTCCTTGCATGGAAAAAGGGGGTGAAAAAAACAAAAAAAAAATGAGGGGTCAAAAAGAGAGGACGATATGGCGCGGAAGGGTGGCGAATGATATCAGGAAATCGCGGAATTAAAAAAAAGTCACAAATAGGAAGAGACACTTTGTCCAAGGGTTCCGTTGGATCAAATTGAGGGGGAAAAAGCGGTGATTTTTAAGGGGTCCGGAAAATCGCGGAGAAATAGGGTCGCTAGAAACTAGTGGCAGATCAGGATGAAAAAAAGAAATGGGGAAAAAAAAAACGAACCGGACGGAGTCCAACACGAAGAACTATGAAGGCCGAAGAGAATGTCGCTCAACAAAAAAGGAACAATAAAGAAAAAATATTTAGTTAGTCATCACCATCAAAAGTCGTGAGAGAAAAAAACGGAAAAACCGGCGGGAAAGCAGTTCTGAGGAGGGACGGAAAGAAATTTTCCAAGAAACGGCCATGCAACGCGCCAGCAGACAAAGGAAGAGAGTCACAAGGGGGATATGAACTCGGCAAGGGTTGTGGAAGGGATCTCGTCTGAAAATCGAGGAGGAGGCCCCATTAATGTAGAAGAAAGAAAAGGCTTCACGTCCTCGGTACCTGCATCAAAGGGGCAGAGTTTCGCAAAAAAAAAGTCCTGAACCGTGGAAATGCAAAACGTTGAGAAAAGGGGGAGATGGTTAACCCGATCCGACGATGGACCGGGGTCCGTGAAGCCGCGAAAAGGTGAAAACGGAGATCGCGAAAGTCGGAAATAACCTTCCACGGCGACCGCCCTTGACGTGGCGCGCTGATCCTACCCTTGAAGGGGGGAAAGGTCTGGAGAGGAGGTCATAAGTCTTTGGAAAGCTCAACAGAAGAGGAGGATATGCGGGCAAGCGTTTTTGCAGTGCAAGACGCTCCAAGGACATTCTCGAGGGAAAAGTCCGGCAGGAGAACCATCACAGAAGTCCCGAGGAAGGGCAAAAAATCGAAACATCGGATCAAGAGACGTCGACGATTACTAAGTATTGAACAGGTCAACGGAACATCCTGGTCAAAAAAGCATCAACTCTCGGTCAAAAGCAATCCGGACTCCCGGAAGAGGAAAAACTCACAAAAGAAGCGGTACCACGAAAAGAGGGACATCGCCAAAAGAATAAAAAGGACTTCAGGAAGAGAAAAGGATATATTCTCCCTTTTTCATATCGCGACGAGATTCCTCGGATTTGAAAAAAAAGACGGGAACTGCGCAAAAAAATTTGAAAATAACTAGCCAAAAACAGCCTAAAATGTTTTCACCGAAGCCATGTGGGGAATAAGGCGAGAAAACGCATGAAGGAGCAACACCATGAGAAGAAAAACATGAGCGAATCAAAAAGGACTGATTGGGGGGGGGAAGGGGAAAATTTGAGGGGCAAAGGACGAGCAGGGGGGTGTAAAAAAAACTCAACATTTTCCCCGGCCGCGATATAGTTTCGGACCCGCTCCCAAAAAGGGGAGGGGTCGGCCTTCCAGAGAAAAAAACAAAACTCAGCCTGGAAGTTTTGGGTGGGTGTTGGGGGGTGTTGGGTGGGGGTGGTGTGGTGGGTTGTGGTTGGAAGGGAGACCACTAGGAAATAGAAAGAGCACGCACGGAAAAAGAAAGCTCAAGCACGCGGAGGGAATTCCGGATCCAATCTAAAATCATGAATCCCCCAAAGAATGGGGGGGGGAGAACCTTGTTCACACTCCCGAAAAGAAATGTCATAGAAAATTTTGCCGGGGAAAGCGAAAAGCAAAATATCAAAAAAAACAAACAAGTCCCGGGACCTAGCGACGAATCATCTATGGATTTTGAAAAAAAAAACCCGAAAAAAGGGAGTGGTGTCAAAAAAACTCCGCCCTAAGATCCCTACAGGGGGCTGGAACTCCGGAAACCCCACTCGCGGTCGGTAAAAAATGCGCCGTTAGACAAAAAAAAAAAAAAGGTCAATCACCTGAGCTGCACTTATCAAAGGAGTTGACAGGCGGAGTCAGCGGTGCGTCAAAAGGTCGTTTAGTCGTTTAATCGTTTCCGAAGACAAGCAAAAGGGGAAAGGCGAAGTAGAAAGCGTCTTGGCAGAAGAAAAGATGAGAAAATGACGGAAAAAAAAAACCGACAAGAAAACCAAAGACATTGTGGCACCGCTGACCAACGAACGGCTTCGCTGTCCTAAAACCACCATAACCAAAAAGAGGAAGGGAAAACAAAAGCAGTCGGATCAAAGGAAGAAAAGAAAGGTTTGAGGGGGTAAACGGAACAAGGAGGATACGCGCTCTGTGTTTTCCATGATTTCGACTAGAGGAAAAATGCGGCGAAACGCACGCGAACGGGAGAACGGGCTATTTTCAAAAAAAAAGAGACATGGGTGAACGTGGGAGCAAGACAGGGATAGAATGGAAGCTCGGGGGGAAAGGGAACGTGATAAGGATTTGAGAAAGGAGACCAAGAAGAAAAGCCACATAGTTATGGGCGGATGTACTTTCACCGCTCGGCGGCGAGGAGATATAGAAAAGGGGGGTGTAAGAACACGCGAAAAAGGACGATTTCAGAAAAAATGCAGGGGGAGACGAAAAAAGACAGGGCGGGGGACGCGGGACGAAATATCAATCGGGGCGGGGCAGCTCTGACCAGAACATTACAAAAAAGCGCGCGCACAAAAAAATTTTTAAAGGAAACTACGGGCGAAAAAGGAAGACGGACGGTCATGCGGGGTTACCATGCAAAAGCGACAGACTGTTCTGGAAGGGGAAACGCTTCGAAAAGACCGCGGAAAGGGGGGAAATCGGCATCGGAAAAAATATTCAGGATAGGGAAATGGGGAACGTGTGGCACAAAAAGAGCGTCGCGAGAAAAAGAAACTCTCTTCAAGGAGGCAAACCACAGGGGTAAGGTAAAAAAACGTCTCAGGGGAATAGGCGGCAGGGGAGGAAGAAACGAAAAAGGGACCGAGGGGGGGAATGCTAGCGATGGTCCTGGAAAAGTAAAAAGACCAATGAAGCGGCTATGGATATCGCGGGAGCAAAAAAACATGCACGTGGAAAGGGAGAGACCAACCCAAGGTGAAAAAAAGACTAAATGAAAAAGGGGGAGGAAGGCGGAAAA
>Ga0179593_1340001_pt1 | contig 13785 bp, 9 predicted proteins | sample CZODoug2_1_08_16_FD_185931 | JGI IMG/M metagenome (GOLD analysis project Ga0179593, IMG submission 185931) | Vadose zone soil fungal communities from Angelo Coast Range Reserve, California, USA - CZODoug2_1_08_16fungal (PacBio error correction) | ecosystem: Environmental > Terrestrial > Soil >...
TAACCTCCACGTTTTGCGGAGATCCTCAACAAGAACAGGGAAAGGGACGGAGGGACAAGGGGGGGGGGGAGAGATGGGGTTCAAAAAAAAGTCGTAGCCCATTCCGCTTACAATATCTTAGGAACATCAATATGCCAAATGGAGACCTAAGGAAACCGACTCAAGGAATGATACCAAAAAACAATAAGGGAAGGAAAAAAGGGAAGTCAAAGGAAAGGGCTAAGAAGGGAAAAGGACAATCCACCAAGAGAGGATCGGCAAGGACGGTAACAGAAAAAAAACTTCCAAGGGCTCCACCCTAAACCCGTCTGTTCCGCATCGCTAAGACTCTACAGGACGAAGAGAAAAAAAAAGTTCCCGGAGAATTCTTCGAGAAACGAATGGTGAACACAAAATAAAAAAATCTCCTGTAGGCACCCCAACAAGAGCCCGCAAGGAGGAGCGAACCCCGTTTCGCTTCAAGATCCGCTACGAACCACGATTTACAAAGAAAAACTAGATCCCGTCATCACCAGGAAGGAAAGAGGGGGGAAAGGAAAAAAACTTTTCGTCAACGAGGGACTCCTATGTCTTCATCACGGAAAACGGGCTTCACAAAAAAAGAACGGGTCTAATGGGAACGCGGCGGCGTGCAGGAGACGGTGAAAAAAGGGGAAAAAGGGATACGGGGCTGAAGGGAAAACAGAGGGGCAAATCGTTTGGGGCTGCCAACGCCGTGTCGACTTTGGGCAAGGGTGCTTGAATGGTGTGTGGACTACTGAGGCGCAAGGAAGTACAAAAAAAACAAACGCCAAAAGGGGAGGGAAAGTCACAAATCTTGGTTCCTCTTCCTGTTATAAAAAATCAGGTATTGGTACATGCTACACACCAAATCGTTAAAAAACAAAAGAGGAAAAGAGGGTGATTACGGCAATAGGATGTACAAAAAAGGCCCAGTAAGCGGTACCGAGGTCGCGAAGGTCATCCTTGAGTCGGCCGGAAAGGCAAATGAATAAACGCTAAAATGCCGAGCCCTTGATACCGAACAGACGCAGCGGTTAAAAGAGGGGGAGAGTGCTTTGGCAACAAACAGGAATGACTTCGCTGCCTAGCTACGAGAAAAAGGGACGTAGAAAAAATACTTGCCCGAAGGACAATCGAAAACCCGAGCGAGGGGGAGAGAGTTAGGGGAGAGCTCCTCCAACCGATCCCACGAAACATTTCAGCCGGAAAGTGGTCAGAAGCCGGGGGTCCCATCCCCAGAAAGAAAGCCGTGCTCAAAATCTGTCCGCGAGGCAATCCGCCAAAAGCCTTTTCAAACAGGTAAACGATAAGGCTACCAGGAAGGAGTGAGCGAGGGAAAGGAGAATTGGGGGAAAAGGATCAAAAAAACTGCGCCGAGCGACCTACACACCCGCGAAATGAACGCTAGCAATCGAAAAAACGACTCCACTAAACGTAGCGTAATACAAAGGAATGAAACAGGAAGGAAAAAACCGTATAAAAATTCCAATAAATCCAAAATCAGAAGAATGGAAAGTTAGGTTGAGGGACTCAAATTAAAAGGCAATGTAAAATCCCAAAATCACCATCAGTTCGTGAGGTCGGGGGAAACAAGAAGTAAAGGGTCCTCAAAGTAGCCGAATCGAAGAGATCGTGGTCAAAGATCAAAGAGCCAATAAAACTTTTCTGGGGGGGACATCGGGTGACTTCTTGCTTCGAAGGACTTCGTGGTTTGCCCCAGGGCCGCGTTGAACTCAAAACATAGGACAAACGAGGAGGAGGAACCAAATAGGACAGGAAGGAAATCCCAGGCCCGGAGTGAAACATCGGTTAAAAAGAAGAGAAAATTCAAAAAAGCAGTAACCCCAAACGTCTGCAAGATTAACAATTCACCGGGCCGCTGGTACGATCGCTACCACCGCAGAGTGAGACGACATGCAGGCCAGAGAGAAAATGTTTACTTCTTTGTTGCCAAATTCCCCCACGACTGGGAGAGGAGAATTAAAAAAAGTGCACCGAAATTCCACGCCAGAAGTTTGGATCTGACTTGGGAAAAGGGGAAACCAGGATGCAGCGGAGAAGGGGGAGGAAAACACTCTTGAGCGATTGAAGTTTCAAGTCGAAGTCTAAGCAGCGTTTCATCTCAGACGGCCCACGACAGGAAGGATGACCACCTCGAAAAACAGACAACGCCTCAGAGAGGCCTGTATCGTGGACTCTTGGCCTCCCAATGATTCGGAATGGAGTTGGCGCACGCGCCACTTCGGGCATGGACAAAGAGAAACGCCAGGGAAAGAAGGGAAATGAAAAAGGGTAAAGTACCTCCGACGGCCGAAAAAAACCTGCGGCTATTTTCAGAAAAAATAAGTGGAAGTCCGGCGGTACTCCAATCGATTGAGGCATCATGAGGGAAGGAAGAAAATTTGTTGCCAACTATCGCGTAAAACGCTTCGAAACGCGCAGCAAAAATCGCTATCCAACTCTTTGCGTATCCTCAAAAATGAAGAAACTTCAGGACGCGCTCCCCGCGTGCACAAAAAAAAGATGGAGGGAGGGGGGCAGGGCGTAAGCGCACCTCCCTTACGACTCTGGTAAACATAGTACCAGAAGCGCGTGTGGTAACTATTGTATAAGGTTGCAAAAGATGAACAATAGATGAAATGACTAACTGCTCCGGCTGACGAAGAACTGGCGAAGGGAGGAAAGGAAGAAAACTCTGTAATGACGGCGCCCAGAAAAGGACACGCAGCGGGCAAAAAAAGGTATCAGAGGGTCATGTAAGACGATCAAGGTCGGGCAAAGGGAACACGGGGTATACAAGAAGCCCAAGAAAGTGAACGCCTCCCGATCGCCTGAACGATCTTCTGGAAGGAAAGATGAACTAAAACCTCGGACGACGCTTGCCGACAAAAAAAAACATGACGTGACGGTGAGGACCGATCATTAAAGATTGTGAAAAAAATTTGGTCCGATCGGCGTCCACGACAAGTCCAATCGCACTCAGATAAAATACGTGCATTAAAAAGACGTTCTGTTTCAATCGCGAATAAAAGTCAAAAAACACCAACCGGCACGGAGGGCTTGATCGCTATCCCTCAATTAAGACTAATATTAGCGCGTCTGAAGGAACCAGTGGGGGCTCCTTGAAGCTACCCCAGGACCGTCGAGGGGCGAAAGATCTCATCAGGGGGTCTTGCAAAGAGTGGGAAGGAATGACAAACTGAAGGTCAGGATATGAAGTAAATTTAGACCCAAAAAGGTTGCACATCCCATTAAATAGATTCAGACGGGGAGGCGCCACTCAGGGCTATTGAAGGTCGATATCGAGAGGGGAAAAATGGCTACGACCTGAAACAGAGGGGGAAAATACTCTCGCATGCGAAGCTCCCTGGTTGCTAGAAGACGTCCCATGCCATTGTGCCGACAATAAAAACTCTGTCTTTTTATGGAAAGACCAATCATCACCTAACCCAGGAAGGAGGAGGAAGGGGGCGATCTCATGACCGGAGGGAAGGGGAGGCAATACACGTTCGGGCACCTGGGGAAACAAACCACACGCAGGGAAGATTCTCCAGCTTAGAAGGGGGGGGCTCTTTCCTTTTTCAAAATGCGTAGAAAACCGTACCGAGGGGGGGGGGATCACTATAGTACCTTCAATATGCCCTGGAGAAATACGACCCGAGCTTAACGAACGCAATAAAATTTAAAAGGCAAGATGAAGCAACAAAACGATAAAAGCAAAACAAAAGTCATCTCCGGAACAAGGGCAAACGGCAAGATTCTGCAAACCCCCCAGGGGAAATCCGGACAGGCGCTTCCAGAGACGGCGCGAACACCCATCGTCTGGGGACCGGAAGGAGAAAGAAATAAAAACGGGGGGCGAAATTGCAGGAGTGGGCTCGATCAACCGAAGTGCGTGGCTCTCGAGTCGAAATAAATCGATGGGGGGGAAACGCAGACAGGCTAGCCGGATTTCCACGCAGAAAAAAACAACAAGGGAAGAGGTGCAAATACAACGCTTGTATCCGCTACGGAAAGTAAAAAAGCTCGAAGCTTAAAAGCGGTCACACGGGAAACCCGAGAGGGGTTGGCATCCCAAGCTTTTCGTCAATTAACTATGTCATTCCAAAAGAGACAGGACGAACGGCCTTTAGGCGGGAGAACGCGACGTAAAAGAGGCTTGAAGATTTCCACGGGAATGAGACACTCGCGAAGGAAGGGGACATGAGGGGGGGGGGTTCGCAAATGAAGTGGGCTAATTTGTGAATTTGGCGCGTCAACTAGAACAGGGGGTTACTTGGGGCGCCATGGCGCAAAAAACGTCGGGCGAAATCGCAAATCGGTAGACATAACCAATAAATTTTTCAGCTCCGGGGTGCCCATCAGATTGGTACATTCTTACCAAAAAGCGTGATTAATGCGTACAAACGGTATGGAAAAAAGTTCACATCCTTAAACGCGGTGCGCGACGCATGAAAACTCAGGTCGGCGGCTTTGCAAGATGCGGCGCAAACGACCACAAGCTTGACTCGATCGGAGAATATAAGGGAGACGAGAGGGGGGCGAACATTAAAGGGCCCTGCAATCAGAAACGCAAAGGACAGGAAGTACCCGCTGACCTGCCCCTGTCAAAAATCGCAATCCGAGACCCTAGCGCGGGTGGAGGAGGGGTATGCGAAGGAACTTTATGAGATCCACACTTTATGTTAGTAATGTCTCGCCTAGGGGGACCAGCCCTAAGAAACGAAGTGAGAAGCGCTCGCTCTAGTGACGGCAGCAACGCGCCGCCTTCTATCATGGCGATTCCTGCGAAACATTCCTAGAACCTCAACGTCCCTGCGTTGGCGAGGCCATGCTCTTTGGTGGGAAAAACAAATTCTCTGGTCCGGACTAAACCCCGCGAAGATCTCTGTACCCTGCAAAGAAGAAGAGCCGCATCCTTCAACAAGAACAGAAATAACCAGTCACGCACCTGAGACTCAGCACCTGCATGCAAGTAAATCCAACTCGGCAAGCGTTGAGGGAAGGCAGGATAATCAATTGTCACGCAGTCAAGACACGCAGGATGTGAAGGGGAAAAAAATAATCAGGTGCCTCAATTAAATGCCTCCGGGGAAACGCAGATCGACAGCGAAAGCGGATCAAGGTAATGTGGGGTACTGGTCCAGATCGGTTCGTCGAACTTTCTCACGATTGTTTACTAAAAGGGCCAGCCGCAGTGCTTCATAAAAACATCGCGAACCACGGAGGATTAGTAGAGGAGAGGGCCTAGGAAGCGCACGCGCCAGGGACAAATTTCTTAAACCATCCGGTTCAAAAAAGAAAAGGCAAACCGAGCAAGTACCGCAAGGAAGGGGAGTTAAATTGCTTGCACCGTCCCTTGATCCTGCTGTTACAACGACCGATTGCTATAAGGGAACGGAATAGGGGTTTGCACGCATTCACGAGCTGGACTGGGGGGAAGGGGAGTTAAATTGAGACCGTCCTGCCGAGGACAGCGATTTTGGGATCTTAATTGGAATGGGGGGATCGGGAGCTCTTACGCTATGTGTGAATGTTCAGGAAGGTGCTAAGAGAAAGATCTCAGCTAGTGGGGGGGGGGAAAGGATCGACAACCCGGATGCGAGAAAAAACCAGCAACCAAGAAGACAACGCGAACTGGGGGTTCGCAAGGACGTGCAAAAAGCAGAACTGACGCCGGAAAACCGCCATGATTTGAGACTCCATTAAAAGGAAAGGTCATAGAGTAAGCGGACTCGCCACTAGGGGCAGGACCAAAAAGCCAGAGGAATAAAAGGCTGATCCGTTGCCCGTAAATCTTCTTCCACCTAAAACCAGCAACTGCGCTATCTAAAACGAATTCGCGGTAAAAAGATCAAAACACGGTTCTGCAAGGACTGGCGCGCTCGGTACATTGCGAGAATGTTGAACCATATCTCGGATAAGAGCTAATTCGAAAGGGCGGAAGAAAAGCAGCAGAGGATCAATCGTGGGTTTCGTGGCGGTGATACTCATAAGCCGAAGCCGCCTCGAAGGAGCGCGCGCTCTGGTCGCCGCCTACCAAGGCGGCGTGGTGACATCGCTGCAATATCCAAAAGAAGGGGGACGAAGCTGTAGCGGCATGCCTCACGAGTGTGGGAAGAATGGTAAAATACAGGAATTTGAGGACAATGGACTGAAAATAAGATGTCCGAAGGATTAGATTTCGGGCTATAAGGTACTGGCTCAGGGCCACAAATATAAGGGGAGGCAGCCAAAGAGAAAAGGTCGCAAAAAAAGCAGAAAAAACATGCACACCTTCTCCGTATAGACCGAGTAAAAACATCAAGAGCATTTTGGGAAGAAAGACGAACGAAAAAGAGCCTTCAAAGCGGCCGCGTCGAGTTCGTCGCACGTCCCGACAGGAAGGCGCCCCGTGACTAAATCGGGGCCTAGCAAAAGAAGCCTGGCACCGGGGAAAGATCAGTCATAATCAAGGGTGGGGAAGTGGCCATCGTTGGGTTGGGGGGTCCGAGCGGCTCACAAGGCACCGGAAGGTCACGGAAAAAGAAAAAATCGTTAGGGAAATCAGGCTTAGCGCTCCTTGCGCATTAAACCAATTCACGGCAACTAAAGGAAAAAAGAGCGCCATACCATTCGACTCGGAGAACGGTCCCAAAAAAAGAATGGGAAAAAACCGGTTTGAGCGACCACAGGCGTAGGTACCGGAGATCGATCCTAACGGGCTTGAAACTCACCCTAGTGATTTTGAGGAATTGTGCCGTTATTAAAACATCTATTCCGTGTTCTTCAAGTTCGGGGGCTCAAACGGGGGAGGGTGAAAGTTCTTCCATCGGAAGGTGAGGTCTACTATAAATAAAAAGCGAACCTCTAACGCCGCAAACCCTGCTCTTTCTAAACAACTTTACAGAGGGAGGCGTCCCAGAATAGTGCCAGGTGGACCTCAACGCCAAGTCGAGTGTCCTTATGGAAGAAGATCTCCACCAACAACGAGGAGGGAAAGAAAATAGGCGAAGAACTCGACAATGAGGAAATTCAAGTCACGGGAGTCCTCAAACGACACCAGGGACGATTCCGCAAAGGCGCCATGGCACGATGTTTATGCGTAGCCAGTCCACTTTGGACCAAGAGGTCGATGAACCTGATGAGGCAAATTGCGGAACCGAGAAAACTAGTGAAACTAATAAAAAAACTGTATACAACAACGAATACACGTAAACGGGCAACGGAAAATCATCCAACCTTCAAGGGGGCGAAACCGGCAAGATTCCAAAGAAACACCATAAGACACGATAAAAGTGGTAGATGAAGGCGGCGCCCAACTCCATTCTGTACCGGAATCTTCGATAAAAAATACCTCGAAGGAGAAGCAGGATTCTGAGAAAAAAAAATTCGGGCGCGAGGCTCAGATGGGGAAAAACCCCCAAAGAAAAAGGGACCAGTTCCCAGACCTCAAGCGAATTGAAATCCCTTTTCTCAAATTTACGGCAACGATTGTGACCTAAAGGTAAGCTGTAAAAAAAATCATCCGGGTGGGACAGGGGGTGGGCTAAGAAGGGAAGGAGGGGAAAAAATTTAGCTGGCAAAGAACGGGGAATGGAGGAACTCGGGCGCGAAAATAAGTTCGGGCTCTTGAAGACAAGCCTACCTACTGTATCTCTTTACGGACCTCGAGCGACTGAGTGCAGAGTGGGTCCTCCGGTGTGGGGAGAGGTTCCGCCGACCTAATTTGAGCCTGCGATACCAAAGTCGCGAACGCCAAACATGGACATTTCGAAAAAAGGAAAAAATTGAAATTAAAAAGGAAAGGGGCTATTGGATGCGTTACAACCGAGTGAATGCAGTACCAGCGCATTTTTTGCTCATCGAAGGGGGGAAAACCGCAGGAAGGCGCTAACGAGGTTGCTCTAGCTGGCGAGATCCTAACACCGCACTCCAGGAGATTCTCGAAGCGATCTCGCGTTCGAAGAAACGAGAAATAGTTTGGGGACAAAACAAAGATGACTACTGCAGAACAAATGCGAAAGAATGTTTAAAGAAACGACATGCCGAAGAAAAACATCGCAGAGTACTAGCGAAGGTGAGGGGCTTCTACCGGGACAATCGTCAGGAGTACCGATCCCTTCTGTGTTAACCTAGCCGATGGGAACGGGAAAAGCCCCCGAAGGGCGCGTGGTCGCAACTAGTAAGGGATAAGCAAATCAGCGGACAGTGCGTAAAATCCGAGAACTGTCAAAAGGCCGTCCTGCCGAACTGACCATTCGCGGGCAAAAGCTGGAAGTGGGGGGGTCACCTACTGCCGTTTTGGCCCCTGTAAGGACCCACAAAAAAAAATCGGAAACGGTACGAGCAGAAAGCGAAATCAGCCGTCTCAACCCTCGTACCGAGGCCCTAATAGACTACCAATAAGCGCACCGGGCAGGCGAAGGGAGATCAAATCTGGGGGTATTCTTGGCAGTTCGCCCTGCTTCAAACGAGGGAATTTCCTGCAATCGGAACCAAGAATTAAAAGTTCCTCTATGACTGCCTGTAAAAATAAAGAGGACACGGGGTACCGCAATTCACAAGCGGAACGGGCAATATCAACTATATGTTGTTCGTGGTTAATGGAAGTCAGTGGAAGAAGGTCATCCTTCCCAAAATCCAGCAAGCGGGGAGCAAGAAGAAATCAAAAACACAACGAGGACAGAAAAGATAGAAGCTCAAGGCCGGAACTTGGAAGGCTAAACGAAGTTCCATCGAGAAGTCTAAGAGCCCCCGAAAAAATTATTTCGACCATGAAAAAGACCTGTCGGAACTGCGGTTACTCACCGGCCAGATTTGAGATTCGAAAGACATTAACCTGAGACGGTAGGGTTTCAGCCTCAGAACTTAATGGTCAACAGCCATTTCGAGCCAAAGTAAAAAAAACTAACGGGAAAACTCGCAGATTTTGGATCAAGTAAAGGGGTGGAGAACAAAAAGTCACTCTTAGGTTAAGGTTCAAGGTGCTGCGGCAGAAGGAATATCTTGATAAGAAGCGGGCATAAAGTAAAACTTGGGTCGCGGGGGGAGTCTCTCGCGACCCACCGGCGACACGCACTCCCCAAAGCAATTAACCAGCAGGGGAGAGGCGGACAGGAGGACTGTCGGACCCTTTTCCAGATTTTACGCACTGGCTCGGACCTCGGCACTAAAGGGGGTTAAGACGCGACTTGAGGGGCCTGAACGCCCGAGATCGCCGAGGAAGTACCATGAAAAAGCCGTGGGAACGTTAATCACTCGGGAGGCCCGAAAGCATCCCAAAGATAGCGAGGTGCGCGGCAGGCAATCAGCGGAGGGCCAAGGGTCGCTTGGACGCGAATCGCGTGTTGCTTCAACAGGGGCCATGTTTGTACTGCTCTTAAAGCTCTCTACGCGCGGAGCTATCCACAAAAAAAGTCTGTAAAAAAACGTACAGAACTGTCCCAGAACAAAACATAAACACAAAGGCCGACTCATGCTCGATCAGAACGGGTTTCAATCGCAGGGAAAACTCTGGCGTGGGTTTGAAGAGGGGGGCCGGCAGAACCCGCTGCTATCCGAGCCATGTTGGTAAATTGAGTGGGGGAAGGAATCAAATTCTGAACAAGATTGACATTCCTACCTGCTGAAGGTACGCGAAGGAATTAGGCCCAAGGAGAAAGGGGATCCACCCCAGGTCTGGGAGAACAAACCAACACCCTTGTAACAACATCATGCCCCTAAGGAGTCGAGGAAGACGATCAAGTCGGCCATGGCGAACGTCCCAAAAGCCCAAGAAGTAGATAAAGAATAAGAGACGAGTGCCTGTAAAAATATTCAAATCGAGAAAAAAAGCGCCGTAGAAAATCCCTGCCTGAAAAAAAAAAAAGTGGGACACAGCGTGACGAAATCTTGAGCAATCTGTTGTTACGAGCTGAAAAGAGGATCAGGTTACCTCTTCTCTCGAACCAAGGGCTACGGCGAAAAAAGCGCTTCCAAAAAGTTCTGGTAAAGAAAAAAAGAATCGCGCGCCCGGAAATTCAGGTGATAGAGACATCTCAGTAAGACCTAGATGATAATTTCTTTGACAGGAAGGGCGCCAGGCCGTTGGAGCGACAATGTAACTGGGAAAATGCTAAAAAGATTCAAATCATCAGTGTCTTAGAAGCTGACGTTCGCAAAAAACCTTCATGAATTAAAAAAAAGGGGAAAGAATGTGGACCACCCTCTATCAGTTGTTGAACTCAGGAAAGGAGGAAAAAATTGTTCAGCTCGGGAACGTGGCATCCGAAATCGAGAGTCGCCTAAGGTAAAAGCGTACCTTTCGAGAAACATTCAGCGCAAAAAGGGCCGATTGGCCAAGGATCGTCCCGGTGCTTCGTAATAGGACGTACCCATGAGCGCACGGGTTTCTGTCCGAATTACCTAACGGCGCGAGGGAATTACTGAGAAACCGTCGCTCAAAGGAAGCTTTCTAGAAAACTTCCCGAACAATCCAAGGACGTGGGGGAAATGGGAACGTAAGTTCGCAACATGACGGGAAAAGCTGAAAGTCCATGGGTAAGAATGTTCATCACCTGGTAGCCTGTCCGTCTTTTTCCAGAAAGAAGAACTGACAAGAATTATGCACTTGAGTTCTACGAACAGAGCCGAACGAGACCGAGAAAAGCATGTCGAAACTAAGGAGGCACATATTCCAACCGTTCAAGTTCCTGACCTTGGTGCACGAGAAGGTTCTCAAGAAAACCCTTAGGTCAAGAGTTACAGAGATCTGGAGCTGAACGTAGTATCCCTCCACCATTAAGGGGGTACATGGGGAATATAAACCGACTAATGGCAGGATTGCAAGGAATCTAATTGCGATCAGCGGAATTCCTTCGCGATAGGTAACTAAAAGAGACGCCGCATATGGAAGACGGGAAAACACGAGAAGGCAACGTGAACACGAGTGGGACCTAAAAGAAGTCTAAAAAAAACAAAAAAAAACCGGTGAAAGGGTCTACTGGAAAAGCGGTGAACGGGGAAAGGCTGTTCTGGCATCACTTCCTAAAAATGCTCTTCAAAAAAAGTGGAAGATAGGGAGCAATACCTCTGCGTCAGGAATAAAAAATTGGGAGACATGCGTCTACTATTACGAGAGACGAATTGGAGTGGTTGTTTACTGTTCTGCCAAACTTAGTGGGGGCGAATTTGTTAACCTTTGGCTGCAGGCACAAGAGCGGGGGGGAGGCCTGGGGCGCATGGCAACAATCAAAAAATCATCAAAAATTATTCCATCTTCATGGTTAACAGTGATCCGGGATTCCTCACGCCATCTGTATGGTACAATGCGGGACAAACCACTCTGGATGTACCATCGCAAGGGAGAGGGGGAAATGATAAGGATGTCCAAATCGTCACAGGAAGATAAAGAGACCGTGAGCGCGAGCGCATCCTTGAGGCGGGGAACGGCTTGACATGAAAGAGAAAAAAAAGCACTTATCCGAACAGCAATATGGGCTAGCAATCTTGGTGTTGAAACCCATTCTTCATGCATCAGGACGCGCCAAACGATTGGGAACGAAATGACCTAAACCGGCCGCTAGCACGAGACCCTAGTGCAAGGTGATTTAGGGGGCCAGTCAGAGAAAAGGGGCGTCCAAGATTGGCGGTATCCAAATGAAAAAACATCGAAAAACAATTTTCGAGGTTAACTTAAAGAGCAGCAAAAAAGGATGGGGCGGAGGTACCGATAGAGACTGCTTAGGACAGGCACGATTAAAGCCCGGCAGTTCGCGGCTCCGTGGAGTTTTGGTCAACAATGGGTCTGGACCTACCGCCCTAGATCGAAGTACGACAAGGCCCTCAGAGACTTCGAACGTAGCTACCGACTGGGTAACCAGGAAAGAAGGAAGGGAGAACGCCCGCTCATGCCAGTAACGATCCAAAGTAAGCGAAGTAGGAGTTCAAAAAATAACACCACTCGGAAATAATCTCCAAATCATGAAAATGGTCGAAAAAAAAGAAGTAACGGGCCTTACCCTGAAAATCGCACTGGGGGCCTAAGGTGGTAAACGCAGAGTAACAGAAAAAAAGGGAAGCAAATGAAATATGGAGGGTGTGGATTGGAGAGGGTGAAAAAGGACTTCGGAGAAAACTCGAGGGGTGGGGAGGCTCCAAGAAAAGACGTTTATCGGACAATCTCGAAAAAATCAACAACAACACGGGGGAGGAGAGAGAAAAAGGGCAGCACAAGCAAAGTTGGGCAACCAAGAAGTTGAATAAAAAAAGAATGACGCCGAGGAACAGTAACGGGAAGCTATGATTGCGTCCGTTCGACTGACGAGAGGGGGAGGTTACCACCGGGGATTGCGATCTAAGTCAGAGATAACTGATTAATTATAAAACGGGGCAAGGCAAAGATTGACTGGGGGGACTGAGTTAATTGAACGGGAGAATCATGAAACCTAAAAAAAAAAGATTTGGAGCTTAATGGGAGGGTGTCCACTCGAGAGTGGCTGGTTACTGCTACGAAATACAGCGCGGCGGCGGGGGGAAAATGTAACGGAGAAAAGGGTAGGGGGATCTCGAACACGACAGAAGGGAGGACGACAAAGAGCCCCAAAAGAAACTTATTGAAAACGGCCTTTGGAGAGTCCGAAGGGGCCGCCACATGAGGTAAGGCTAAGCGGCTTGCCACGCTTCATAGGTGTGAGCGAAGCGACGGCTGGGGGAAAACTTATCAAAGCAGACAAGGGTACCAAAAGTAGAGGAGAAAGTGTCCACTTCGCAAAGGCGAGTCTTCGCAGATTTAGCGCACGGTTGCGTCCAAAGTGGCGCTGATCGTCGTAGGGAGAAGAAAGACTTTAAAAAACGGGTTGGGACTAAAAAGCTCCGAAGGACGCGACGCGCGTCAGAGCGACTGGGAGCTTCAAATCCGCAAAATTCAAAACACCGCGGTTGTCCCCTCGCCGATTCCTTGGCGGCGGGTGAAAAATAAGGAAACCGGAGAACCCTCTCCTGGACGACGCTGAAGCTAGTACCAAAAGACACGATTGGGTTGCCGAATGGTATAATGAGAGTTAAAAAAGAGGAAAGCTCCTCATGAAGTGTCCTACATAGTGAAGCGTTCAGCGACATGAAGAATTCGCAAGAATCAACACATTGCTTTAAGGATCCAATGAGCCAGACAATCGAAAGTTCTCAACCAATCTGAAAAGAGGTAAATTTAGGAGGAAGTAAGAACAGCAGTCGGCATTTAACGGAGCCCTCACGCCGAGCGGTCGGCTAAAGGAGCAAGTACTTCCGGCGTCGGCTTTATGGCTCTAAAGGAGGGGGCAGTATCAAACCTCCTTCCGTGAAATGACGCGAGTTAGCGTGAGCGGGTTGACAAGGTTGTGTGGGCCGGACTACAATAAGGAGACCCCTGTTCTCTGATAAAGAACTAGGCTGCGTCTAAGAGGGTCCACCATGCGGTCTTTGTCCGAAAATTAGCGCTCCTCACTTCAGGAATTGAATAAGAGCAGAAATGCAAATACTAGCTTTGAAATTGGTTAAGAAACCGTTGAGCGACCACGTATGTAGCGCAAAGTGGATAGATGACTCAGCATGTCTTGCGAATCTTGCCGGAACTTGTCAAAAAATCAGAGGTGCCGGTTGCTACCCGGGATGGAAAGGTTCACCGTTTGAGCCGTCGGAGGGGTCTAGACGAAAATAGGGGATATTGAAGGAAGATCGAATGAAGCCTGGCTAAGAAAAATCTCAAAAAAACGGCGGGGGCGGTTGTCGCGCTTTGCCCAAAGTGCCTCACTCAAAGAAGAAGAGTGGAATTAAGGCGGCCCT
>Ga0179593_1392734_pt1 | contig 13785 bp, 21 predicted proteins | sample CZODoug2_1_08_16_FD_185931 | JGI IMG/M metagenome (GOLD analysis project Ga0179593, IMG submission 185931) | Vadose zone soil fungal communities from Angelo Coast Range Reserve, California, USA - CZODoug2_1_08_16fungal (PacBio error correction) | ecosystem: Environmental > Terrestrial > Soil >...
GAGGGGAAGAAAATGAAAGATACGAATCCAAGTCCGGAACCAGAAACAGGAGAAGACTCAGGAAACAGAACGAACCGATGCAGTTCGAAAGAACTGTTCAGGGAAAAGAATTGTGGGGATCTGTTTGTGGGGGCGGAAAAAAAAGAAAGCACGAATATTCTAAGACAAGCAATCACGGAAGTTAAGAGGGGAAAAAAAAGAAAAGGCACACTCACCGGAAGACTGTTGTGTGGGGGAGAACCGGAACCCCCACGGAAAAGATTTGGGGCTTGAAGACTTCCCTCCTATAAGGAAAAAAGGGGGGAAAGAGGGTCCAGGAAGAATTCTAATAAAAAGAATGGGGGGGACCAAAAAAATTCTTGGTCGGGTGCCGACTGTAACCCCTTGTTCATAAAGAAAAAAAAAGGAAGGGCGATCCAACGTTTGTGGAAAAAAAAAGAACGAATCTAAGAAAAGTGCTGGGAAAACCGCTCTTTGCAAAACCAACAGAACAGGAAAAAAAAGGGGGTCAGCAAGCTTAAACAAAGAGCGCTTCAAACGCGACAATGAGAAACCGACGAACGAAACGAAGTTGAAAACGCCAAAGAGGAGTAAAGAGGGGAGAAAAGTGCTTTCAATACGCTAACGATTCAAAAGGAAAGGAAGGAAAAACGCAGTCAGCGTGGTGTCTCATGGCCGAAACCAAAGGAAAAGGGAAAGTTCAACCAAGAGTACATGAAAGGGACGATGGATTATCGAAGGGGGCGCGGAATGATTTTAAGCCTGTCCTTTATTACACTGAAAGGAGGGGGAACCAAACAATCTGCCGGTGCAAAAAGGGCCCACTACAAACTTGGAGACAGGAAATTGGGAGAGAAAGGGAACAATTAAAGAAAGTATCGCATAGAAAAAAACTGATCATGAAGACGCTGGATCATCGGATGAAACGATCAACTGTCTGAAGATCAACCGAGGTGTGGCAAAAGGGGAAAAGAACGAAAATCTGAAGCCTAAAAACCTGCAGCCACGTTTGGTGGGTGCTGGACCAGCAGAGAAGTTGTCACGCCATAGATGTTCACCAAAAAGGGGTTGGCAAGGAGGGGAAAACGGGACACATCAGGAAAGAAACTGGCAGCAACTATCAAACAGGGTGGGGGAAACTCACCTTGAGACAATAGTCCTGTGGAAAGGCGAGAGCAAAGTTCTTGACTGTTGAGAAAAAACGAGCAACCAACCAAACGGCGTGCCCGTGGCGGTCCTGAGGGAGGGGAAATCCAAGGACATTAAAAAAAACAATGCGAAAAGAGCGGAGGGGTGGCGAGAAAAACGAGAGGTCGCCGTAATTGAAATATGTTAGAGGACGACAAGACCGAAAAAAAATAGGATCATCCCGTTTACCGCCACAGGTTAAAACGTTCAGGGGAAGGAAACATTGGGATAGAGGGTGGTCAGTGGTCTTTATTGGAGTCAAACAAAAAAGAATGTTGGATCCAAGAAAAGACAGGCCCAAGTCCCCCCAAACTGAATCTTGACAATGGAAGGAGAGACAGGAACGTTAAATTTTGTAAAAATCGCTGAAGTTGGGGAAAGAAAGGCATTCCCAGGAAAACGCAGATAAGTGCCCTATGCGGGGGAGGTTTGCAAAGCAGGCCGAAAAAATTGGGGGGGTGAAAGAAGACACATCATGATTGGGGGACGGGTTAAGGAGATCTTAAAAACGGCAAAGGGGGGATTCCCAGATTTGTAAAAACCGGAAAAAAAGAACTCGTCCCCCGCCTATGGGGCGAGGTCCCGCAAAATGGGTTAAATTCTTTGGAAACTGGCACAAGAAAATGCGAGGGTACTTCCGGAGTAGTGCAGGAACCATTCGCAGCCCACGCCATTCTCGCTTAAAAGTTCCGGGAAAAAGAAAAAAGAGGTGATGGGGGGATAGGACGAAAACGGGGGATCAAAAAGAGGAAATCAAAAGACATGCCACAAGGGCCATTCGTGACAAAAGACCGAATAATCAACGGGGGTGGTGAACAAAAAAAGACGCCCGTAAAAGAGGTCAAGCCCAACACAACCTGAAATCGAAGAGCAAAAAAAAGATGGCTTGACAGAAAGGAAGGGGGGTGGCGGCGTGTGCTAAAAGGCCCCCAAAATGCGAAAAGCAGAAAAGACATAGCGAAGCAGTTGGGCAGACGACAAGAAAAAAAAGATTTACTGTCAAAGCGAGCCAAAAAACCGAAGGGAATTGGTCACCTGCTGCGGAACGATCGACAATAAATGACACTCCGATGGGAAATAGTCAGGGCCAACGGCAGAGCCATCCTTCCTTAGTCACCTAGACCAAAACCCAAGCCGTAAAGAAAATGGGGCTCCAGGTGCGGAAACGAAAAAGAGCGTCAACAAAAAGTTAGGGAGAAAAAGAGAAGAATGGCGCAGAAAAAGGAGCAGGAACGCGAAAGGATGGGGAGTGTTTGACTTTTATGAAAGAGTCTCTAAATCAGCGTGAAGGGAACTAGTCTATGGATAGGAACAGGATAAGTTTGATCATAATGAAGGCACCCCAGACAGTCACGGTGAGAAAACTTATTGTCTTCTGGGAACTGGAGGAATCCATCAAGTTTTATAAAGACTTCGGGACAGTGCCACCGTAGAAAGTTGGGCATAAGCCGCAACCTACGCAACCACAAAAACCATGCTGCGCCAAAGGGAACACCTAGTCGGAATGAGGGGAAAAGTCCCGCATGTGAATATCTGTAGTACGTCGCAGGTCAGAAAGGGTGGGGGTGTTCAAACAAAACAGGAAGTTTTATCGTAGCGGAATATGTACTGAAGGGGGGGAAGCGGTTGTTTACCGAGGAACCCCGGGGTGGTCTGACCAACACCGAAGGAGGAGAAAAGGTGGGCGGTGGACAAGGCCAGTCATAAGCTGGAGGAGAAGAGGCGCCGTGAGGGGGTTGGTCATCTGACGGAAGGAAGTAAAAGATGAGGTTCGGGAATCCAGCACTCTGAGTGTTGCCAGGGAGACAACATAGCGGGCAATGCCAGGGTGTCAAAGCACGGCGAAGAAAATACGAAGTAGGGGGAAAAGGAAAAGAACAAAAAGTGTGAAACAAAAACCGGGTTCGGCCGGGGTCACAAAAAACAAAAATCCAAAAGGTAGCACAGAAAGGAAAAAAAAAGGACTCGGCTGCTTACGACCACCCGCAAAAAAACGACAGCTCGACAGAACATGCCGTTTGACACGTCCTAGATTTCACCAGGGGGCACCAAGCCGCCCGCAGTAAAGAAAGAAACTCGAACCCAGGGAATTCCAAGAAGATAAGAGGAACCAGTACGTTGTGGGAAAAGGGTTGCTCTAATAACACAAACGCAAAGGGGAACCCCTATCGCAAAACCACAAAAAATAAAAGGGGTGACGAAACGAGAAAAAAGAGGGCTGTCACTTTGGCTTTATAATGTCCCCTCGAGCGGGCCAAGCTCAGCCGTCCAATCACCTATCATAAGGTGTGGAGGTAGGTCAACGTCTCTGCGGCCTACAGGAGGCGACCACCGTAAAGCGAGGGGCGGTGGGTGGGATCAGGTATATAATGGGGAAGGAAGCGCGGGACAAGTGGGTAAAACATGCCAGAAGGAAAACATCGGAAAGTAGAAAAAAAATCCGTTGAGATGGCAGAAAAAAAGTGGCACCCTCGGGGCGCTAGATTCATAAGGAGGTGGTCACCTGGGGCTTAGTTGGGCAACTAAAGTGGGTCACCTAGGGGGGGTGGGGTTTCAAAACAGGACACAGCAACTTGGGGGAGAGTACAACATCGGTGGGGGATGGGAAAAAAGGGAGAGTGCGAAAGGGGGTGAACAACGCCATGGGGCGGGACCAGGATAAAAAGAATGGGAGAAAATCAGACGTTCCGAGAACACCTTTTTGGGGGTAGGATCATTGTTTTTTTGACCAAGAGGTTGATGATTCTGGGGGGGATCGAGCGTGCAGAGGGTTTATCTAACGTGGCCCAAAGGGGGAGATCAGGCCGGGAGTTGAAATATGATGCCATTGTCCGAAAAAGCCGTTAAAAAAAAGCCAAGGAAAAAAAATGGGCGATCATTACTTGAGGGTACTAAAAACGGTGGGGTGAGGTGGGTGCCAACCGGGACAACTGGAAACGGGAAATTCAGCCCCAAAGTGGAAAAAGGAACAGCGGTTCGAATACCATCAAAAAAATTGTAAAAAAAAAAAAAAAAACAGCGGTCTGATGGAATACACCGAGGGGAAAATGGAAACAAAAATAGGAGGTTCAGTTGGAGGACAACAGGAATGGGCGTGCCTTCGCACCCGCAAACACAACGTCAAATGGAACAGGTCGTAAGCAAAAAGTGGCACTATGTGAGGACGAAAGAAAAGGGGGAGGGGGGGGGGTCAAAGAAAAGGAAGAGTTCAGTCCAATGGATCATGGAGAATAGGGTCGGCACCAATCATAGCAAGCCCAGATGTCGTAGGGGGGGGCCCGTGGTGACTTTAACTAATGGGGCTCAGAAGAAAGAGGGAGTTGTACGGGAATGGAAAAAGTAATAACCTGGGACCTCGGGAATTTGGGAGGGGGAAGCACAGGCTACGTCAAGTTTGAAAGGGTGACGTAAAAGTACTGGGGTTGAGACACGGGACTAAAGATAGAACGATGCAGGGGTCGACGGCAAGGGGGGGAAGCAAAATCGGGTTGGACAACATTGTGGTGCCCTTTAAAGCCAAAAACAATATATAGAATTACAAGCGAGATAATGGAGGGGGGGGGGACTTCCACAGGGAGGCAATTGGTGCTCGAAAAAAAGTTTTCTTGTTCGCAACCCAATAACACCAGGGGGAGGGACCGTGGAGTTTATATGCCAGCCTGGCAGAAAACAACCAAATAGGAGAGGCAGAATCGCAGGGGAATGTTCTCCACGCCACCGAAGAGATAAACGTTCAGCAAAAGGGAAAAGCTCAAGCCTTTCAGACGGCAAAAGGGAAAGAAACACTATAACAAAGGAAGGAAAGATTTAAGGTGGAAAATTCAGACTAGCACTGAAACAAAAAAAAACGAGGGGGGAGTGAAAGAGATAATCGGGGGGGTTGGCTACAAGTGAAAACCTCAAAAGGAAGGATCACGTTTAAAGGAAAGGGGGAGAAGGAAGAGTCTAAAAAAGGATGGGAAAAAACAAGATGGGGGAAAAGCCGTTTTGGGTTTGTGGTGGAACGGACAGAAAAAAACAAGTTACTGGGGTATTGACTGCCGGGGGGACAGACGGTTTTGGGAGGGTTAACCGGGAAGAAAGGGGCAACAGAAAAAAAGAAATGGAGAAAAAACCGGCAACGATCTATTGTAACAAGATAATTGAGCTAAGCCCCTACCTGAAAGGCCCGGGAAGGTCGACTTGGGTGTGGGGAGGGTACTCTGCAACCAAAAGTGCAAGGAGGTTCTTAAATGCAAGACGCCCAAGGAAAGCCGGGCAGAGCCTGGGTCGCGGAGCAAACCTGAAAGGATGTGGGAAACAAAAAATAAGGCATTGGTTACAAAAACACTTGAGAAGGGCTGAGAATGAAACCATGAGGGATCGCTCCGATGAAGGGAAGAAAGTGTGGGAAACCCGTATAAAGGGTTTAAAAAAAGAAAAAAAGGGAGAAACGTGACCATTCGAAGGAAGGGGGGTTCCGGGGGGACAGTCGGAGAGGCTGGGGGGACGAAGTCGCGGCAAAAAGTAAACTCTAAACGACTGCCTTCGGGGGCAAAATTGGTATCGGAAGGTGCCTGAAAAGCTCTGAAAGCAAAAGGGAAAAATAGAAGGAAAAAAGAAGGACGGGGAAAGGGAAAAAAACATGGATAACGCAACCATTTTCAAAGGGTTCAAAAATGAAGAAATCGGGAAGGGAGAGTATCGAAGTAGGGGGATTTTGGGGAAAACTAACTTTGAAACATGGGGGAAATGAAAGCGTGGGGTAACAAGAGCCAGGGCAAGATTCCGGGGGAACCTCCAAATCCTAAAGAGTCGATGACGGGAAGGGAGATACGACAAGCAAATCACGAATTTGGCAACGGAGCAGAAGCGTCATTAGGCCAGATATCTAGAGAAACTCTCATTTGGACAATAAGAAAAAAATAAGGAAAACCAAGTGAAAAAAAAAAAAGGAAGGGAGAAGGAGCACGGAGTAGAAGCCCTCATGTCCCGGCACGAGGGAGCTGTAGGAGAGGAGCTCTGTTCGATACGTCAGAGGACTATTTGCAAGAAAGGGGGGGCCGTAGTGGCGGAAAAAAAACCAGGGCGGGAAAAATACACATGGCTAAAATAGTCAACATAATTACAACGAAACCGGGGAACTGACAAGCGAGGGGGTTGGCAATTTTCGGTGAGAAGCGAGGCCAAAGAAAACACCGGGAAAAGGGGACCGAGGCAAACAATAAGAAAAAAAGAGGGTGATTCCTCTAGGAAACTGCAATCGACGGAAAACCCCGGGGCGAGAGTGCTCAAGTTAATAGGGATGGATTGGGGACCTTGACTTTACACGATCAGAGAAAGGAAAGAGAGGGATCATAAGGAGAAAGGACCCAGGGAAAGTGGGAAAGGTCTCCCTATAGACAAAGGCACGGATTCCTGTGGGGACAGGGGGGGAAGTAGAAAAGACGGCCAAGCCTCAGGGTGGGGCAAATTGGAAGGAAGGTGCGACCCGGAGGGGGTTTGATGAACAAAGACGTGGAAAAAAAAGCTGGAAAACCATGCTGGACAAAAATCGTGTAAAGAGAAGCGTTCAATCTTTTGAAGGGGGAAGGGGGAGAGAAGAAAACTAGCCCTTTGGGAAAGTCTAAACGGTCATGAAATTTTGGGCGGGTGCGAATAAAAAGGTTAAAACCAAGGGGGGAAAGGTATTTCCTCAGATTTAAGAAAGAAAAAGGTAAAAGGGAAAAGATACTCGTGGGAAAATATGGGTCCTGCCCTGGGGAAGAGGGCTGCTCACATCGTTACTAGTGTCAAAAAAATTTCCTAAGACCCAACACTCAAAAAAGCGTCGAAGCAAAGCAAACAGGGGGAAAGGGTCCCGGGAAACCGAAAAGAGGGGTCGATAGCGTGGCAAAAAGAGAGTTAAAATCCGCTTAAACACAAGCGTCCAGGTGATTAGACAGGGAACTGAGTTTGAACAAAAAAGAGGACGCAAAAAACAAGAAAGAGGAGAGAGACCAAAGGGAGACAGCTGATCGAAAGAGCATAAGCGTTCATGAGGGCCAGGCTGCAAAACGGACTGTTTCGAAAATCCCAACGGGGAAGTTCAAACTAAAAAAACGCGAAGCCGTAGAAACCAGGAGGGGACCGACCAAGGCCTCAGAGTCAACTAGAATGAGCGCATTCCGCAAAAGCAAGGTCTATGGAAATATTAACATCGCGAAAAATGAAGAAACTCCCACAAGCGTAAAAAGGTGGTCAAGAAGGCGGAGGGAAGAAACCAGGAAGGACAGAAAACAACACAACGTTAAGATGGAAGAAGAAAAGAATAGAAACCCGGGCAGCAGAGGGACTCTTTAAAGGGGGGGGGGGGGGGGTGGAGGGGGTCAGAGGGAAGGTAACCTTAAGTCCCGCTCAAGTTGAGAATATTCAAGATTGTTCCCACAGAATATTTGGAGTCCATGACTCACAAACCGCTACAGCGGGCGAAAAAAGGGAACAAACAAGGAGAAGATCAGGGAGACCGCTTCCGCGTTGAAGGGTACGCACGGGACGTTGGGGCAAGACAGGAAAAAATCCCCTAAAAGAAGGGGACAAAAAACAAGAGGGACCATGAAAAGCCCATCTGAAAGGTGAGGGGATCCGGAGGGGGGAAAATAGGAATACCGCTCAACTCTTGTTGGTGGGTTCAACAAAAAATGGAAGATAAGTTAAAAGTTTAAAGTAAAAAACAAGGAGCAAGTTGCTGTCAAGGGTGGACTCGAAGGGACGGGAAGAAGTTGTAGGGTGAACCGGAAAGGGAACAATTCTTCTAAGTAAAAACAATGAGATTTGAGGACAGAGCAAAATTGGGAAAAAAAAAAAAGCCTCCATCCAGGAGGCTGGTGGGAAAAAACAGGGGGGAAAGGACATCAAAAAATAGCTGGGGCCACAGTGCGAAAGGGGTTAGAGATGAAAGTTCGCAGTGGGACAAGGGGTGTAAAAAGGTTCGCTCCAGGGAACCAAAAAAAAAAAACCCCAATCAAGGGCATAAGTCCGAGCATAAGGAAAAAAAAAGGGAATCAAAACAGGAAATGAATGGAAAACTGAAAAACACACACGTAAAAAGAGAAACAGATCTCAATTTTGACAGAAACAAGCTTGGACAAAAGGAAAGCAGGATCACGACTGAAGTCGATTCAGGAAAAACACAGGGGTCGAAAAGTTCAAACGAATCATTGGCCGGGCCTGGAATGGAAAAAACTAAAACACCAAAAAAGCAAGAAACCAGCAGCTAAAGGAGGAAAAGTAGGTGCCGAAAGTAGAGGGGGTTTAAAACCCATCTTCATAGCAAGAAAAAAAAAGGTGGAAGGAAGCGCGAACATACGGATAGAAGGGAAGGGGAGAGATGGGCTGCACAAACGACACAAGAAAACTCGTGCTTGAAAGAGAGGAGAAAGGTCGGGAAAAAAGAAAAACCAGAACGGCCAATTGGGCCGTGCCTTCGAGAACCGAGGCGCAACGCAAAATCGCTCAGGTGACCATGAGGAAGGGACAGGGGACGGCGGGGGTCAAGGGTGTCTAAAGAAAAAAAGGCCTTGCGGGGGGGGTTGGTTCAAAAAAGGGGATAACGGAAAAGTTCAACGAGGGCTGACGGGACGGGAGGAAAGCTGAAGGCAATCAGGAAACCCAAACCAGCAAGGGGAAGAAGTAAGGAGCCATCGCCACGTGGAACTTTGCAAAAAGGTGAGGTGAAGGGTTACACGGCGTCAAGGCGGGGGATCCAAAAAAAAACTGTCATAGGAAAAAAAGTTTGCAAAGAAGAGGCGAAGAGGAGAATGGCAGGGACGACAAAAAAGTCAAAGGGTGTAGCTGGCCACCAGAATCGGAGGCCGTGGAAGCGAGTAACAACGGATATCCAGGGATAAACGCGGTTCAAATCACCAAGTCCCGCCCGCGTTCAGCAATAGCAATTTCAACCCGCACAAGAGTGACCATATTGGGAAGGGCAAGGAAATCCAGGGAGGTCGTCAGTGGTGGTCCCAACGTCGCCGGCAGGGGGGACTTCCGGGGAAAAAAAGAAGATCGGAGAATAAGTTTGAGGAAGGGAAAAACAAGGGGGAGGGGGGGGGACGTGTTCAAAGAAGAAATTCCAAAGTCCAAAAAAGGTTGGGGGTAGACCAAGGTCCCATAAAGAACGCTGCGGAGCAACCCAGGGGGTCTACCCTGTCACGGAAGAAGGGGAGAGCCAGCAAAAAATTGAGCAACGCGACCCCGTCCTGGAGGATCACATTAGTGGGGGGGTCGGTGGAGAGCAGGATCGAGGTCAAAATGAAAGAGGGGGCAATTTCTTTGGAAGGACAAACTAAAAAAAAAATACAGAGGAACCTTTGGGCCTTGTGGGGCAGAGGAAGGAACCAGAAAGAAATTAGGGGGTGGAGGTGGAAGGTACACCAACAAGAAAGCAGGGTGACTAGTTCAGAAGGAAAGTTGTATGTTTGGGTCTCTCGAAAGGTAGGGAAAAGTTGACCTATATGGTCTGGAGGGGGGAGGAGAATTGTAAGAATGGGGGCGTGGGGGGAAGGGCACCAAGGGGCAGAAAGAAAAACTGAACATGTTTGCGTCCCAAAGCGGAGGGGAGGAAAAGATCGTCACAGTGAACGTGTGAGAGGGCGGACGGGAGGAAATCCTGGGGGGGGAAGGGTTTAAACTAAAAAATGGGGAAAAAGAAATCAAGAAGATACAAAAAGTAAAAAAAAAAAAAGGAAAAAAGGAGGAGGAATGGGAGTGAAAGGGCCCACTACTTGAAGGGGAATCAATCAGATATGCAAAACCTAAAGGAGAAGGAAGGTTCCATACACAGAGGAACTGCTCGTGGGGGGGGACTGCTAAAAGGAAGGACGATGACCAAAAAGGGGGAAGTCTTGAAAAAGGGACTGGTGAAACCCCCACGAATACCCCGAAAATTCATGCATCAAAAAACAAAAGGCACCTAAAATCCAAAAAAAGATCACTGAGGGAGAGAGAAAAGGGAAAAAAAGAGGGGGGAAGGAAAAAGGGAAATTGTGGAGTACAAAAAAAAAGGAAGATTGGGAATTGGCGAAGGAGCAAAAAAGGAAGCGTCAGAAGTGAGAGCCCAAACAGGGGAAAAAAAAAAAGGAATGGGAAAGACCGTCTGGTAGTCTAAAGGACGTCCTAACCACAGGACCGAAAAACTAAAAACCAGAACGGGCAGAATTAACTGAGCTGTTCTTGGGCCAACCGCGACTTAAGAACGGACAAGCGGCAGACAGGGGGACGAAAAAAGCAGCTATGCTGAAAACATGCAAGAAAAAAAATAAAAAAAAAAAGAAAACGGCAAGTCCGTGAAACGCAAGAAATGCTTACACGGGGAAGGGGTGGGCGAATGGCTGAGCAATCCATTCTAAAAAGGCCAAAAAGACTTTGGACCCATGAAGAAGACACAAGGGGGACAGCGGAAATCGGAAATTGAGTTGAATCGAAGAGTCTCTTGACAGGAAGGTGTGAAGAACGGCGCTTGGGGATGGGAATGATATCATTTGACCAGAAAAGATAGGGAAGTCCAGATAAACTGGCACTACAATATTTTATCCAGAAATCGCGGAACAAAGAGAATTGCCAGTAGATAACAAAGATAGGATCTGGAATCCGATTAACTGGACCATGTAAACAGAAGAAAGATAAAACACCTATTGGGCAAAAGGTTTCTGCAGAGAGAGGGCGCCCTAAGGAACGCCACAGATTTGTGGAACGGAAGTGGGCAAAAAGATAGAAGAAAAACAGAGATGTGGCAAAAAGGGTTGCCGGAAACAAATGAAAAAACAACAAAGGAATTTCAAGATCTACCACAAATTGGAGCGTAAGGGAATGGGAAATTTGAACAAACAAAAAAAAAAAAAGGTCTGCACTATTGAAGGGGAGAAAAGTCATTGAAGAAGCAAAAAAAAATGACATGAGGGAGTCCTCAAAGAGGGATCCGAAACAGGAGGGCAAAACTGAGGGAAACGAGTCAAGGGGGGCAAAAGGGCGGGTGGAAAAAAACTGGACATAAGAGAGAGGGACGTCGCTGAGGAATTTCGCAGTAGAGGTCTCAAATCTAACCGCCAGGGCCGAGGACGGGGTTAAACTAAAAGAAAGAAAAAAAAAAAGCGGATTGGATCTCCTTGAGGGGGGTCAAATAGCAACATCCGTATCGGTTTAGGATTTAGGGGGCGAAGGGCCGGGGGGCTGAGTAACTGGAAAGCGAAAAGTGGGGGCAAGCCAGGACCAAAAGAAGGGAGGAAAGCCTATGGACGTGGTTGGGGGCACGGTGGAGGGAAAAAAGGCAAGGGGGAAAAAAACCTTTGGATATCTAGAAGTGATTTGATTGCGAGCAAAAAGACATGTAGGAAAAAAAAAACCTGGTGACGGCCGGAAAGATAGGGGGGAAAGCGCACGACTGAAAAGGACAGATAAAAACGGGGCCATTAATGGTCACTTGCTTAAGGAGGATGGCCGAAAAATCGGGACTGAGGTCAGTAAAAAGGAAGACAACAGAGCACACGCCAGGAAGTCAGACTATGACTGTAAAAAACGGGAACCGAAAGGGGAAGACAGGACTTGTGAAACAACCAAATGGATAAAAGAAAGCAGGAACCCAGGCACATTCACCTATTAAACTCAACTGAGTTGGTGAAAAAAGAGAGCCAAGACAAAGAGATTTCCACGCGCCCAAAAAAAAAAAAAATTATAAGAGCACATATAAAGGGACGCGAAAACGGGTGTGCGGAGGGGTCAGGCTGAACAACTGCACCCGAAACTATCGAAGAATGCTCAAAAAAAGAAAGAAAAAAAAAAGCTCAAGATCACCTCACCATGATAAAAATTTCAAGGAAAAAAAGGGAATAAAAAATTTAGGAAAAGGAGGTGCACTCGCACGCCGATCGAAAAAGCCTAGAAAAAAAAAAAAAACCACAAACCCTAGAACGGACAAGTGTGGGGAAAAAAGAGCCGGGCGGAAAAAACATCAAACAAACGGAGGAGGGAGGGAAAGTATATAAAAAAAACCGCGACGAAGAAGGAGGACTCGGTAGGGTTTTCTCCGAAGGACGGTGGGCTTAAAAGAAGAATCGCGGTAAAGAATCAAATTAATTCCCGAGCCATTGGGATTTTCCTAGAAAGGAAATTTGCAACCAGAAGAGGGCATTTAGGGAATGCTGGGCAGAGCAGCTGAAAGTGGAAGGGGACTCAGGACCACAAAAAGGAAAAACATTGGGAAAGACAACTCACCTGCCACCAAACCACAACTGCAAAGGCCAAACGTCAACGAAAACATTAAGTCAGCGCGGTTGGCGAGGGGGAGGAAAAAAGAAAAAACGGAAGACATCGGTGGGTTTTAACAACAACAGAGGAGATAAGAGAAAGAGGAAGTGGAGTAAGGGGGTTAACGGAAAAAACCACGATGGGGGGAGGGACACTCTAAGTCAAAAGCACTGGCTGGGGTCAAAAAACCACGGACAGTCACTGCTTCGATGCTCGAAAGGGTTGGGGTTTTCAGGGAAAGTTAACGAAAAGGAGGTCGGAAGGAAAAACAAACCCTTTGAACACAAGGACAAGCACAGCAGAGACTAGTGGGAGGTCATTGTAGAAGGTAGATGGAAACACAAATTTGGCTTTGAACAAAAAAAACGGGCACAAGGGGTGTGTCACATACCTTGTGATGTCCCACAAAAAACAAAAGGAGAATCCGCTGATTGATAAAACCAGGGAAGAAGTCACCTGAGAAAGAAAGCAAACAAATCAACGGTACAGAGGAAGATAAGAGATTCGTGGGAAAAGGGGGTCAACAGGAAATCGTCTGGTGAACAGACAACACCCTCGAAGTAAGACCTAGTCAATAAAAAAAAAAAAGGGAAAAACGACAAAATAAAGTTGCACCATACTTCCCAGACTTGGCCGAGGGGGAGAAGCCCCCACAGCAGGAATCCATAAGAAAATCAGGTCCTTAGCGATAAAGAACGACCACACGTGGGGGGGAAAAGTATACGGGACAAGCATGCTACCAAAAAGTGGTAAAGAGAAAGAAAACAAAGAGAACAAGAGAAGGGGGTGGAAAGGGGGGAGCTCACAGACGCAGAAACAAAAGGGGTCAACAACGACTTAAAAGAAGGAAGGGGAAGTGGCAAGTCGATAAGGACAAAAAAGGGGGTCTAACGGGAAAAAAAGTTTTTCCCAAAGCCTGCGACAACCGAAACAACTCGTTTCGGAAAGAGGCCCGCGGGGCGGGTGGGAGAATTCTATGACTAGTTTGATAAAAGGAGTGGGGGCCGCAAAAAGTCTCTGGGGAAAAAGTGTCCAAGACGGGCAAAAGGGTTGAAAAAATTGAAAGAGGAAAAGGGAAAAATCGAAACTGCAAAAGCCAGTCAACGGCTGGAAAAAAAAACGGTAATTTCCGAAAAAAAAAAGATTCAAGTCAGGGGAACACCGTCACCTTTCAAAGGGGAAGAATGTCTGGCTAAGTTGGGGGAAAGTCGTCAGATCTATTTGAAGGGAAGGGGGTTGTGGTGTTCAGACTGCCCCATCAAAGGGGCTAGAGTCGAGACAAGCGACTCCGGAAGCTTAAAAAAGGGGCGTGGCAAACGAAAGAAGGAAGAAAGT
>Ga0179593_1758915_pt1 | contig 13785 bp, 13 predicted proteins | sample CZODoug2_1_08_16_FD_185931 | JGI IMG/M metagenome (GOLD analysis project Ga0179593, IMG submission 185931) | Vadose zone soil fungal communities from Angelo Coast Range Reserve, California, USA - CZODoug2_1_08_16fungal (PacBio error correction) | ecosystem: Environmental > Terrestrial > Soil >...
TTGTCCGGCGGGTTGGCATCGTCGTCGAAGAATGTCCAAACAGACAGAGCCAGGCTATTATTTTGGGGGGGGTTTTTTCCTGGCATTTGACATCCAGAGGACGAACATGTAAGGGGAAAGTGGAGCCAGCCCAGAGAAGGGAGTGGGCTGGACGCCCGGGATGCGGACGGAAACCGTACTTTGACCAGTCCCGGAGATAGCGGATGTGGGGAATGCAGACTCTCCTTCATTTATAGATAAAAAAAGGTTTTCGCCGGGGAAAGAGGGAAGCATGTAAGCACCTGCAGGAAGGATAAAGAGGGATTGAGAAGTGATCGAGAATTTCGACTTGAATCTACCTCCATTATGTTCCCATCGGTTCTGCCCAATTAAAGGAGAGAGGGGAATTAATTGGGAGTGGAGCACGATGGTAGGCAGGAGGGAGAGCGATAATCAAAGGGGTAAAGAGACTTTGCCGGCCGCCTGGAGCGCGTTGAGCTGGGACTTACGCAAGATCCGAAGATGGTGTTTCCATTAAAGAAGAAAGGGCGACGAGGATCTTCAGTAAACCAGGGGGAAAAAAAGAGAGCGCGATCGCGGCGGTGGCTAAAGTTGATTGCCCATTGCAGGAAATGCCCATCGTCTCTGACCGAAAAAAACAACGAATGTTCCTTCGAAACATCTCGACGGGTCGCCACGAAAGTCTCCGTGAAAAACGATTGGCGCCGAGATCGGCATAATCAACCGTCTAGGGGGAAACTTGTGCGCAAAGGGGAGCCGCTCATATAATGTCTCGGGGTCAAGCCAGAGAGCGCAGGAGAATTGGGAAAGGAAAAAAAAGTACCTTATGTGCAGGCGAGAGGGGGAAAGCAAATGTCCAGCAGAACCGAAGATAAAAGGCGCAGCGCCAACAGAGTCTGTGGCGTTTGGAAAAAAGAGCGCCGGCAGGGATCGGTAGTTGAGTCGGCGTGCTGAAAGGGAATGGTTGCCGGGAGGAGGGCATACTCGCCAGGAAAGAAAAGGACGTGAACGCATGACGACAGATACTCAAATCGCGGATGAAAGAAAACACAACGCCAGTAACTGCAGAAAAGGGGAAGGATTCTGGGTGACATACTAAGCGGGCAAGCTGACGATGATGAAAAATCACCTATTCACTGATTGCAAGGGGGATAGATTACAGTCAGCTAGTGAAAAAAATACACACAGCTGATCGATACCCAAAGAAGGAAAAGGAACAGCACCAGGATCAAAAACTCGATATTTGTCTCTAAAAAGAAGAGAAAGCGGGGAGCCCTACAGCAGGGTAGTTGAAAGCCCTGGTCAGAAAATTTTGATGTTCGCCAAAGGGTTTTTTTGAATTAGTAAGTCTAGGAGGGGGAAAGGAAAAGGGCTTACAGAACTGGAAATCGAGATTCAGAAAAGAGAAGAGAGACGAAGTGGGGACTGGCCAAGGGTCATCGAATGCTAGAAAAATAGAAACAAGTTTCGCACGGGTTTGACGGCGGGCGGGGAAGCGTGGCCAATTTGTCACAACCATAGTGGCAAACCCAGGGAGAGCGCTGGGGGAAATAAAGTCAGCGGTGAGGTGAAACAGTCTCTGCCGAAGCTGAAGAAAATCGCGGAGGAAAGACGACCAAGTACTATTCAAACAAAAGGAAGAGGGGCGTTGGGGCGATGCGTGCACGCTTCAGAAAGGAAAAGTCTTTACCTATTCATTCCGCGGGACAAGAGGTATGTGGCCGAGCCCAAGCTCTGATTACTTATCACCAAAGGGAAGTGGCGGTTGTGCAAAGGATGGATGGAGCGTACTTGATTAAAGAAAAAAAGAAGCTTCGGGGGAAGGGGGGCCCCGAATGGCGACTCGACTATCTGAGGTAGGATTGAACATTCCCCGGGGAAAACCCTAACTGTCATAGGTGGTGTACTACCTCCGACTCGATTACTAATTGTTAAAAGGCGCTCACAAAAAAGGAAAAAAGGCTTTAGTACACCAAAGTCCCGTATTTGTTCCCAGGGTGTTCATCAGTCCGTAAGCCGTCTACTCTGACTCCATAGAACACCGGGATTAAAAGAAAAGCGATCCGAAGGCCCGGGAGGGGGAAATGCACGCAAAGTTGAAAAAAGACTTTCGCATGGGGTGTGAGGGTCTCGCTTGTTTTCAGGAGAAAGAAGCGCTTTTTGTCCAACTAATCGGTAACTAAGTACCATAGGGAGGAAGAAGAGGAAAGAAGTAGGAACACAAACTCCGCGAATCCGGGGATTTGGGGGGGAAGGGTCTTCCAGGGCAGGGAAGAAAGAGTTGCAGAAGAAGCATTAAAATATCGTTCCCCTGGGGCACCGCCGGACGACCCCAGCGCATTCTTTGGAAAAACGTGGTTGCATCTGTGGGGTGGCAAATACGGCAGAGAAACGCAAAAAAAAAAAAGAAAAGAACTGGTTGAGATTCTTTCTCTCGCGAGGGACCCGTTTGCGAAACACCTTTCTATTCCGGAAGAAAGGGCTGCGGGGAGACTTCGAAGGTAGAAACGGCCAGGATGGGAAGCAAAGGAAAGCCGCCAGAGAGAGAATGAACCGACGGACACATCCAGGGGATGACCGGACGCCGTGTCTAAAAGGTAAGGTTCTCTGGATGCCTGGAACGAGTGCAGAGTTCAAAAACCTGGGAGGGGGGAGTACCACTAGAAGGGGGCTCCTGGTGCTGGTCACCTGCAGGCGCTTTTTGTTATCGAGCTGTGGCTTGGGAGAGTTGGGTCACTAACTGCCAGAGAGAAAAGAAGGCACGAGATGCTCGCGTCTCATCATCAAGAGGTCGACAGAAGACGGAAAGCAGCAAGCCAATAAACAAGCACTTTTCTATGGGGCCGGCTGTGGTCCCTTCAGCTCGCTCTTTTCGGGGGACGGGTGAAATGCTTTCCAAAAAGGACTGGACCGAGTCAAGGGGCAAGAAGGGGGAAACCAGCCGGAAGAAGCAAACGAGTATAACAGAAACCCTCTGATGAAAAGGCAAAGGCGCTAATTTTGTACAAAACCTCCACCGCTCTTAAAGGGAGGAAGGGGCTCGGAGTATGTAGCTTGGGGGCGAAAACGCTTTTAACTATCAGGTAAGGAAAAAAAAGTCCGAGGAAAGAGAAAAAACCGCTCTCGAGGGGCAAGGAAAGCGTTCATCCGAAGAAATTCCTATGAGCGGACCTCTCAGCACAGTCCGTCTGGAGAGGCCACGCTCTCTGAGCAGAGAGAGGTTGTCACCGGGAGACTGAAGAAAAACCCGAGAGGGAAAGGAAAGGAGCAGCCTGTCCCGCAGCCTGGGGAACGGCTTCCATGGCAATCACGACAGGGCCGACCCGAGGAGAAGCCACAGGTATTTTTTTTAACGGGAAGAAGCGAATGAGAAACGACGCTTTGCTTACGTTCAAGTGGGAAGGAGGAGTAAGAAGGAAAAGGGGAGAAACGGCTGCCGCAAAGGCGAGGCGTGAAGGTATCGATCTCTTATAGAAAGACCTGCAGAATATATTAAACCACAAGCCCAATCATTCAGAGAAGGGAATTGGGGGGAATGTAATTATGGGCACAAGACATGGGCGGGGAGGGACGCGAGAGAGGAAGAAAAAAAGGGGATCACTAACCTATTAGACAGGTAGGGAGCGGCCGTCTTTTTCAACGAAGGAGAAAAACTTTCGCTCGCAAGCAGGAGTCCATTCTTCTCCTGGAAAGGACGCAGTCTATGTCAATCCGTGATGGCACCGGATGTGCTAAAAGCGGAAAAGAAAAAACAGAACTCTCGAGTGAGAAGACCTAGCTGAGCGACTTCAAGAATAAATTATGGTTCACAACCGGAGGAAAAAACCACCGTGGGCAAAATACGCCCGATGCCGGGACATTTAGACGACGCCTATTAAAGAAAAAGAACGGCCCAAAGAGAAATGAGGACGCAAACAACAACAAAGAAGGAGGAGAAAAGAGGAAAAGCCAGGGAAAAGAGAGGAGTCGAGAGGGTAAGAAATAGAGCATATTTGCCCACGGGGTTGAAGGGAGAGGTTGCCAAGCAGCGACGGGTAATTGCTCATCTCGAGAAGGGCGAGAGGGATGCCGGGAACCGAGCAGAGGAGCACCGACGTAAAAGAAAGGAAAGGGGAAGTAGATCGCGGAATGGGAACGCTCGTCATTGAGAAAAGGGATGAAAAGACGAAGTTTTGCCGCCGGAGTGAAAAATCGGCCTGCTTAAAGAACGAGAAGAAGGGGAGAAAACAGACGGTGCTTAAGATGATCGAAATGGGGGGGGAAGCCGACGGGCACAGCGAGGGGATGGTTCCCACATTCCGCGGAAGCGCGGGAATGAATTGGGAAGGTTTTGGGGAGATTGGCAGGGGAGGAATCAACTCGATACCGTTCAACGAAGGAAAAGGAGCGCGTGAAGAGGGGAGGGGGGCTACTAAGAGAAAAGAAAGCTTTTCCATTTAACGTACTCAACAAAGCAAAAATGGGGCCGGGGGGGGGTTTGTTTTTTTGTTGGTTGTTTGGTTGGGGGGGCCCCACCCCCCCGCCCCCCCCCAACACACCAACAAAAACAAACCCCCCCCCCAACCCACCCCAGGTGTTTTTTTTTTTTTTTTTTTGTTGGGTTTTTTGTTGTTGGGTTGTTTTTTTTTTTTTTTTTGTTTTTTGTGGGTGTTTTATCTGTTTTTTTTTTGTTTTTTGTTGGGGGTTGGGTTTTTTTTTTTTTTATTTAGTTTTTGTTTTTTTTGGATGTTTTTTTGGGTCCTTTTTTTGGGTGGGGTTTTGCTGTTTTTCTTGTGTGGTTTTTATTTTTGTGTTTGGTTTTTCTTTATGGTTTGGTGTGTTTTTTTTTTTTTTTTTTTTTTTTTTGTTGGGGGTTTTGATTTTTTTTGTTGTAGGGCTTTCTTTTTTTTGGGGGGGTATTTTTTTTTTTTTTTTGGTTTTTTTTTGTGGGTTTTTTTTTGTTGTTTTATTTATATTTTTTTTCTTTGGCTTTTTCTTGTTATTAGGTGTGTTTGTGTCCTTTTCTTTGGTTTCTTGATGTAGTTCCAGGCATTTTCGTTTTTTTCATGTCATGTGGTTGTCAGTGTTCGTTTTTTTTTTGAGTCCAGTTGTTTTGGTTTGTGTTTTTCTCTTTGTTGGGTGTTTCTTGTAGGCTGTCACCTGTCCGTTTTGAGAAGCTCTTGTCCTGGCGCAATCTTGTGTGCGTTTTTTTTGATTGTGCCGGCGGTGTGGGGTATTGTTTAGGTGGGTAGGTTTATTTATTTTTTTTTTTTGTTTGTTGTGGTTGTATTTTTCTTGATTCCCGATGTGAGTAGTTGTTTTGGTTGTAGTCTAGCAATGGGTGTGCGGGTGATCTTGTTTTGTTTGGTTTTTTATGTAGCGGGTCTGCGGTTGGTCTTCATGTGTGTGTGTTAATTTAGAAAAAGGGTTGATGAGGATCGATTTTTTGTTAAGTGTTGTTGCGTGTTTGGTCTTCATTGTTTTCGGGGAGGTGTGTTGTTGGTGGTGGTTGTTATTTGTTTTGTTGGGTGTTTGTGAATGTTGGTGGTGTGGGTGTTGAAGAGGGTGGTTAGGTGGATAAGTTTTTTGTGTTTTAGTTTTTTTGTTTGTGAGTTTTGTAGGTTTATCGGGGATGAGACTTGTTTTTGTTTTATGCCTGATGGTTCTTTGGGTTGTGTAAAGGTTAGGGGATCAGAAGTAGATTTATTATGGTGTTATCTTGTGTTTTTTTTTTGTGTGTGTGTGGTTCTTGTTGGTCAATGTAATTATGGGAACATGTGCGAAGGTGTTTGGGCTTGGCGTCAGGAGAGAAGGTTGGGCGGGGCTGGTTATGTGTTTTTTTAGGGGTTTTTAGTGTGTAGGTGTTGTTGCATTAGGAGGGGGGTGGGGTCGTTTTTTGATTTTGCTTTGTATTTTGGTTGTGGCTTTAGTTGTTTGTTGTTGGTTTGGGGCAGGCGTGGGAGGTGGGATGTTTTATTTGGTGGTTTGTTTCTAGTAGTTGATGCTATCAACTACGAGAGGTGGGTTGCTTGGGTTTACTGGTCGAGGTGTGTTTGTTGATCTGTGGAGGTGAGGGTCTGAGCTTTATGTATTAGTTAGAGGTGGGCCCCTTGTTTTTTTTACTTTGGTGGGGGGGCTTTTTTATGGATTGTGCTTATTTGTGATGTTTGGGTTTTGTTAGTTTGGTCTTTTATGGTTAAAATGGGGATGTGTTCTTTAGAGGTGGGATGTTTGTTGATTTGTTGTGTTTTTGTTTTTTGTTTCTTTGGGCGTGTGGTTTTTTTTTTTTTTTGGTTTTTTTGGGGGGTGTGTAGGTCGGTATATATTGTTCTGGTGGTGGTGTAGAGTGGTGTGGTGTTTTGTGTGGGGGTGAGGTTGGGCGGGTATGTTGTTGTTTGGGTTTTTTATTGCCCCCAACACACCCAACCCCACCCCCCCCCCCCCCCCCCCACACCAAACGTCATAAGTCCTTCCCACGGGGTTAAAAAAATAAGCGAAGATCCCTCTGGGAAAGAAATTGAGGGTTGCCAAGTGCAAGCGAAAGAAAAGCGCTCTTACATTCGTCGAAGGTCGCAACTTCCTCTGAGAAAAAGGGGGCAAAAGGTTACAGAAGCGACAAAACGGGAAGAGATTGGAAAAGGCCAGATCAACCAGAGAAAGAATGGGTGCCGCGAGCATGTCCCTCGATCAGATGATTGAAATGAGCTTAACCGGATGGTCATTCCCATCGAGAGAGGAAGGGGGGGAAAAGAGGGGGAAGAGACAGCTAGCCCTGATAGTTCAGCCGATCAGGAACGCAAGGAAGAAAAAAAATGTCCGAGAAAAGGCGCGCACGGCATCGCGTTTTTGTTTTGGGGGAAGAGGCGCCTGGGAATCGGGGTATTTCTCGCGAGGAGGAGGGAATTCTGGTGACTGGCTTTGCATAGCCAGACGAGGAAAAAAACGTGACGCCATGGAAAAAGGAAGAAACAAAGACGAGCGGGAAAAAAACAGCCTTCCATGAACATTCAGAAAATTGCACGGGGAGTGATGAAGGCGGCAATTTGGAAAACGGACGAAGAAAATGGGGGAGGACATGAGTGGCAATCCGAATTCGCAGCAGCTTAGAAAACCAACGACTGATCAACGCCACAGCTAGCGATACAAAAGGAGAAAGGAAAAGAACTGAGGCAAACAAGCGATAGGTGGTAAATCAAAAATAAGCGTTGAAGGAAAAAAAAAAGCGAACTGCCGGAGTTAACCGCGCCCGGGTCCAAGCCATGGGGGTGATTTGCTAAAGGGGGCAGGAGGGGATGGTCAGCGAGGGACGCAACCAGCTTACATCAGGGCACCTTCCAAAGGGAGGAAAGAATCGCCGTCAGGCCTCGAAGGGGGGGGGAAAAGGCGCAAACCTGGGCATCGGAGGGACAGATGATCGACACAAGTCACTTATTTTTGAAGGAGTTTCTGGCATTTCCATAATTTGTCCCAAAAAACAGTAGCAGAAAAAGAATGAGGAAAGGGGGGGGCGCCTCTGGCGTTAGGGGGAACTATATCGGCAAAGCAGGAATCGCAAGCTCGGAAGAGGGGGAAAAAGGACTATACAACCAAATCTTATCGCGAGGGGAAAGGCTGCAGCAGGAGGGAGGATTTTTCTTTACCGATCGCTTGACAAAAGCGCTGTAGAGAGACCCCGGAAGGAACTTAAACCAATTCTTAAAGGGAGGGGGTGAAAAAGGGGGGCTGGAGCTGGAAAAGCTTAGGGGGTCTATGAGGGGAAAAAAGGGAAGGAGGTGAACCCGGTTTCACTGGAGTAGAGGGGGATCGCGTTACGATCTAGTGTAAAACGGACGAGGGAAAAGGAAGGGGAACACTACGGGAAAACTGTGTTTGTGACTACCGCGCGAAGGACTGGGCCGAGACGGAGGGGACCCTTCAGACAGTAGTACACCAAAGAAAGGGTCCCCGGGAAGGGGGGGCAGTAAGCCAGCGCGTGCGAAAACGCTCGCCATTCGGGCCACAAGGGGAAACCCCGAAGCGGCACAAAGAAGACGCCATTGGCTTTTAATAACAAGGGACTCTCAATCCTGCAGGGAACAAACGCAAAAGGGGAGAAGGGGTTTTCAGGGAGAGGAGGGTTGTGGGGGTAAGGCGCATACCGCGCTTGGTTGCCAGCGACTGAGAGGGGAAAATAAGGAGAGGAAGCCGAAGAGCATGCCGATACCCACAAAAGAGGCGCGAATCCTGATTTGGGGGAGGAGTACGTGGGATGACCGGCAAAGGGTTGGATAAAGGAAGCGAATCGTTCCAATCAATCACCGTCTTAAAAGGACCAGCGCAGGGCTTGGGAGGACTCCTGGGTAAGAGGGGTGAAAGACTTCAGCTGAGAGCCTTCAAAAAAGGAAGGGGAGAAACTGGTTTAGAATTATTCTTCTCTCCTTAAAAAGAGGTTTGCGCAGTCCACACTGGAGAATGCTGCGAGGCTGCTGACTTCGACGGCTGACGCCAGATGAAAGCCTCGGAAGCAGAGGAGAAGTGAACCCGACTGGAGCACATCCACTTGACCCGGGCGCGTGCTAAACTGAGGAGGGCGTTATGTCTCACAAGTAAAGGGACCAGGGGGAGGGCTGCACAAACAGCTTTGACTTGAAAAAAAGGAGGTTCTGGAGAAAGAGGGGAGGGGGTATCGCTAGACTGGGGGAGTTTGGAGCAGTCTGTTGGGGGAGAGCTGCGAATCGGCAGAAGCAATCTAATGTAGAAGGCTCCAGGCATCATCAGGCCTGGTCCAACTCGAGGAAAAAAAAGGCATCATCAAAGAAAGAGAGAACTTTTGCTGATGTCCTGTGCCGCTTTTTCTTCAGAAGAGATTGAGGGGGATCTGGAGGGTGTAAATTCTTTCACGTAAAAAGGACGCGATGCAAAAGCGAAACAACCATCCAGGCTCAAAACTACCAGAGAGAAAAAAAAAGGGGGGAAAAAAACCGGGCCACCGCGCGAGGCTGCTGTCGCCTTTTCTCTGATTAGGGGGGCTTTGCGGCGAAGGATATCAGGGTCCTCTCTTTAAGGAAAGAGTTCCAATCGAACACCGCTAGTCGATGCAGAAAGCGACATGAGAAGGAGAAAAAGGCGCGCACAGTGCAGAGATCTGTCCAACTCGAAGACGAAAGACGTTGTCACGGAAGTAAATAAACGGTTCCTTCGAAAGTGGTCGAAGTAAGGGAACCGGTAACGCCGCTGGTCGGGTACTGCTGCACTGGAAAAATAAACGGAGAGGCTCGCGGGCGGAGGGGGGGAAACAGCGGGAGAAGAGCCTGAAAAGAAAACTCTTTTCTACTGGAAAGGGGGGGAAAAAAGCTGAATTTGAATCGGAGTAACGATGCTCTAACGCGCAGAAGAGGGAAGGAAAAGTCTCTGAGTGGAAGGGGTCGCGGATCAAGGAAAGAGGGCTCTCCAAAGAAAAAAGGAAGTCGCGCCGCGGAAGGGGGCATGTGAAAACCCTCGCTGGGGCACTCCAGGGCGGAACAAGGGGAGTCGAATTCTCGCTCATCGAAGCCCAACCCGTTTTTATCACTTCTATGAGAGGAAGAAGGAGGTGCGAGCGAAACTGTCCCACTGCTTCGCAAAGAGGAGGCACTGTCAGGGACCAAAAGAAAGAGAGACGTGGACTGGGCACAGTCACTCCTTCTCGACCTCGAGTCCCAAAAAGAGCGCTGCTCACACTGCGCCGCTGAGGAAATTCAATGTTCTTCCATGGGGGGACACACGAAGGAGGAAACCCGTGGTCAAAAAGCGCCGCTCAGAGGCGGTACATTTCCGAGAAGAGGGAAGGAGGCGCCGGCCAACATCGAATCTCTAAGAAAACAACGAGAGTAAAATATATATCTTTTCGGGCCCGGCGGGTGAAATCATCGGCGTCGAGAAAGAACAGTCGAGCGCGAGTATTTTGGGAAAGTGTTTTTTTCCGATAAGGGGTGCCCATCAGAAAACCAAAGTGCGCAAAACACGAGATGGGAAGGAGGGAGAGGGAAGGGGGGCGGACGGAACAACGACGGAACAGTCCCCTATTTACTAATCGCGGAAACCCTGCAGCGCGCAGCGGGGAGAAATGCTGGCGAAAGGTGAAAAAAGAAAGAGTGAAAAGCGGCAAAGGGTACAGACCTGCGAATAGGGCAGGAGAAAGAAGAACGAGGATGAGAAAGAAGGGAGGGGGCCGCCATAGTGTGCCAGCGAGGGAGGTCAATGCCCCAATTACCGAGCATTGAATGATTGGGATTGGGGGAGGGCAAGTATAATTATTCGTTCGAAAAAAAACCGATACCTCAAAAAACAGAGACTTTGCGGCCGAAGAAGGTACTCTGCAAGGAACAACTGTGTGAATTGAAAGGAAGCAAGCGTGGGGACGGCATGGATCTTCATTCCGCAGCTGAACATCCTGCGCGCGATCCTAGGACGGCATAATTTCGTGATTGACAGAAAAGGAAATGGAAGGCCGGAAGGGCGAATTTCTGGAGACAGAGACGGTAGGACGGGCAAAGGGAATGGGATCCTGTGACAACGGCGAAAAGGGGGGTCGCCGTAGATCGTTGGCCATAGCAAAAAAACGGACTTGTGGCGCGCGGGATCCTCTCATAGAGAGGGAAGCTGAAACAGAGGGTCATTGCCATAGAGAGAGAGGAAGAGGGAAGCGGAGAAGCCAAGGGAGTAACTGATAGTTCCAGCGCTCGGAGAAAGCCATAAGAACCCCGAAAGAGAATCTCCTGCAGGTTCTGTTGCAGGGGAAAATAGCCCGGCCGGGGAGAAAGGTGTTCTTCGGCGCCGGGGGGCAGACTGCTGTGGAAGAGTGGGGGAGCGCCAGTACGCAGGGAACAGTGACGTGAAACGCAGGGGTCATTTACCAGAGACGGAAAAGAGCGAGTAGACCCACCGGCCAGGAGTCAGAAAAGGGATGCTGGGAAAAAGGGGGTTACGAAGCGAGTAAGACCAGTCTTACTATGAGAGACGTCCGATGACATAGAGTAAGATTACATTACTCATCATCTTAGGAAAAGAATGATCCAAACACGCGGCGATACCAAAATCGCTGGCGAAAAGCAAAGGAAAAGAGAGGGGGCAGAAACGAACCAGAAAACTCTGTGGAGTTGAGCCAGCGAACTGCCGGTGGAAAAGCACTCGCCCGGGGAAGGGGGATGTGCACAAATGGAATAGTAAGATTCTGGAGAAGGGGTACAGAAACCGGGCTTACAAGGGGGCCGTCACAGCCGTAGGGGACAGTCGGCCAGAAGAGTACTCAAGTGGGAAAAAAAACCGGCAAAAGTAGAGAAATAATGAAGAGAAGGGTGGAAGGATTGGGGGGGGGGGACTGCGGTTAGGACAGCATTTCCGTAATTTGAAAAGAAGGCAAACAGATAAATCACGGGTTGCCCTAAGGGTGGGAGGGGGGAAAAAGTGAACGGATTCCGGATATTATCGGGGAGAGGGGACTTCAAGAAAAAGGATTACAACCAAAGACCGGATTCGACTTTTTGTTTTGGAGGCATAAGCACGGAGGGCTTCGATGAAGGAAGTCCGCGGGACAAAAGCGGTGGCGGAACCAAGGGGAAGGAAAACCAAGGCGCAAGAGGGGGGGCAAGGTGGTTAACATTGCGTGCAGGATGGAACGGACTTGGGAGCCAAGGCGATGCCGGCAGGGAGTTCGTTACTCCCTTTTGGAAGCAGAGAATAGATTGGCCGGGGCGGAACTGGTTAAACAGTTGTTGTGGGAAGAAACAAAAGCGCTAAACGGAAGGTTGCCGGAGATTTACAACATCGTGCGGCGTTTTACAAAACCAGCTTCCCGAGTGGCAAGGATTCAATGACCGGAGCCCGCTCGTCGACAGGAGAAAAGCGGGGCCCACCGGAATCACAAGCGGCCCGGGACCGGCATCGCACCCGAGAGACGCGAAGACTGAAAAGGGTCACAAACGGCCACGACGTGCGCCTTGGGGGCATTTCATCGCTCTTGGGGTCGGGAATACCGCGCTTTTGTCACAGAGGGAAAATCTTTAAATAATCGACCGAACGTGCAGCAAAATTCGCCAAACGGGAAGGGGAGAGAGGGGGTTTGGGGGGGGGAGAAGGGGCTTCCGGCATGTCGGAAGAGGGCGATTCAGCTTCCGCCGCGAGGGGTCCACTGGTTCAGAGGGCACGATGTCCAGAGGCTTTTGAGGCTCCTTGGTTGAAGTGTGCAAAAGAGCTGCAAAGAACTCGTCCAAAACAAGCCCGTGAAAAAAGGTGTCGGAGAGTCGGGTCTAGTTCTGAACCGGGAGTCCACCTGAGAGGCCCTGGCGAGGCTTCTGCATCCTAAAGACGGCTGTCCACCAGCTTTAAGCCCAAAAAACAGGGACCCTCACACAAGCATCGGACTAATTTGGGAAAGTAAAAAAAAATTGGCGTGACCCGGCGCTTGCTAAACTAACGGAGAATGGAGGGCCTCACGAGGACAGCAGGTCCAAGGGGGGGGCAAGTGAGGAAAACGATCGCTTTGATTGTACCTGGGCTGTGTGGGGAAAGGTTTGGGGGGGGCCAAGAAAAGGACGTTTGGAAGAAAAAGAGTCACTAAGCTGCTGCGAAAAAAACACGAATCGTGCACTCTAGGGAAGAGTACTTGCAGACTCAAAAAAAAAACTGGTCGACAAAACGAAGTACGTAACTCACGCAAATCGGAGCACGTTCTGAATGTTCTGAAACGTTGTTTGTGTGTGGTGTATAATTTTTTGGCTTGTTGTGGGTTTGTGGTAGGGGTGATTTCGTATTTAAAAAAGTGCAAGGGGGACACGCGAAGGAAGTGCGTCTCTTTCTTTGCGTTCACGGAAGGAAGGAGTTCTCTTCTGCAGGGAACACAGCCGTACTACACCGGCCGAAGAACCCCCTCTATCCCGGCCCAGAAAGACACCAGCCGCTAAGGGGAAAAGGAGTTTATGTATGTCTTGCGTCCGAGAAGGGAACTATCATGTGGTACTCCCTTTATCGGAGGGAAAAAGACCTGCCGTATCATGGCATGACCAGCGTTCAGCGAAAAAAGGGAGCGCGAACAGGAAAGGAGAGGGAAACAAGTACGTCGCGCGTTGATAGAACAACGATCTCGGAGCCAATCTAGCCGTTTAAGACTTCATCACGTGCCCGGAGAGAGGATGGTTTCTAATACCTTCTCCGAGGAAAAAAAAAGGATGGGGGCATTTACTGAGGCAGGGAAAAAAAGAATTACCTACGAAAAAGAAGGAATTGGGTGGGGGAAAAGAGGGGGAAAAAGCTCCTGCGAACACGAAAAAAGGGCTTATTTCAAGTGGAACACAAAAGATTTTTGATCGGGGAAAAAGGAACACTGCTAAACGCTCGTAACAGGGGACCGCAAATCCTCGGCGTTGAAAGGAAAAGAACGAAAGACCTAACAAAAAAGACCACCACAATTCACAATTCATTCAATCGCGCTGGAATTGGGCATGAGAACTGCGCTGGCACACTCATGGGGGCCATAGTCAGTCTAATTCCGCGAGGAGCCAAGAAGTTTTCAATAGGTCGCAGATGTACATGCAGAACGGTCGCTTCGCACAAGAAGGGTACGAAGGAAACGCTTCAGGCCACATTCAAAGAGATATTCGTTGCTTTTCACCTTCGTGCTCCCGTAAAAAATCACCGCCAGAAATCTCGCTGGAAAAAGACCCGACGGAGGGAGCAACTTTCCATTTTGCAAGAAGAGAAAAAAATGAGCGACACAAGGAAAAATACTCGCCCGACGACTGTGCTTGCATGGAGAAAAGTCACCTAGATGAAAAAAAGACGAAAAAGAAG
>Ga0179593_1371023_pt1 | contig 13784 bp, 18 predicted proteins | sample CZODoug2_1_08_16_FD_185931 | JGI IMG/M metagenome (GOLD analysis project Ga0179593, IMG submission 185931) | Vadose zone soil fungal communities from Angelo Coast Range Reserve, California, USA - CZODoug2_1_08_16fungal (PacBio error correction) | ecosystem: Environmental > Terrestrial > Soil >...
GCACTGGATCAGGCGCATCTGTTCCGTCCTCAACCGGCATAAAGAGAAAAACGCCGAAAAGTTCAACAGCGCTGGCGCAAAAAACTGTCAAAAAAAAATGACCAAAAAGAATGTCCCCTCCACTGAAGCGAAGTATCCAGGCCGAGGGAAGATATTGTCACTACTACAAATGGAGACGTAATGAAAAACGAACGACCAGAAAGAAAGGACACTATCATCGAAGGAAAGAAGCCAAAAAAGGAATAATTCAAGAAGGGCCGGGTTATGGACGGGTCAAAAAGCATCGTCCTCCTAATCGCGGAAATCTATACAAAGCAGAGCTTGGTCCCCGACAACGCTGCGACAGGGCAATGTCAGGATGGCTTTCCGGGACAAACACTCCTCAAGCAGGTCCCCGGCTGAGGGGCAACCTTAAGGCGTCAAGAGAGTCCGTCATGAACATCGTCAAAACTGGAAACGACGAAGTCTTTAAACGATTGGAAAGCAAGAAAAGGAAGCAGGCCTTATCGGATACGGTACGATCAAACGGCTATGGGAAGGAAGCAAATTTAGAGAAAGGGGGGCTACAAAACGGAGGACTGGTACGGGAACAATCGGCTTTCGGAAAGGGATAAGAGGAGCGAAAAGGGAACGAGGAGTGCTTCCATGACGGTCCGGAGATGAACTCAACGTAATGAAAATTCATTCAAAAGAGAAAAAAACGAGGCAATACACGACGGAGGTATCAAGTTGCCCCAAAAAGAAAGCGATACAGGGGTGCAGACCCAAACGGAAACAGGAACATCAAGGTTGGGAAAAGTTCCTTGGAAATCCAAAACTCCCCTTTTAAACCGGAAAAATTCTTCAAACACTCCGGCGGGAAACCGAACGATAAAAATGGTAGAACATTCAGGGCATTCAATCCAGAGGAGTCCAATCAATACGCCCAAGCAAAACTAATACCACGGAGATCTATCGACAAACAAACAAACCGATGAGCAAGAAGAATCGTGCAAAGGACGAAAAACCGGTCAGGGGAACATTGTACGATAAAACTTTGGTCCGTACGTGCGAGGGCACGAAAGCGAAAACCGAAGAAAAAACTGCCAATGGCAATTGGGCCGACTCAAGAGAGTAGGTCGTGATAGTGACGAAAAAGGGTTCAAAGGTTCAATCATACGACGGGCGTAATTCAAAGGAAAACCCTTCTTACGGCCATTCATTTTTCTGGGGTCAAGAGGCAGAAGATGTAATGACCGTCCAATAAAGGAGTGAGGGGTTTCCATCCCGGAACTGGGATCGAACAAGGGAAATGGTCGCCTTTCAAAAGAACAGACTTTACTTTGGAAAAAGACGGCGGCGCTGAACCTTCTGTAGAAAAAAAAAATCCAGTCCTCTTATCGCCACGGTCCCGACTGAAAAACATTCGAGCGATCAGACAATCGGATTTCTCTAAACCGAAAGGACGAAGTGGCGCGCGGCAGGGAAAAAAAATGGTCTGAAGACGCTAACAGGCCAAAATCACGTCCCGCCTTTTAGTTCTGTATTGATGGCCGCAATGAATTGTAGTCGATCAAAGCAGAAGCATACTGTTGAGAAATTTTGGTGGGTTACGAAAGGACTGGGGCTGAAAGTCGAAACCAGTTTTGGTGCCGGAGACAGAGGTAGCTAGCCGGCGCAATCGTTTCGTCGGGGTCGGAGCAATGAAGAGGGGGAGAAATCGGAATCAAGAAAATAGCTACAATGACTGATCTACAACTATACTGCCCAGTGGAGACTTGTGGAATACTCTCTATGGACAGAAATACAAAATTACAAAGCGTCTGCCTGGGATATTGGTTGGGGCCGGGGCTACTCGAAGACAAAGCAATGGGGGGGGGCCACCGTTAAGGAAAGTTGGACAAAATACAAAGAAAGGGAGAAAAAGGCGACAGGACCCAAAAGCAGGATTAAGGAAGACTTCATAGGGCCTTTTTGTTGTCGGGCTAACACTGATGATCATACTACGAAGTAAAAACCTGGGTGGGGAAAATCCAATTACTTCCCACGATTATTTACAGAAAGCGGGTTGGAGAAAATGTTGGTGGAAAACCTATTGACAAAAGAGAGGAAAGGGGAAAATCAGAAAGTTTGACGGGTGTACAAACGAGGGAGGAATTGCCATAAGACAAGATACCCGAGCTTCAACCCTGAGGTGTTTGAAAACAAGCTTAAGACCGGGGACAAACGCAAAAGTCTATAAGGAAGAGAACGAGAGCTCGGCGGAAGAGAACGGTCTGTTCGGATAATCTCAATGGAGGAAACCGATCAAGATTCAGTGGGATGTCGAGGAGTAGCAGGCCAGGAAGGGGGTAAAAAGAAGGAATTGGGGGGTCATCACATCATTCAGCAGTAAAGTAAAAGACGAAGACGACAGGGAAGGCACAGGTCCGACGGGAGTGTGCAGCGTGAAACCACGTTGAAAAAAGGGGAGGAATGGGGAACTGAAAATTGACATTATAGAGCCAATTGTGGGGGGAGTCTACAGGGAGGAAAGCATTATTATGAAAGAAAGCCGTCAAAACATGAGAGCAAACAAAAAAACTAAGAGGAAAGAGAGAGATGGTAAAGGTTAAATGGGCCTAGCCTCGGAGAAGAAGGGAGACGCCAAAAGTCTATAATTGTAATAAGGGGGTCCCATCGGGGATCAGGTTCAACGAGGGGAACACAGAAACCACTCAATTTTGAGGAAGTGGGAATCATGCGCGGGGAAAAGAAAAAACGGCAAGTTTACGCCTCAAAAGGGAACTGTGGGATGGCAAAAAGAGCAACGTAGTTTCAAAATGCCGGGAACTTGAGGTCTACAACATCTCCATATAAATGAAGCGGTTGGGGAAAACTTAGGGGGAGGAAGGTAAAAAAAGGGAAGAGTCTGCCGAATCTAGTGAGGGGTCTGTAAAGGACGTGTTCGTAGGAACTGTAGAAAGCTGAGATGTAAAAAAATCGTTGGTGCGGACGGTGAGCTGGCGCCTATTGGCAAGAGCAGCGGGTTAACAGTACAAACTGTTTAAGTCGAAAAGTATCTCCTGGCTAAAGTAAAGAGGGGAAAAAAAATAACCACAGCAGATTCTCAAGGTAGATGGGTCAGGGGGGGGAAGGGAAAGAGACACATGCGACGGAACTTGAGGGAGAATGTATTGATCATCTAGCGGCCGAAAAACATTCATCTGAGACAAAATGACTGCAGCATCAATGCGGGGAAATTTACAGTGGTGGCTGCTAAAAAGAGGGGACGTATGGGGGAGACAAGGGTCCTACTCAGTGTGGCGCGGCGTAGGCGAGATCAGACGAAGGAAAAAACAACGAGGGGGAAGCGACGGGATGTAAGTGCTGGTTTCAAATATAAGTTCAGGATTCACCATAGACTGGAACGTTAAAAAGGGGTGATCAGCAAGGCTGGTATGTCGAGTGTTATGCCATAGGGTCGACGATTTTGTGGGGTGGGACGGGTGCATGCAATTCAAACACGAAAAGTTGAGAAGGATCGAGCTGGGGAAAGTTCAGGACTGAATAAAACGGGTTTGTCCATAAGGGGCATATGGAGTGTGCCATTCCAAAGGTCTCCATCATTATGGCGTAGGGTGGGAAGCGACTGCAACGTCACTGCGCAAGGACAGCCAGAACGGGAGGGGCGTTCTGCGCGTCGGGGAACCATCAACAGCCGCCACACTGACTCATGGTGGGGGGAAGAATTCAGCGATTGCGAATATAATTGGGACGCTGGGAGGACCGTGGAAGTCCGTAGGACCGGATATTTTTTTAAACGACGGAAAGCGCCTTAGTCCGGTAAAGCTTGGAAAGGGGGGAAAGGGAAAATTGTAATGGGAGACAAGTCAGGGGGGAGTAAAAGAAGGAGTTTTGGAGTTCTTGCCTTCTTTCAACGAACATACTGGAAACTCAAAGAAGGGGCCGGCCTACGTGTTTCACACTTCGATGGAGGACTTTGACCATGGGGTTATGGGACAATAGGATCGAAAAAGAAGAAAAGAAGGGGACCGCTCCTTTTGAGAAACATTTCCAGGGATTCTGGAGGGGGTCGCCGGTTAAGTTGGATCGATCGCAAGTTCGGAAACCAAATCTCGGAAAAAATTTAGATAATCGGTTTTTACGTATGGGAGAAAAAAAGGTGGTTTGAGAGAAGATGCGAACAGCTTAGTTTGATAGGAAACTAGTGTTTTTGATTGGATGCACGGGTCAAAGGGACCATGAGGGCCAGTGATAGTGTTGGTCAAAGGAGTTTATTTGGGCGGGTTGGGGGTGGGTGGGTTAAGGGGGGCGGGAGGGGTACATGTGGGGGCAGAGTTTGGGGTAGGATTCTTGGTAGTGTAGCGTGGGGGGGCTGGGGACCGAGGGCCGGGTGTTAACGGACTTGATGCGATCCATATGGGTTGTGGTGAGGATGGAGTAGATAAATAAGTGGGTGTTGTCAGGGGTGTGGAGGTTTTGCGACCCCCGCTACGGAGGGGCCTCTACGTGCGCGTTAACCCGCCCTACGGCGAGGGGATGTAGTATGAGAGGGCACAGGCGTTAGGGGGAGTGAAGGAAGGGGTTTGAGAGGGGGGGGGGGGCGAGTTGGGGTTGTGGGGCAATGAGTGTGGTTTTGGCTTTGGTTGTTGGAAATTGTGGGGGGGGCCATAGGTTTTGTTTGGGGGGGGGATGGAAGGGCACCTGGGGGATGCAGGGGGGAGGGGCCCCCAGAGTGTTTGGATGGCTGGGTGTTGGGGGGCGGGGGGGGAGAGGTTGGGTTTCCAGAGGAGTGAATTGGGGTCTAGGGCCCACGTCGAGAAGCTCAGATGTGATTGGGATGGAGTCTTAACCGGTGGCGCTATGGTCGAGTGTGGCTCGAGGTAGCTTTTTGTGAGGTGCGGATGGTTTTGCGAGGCTGGCATAAGGGCTGGGAAGTGGGCGACAAGGTTGGGTGGTTTGGTGGAGGGGTGGGTGTGGATGACGTGCAATGTCTCGCAAGGGTGGGGAAAATTGGGGAGGTTTGTGGGTGTATGGAACTGGGGAATATGTGGCAGAGGGTTAGGGAAGGGTGGGGGGGGGCTTCGTTGGGTGGGAGGTGCCAGGCCATCGAGCGAGTGGGAGATTGGGGGCGGGGCCCCGATGAGACGAGAAGAGACCCACGCGTTAGGGCCGCGAAGAACGAGGAGGTGTGGTTGGGATTTTATGTGTTAGTTTGAGTGTTGCGGGAGACCGGGGGGGGTTCGGTTGGGGTGTGTCGGGTGGGCTAGTTCTATTCAGGGGTGGTTGGGTATCCGGGCCTGGATGTGTTTGGTGTGGGTAAGAGGGAGGGATGTGAGCGGGACACATGCATCTAGAGGTCCGTAAAAAGTCGGATGGCTCTGGCGATGATTGGTTTGGAGCAAGTTTCGTCGGGGGGAGAGGCAGGGTAGGCGACCATATGTAGTTGAGGATGGGGGGGGAACAAGGGGTGAGTGTTGTTGGGGGGTTTTGGTTGGTGGTGTAAGAAATGTGGGTAGCCTGCTCTGGTCAATTTGGGGGGCGGGGCAGGGTAGGAACGAACATGAGAGTGAATGGGAGAAGAATTAGGTGGAAGGCATCAGCACTATGCGGAATATCGTTAGACGGCGGACGGAGGGAGAAACTTAGCACCGACTTGGGTTGGGATCAAAAGTGAAATGGGGGGGGGGTAGGGGTGGGGGGTGGGGGAATGATGGGTGGGGGAGCGGGTTCGGGGGGGAAAGGTGTTGCGGTTAAACCCGGAAGTTGCGGTAGCCAGAGAGATAAGCCCCGGAAGACAGGTGCAAGTAGGGGCAAGCGGGTGTAGCCCTGGGTGGTTGGGTGGGGTGTAGTTGGTATGGGTTGGGTGCGTATGGAGGGGGGCAAGAAACTTAGGGGCGTGTGGAGGGGGGGTGGGGGAGAGTGTGGTAGTGTGAGTTGTGGGATGGGAGGGGTTAGCAGGCCCGGCATGGGGTTGTATAGGGGGGTTGAGGTGGTGAATCTCGGTGGGTTGGTGGAGGGGACTTAACCTGGTATGCTCTCATAAGCCTGCTCTGATACAACGTTGGGTGAGGGTGGGTGGTTTTTCGGGGCCGGGGAGATCAGGGGGGTGAGATGGATCGAGTTATGCCTAGGGGGGACCGGGTAGGGAAGCTGCGGCGATGCCTTAATGGGTCCGCCCATAGCGGAGGGGGACAGAAGTCGGGGGGAAGAATTTTCCGGGGCAAAGGGAAAAAGGTGGGAAGAAAGCAAATTGTCAACATGGCCTTGATGTGAGGGGGGTCTTGTATCGTCCTTTACGGGGGAAAGAATCGGGAAAGGAAAAAATACGGACAAATACTTGTCTGGCTTGGCTCCAGGCGGGCGGGGGAGCCGCGTCAGATCGACGAAGATATGCGAGCCGAAGGGAGGGAACAAAGAGTAGGAGGTGGACGCCAACGTGTGAACGGGGCAGTAACCGTTTTCATCGAATAAATATCTCAGGAGGGGGAAATAGCAAGTGAGAGAGGGACCGTACTGATTCCGAGGAAGGGGATTGCTTTGAAAAAAACAGCGGGTAACAAGGACCAGTAGGGATTGAGATTAAGGAATCGCTTAAAAAAAAAACCGGTTTTTAGACGCGAGTGAATTCGGGTATTTTGGAGAGGCGTACCTGGGCAGAGGGGGGAGTGTAGTACGAAAAGAGAGGAGGTGTATATTGGGGGGGGCAGCCGAGAGGATAATTCTTACGACGAAAAAGAGAAGAAAACCGGGGGGTATTCAAACGAAAAGTGGTTAGTGAGCGTCAGATAGTGCAGGCTGGCTTAAAGGTATTACAAAGGGAACATGACGAAATTTTTGTATTGAGTACCGCCGGGGGAGGAAGCAATGCACTGAAGTCTTTATCGACGTTGGAAGGGGAAAACGTGTCAAGTCAAACGAAAAAGGGGGGGGGGAAAGGATCAAGGTGGGACACGTGTTGCGGTCGTTTCTAAAAAAGTGGGAGGGGAGGACGAAACAGAATCTGCTGCCGCGGGAGAAGAGCTAGCAACACAACCGGGAAGGAGGATGCAGAACGCGAGCATCGCTCTTTTCTTACATCAACCGCAAAAAAAGAGAACACCAGCACAAAACGTTAAACCTCGGGGGGGGCAATGGGTCAAAAGGGGTCGGGACGTACACCATGTAACCCCAAAGGAGGGTAAGAAGTAAAATGAAACGGGAGGGGGGGACCGTACAAAGGACTTCAGTCAGTTGAAATTGACGGACCGAAACCACCAAACTATAAGAGGAAAAGGAAGACTCCACGGAAGGGCAGATTGGCAACAATGGGGGATGTCTCGAAATGGCAGGGTCCGTCAGCGAAAAGGGAAGAAATAAAATCTGGAACAACCCAAGAGATTCGACCTAAACATACAACGCGGAAATGTCAATTTCGATTCCAAGGAAGCGCCTGCCCGTGGCCGTCTCGGGGAGGCAAACCTTCGGCGTAGAGGGGGGGGGGGAGAATATTACTCGTGTGAAATGGAAACGAACTGGCGGGGGGAGGGAAAAGATTGGACATCCATCAAGCCTAAGGTCCTTCAGGAGAGTGAAAGGTACAGCGAAAAAGAAAAATCGGTGAATGACCATTAGGATTTATTCCGAAGGAACCGCACGGGACAACAAAACTCATACCCCATACAAAAAACATCGAATGGATAAAAACTAAAAATCAGGAGGAATAGAGTCCGCTGGGCAGTATAGTAAACAAAGGAAGGAAACGAGGCAAAAGACGCAACTGGTGAAAGACGAAGGTGAATGGTATAACTGTTACGACGGCGAGCAAGGTACTGGGGGGATCCAGCAAGACGAAACACCACACTAGAAAGGAACAAGGGCCTTGTTCGAAAAAAAACTACACCTGGTAAACCTGTAAAACTTCTTCAAAAAGGAAGGTCTGTTAAAAAAACCGCCTGAAGGAGGAGACATTGCCCCCACCAGGCATTCGCCAAAACATCTCCCTAACTCCGCCAAACAGGTCACAGCAGAAGAGATCGCAACCGATCGGAAAGGAAAACCAAAATCGTTACAACAAGACGGACCGAGATCTGCCACGAATATCCTAGGGGACTCGCCGGCGTATCGTAAAATCAAGGAGAAAACTCTACCATGCCACTGGCAAGGTACGAAAGCTCGTTCAGGGGGGGGGTTATATGCCTCATTCCCATAACCAGTTGGTGGGGTCAAAATGAAAGATAGTGATTAGGCAATACCGGCCGGGGAATTCTGAAGAGAGTAGGGGGGGAAAAAGGGGGACGCACTTCAAAATACGAAAGGGGGCTGGTTAGACATCACCTGGACGGTCACTCCAATTAAAATCCGAGAAGACCCTCCAGCGACAGGACAATGAGGGCGCGCTTCCCGGGGTTCACAAAAAAAAAGAGAACGGGAACTATGAAGAGGACCAAAGGTGCCGAAAACAATTATCGCGGGGGTCGAACCCTTCTCTCAAACCGGCGAATTGTCAAAACGCGGCGTGGTTTTCCAGAAGTCGAGCGAATCCCAATAAATCAAGAATCAAACGGGAGTGAATTAAGAGGGGGTGAATTCTAATCAACAAAAAAAGAAGTCCATCTGGGGCGAAAAGTTGAATGGGCAAGCGGTCTGCAGGGAGACAAAGTTTGGAGCCTTATAAAGGAAGGTCGGATGCCGGGTCTGAACGAAAGTCTGAGGGGGGTAATCAAAGAGCAAAGCCTGCTCGCAAGAGATTCATACAGAATCAATGTTCTCGACTAACAACATCCGTGAGGGTAGCCCTGGGGGTTAAAGTCAAGAAGTCTCTGTTGACGCCAAGGACACTTAGTCAGTAGAGTCGATTTTTTGAGAACGGAGAACGCTCACGAGCCAAGAAAACCGATGACAGTAGAAGGGGGGGGGAAGAAGGAACGACATCAGAAACGGGGGATAAAAACACCACCAAAAAGATATTCTCAGGAAAGTCCGAAGGACCAAGGAAAAGTTTTTTCTGCGACTCACGGGGATAGAGAAGTCGACGGTAGGGGGAGCACCGGAACGATCCCCGCTATCTGGAGAACGGATGTGGTTAAAATCGGGGGGGGGGAAGTACGAACAGGAAATTCGTGCTGAGTCAAGGGGGAAAGGGTAACCCATGCGGATGGAGTTTTCCAAGAAGGACACAGCCATCCAACGCGCGCAAAAACGTAAAAGGGTGGTTCCACGATCTTAAGACCGGACGAAGTGACGTCTACGGCCAAACTAATACGAGAATCGATGCTAAACAAAAGAGCACGTGGTCTTAACCTCGGTGAAAGAGAAAGAGAAAAACACCATCAAATTTTCTCTGGAGAGCGCGAAACCAGACTGAACTCCTGTTCTTTGGGTGTAAAGAGAAGCAAAAGTCGGAAGCTATCTTGCCGACGGATACATCATACGGGATACCCTTCAGGACTTGGGGCTAATTGGAGAGGTTCACAAGTGGAAACCGAGGTTGACCTGGGCGGGGCAGTGCTAAGGGGTGGAGGATCCTTTCTTGACGTTGTATTAACGAGACTGGAACATCTGAGAACAAACCAGGGGGGAGGGATGCAAGAGAGAGCTGTTGAAGGAGTGGCAGTTTTCCTAATAAGAGGAGAAAAAAAGGGAAGAGAAAATCTAAGGTGTAAAGAAAAAGTTCCCATGAAACGTGCGCGTGCAAATTTTTTACACTGAGACAAAGTCGAATTGTCCTTGAAAGAAGGTCTAAGTTAAAACGGTCGGTCAGGTTGACGGAAGGACTGACTATTCCAAAATCAACGTGGTGCAAGGACTGCTGTCTCATGATCTGCCAAGAAAAAAAGGAAAGCAGTGGACCTTAAGAGACAGAAGGGGGAAAGAAAGGGAGCGGAATCTAACGTTAGAGCGGAATAAGAAGGGCGTCTTCTTCAGGAAGGAGAGGGAGGGTGTTTCATCGATTTAGAGGAAAGGAGAGGAGGGGAAGGGAGTCCTTCAAGAGGTGTGACCTGCGAAACTGCATCCCGGGGGGCGTCATAGGAAAAGGATCGCCACATGAAGAGATCACTATTCGTCTGGGGTATAACGTCCGTTCACAAATTCAATTCATCGAACGGCCTTAGTAAGAATCATCGGGAGGGACCGAAAGTCTCTTTCATGCGACTTCATGACAGCGCCCTTTTGGAAGGACCACTGGAGAATGCTTGGCAGATCTATGGAGGTGGAACAGTGTCCTTATTCTGTTGGCGAGGACTTAAACGAATCCGGATTCACAAACAGAGGGAGAGACACACGTTTCTTGGAGGGGGGCAAAGGAGGGAATTATTACACAGATCGGGACAGGGAAAAGAGTGTTTGGAGAAAGCAGAGTTGGGGGACAGGGGGAAAGAATTCGTATGGGAGAGAGGATTTAGATGATTCAGAACTATGAGGACCGCGCTAACTGAGAGGTCATGGTCAGAATTTGCGGAGGGACCTGTCTGGGTGTTCCAGGCAAATTTTGGCTCAAGAGTTGGAGTCGGGGTGGAGCGACTAAAGTCTTGCAGGAAAAGAAAGCAGAAAAAAGAATGGACGGGAGTCTCGTCTGGAAGAAGGCGTGAAAACAAGATAAAGCGCAACGCTCGCCTGGAAGGACCATAGGAGGGGCTCTACGAGATGTGGGGAAGATTTGATTGTACTCTTCAAGGACCGGACGGGGGTGACTGGGGAGACGCAGCCCGCGTCGAAGAAGTAGGGGTGATTATTATCTAGTGTAAAGGGAGGACACAGGAGGGGGGGGATGTCGACCACCGCGTAGTTGGGGGCAATTCTTCAGACATCTTAAAAAGGGGAAAAAACTGGCGGTGGAGCTTATCAGTAACCGTGCTATTATGAAACGGGGGGAAAACCAGGGGGGGATTGGGTGCCGAGGAAGAAGAAAGAACATAATGGACACTGGTCCAGGGGGCCAGCAGTTTTCTTCGGGGGTTCAAAGGTGTTTTGGGTGAAGATCACCGAAAGGAGCAAGTGTAACTAGGGAAAACAAGTGGCAGGGAGAAGAGGGTTGTGTGGGTTACGCTTTCGGCCATGGAGAAGAGTTTGAGAAAGTAGATCGGAGTTTTGTCCAGGTGGCTGAGGGGGAAGCTGGAGCGAACACCTGAGGTCTCATCGGCGGCGGTTGCTAAAAGGAGGGAAAATTTTAGGGGGGGAACCGGGGAGTTGGAGAAACTCAGGAATGGGACCATTTCTGATGGGGGGGAGCGTGGGGGGATCAGGGAAGAGGTAACCCTCTGGAATCGGAATACAAGAACTGGGATCGTGGGGGTTTTCACATTAGGGAAGTTGGGGTAATCAGGGGCGTCATGAACTACTCTAGATCGACTGCCTCCTCGGAAACAGCGGGAGATTATCCGTGGAACGAAGAGGATGGTACGTGGCAGTGCCGTTTTGCAGCTCGAAGACAGCGCCGAAACATTTAAAATGGAAATAACAGTGATGAGCAGTCATTAGGCATAGTGATTCCGAGGCCAGTTCTGCTGTTCCACATCGTGTAAGACCGAGTTTTAAAAGGGGGAAGGAATGAGTCAGAGGGGCTGAAAAAACGAACGGTTTGCACGCGAAGGAAATAGGGTGTTGTCGGAAACGACAGGCAGTCGCGATTGGGGTCACGGGCGGGATCGAACAGTAGGGGTGGTTGAGAGAAGGGTGGTTAAGGGAGGAGGGGGGAAGTTGCAGAGGAAAAGCTATAGACCATGCACGGGATGTTAATTGAAAAGACCCAGTCAGGGGTTGTAGGGGCTACTTCGATAATCGTTGTCGGTTAAAGGGTAAGGTTGACTCTAGAAAATTGTGGAGTGAGCCGTCTTACCATCGGCACGGGGAAGAAATTCTTAATCATCAAGGTGGCATGTAAATAGAGAGGGGAAGTCATCGAACCAGGGGGGGGAAGGAGACCATCTTCACGTGTTGGCAGCAGTAGCTCTAAACAGGAACAGAGACGAGGAGTAACGCTGCGCCTCTCTCTCAAAAACAAAAGGGGAGGAAAGGAGCTGGCCGAAGCAACTAATCAAGGAGAGAGGTCCGTGAAGAAACACCGGAAGACAACACGTGAACCTCGCGGGTCTACCAACAAATGGGCGAGGAAACGGGACAAGGAGTCAAAAAGATGTACAGGTCCAACTGAGGAATAAAGATGCAACCTGGCGATGGAAAAAAGCGGAACTAAGAAAAAAGGACGGACGTCTGGTGGAGGAATACCCAGCCAGCCCCAGATCACTAAGAGAGGAAAGATACTACAAAAAAGGGGAGGGAAAAATTCCCGTCATGGGACGGTGCTATATTTCAATCAAGGAACGCCTCCGCGGAAGAAAAAAAAGTTAAAATATACCAAAAAGAGAGAGTAGGAATCCGGACAACCACTGGCAATGTTCGCTTCAAAACTCAGAATGGAAAGTCGCGGGGGGAGGCGTAGGCGGGGGCAACTCATTACTCTTTCACTGGAAAAATGGAGCGGGGTACAAAGGGGGAGGGGCACAACACGATCTCTATCAGATACGGAACTCATCCAGAGCCAGACAATTGGAGAGGTTGAGTCATAGCTGACAAAACTGCAAACTGACACTGTCTACATCTCTGACGGCAAAGGGAAATCTTAGAGTACTGCGGGGTGCGCCTAGGGCGTCGAATGACGCCCCTTCTTTGGGGAACAGCCCGAAATGACAATAACTCCTCGGAAAAATCATATTGTTTCCCCGAGGGGAGGAAGGGTAACGGCGATAACCCCAACGAATAACCCGAACATGAGAAAGGGACACAGGGTTCCTGGTTCTTTATCAAACGACAACGATGAACGGAAATGAGGAACGACGTCGTGCCGGATCTATGGCTGCAAAGGACAAAGGGGAAGTTCACGCTTCCACCGCCCCAAAATCTTCATCAAAAATCCAGTAATCCCAAGGGAGGTCCAGTCCGGAGAGTAACCAAATAAGACCAACAGAGGCTCCACTGGGGAGGAGCAGGGGGGGCTCGCCTTCTATAGAGAACACTCACAAAAAAGAAGGCGAAAAAACTGCCACCTTTCAATAGAGAGAGGGAAGATACATTGGGTTGCTTGGACTGGTTAAGAAGATTCCCTCAAAATTTCAAATGCCAATAGATACGGCGGATTAATACGTCTTCTCAGGGAATGCTGGGGAGGCATATGGCTTGATAATGGAAAAGCAACTAACTGGAAGGGGTCGACATCAGGAAGTTCTAAAGGAAATCATCATTTTTTCACTAAAGAGCCTTACGGGGGTGAAAGGAGTACGAAACTAACTTTCAAGCGGGACAAAAAGGGATCAAGGACCAGAGCGGAAATGTCCGCGCATAACATTCGGCCAAATCAAGCGGCAAAGAACCCTACTTCGACGGGGATGCGGAGAGGGATGTTAACAGATACTCGGTCTAAACTTCAGATCGTTAGGGGGAGGGTTTCCATTAAGCAAGGAATGAAGTCGATCAAAACCAGGAGGCAGAGACGTTAAAATTTGGAAGTGGGGGGGAAAGTGTCTGGTCAAGGGAGACCAGTTTTGTAGCCAGGGAGAAAGAAGTTGGACTACCGAACCTGCGCAATCGGGGGTTCTTTAATCATCGGGGGAAAAAGCCATCGCGACCGCGGGTAATTCAACAAATCGGGACAGCAAAGGCGCCGGGAAAGAGAAAAGTTAGTGAAAAGGGAGCTGGGGGGGGGAATCAGAATCTATTTTACAAGAAACGACACGAAAGTCAGGGGCGAGTGTAGGATCCGTGGATCGAGGGGGGGCAGAAAACAGCTGGGGGCAAATAAGAACCATGGGCCCCAGTAAAGCTGC
>Ga0179593_1388868_pt1 | contig 13784 bp, 14 predicted proteins | sample CZODoug2_1_08_16_FD_185931 | JGI IMG/M metagenome (GOLD analysis project Ga0179593, IMG submission 185931) | Vadose zone soil fungal communities from Angelo Coast Range Reserve, California, USA - CZODoug2_1_08_16fungal (PacBio error correction) | ecosystem: Environmental > Terrestrial > Soil >...
TTCAGGGTTCGATTGGGAGGGTTATGTCAGCAGGAGGGGGGTGTTAAGAGCCCACACGGAGAAAGAGCATTACCTTCCCTGTTAACCGAGGGTTGAGCCTTTCTGTCGGGGGGGAATCAGTAAAACGTGGTGTGAGAGGCCAGCTTGATTTGAGACTAAAGGGGGGGATTCAAACGTTCAAGATCAATGTTGCTGCAGTTTTGAGCACAAAAAAAAGGGAAAAAAAAAAAAAAGAATCCGGAAGAAGGTGAGGGTTGAAAGCACTAAAAAGCGATCGTAAATCGACCCGAGACCGGAAAAAACAAGATTTCCGGCGGCTCTAGGAGCTAGGGGAGGATTATACGAAAGAAGGAAGACAAATCTCGTTAAAGAGCAATCACGAACTTTGCTACGGGGACTTGCAAAGAGTTTTTGGATTGAATGAGGAGAACTTCCCTAAAGGAAGTCTTCTCCGTGAAAAGTTCTTCCTTTCGTCGAAGATTAGGGGACAGAAACCGTTTCTAGGCCATTCTTGTCAGAGGGGTAAGGTCGAGTTCCACTTAGCTTTGACTTGCGAAGGGGAATAACGTTACTATATTTGAAGAGGAAACTTTGGTCCCTGCTTTAGAAGGCTAAACGTGAGACGGCATGTTGAGGGGTCAAAAAAGAAAGAGGACATGTAATGAGCAACCAAAAAAGAAACGCTAGTCGGGTCAGGAGGGAATGCCTGTTTCTTTTGCCTCCTTGGATCCGGTGCTTCTCATACAAGACGAATTGAGGCACGTGTGGGACAAAGGTATAGTTGGAAAAAAATTTGCGCAGGGGATCATTCAAGTAACTTTCTGGGTGGCATACCAAAAAGGGAGGGGGAAGCTTCAAGAAGGAGAACAAATGGTCCGTCTTCGGAATGGACAAAAGAAATCACCCCGCATCGGTAGAGGGAATAGGGGGCCTGACGAGGACACGTCGTCAAACTTGGGGGGAGAACGATTAGGTATGTCTTGATCGAAGCGGAAACCGAAGGCCGGGAAACTAAAGGGAAAAGATAACCTCAGGGGGGACTGATGTCAGCAACAAAGCGCGGTTGCTGGTCTGCGTTAAAAAAGCATCAGAGGTCTCGAAGGAAGACTCTTATTCATAGAGTCTGCAGAAGAAAAAGAGAGTATGCCAAGGGCTAGGGACTGGTAAGGGTGCTGCTGAAGACGGGACTGCAACCTTATGGGCGAAGGGCTGGTCGAAGTTCATTAAACGCATGGGTTACCGCATGGAAGAAAAAAGGGGGGACGAGAGACCAAGAGATCTGTTGGAGTGGGTTGCGGTTCGGGAGGGGTCGGGCGCTGAGGGTCGGGACTCTCTAAAAGCGTGACACGCCCCACTGTCGTGGGGGGAGTATGCTAGAGCCAAAGGGTAGAAGCCGGGCCAGGATGAAAGGACAAGGTGAAAAAGAAAGAGCGACGTTCTTTTATCATTAAAAAAAATAACAAGAGTTCTCCCAGAAAAGTTCTCACGAAGGAGGTGGGAAAGACAAAAAGAAAAGGAAAAGAAACACGTCGACTCCGCAGGTTAAAAGAGAGAAGGACGCGGACCCGTCGCAGCCCAACAAAAGGTCTAAGGCCTTTCGGAGCTTTATCTAGACGGGGGGGCGGGGAGGAGGGGAAAAAAAATAGCTTTTGAAAGGAGTTGGGAAAGAAGGTACCTCCTGCCTCAAGAGGGAGGAGTGATTAGGAAGGGAAGAGCCCTTATTAAAATAAGAAAAAGCAGGGGGGATCTGTAGAGGGGGGCCAGGATGGAGATTACCTTCTGTCCCTTCGAATACTACAGTTGAGCTGACACTAGAATTTCCTAGTCGGGAGACCTTCGGAGCTCTAACTGTGCACGTCCGGTGTCAGAAAACAGGCGACTCCGCCACTTGACACTCCATTTCGGAGAATACGAAAGGACCAGGGGAAAGAGATGCTCTGCTCAAAGGGGGGGGGAGGGACAAGGAAATTCGTTGTAAGGCCGTCATTCTCCGGAGATAACGGAATAAATCAGGAAGGGGGGGAGGACCGCCCGTTACCGGGTCGGGGGGAAAAGCCGGTGGGTGAACCTCACAACCACCGCCCTTAAATTTGTGGAACCAGACGTGGGAGTGACGTAACATCAAAGAAGAGGGAAGGCCCGCGGTAAAAGAAGTCTGTTGGAGAAAGTCCAGGGAGAATCTGCTCGAACTCGCGAGGAAAGTCCCGACCATCGTTTGGGGATTCATCTGGGCCAGTAGGAGGAACATCTAGAGAAAAACAAAGAGGGGAGGGGAGAGGAATTCTTCTACTAAAGACGGAAACAGATTGCCATAACCGTCAGAGATGGGGAGCGCGGACGAGGAAGAGGAAAGTCTATCTCGCGGGCAACTGGCGAAACACCGCGGTCGGGGAAGGACGGGAAGAGGCATCATGGGTCACTTGAAGACCATGGGGCAAGAGGGGGAGAGGCGGCTCCGCACCGGAAGGCTGAAAAAAAAAGAAGGTTTTGCGAAATTAGAAGGGAAATGCCAACTTTTCTGCCCAAGTTTTTCATAAAGAAAAGGCTCCTTAGAAAGCCGGAGGGTTCCTGCACCGTCTAAGGGAAAAAAGGGATGGAACCGGAAAGGGCTCTACAGTGAGTCTAAACTTACTTCAGTCCTCCTCGGTTCAAAAAGGGAAACGAGGCACAAAGGGGGTTCGCACTTTATCAAAGAAGCAGTACAGGATCATGGGGGAGAAGGGGCACTTCCCAGAAAATGAAAGAGTAGCGCACCAGAAATGGAAAAACTAGGCTAAAAAGTGGGCAGGGGAATCCTAAGTCAAAAATTCTAGCTACCTCCCCATAAGGGTGCATTTCGCACATAGGGAAGAAAAGGACAAAAGAAGCAATAAGAAACGGGGGGCCGGAAAAGGGAAATGGGCTATGTTTCGTACCTTTATTGGGTGAGGTGGGAATACTTCACACCTCAAATGGGAAAAAAAGGGGGGGAGTTGACGGGAGGCAAAGCCAACCCTTAAAGGCAATCAAGGAAGAAGAGGGTAACTGTCCAGGGGGGATAAAAAAGAAGCGATTTTCAACTAAGCAGAGAGTCCGAAAGGAGGAAATTTGCCATGCTCAAAACGACTAATGCCCTTAAAGGTCACCTTTTGGAAAAAGGGACTTGAAAAAAGAAAAAAGGACAACCCGGACCCGCAAAAGCCAATCCTCGACGACGGGTAAAAAACCTCACCAAAGGGTCCCTAATCCAAACATTCTCTGGAAGCCGCTGGGGGGACTAAAGCTTGTAAAAAAAGAAAGGGGTTTCACTTGGCGACAGTCTTCCCGGCGCTGTCAACGTAGCAAAAAGACGGGCCCGTCGAGGCCACGAAAATCGAGGTCACCGACGCGAGGCATAGAGAAAGAGCGAAAAAGTGAATCAAATATGAATACACAACTGACCGGCCGAAAGATTCCTCAGCTCGAGGACCCCGTCCTCCCCTCCCCCCAAGGAGGGGAAGGACTCCATTGGGCGTTGGGGGGGCACGCAACAGGTGGCAGGGCTCGGTGATGGTAAACATTCAGACATACCTACAATATAAATAGAATGCTACTCAGTGGGGTAACGGGAAGGAAAGAGGACCGACAAGATACAAAAGGATGAAGATTTAAGAAACCAGGGGGAGGGTGGGGATGCCCAAGAAAACCGGTTCCACACAGTAGTTTCGCGAGTGATCCAGAAAAGTATGTTTCAAGAAACGTTAGTTAAAAGGGGGAACACTCTACATAACGAATGGGTTATGTGACGCATCACGATCTTGCGGGACAAAGAGAACCTTTCATAAGAGGTAAGGACCACAGAACTCACGGATAAATCTAACTTAAGCGGGCAGCTAACAAAGGCCGGAGACAGACGCAAAGCATATTCAAGAAAGTAAAAAAAGGGGGGGGGTAAAAGCCTGCACAACCTAATAGAAGTGGGCCAAGGCCATTACGGAAGATGTTCCGCACGTCTACAAAAATAAGCCCTCTAAAAAAGGCGGGAACCTCAGGATCAGGAATAAACCGTGGCACTCGTAATTTCAAAGGAAGTCGCAGGGACTTCTAGAATGGGGGTCTAAACTACCAAAAAGAAGGAACTAAACAAATCCTCGCAGTAAGTCGCCGTACCACCGATCTGGAACGCGGCCTGAAAATTAAGGAAAGTAGGGATGAACGTCAGACTAGAGAGAAAAGATACAGCAGCTAGCGAAGAAGGAGAAGTGCAAATCACAAGGGAAGGGTACGAAACGGCGATTTCTGAGGGGGATGGGAAAGACAAGGAATCACCGTCGATCGCAGTCAACCGGAAAGACCGCGCCCACCCTGAAAAGGGGTGGTTTGACCAGTCGCCGACCAACAGCAAAAGCGGCCGCGCACTAAACGAGGAAAACGGAACGAAGAGTCCGGTTCTTCCGCAGGGTGATACACAGGCACTGTGACGGGGAGAGGCGGTGGAAAGAGGGGCGGGGCCCAACCCACCGGAAGTCATAAAGAAAAAATGGTCACTACCTACAGCCAGACGAGAAAAACCACAAAGAAAAGGGGAGATGAGGAAGAGAGATGTGCTGAAGTCGAAAAAGGGGGGAAACGTGGGGGTGGATGCCGGACAGGGCGTGTGTTTAGAAACGCGACACGGTATAAACAGCCTTCCCGCCAGGGGAAAACAGTTTTTATCATCCGGGACCTTAGGCTTCGAAGCAAGTTGTAGTGCGCGGGGAAAAAAAATGAAAAGGTCGACTTCGGAAAAACAGTTGCCAAGGGCGGCGGGGAGGGAAGGTTTCAGGGGGAATTGAAAGGTGGAATGCCTAAAAAGGCTCGGGGAGGTTAGTAAATGAGGTTCAATCTGAAGGCTCCGATCCAGAAGTCTCTCGGGAGAGCTGAAGGGAGACAATTGTACCGCCAGAAGACGAGAATGCTCGCAGGCCATGAGGGGAGTCCGAACGACGGGGCGACTTTGAAAGGGCGAATGGGGACAGACGGGAAGGTACGGGACCGCCACGGGAAACCGGCTAAGCAGGCTGCAGCAATCTGCGTGCCAGGGGTCGGGGGAAGAATCATGTGTAACATCGAGAGGAGTCCTTGCAAAGAGTAGTCAATGCCAAGTCACACTGGTCAGGCAATCTGGCCGGGACGGAGATAAGTTTTTCTTCTGACGATGAAAATCTGGGAAAAAAAAAAGAGGGCTGTCCATCGGGAATGGAGAAAGGGAAAGGTCATGGAGGAAAAGCTTGCCTTCGAGTGAAAAAAAGGAGTCTTCGCTCGCTTCTGTTGCCCCGCAAAACTTCCTGAAGTCTAGGGAAGAAAAGAGCATTGGAAAAGTAAAAAAGAAATCAGATTCGTCGCTTTCCGGGGACCAATATGTTAACGGGGCCGTGGAGGGGTCAGAGGGGCGTAAGGGGAAATGATGACACAAGGGCCGCGGGGACCTTCGGCCCCTGGAAAAAGCGTATTATTCAGGCCATGGGTCAGTCGGAGTGAAAAGCGACTCTTCCCGTAGAACAAGAAGTCAGAAAGCAAGTAACGGAAAATTCCTATAAACTTGTCACGTTCTTGAGAGAAGGGGGGGGAAAAAGGCGCCAGGGCTAGGGGAGCGTGGAGTTCCAAGCTCAAAACAAGTTCTCGGAGGCCAGAACAAAAAGGGAAGGTTTTAGAAGTTGTCCCTTGCAAAATTTAGGGGGCTTGCCGCCTTGTACGTGAGGTACGGATTACTTCAACGGAGAAAACGACCGGTTATTTAAGCAAAAAAAAAGCAAAGTTGGTAGGATCTTGAAAATCGCTGGGGACGAAGTGGTGCGTTAAAGGTTAACCATCGGACGCCTGGTAAGAGGCGGAAAAACATTGTTTCCAACGAATCACCACATGAGGGGCGGCTTGGCGATAAGAGAAAGAGATCCAGTCTTTAGGAGTTCGTGCAGGGGTTAATTCTCTTGATTGGCGGGCTGGGTTCCTTTTTAGGGGGGAAGAAGAGGAAAAATATTTAGCCAAAAACTTTAAATAAGTCAGTCTATCTTTATTGTGCAAAATGAAAAAAGGTTCAAGCAAAAAATAGAATCTGCCAGAAGGTTGGAAAAAAAAAAAGTAACGCTCGACGTGATGGAAAAAGGGGGAAGAACTCACAGTCAGTCGGAAGTTGCTTTGTCCTTGCGGAACACGTTCCAGACCAAGGAACTAAAGGAAGCTTAAGAGCTTGCGGAATTACCTGCCAGGAACAATACAGGTAGGAAGTTACGAGAGGTATCCGATCCTGTGGGCTCCATTGACCGGATTTGGTGTCAACTTCGTTTGTTCACTAAGGGGAGAGAACTTCACTAGCGGGATTCTTAGCCAGCACAGCTAAGCTACCGGCGAATCTCAAAAAAAGGGTTATCGCATCTTGTTGGAGTTCTTCACGAATTCTTGAACGGTGGGCGGAAGGTTAGCGGCACACAAAGTGAAAGAGGGGATACCGACACGCGCCTCGGTGTGGTTCAAGAGAAGGGGAAGAAGGAAACGGTACTCAGGAGGGATATGAGAAAAGGGGAAAAGTGCAATTCCAGGGATGGCGAGGTTAGAAAATGGCCGTGTACCGGGGAGTGAGCATTTGAAGAAAAATTACGGAGAGGAACAAAAGTCGAAACCTAAAAGGAGGGCCCCGCTAAAGCAGGAACAAACGAGTTTTACATCGCAAGGAAGCCGACCAAGGACCGTCCGTGATCAGTCCCGTGGAATTTAGGGAACAGTAAGAGGGGGCAAGGCGGATCTTCACTCCCCTCTGGCGGGACGAAAGGGTATTTGTTGGACGTAGAAGAGACAAAACTCTAACGAGGGGGGAAAGAGCATAGATAAAGAAGAAGAGAGTGGTGGTGGGGGGGTGGAAGGTTATGGAAAGATCGGGTCCTTAGATAGGGGGGGGCATCTCTAACAACAAAACTGAGGAAAAGAGGGTCAGCTCGGAGCACAGGTGCCTCAAAAAAGGAATACAAACAACAAAAACACCATAAATGTGAAACCAATCCTCACTACGGGACAAGGGGGCGAGAGTATGTGCAAAAAAAGGACTTTCTAAACACCGGGCGGGGAGATACCTCCGAGGGAATAGGAGAGAAGAGGGAAGTCCAGAAATCAGGGGGGGAAACGACAAGAGAATCCGGGTGAGGGTTCTGCTTCGGCAAAAGGGGCATCTGTGAACACCTTGGGGAGAAAACTGACTTCACACGCAGTTAGGAAACTTTTTGGGCAACGGGAAGGCGCTGCCGGGACGGGAAATAAGGGGACGTGCACGCAAAGAAAATCGGCCGGAAGGTCGTCTTCAGAGACGACAGGCTAAACTTTTCTGGTCCAGAGGGAGGTAACCTGAGAAAACAGATGGGAAGACGGGGGGGCAGTGCAAAAGCGCCGGGGTTGCATCAAGAGAACAGAAAAGGGCCAGGTCTTATGACAAAAAAATTAACCATCCTAAAACCATAGGGCGATGCGAGTTGCTGAAAAACATTTCATTCGTGGCGACTACCCGAAAGAAAAGTGGCAGGGGGAGGTAGTGAAGAAAAAAAAAAAAACAAAGACTTTCACTTCTCCACTACCACACGGCTCACAGCCTATCGCAATTACAAAAAAACTAGGGAGGCCGACGGACCTATCTCGTTAACCGAGGGAAATTTCACGTCCGTGGTTCTGGAAGGAGGATTCTGGCGACGAAGAACGAGCACGGAGAATCCCCAGGGCTGGGGGGGGGGGGGGGGGGACGAAAAGAAAAGAAACTTCGTCTGGACCTTGTCAACGCAGGCGCTTCCTGTCCTGCGTACAAACAGCCTTTAGCGAACCGCAACAGGAGGGTGAAGTTGTCACGACTGACGGAGGACCGTTCCGCCTTCCAGCCAGCCGCACGGATTACCTAAAAAAAAAACCCGGAAAAGAAAAGAAGAATTGGCTATCGCCCGGAGGATGTGAACTCTGTTTCACCACTTCGGTGGGGTGAGAAGCCTACTCTAGAAAGAAAAAGCGCTGGACTAGGATACGGGACGGAAAAATCGGCCCAGCAGAGGGGGAAGCGGTCACGCCCGAAAAAGGATACGAACGATTCTACGAGGAAACTCATATTAAAATGAACACGAGCTGGGACTCTAATCGCAATCCCATACAGTATTGGCCTTTTACCGACCCAAAAGGCCCGCCCCGACGGGGGGCTTTCCAGAGCCACATTACTTTTTTAATCGTAACGAACTCCCCGGAGCCCGGCCTAGGGAAAGAAGCTCGAAGAACGGGGAAAAGGATTGGGAAAAGGAGAAGTGAGAGAGCGAAAACGGCGGAGTAGAACGAGGGACTGATCTCTTGAAGCAAGCATGAACACGTCAATAAATTTTCAGCGGGGGGGCTGCAGAGAAAACCACTTAACAGGAACTGTGCCGGGGGGGCACGATGAGACCCCCGAAGTGGTCAGAAGGAGAAGGTGAATGCTAAACTAAAAAAAAAGGATGTCGAGCTTGAGAAGGACTTTGGGAAAAGGGGTTTTTACAAGAATCAAGAACCATCCGTGCCAGAAAGGGATTGCGCTCTCTAGAGAAGAGGAAAACAGATACAAGCAGTGAAATGCTGGGACCAGAAGCAAGGAACCGTCACCCAGGGGGGAAGCATGGTCCACCGTCGAAAATATCAAATTGGACAGAAAACTCGGGTACAAAGTAAAGAAAAGCAGTTCATTACGACCAGTACATAAGGGTTCCAGCAAGATCTACTCGTTCCAAAGGGGAAAAGAAAAAGGAGTGGGGCCCCAAAGGGAGGAGAAACTTGAATATCTCCTGAAAGGCGCCGAGGGAGATCAAGTAAAGGGGGTCTCTCTAAAAGCAGCCCAGACGGGAATTCATGGCCGTAAGGAGGGAAGCGTCCTCCGAGATACGAAAAGAAGGGGCGGTACGTATTCCCGAGAGAAGAGAGAAAAATATCGTCGCCAGTAAAAGGGGGAATTTATACCTCAAAAGATCAGTGGAGCCGGGGGCCATCACCGGAGTGAAAAGGGAACACCTCGATCGAAGGCAACAGTCCTACCTCCCACGCTCTGTCAAGTGGTGGGGGGAAGTCAAAAACTTCCTGAGGACCAATCTTAAGGGGAAAGAACTGAAGAGGGGGGAAGTACTCTAAGAAACGGAGTGCTGAGAACCCCTATCAACCTTGTCACAGTGGGTAAAAAAGGTCGGTTAAAGCCCCTGTCAAAAAAGAGGGGTGTCCACCGCAGGCAGCAGAAAGCAACCACGTAAGGGGAAACACGCGAACTTCCACAAATCGGAGGGAAAACAAAACACGGAGGAGGGAAATGGGGAATGGGGCTGAAGAAGTTGGACCCCGGCAGGGGGTGGGAAGGGACGCAGGGAGGGACATTACAAAACAAACCACAGACGTCCACGGCAAAGTTATCACTCCTGACCTGGAAAAAAAAGCAGAAAAAAGCAGACTCATCTTGGGACTGGGCGACGGCTTCCACACCACAACGTGTGAAACAGGTCGTTCGCTTGTCGTCAGGGAAAAATCAATTGGGGAAACGTGGGTGAGCAGCACAGAACCAGACGAGCGCGGCTAAAGAATTAAACGGACGGGCGAAGAAAAGATAAATATCTGAGTGGCGGTAAGACAGTAAAAAAGGGGAACATAATTTCTATCTAAAAAAAGGAGGCGCCAGGGTACTTACTGGACAGGGCCTAGGATGGTGGAGGTGACGTTAGCGCTACAACTGAAAGCAGTTGGCAAGGGGAGATCGCTGCACGGTAGGTCGAAGAGAGTATTTCCCTCCGGGGGGGGAGCCTCCTGGTCAGCTAACTGCGAAGTCCACTTCCTTGAAGGGGAGAAGTAAATGAACGAGGCGTGGGAAGGTGTTCGTCCTGTCCCACTTTGATCTTTCGCGGCTGGGGGGGAAAGTGATGAGGAAGAAAAGGTCGGGGAGGTTAGGAAAGAGGCCGGGGGATTTTTCCTTTATCTACCTCGAAAAAAAACTCTCGGGCGCCCGGAGGGGGAAAGACCGGGAGGAAAAGTAAAAAGGAGGCATGACGTCTTCCATATATGCGAGGGCGTTTCAGTAACTAAGGATGAGATGGAAGAAAAGGGGAAAAGGGGGGTATCACCAAAGTGGCTGTGTGGCATAACAGGAAGGTCGTTCAAGGAGGGCCAAAAGAACGAACCTTACGACTTCGACCGGTGGCAAAAAGGGCGGCAGCGCCTAAGAAAAAATGGTTCAAGGGACCCCGCTCGTCACGGGGGGACCGTAAGTTGCGGGAAGGGGAAGTTAACCAATAGGAGCGGGCGCGTGAGGCACCAGCGGAACCGCCAAGAAAGGGGTAGGCGCCAGAAAAGGGGTAGTGCGCGGGGTCACCGGTGCCAAAACAGGGAAGGGCACTCCTCAAAAAATAGACTTGTTTATTCGAGCGGCGTATGACCTCGAAAGAAGGGAAGGGGCGTATCACAGTCCCGAGTTCCTCGCCACGAGGGGATCTTCTAATTGAAAGAAGAGGGAAGTCCTACTCCGCCTTGAGAGACAGGCGAATAACAGGGGAGGGCTGATTCTGGGGAGGGGGGGGGTTCTCACGATAGGTTCTGGCGGGGGGGGCCGAAAGTCTCCTTCAGGGGGGAAAAATAGAGATGCGCTATCTGGAGTGAGCACAGAAGCATGAGGGTCCAACCGTAAAAGAAAAACGCGTCGTTAAGGTAACCCGCTCGGGGGGAAAAGTCAGTTGAAAGTTTGGGCTTCCCCCGAAAAAGGGAACCGTGGCCGGGGAGCCTTCGGAACTGTGCCAGCAGACAGGACACGAACACGGCGATCCGAAAAACGCGAATACCAAACATACCCCGGCTGCCGCCACCGGAAGAGCCGGGGGGAATCCTTGCAGATCAGAGGGGAAGGAACAGTCAGTGGATGAAAGGGGGGAAGTACCCGGGGGAAAGACACAGGCCATCACGGTGGCCTCATTTCGCCGACCATAATAGGGATGCTCAATATACTCCCTTAAAGGAGGAGCCAAACGTCAAAGGGTGTTAGTACATCTTTTTGCAGTTCAGGCTGGAAAAGAATGGCCCAGGTTCGGGAGCGAAAGGGTCTTCACACCGATCAGAAAAGGAAAAGGGCGGGAGAGGGAAGAGGTGTGGGGGAAAAAAGCAGGTCATGAAGGGGAACGAGCCGAAGTCCGAGTCAAACTCTCAGGGGTCGATAAAGCGCCCTGACAGTACAGCCGAACTCTGGAAGAAAAGGCAAAATGGGGCCTTCTCCTTTGACGGGAATTCGCATGCCCCGATACCGAGCATGCTGGGGGACTCTCAAAAGGTCGTCGGAAAAAAAAAAAAGAAAGTACAGCATTAAAGGGGGGGGGCGGAACCCGAAGGAACACCTTAAAGAGGGACTTGCACAGCACTTTCCGGGAATTCGCGGATAACATCGGGTAGAAAAAACCCGGAGGGTGGAGTATGGCCAACTAACTGAACAGCCGGGAAGGGAAAAGAGGACTATCCAAGACCGTTCTTTCCTGGAAAAGGGGTCTGGCGAAGACAATCTAACAAAAAACAACAGAGAAAATAGAAAATAGAAAATGAGGAACCGGCCCCGATGAGGCCATACACCGTCAAAGATTGGGCGGGGGGATGGGAGATTTCTAAGGGGGAAGAGAAAATGGGAGGCTTCCCTTTGTCTCGCAAAAGACGTTCAGTAAAGCCGAGGTGATACTTCAAGTCAGAGGAGGGGAAAAAAGTAGAAATGTCTACATGAGAAGGGTGGGCAGGGGTTCAAATTGAAAGAAGAAAAAGGGAAACTTGGGGTGACGTACAGCGGGCGTTCAACCTTTTTCGCTGACGTGATCTCCTGTATAAAAAAGAAGTAGACATTTTGACCTGCAGCGGGAGGAAAGATGGAAGGTCCCAGTAGGAGGAAGGGGCAGGTAAGGAACATGTATTGAAAAACTAAAAACTGGAGGCAACCAGAAGAACATTGCACCACACCGAGGCTACGCAGGAAACGGACTGCAGGCCTCGGGGGGGAGGATAAAAGGCTCATCAATCCCAAAAGGAAAAAACGTCTTATCTCCAGCCTGGAAAGACGGGAACAGTTTCTTGGAGGCAAGAGAGGGGGGCGATGTCTGCTGCGGGAGAAGATCCCTACTTTAGAAAAGAAGTTGCTCACGGACAGCGGAAAAAAAACAGCCGGAAGGACTGCGCGACCCGGCAAAGAGATACGAGGTCGAAAGTTACCGGGTGGCTCGGAACTTAAAGAAGGCAAAATTCTGCAAAGTCGGGTGGAACGAGAAGGTCGACGGGGACGTGCATAGAAAGGACTCACTCCGGAAGAGAACGAGCCAAGCCTTCTCCTAGTTTAAGGGGAAACGGAGATCATAACGTCTAGCTGGAAGGGGTAAAAAGGGAGGTAGTTCATCCTTCCTTCTGGACGGGGGGGGGGTCATGGAGAGGGGAACATATGAGAGGGATACACGTCAAGGGTCAACAGATCTGACAACCGGGAAACCCGGCCCCCTAACCCCTCCGAGGAAAACCCACGAACCGTATCAACAGGAACAGACGATTCGCTTGGCCGCCCAAGCCAGCTGGGGCAAAACTAGGGAACAAGCGCGTTTCCGTCCTACGGTCACCGAGAATACGTGCCGGACACTGAAGAAAGAAAAGGACAAAGGTAAAAGTCTGCGCGAGGCATACAGAGCGAGAAAATAATAACTAAGTACGAGGACCTAAAGTAGCGCCAAAGAAAAGAAGATGCAGTGCGGTGAAAAAAAGAAAACCAAGCACACTCTTTGTTCTGCAGAGATCCCTGAGGGAAGTAGCTTACGAACCAGCCCTTGAGAATGCCTCGGTTCGAAAAAAAAACGGCGATAAAAGGGACTCTTGAACACCGGGTCACACTTTTACGAAAAGACGGGTTCTTGAGCTGACCGGCAGACGGAACCGTGACACGGGCGAGAAAAAGGGGCGGCTTTGTACGGGGCACAAGAAACAGTATTCACCAGAATGAAAAGGGTGGAAGAAAAGGATCCAAACGTCAGGAGGAATAGTGTATCACTTCATTGGAAAAATCAAGCCAGAGCGGCGGGAAGTCGAAATGACTCACACATTTCAACGACGGTCAGGCAGACCCCGGAAAAAAAAGACGTGTGGAGAGAAATAAAGGAAGCAGCAACCGAAATCCCCAAAATTACCAGCGCAGGGGTGCAGGGATGCCAGCCTGACAAAACACAAACGTGGAAGGAGGATACATTCCTCTGACCAGTAAGGGGACAGCGAGGGAGTGGTACTTTGTCCTCCTGAGATCGAAGGAAAAACAGGGAAGACCCGGCAGTTCTTGGACCAAACTTTGAAGAACCCGGGAACAGATCTAGCAAGCGGCGAACTATGCTAGCAGGGCCTGCGCGCTAAAACCGGCAGGAAAACCTGGACACAAAGAAGGCGGACCGGCCAGGATTCAAGGGACGGTGAGCGGCGGCCGGGAAAATGATCCGCTGAGAAGGAGAGAAAACTACGGGATCAAAGAAAAAGGAGCAGACGGAATAGAGCATGGCACCTTTGTAACTCCCTCTCTGGGGGAGGAGGACGGTCGCGAATCACCCGAGAACACGCTATAAGTGGCAGAAATGCAAATCTCCCGCCCTAGGCACGGGGGGGGAAAAAAACTGTTGAACAGCGAAGCACTACACAATGAGAAGGCTACAAAGAGAATTGGGTACAAGTGAAAGAAACCTGGTATCGGTTAAGAAAAGTTCACGGGAAAAAAATTCCCCACAAACTGACTCATCCACAGTAAGAGGGGTCACCTGGGGAAATGGGCCAGA
>Ga0179593_1443934_pt1 | contig 13784 bp, 13 predicted proteins | sample CZODoug2_1_08_16_FD_185931 | JGI IMG/M metagenome (GOLD analysis project Ga0179593, IMG submission 185931) | Vadose zone soil fungal communities from Angelo Coast Range Reserve, California, USA - CZODoug2_1_08_16fungal (PacBio error correction) | ecosystem: Environmental > Terrestrial > Soil >...
AGCACAGGACAGGATAAGAGACCAATGGGGGAAGAGTCAAAGTCAGCGAAAATAAAGATATGATGGAAAAAAGAAGATCAAAAGAAAGGGTCGCCATGCATCCTCCACCTCTCCCGAGAATGGACTTAGTCACAGAGAGTGGAAAAAAGAAAAGAAGTCTAATAAAAAACCCCCGTAGAAAAAAGAACCCGGCCCTTTTATCATAAGGGGCCCAATGCATTTGAGACTAAAAAGGGTGCTCCCGTCGAGATTCTCTCTAATGTAGAATAAGGAAAAGGGGAAAAATGTCTGAGTTTTTCATGCTTTAAATGAAACATTGTCTAAAACCAACAAAGGCGTCTATGAGGGACGTGCCTGATTAAAAGAGCACCTCTTAAAAGGGCTCCAGAAGGGGACCGTAAAACTAAAAAAGGGAAGGACCTCCAACCTCTCTGAAAAGGGCAACCTCGTCTACAGAAAAAAAGCGGAGGGGCAAAAACCCCGTAAGAACAACAACCCGATAAGGGCCAGAACCGCAAAGAAATAGGCGAAAACATTCCCGGCCCTTTAGAGGGAGAAGGGACCCCAATCTGTTAGATCCAGAGCGAACCGTCAAGGGGAAGGCTGAGGGAAAAAACCAAGACCGCCTGCAACCTTTACCCACCTACCCGACAGGAAATTCGGTCGGCAGCAGCTGAGAAAGAAAATCGCCTGAACCACTCGGCAAAACTAATAGAGGTAAAAGTCGCAACTGCGAAAGATTTTTGATGGGAAGGGGAAAGCTGGGAGCCCAGGGGTTGAACGGAAACTGGACACAAAAACATCTGTTTCAGAGGGAACGTTCACGCAAAACCGGGCCTCGAAAAAAGGCATGTAATAAGAAGTTCCTTCTGAAACTTGCTGGAAAAAATCTAATAAAACCGTGTCACAGGAGACCGTAGGAAGATAATCAAAGATTTCGGGTCCTTCGGTCGGTACGAATTGAGAAACGAAAAGGACTCAAGAACTAAGTGAAATACCAACTGGTGGTTTGGCGGGGACGATAAGCCATGGGGGAAACCCGACTCTCAAGGAATACATCTATACCACCAAATAAACACAGCAAACAAGTACTCGCCTGGATGGGGGGGAGAACCTCTACATTTCAAATCTTAAAAAAGGGGGGACGGATCAGAAAGGTAATCTCCTCTCAAACAAAGAAAGAGAAAGAATGCGCGCCAAATCATCAAAGCCAGAGACAAAAACCAACGCACATCAAATGTGAAAAAGGTTTGTAGCTGATCCTACCGCATTGCTTACGGCCGCTCCAAGAGGGAAAGTAAAGAAGACCTCGTCTGGAAACCAGAACCGCACCCACAGAAGAAAACTAGAAAAAGGCTTGAAAGAAACGCGACTGATGTAATCAAAGACTACCGGGAGGAAGCAGACACTGATCGCCGGCCACGACTAAAACTTGTGAGAGCAAAAAATAAAAGTGGGTATTGGCGGGGCTTGACCAAAGCGGTTCCTCTTACACCGTCCTGTCAACTTTTTTATATTTGCCAAAACAAAATCCAGAAAAAGCCCCATTGTGAGGGAACGAGACAAGGCTCAATGGATCCTAAAAAAAAGACTGGGAAAAGTCCTGGACAAACCCTTTCGCAGGCATCCAAACTTTCTCACGTAAAAAAATTAGAGGAAGAGGGACGCCAGAAATATAAGGACCAAGTCGAATGGCAGACGAGATCCAAAAGGAAGAGCACAATCCTAGCAGCACATTAGAACTACGGAAAGGAAAAAAACTTTGAAAAAATTTGCATGTCGGCCATATAACGGAAGGAATCTCTCTCAAAAAACGAGAGAAAAGAGATATCTTCTGGAGAAAAAGAAAAAAATTTAGGGAAAAGAGACCAGAATCTGAATGTGCGGAGAGAAAATTTGGGAAATCTAGGGGAGGCTTTGAGTTAGTTACGCAAGTTTTGTGCGTGAGTGGGACATGCGTACGAGAAGGAAGCCACGGAGAAAGCGAGCCAGTGGGATGGCGGAGATCGGGGGGGTCGGGGGAGGGAGTATGGGGGAATAATCGAGTCGAGACTGGATTAGGGGTACGGTACGCATGGAAGCAACTTGGAGTCTGTTGGGTAGGTTAGGGGTGTGGGAGGGAGAAATAGCCCCGCTTCCGGGAAAGTGGGACGCGAAGTAATGCGGGGCAAGCCCCGCCCCGCAAGTAGGTAAAACATGTGGGACAAGAAGGAGGTCTTTTGGCGCGGAGCATTGAAAAAGGCAGGACCGTTTTAGGGAGGGAAGGGAGGAAAAGCGGAGTACTCTTTTCCAATAAACGGTTGAGGTCGAGGAGGATTGGGTGGACTGGGAGTACGAAGCGGGAGCAAGTCCTGCGATTATATAAGTTCTTCGGGAGGACAAGAACGTCCCCGAAGTGGACAAATGGTTAAAAGGGGGTTGAGGAAAGTTTCACTTTTATATTCGAAACGCATGATGTGACGAGGTTGGGGGTCTATTGTCCAAGTCGTAAACATGGAGGGGAGTAAGCGGGAATTTTCTTAATTGGGCTAGGGAGTTACGACATGAAGTGATGTTGAACATGTTAGAGATGAAAATTTTCAGATATATCTGACGGACTCGACGACTGAAAACCCAACAACTCCGGAAAAATTCACCACAATAAACAAAAGGGGTATAAAAAAATAATGGGGCTTCCTGGCGTGAAGTTGCTAGGGCGAGCTTCTCAGAGGGCGAGATTTATAACGAAGTTGGTCCGACCACTTTTGAGCTATCGATCCTCGATTAAGTTCGCAAGGAAAATGCTGAGCTCACGTTGTGCTGACGTAGCTAGTCGCCGGGGGGGGACATGCTCACCCAGGTTTCTCCAGATGGGAAGTCCAGGACTGGGGGTGGGTTGAAACAGTTGTACTTATAGACGCAGCCTGAGGCGTATGCACAGTAGTAGAATAATGATGCTAAGGGTTCCTGGCAGGGGAGGAGGATCGTGTGACTTGCGCCGTAAAAAGGGTTGTGTATTCGAAGGGAGGACGACTGGCTCTAATTAAGCGAAGTACGCGGGGAGGACGAGAGGAAGGGAACTTCATAGGGAAGGGTCGGGGGCTTTTGCGGAAAGTGAGGGCTTTAAGGTGGGGGGATTCGACGAGGTCTTGACAAAAAGAGGTTCATCAGGTCTATTTTGTCAAAGAAAGGGTGCCAATACTTTGCAAAAATCAGGTTGGAGAATTAAACGTGAGTTGGTTAAAAAGAGAAGAGTATCATGAGAAAGGGTTCACAGGCGCAAAGCAAACCAACATAGACAACGAACGTTGGGGGTGGTTTCACGGAAAGTGGTATAACCCTTCAGAACAGCCCTAACAAAACTGAGCACAAGGGGACTGATGACAGAAGGGGCCGAGGGGGTACTGCAAATTGTAGCGAAACGCCGAGGAGAAACGAAGGAGATCAGGCATTTGGAGAAGGGGGGGGGAGAAATCTCGGGGGGAGGGGAACTTTTGATGCAGAGGGTTAGGGTTAAAAGATGGTTGGGAGTGCCAAGGGTTAAAGGACGTTACTAAGGACGGTGGGCATGATGGAGAGAAGGTGCGTTTGCGGGTTCAGAGGGTGGAAAATATCGTTGAAGGGAAGGGGCAGGGATTAAGCTGTGTGGACGCGAAGTGTCATTCCTGGGAAGAGGGACAATATGCGAAAAAAAAAAAAAACGAGGAGATGAAAAGAGAAGAGTAAGCCTCTCCACCGGCAAAAGGCAAAAATCAGAGTCAAAAAATAGAAAGGAATTCTCACCTATGGAGGAAAGAATCCAACGAGCATTAAAAATCCTAAAAAGGAATCTCAGCCCGGAATCAAGTTGAAAACTAAAAAAATTACCAAGAAAGGAGAAGCAAAAAGGAAAAACCGACGAGGGAGGAAAACCCGTAGAAAATGCACGTTTTCGAAAAATGTCTGGGGGGGAGGAAAAAACCAAGGTGCATAACAATTTGCGACCATGATCCTTCGCCTTTCAAGGAAAAGACCTAACGGGCCGAGAGGGGTCGTGGGGTTTTCGAGAGGGTACGAGAACTGAGAAATCAAACCCGCGCGTAAAGTTCAAAGGGATGAACGAAGGGAGCACCTAGGTGCTCACTCGGGATACACATCACTGGCACAACAAACTCCTTCGAGTCGAAGGGGGGGAGACAATGAACAAGATCTCAAGCAATACCTGAAGGAAAGCGGTCGGCAAACACTCCGGTAACAAAATCAATGGCATTCCACTCTCAAAAGAAGGCTAGAAAAGTCCCTCCGGCCCTTTAGTCGAGAAGGGAAAGACGTTTTCGCGGGACCACAAACCGAAGAATAAGAGTCGGAAACACCGCTCGCCGAAAAATTGACACGGGAAAGAAGACGAAATGAAATTCATCGGAGGAACTGCGGATAATATCGAACAGACCAACACTCGGCTTCATTCGCAAAGTGCAACTTTGAACACCTAGTGGGGAAAGGGGGGGAAGGGGCAAAAGGAGTGGCGCCACTGGTTGCGAAAAGGGAAACGTCAAAAAGATCGTGACTGTATAAAAACCAAAGGGGAACTCCGAATGTAATGACGAAAAGGGGCCGACGATCTGGATTCAAAGAGAGAACGTGTTCCTAAGCCATGGGAATTATACGCCCTCGAACATTCGTAGGAGCAAATACGGAAAGGGCTTAAAAGGTACAAACCCAGAGCGCTCTCAAAAAGGGGTTATGGGCCTAGTCCGACTTATGGGAAAACGCACCGGGGCATAACCAATACAGGGGAGACGAAAATAACCTGTTCCAAGAGGGGGGGGGCAAACCAATAGTACTCCAGGAGTCACGAAGAGAAAAGAAGCCAAAGATAGAAAGGTAACAGATTGGCACGGACTACCAACTCAACTTCAATCCATATCAAGAAATCGAGGGCATTCGCGCAGGTATAAGAGAAGAAACTTCAGGAACCATTCAGAAACAGCCCTACGTTCCCAACCATTGTTTTGGAAATCGGGGCGGAAAATTGCGGTAAACTAAGGGGGAAGAATGGGACGCATCAATCCGCACGGCCGCGGAAATAAAAAGGGGACTCAAAGGTTCTGCCACTGCCCACCAATCCAAAGAAAAAGAGGCCTTACGTCAAAAAGTAAGGGGAAAAAAGCAGGCCTCAATAACTTCTTCTTTCAGAAAGAAAAAGGACAAGTCGCCGAAGGGAAAGGAGAGACGACCACTAAAAAAGAAAGTAAAAAAAAGGAAAACCTTTCTTTCTCGAACAGAATTGTATGGGCGGAAACACGTGGGGGGGGGGAACGCGGAAAAAGTCCAAATTTTCCCTTTCGACGCTCCGCACAAAAAAAGAATTCCAAAAAGCCCCAATTTGGTAGGAACCTTTAGACAGGTACCGAGATGATGAACACCGCCGCACCGCCGACCCAAGAGGGAAAAGCAAGGCAATCCCTTTCCTGCTGCCCGATGAGAAGGACCTCAAAAAGATAAAACGCATAAAAAGGGGGAGCAGACACAGCAGGGTCAACTCTGAAAAAAGAATAGAAAATGAAACGGGAAGTAAGGGTTCAAGGTGGGAGATGTGCTTTAAGAAGAGAAGGACCCTCATCTCTAACAACACCACGGGAAGGGTAAGAGAAAAGGTAAAAAAAACGGAAAGAGACCGAAGACATTCGTTAAAATCTCTTCGGGGGGGGATGCGAGGATTGGGGCAGGGGGAAAGTGATGATGGGTGAAGGGGTAAAAGCGCAGTGGTGCGTGGTATCTTCTTAATACAAAAACACGGTTCACAGAAAAGAGGTCAGGGGATTACGTCTAAGTGTCGTTCTTTGCTTTTGTTGTCATCAGGTCAGGGTGGAGGGAAAAAAGGCCAAGGTTCCAGAAATGGGGTGTTTGGTTCTGGAAGTGCATGGTTTGCTGGGCACAGAGACAAGTTGAAAAAATAACCCTGAATTAAAAAAGGGTGGGCGTTGCCTCCTCCCCGCCAAGAAGCGGATTGTGTCTCTCCCGTTTGGAGTGGAAAACACATATGTGTAGTTTTTCCCGGGACACGCCAACACAAACTCATTTCATGGCGCGATTCTTGTCGGGTGGTATAGTTGAAGGAAAATCAGATCGTTCGGGAATGCAAGTCGGATAGGGGGCAACTCTTGGTGAGAGTCGGAGAGGATGTATGAGTTGGGCTTGTGGTGGATTTCCCAGATCGGGCTGTGACCTGTGCGACTCTAGTATCTCATGTCTTCTTGAGTGAGGTCACGGCTGGTAGCGATAATTACAGTCAAGAACAATTTTGGCAAGGGGATATGGAGAATGGTCTACTTTTATACGGTAGAAACATGGACTCGAGTGATTTTGCGTAGGTTTAAGGGGGGGGGGGGCTTTAGAGCTGACATGGGAACAATTTCTGGTCACAAGGCTTAATGCGGTTAGGGGGGGGGGAGGAGTGTAGTGACTACCTGAAGAGGGATGGTTTTGCAAAATGAGCTGCCAAAGGTCTCGAGAATCACGACATCTACGAGATGACCACCCTGTGTAAAGACTTTGCACCAATAAAAGGGGTGGAAGCGCTGGTGATTGAATGTACGAGATATGGGACGATGCTCCGAAAAAAGGGGGAAGTGAGGAGGGGGAATTATAGGGAATAAATGCCGGCGGAATTGAAGACAAAGGGTCGTCGGATCGTGGATCCATCTTTCAGGAAACTTCGGCGAAAGTGTCCAGGGATTCCATGGTGCGGACGTCATCGCTAACTAATGAGGGGACCGTTGTCCAGGGGTCGAAACAAAAATGGTCTCCTAGGGCCCGAAAAAAGGAAAAAAGAGGGGGTGGTTGAAACAGGGGTGATTTATAGGATTGGCCGCGCCGCACGGTGGGAGGGGGGGGGGGAGAGGCGGATTACTTGAGAACATGCGCAGAAAGAAGTTCCTCCTGCTGTTAGGAGGATCGGCGGGGTCACGGTGCGGACGCGGGGTGGAGGTGGAAGTATTAAAAGGGAAAACTAAGGGAGAGAAAAAGAACTCGTCTCGATAGGAAGTAAGATAGTTCGGGAAAAGGGAGGGGCTAGGAAGGTTGCGAGAGGAGGTTTGTCAGACGGAGGGTTGGGGAGAAGCGGTCACAGGTGAAAATGGGACGAGGGGGGGGCACACACGGGCCGGAAAAGGGAAGAAGGTTTGGTAGCCTGGGCAGTGATGGGGAAATCAAACGCGGAGCAAGAAGGTGTCAAGTCCAAAAGGGAAAAAGGCCGACTCAAAAAAGTGTGGGGGTGACAATTTCGAACGGTGTGCCTGAAAAATGAAACGAAAAAGGAAACCGGAAAAAGGAATTAGGGACCCCGAAAGGAGATTGACGCGACGGGAGCCAGCTTGGGGACAAAATTTGATGATCAACTGGAGAAAGATTATAAGTTTAAATCACTGTCATTTGAAGAGTTGGATAAGAGCTGTTATACTTTTCTGTGAGGAGAGAGGATTAGTGCACGAGGCAATTGATTCAAAGGGCAATTCACGGTCGAAGGTTGGGAAGAAGAGGAGGGCAGGGAGTGGTTCGATTAAAAGATAGAGGAGGGCTTAAATTTAGGAAAGTTTCGAGATCATCTTTTTGACGAATGTGTGTGTACTGATTTGGACGGTGCCGGTGGGAAAGAGATCTACAACAAAACGGAGGTATTAAATATATCTGGAGACGATCCACGACCGTGCACAATCTAGTGAAAAAAAAAGTGCTTTGCTTGTAAAAAGACCTCCCATGCCCGTGCCACATAAACGCATAAAAAGGCAGGAAAACAACCCTGGCCCCACTCACGCAAACTCTTAGACAAACATCTGGCCTGCCACCGGGAGGCCCCCAATGGGCCTGAGGAAACTAAACAAGTTTTAAAAAGAAAAAAAAAGAGTCATACAGGTAACAAGAACACGCTAATAAAAAACAAAAAAAAAAAAAAAGAAAAGACTAAGGGTGACAAAAAAGCGTAGGGAGCCTCACGGGGCCAAATTGCCTACAATTTTCGCGAACCATATTGGGAGAACTTCTATGGAAGAATCTAAAAAAAACGACGGCAGGACCTCAGTCCTTGTCATGTGTGATTGTGGGAGGCTATTGGGCGAACAGGGAAATCTCAGACATGGGAGGGGGAAAGGGGCGCCGTAAAGACAGAGCCACCTCTTGCTAAGAAAGGACTCGTATCAACATCAAGGGTCAAGGCAAAGCCAACACCTGCTTATCGTGGAAGCCGTGACAAAAGTAAAAGCGAATGTTGCAAAGGGAGGGGGAGAGAAACGCATAAGTAGTGAATACACAACCTCTATCAATTTCCAAGAGAAGCAACACCTGCGGCGAAAAAGTCAAGAACCATTAATAAAAACAGTACAACCCGCGTCGTTTGCGTCTCGCCCTAACGGGGAATCAGCGCATCCCAAAATACGCGCGGACAAAGCAAACACATCATGGAAAATAAAGAGACACTCCTCCCGCCGAAAGGAGATCAACTGAATCCAGCTGGGGGCCACGAACTCGCATACAAAACGTCTGCTGCGCAACAATCAAAGTCAGAAGGAAACACGGGGAAACCACATATCTATTTTGAAACAGGACGGTCCCCGAGGGCGCACTGGTTTTCAACTGACCTTTCCCAGCAAAATCAGTCGTTGATCGCCGGGGGGAAAAAAGGTAAGATCAGGGGGAAGGGAATGTCAGAAAACAGGTGGAAAAACAGGAAAAAGAATTAGAGCATCGAAAACAGGTAACTCTCAAAACGCCTGTCGGGAGAAATTCCGCCCTTGCCAACATAGGAAAATCCAAAATTAGGAAAGCCATCCCTATCTCTTCTCCCACCGTTTTTGTGGTGAAAGTCTGAAGGCGCAGGCAGCAGAAAAGGGAAAACAAAAAAGGGGGGAACACTACTCATTGTCCCGTGGATACTCGGGGGAGAAAAGGGTCAACATGTGGTCAAAAAAACAATCAATCTGGGAACTCCATTGACGCGAACCTCTACAGGAAAGGAAAAGGGGCAAAGCTGAACCAGCGGGTCACGATCAAATTTCAGAGACACAACCGGCCAACTCGGAAAGAGGAAGGACGACTGCGAAGGAAAGAAATCCAACGTCAGACACTGCTAAAAAAAAAATCAACCGTTCGCCAAAATGGGTTGGTCACGCTGGCTCAGAAAGAATGGATCCTCCAAGAGACGAAGAGAGCAGGGGGAGGAAAGTCAACGGAGAAAGGAGGAGTTCCACTGCCAAACCGAAAACCACTCCGACTCTACGAAAAAGGGAAAATCTTCAGCTGAAGAAGAAGACGAGTCTTCTTAGACACCGAAAAAAAATCCACGCGGAGGCAATGACTCGCCTCGCCAAAAAAGGAATCAAAGGAGGGGATAAAAAGGGGTTCCAAGCCTTTGTAGGGGAGGAATCTCCACCGAGTGTGTCCGTAAATGGGAAAATTTTACAATTTTCTAGTCTCAAAAACAACCCGCACTCAAAAAAAAAGAAAAAATTGTTTACTGAAAGGATCATGGAACTACTCCGCTCTCGGCCAACAACGCAGAAAAATACAACAGGAAAAAAGATTCCCGGCAATCAAACGATCGAAGTTATCCGGCTGATGGAGCGGAAGAAACGAATTACACGAAAGAAGGACAAAGGTTCAAAGCTATCAGACCACTTAATATCGTCATCATCGCAGCACAGGGAAGCAAAAAGGACTTACGATCACGGCAAAGGAAGACGTTTCCTATTCCCTACCTCTAGAAACAACGATTATTATTAAAAGAAAGAGAGGAAAGGGAAACTGAAGCATAGCATTGCGTTAGCTCTGAATCCTGTTGAAGGGGGACATGGGGGAAGAGTGGGGGGCGACAGTGGAGGCATAGGTTGGCATTGACGTACAATGTTTATGCGTGTATAGTCGGAAAGAAGAACGACAATTGAAGAATCTAGTAGGTGTGGGAGGGACTTGACGGAATCGGGTTCGGCAGGTTCTTCAGTGTTGGGGAAATACAATACGGGTGAAGGAAGGTATGAAAGTGTCCAGAACAAATGGGGTTAGGTTTCATTTGGCGTGCGGGGTGTGTGGGGGCGGATAAAATAGAGTTCCAATGGAATTGGGGAAAATAGGAAAATAATTTCTTTGCAAGAAAGCTCACTACAAAAGGGGGGGTGCGGAATTTTGGAGTCAGAAGTTGGATTTGGAGGGGTAGAGACTCTCATGCCCTCGGCGCGCTGCTGGTCGGGGGGTAGATTATGGAAAGACGAGAGTTTATTCTCTAAAATTTCCAAAGGGGGGTTTCTTCGTAATGAGTTGGGTGGGGGGGAGTTTTCAGGGGTGGAAGCAAAATCAGGTCATCACTTACTGATGTCGGGGTGATTCACCGCCGGAGTTCGGGCAATGATTGCGAGGACATCGTGAAGAAAAACAGGGTTGAAGGGTGAAGGTAAGAGGGGGGCTAAAGGGGGAGGATCAGGCAGACGCTATCTTTGAAGAAGTTGGGAGGTTGATATTTACGACTGGTATATCCTTTAACCATTGAGGTAAGGGAAGATGAACATTGGACAGGCCTGAGTTCGAGAGAGAACTATTTCTTTGTGTTGCCCATTTATTCCAGGGAGAGTAGGTCGAAGGACATTACTCGTCTGGGATTCAACATTTTTCACTCCTCGCTGCTATGCAACAGTAAATGGGTATTCCTCTTCTTTGATTTCTAGGGAGGAATCAAGGTCATTTAGAAGTAAAACTGCGAATGGCATAAGTGGAGAAAATTGGAAGTCCTGCTCGTCATACCATTTAAAAGGGGGGGATGGGCGTCAAATCTGCTAAGGAAAATCTCTACATTAATAGGAGTTGGAAAAGGGGGGAGTCAACGAACTATGAAGGGGGACCTGGTCCAGGGGTAAGAAAAAACCCATTTGCGCCAGATGGGACCCTCCCAAAAATAGTTGGTTTTTTGAAACGTTTCTACGGGGGGGCTATAAGAGGTTCCTCCTCCGGAAGGTGCGTAGGTAGACGAGGGACGGGGAAGAGGGGGAGGGACAGACCGGAATCTTCCTGGAGTAATAGAGGTTTAACGGTTAAAGGCTGGGGTTAATAAGACATTAACGTTACTGCGAGAGAATAAAAAGAAGTCTTGGGGAATTCTATACATTGGAGGAAGGGATGTACTGTTTCGCCGGGGTCTTTCTATATTAATGTTGGTCGAATGAGGTTTGGCTCTGGAAGGTGGGGGGGGGGCCAAAACTGTGAGGTCATCAGGTGTTCATGTAGAAATAGACCAAGGCTTCCACGAGAAAGCCGGGTGTTTTGGTGACATTGCCTAGTTGGGGGGGGAACTAGCGACGAGGTAGACCAAGTTTGTCAACGTTGAAATTAGAAAGGGGGCCGGGGTAAGAGAAGGACATTTTGGTTTCCCGGTCTCATTTTGAACCTAAAAATATCAAAATCATCCCTTAAATAGTCGCCACAGGGAGGAAGTGGGGAATCGAAGGGAGGAAAAGAGGGTTTCAATTTGGAGAGAAAGATGAAACCCATGAAAATAAGAGAAATCACGGCATTTGTCTACGGTGGGAAAGCAAAATGTTTCTTTTAAGGGGTCCAGGTAGGCCGATGAGGGGAGGGGACATGGGGGGTGCTATGCAAGGTGAATCCTGGGGAGTATAAGTCAGGTTTGGTGCTAAGAGGAGATCAATTCTGTCTTTTCTTGGCGCGGTGAAAAAAAAAGTTGCTACGGAAGGAAGGGTTGAACGGTTTTCCGGTTCCGGGGGTGGACGTATCATCTACTCTCAAAAAAAAAAAGTATTAAGGAGAAATGCTCAGGTACACAGCCTTCAAAAAGCATGTCAAAAGCCTTAAATCAGAAGAAAATACACGCTCTATCACGATAAAAAGCCCAAAAACGAAGGATGCTCCAAGAGAATGACCAACGGAAAGACTCCTCCAACGAATCACTTTAATGGCAAAAGAAAAGCTCAATGACAAGAAAAAAAGAATGATACGTTACAAGAAAACAGCTCTTAAAAACCAAGGGAAAAGATGGTCTCCCCGGAGTATTGGAGACACTCAACTGGGCGCAAGGTTCGCTACGGAACGAACCAATGGATACAGGAGGGGAGGAAACTAATCCTAATGCGAACTAACTTTGGAAGGTGGGTCTTCTATGGTGCGAAAAATGGCGAAGGAAACAAAGGAGAGGAGTGAGGGAGAATTGGGGTCCTGGAATAAGGGGCAAAGGAGTTTCTCCGCGGCGCTCGTATCACAAAAAATGCAAGGCCCATCCACCAGGCATCGTGAAACATCCCCGGTGATCACAGAAATCAGGTATACCAGAAAGACATGTGAACAGAAGGAGGGACCGAACCGCCTTCTAATACCCAACCGATCGCAATTCAAAAGATCCTCAAAGACCAGGAAGACAAAGTGCTTGAACTGCAATTATCAGGAAAAAAGTCAACCGCGTCATTTTATAGTACTAGAGACCTTAAATGCTACGCTTCTAATACCACACCATAAAGGGAGAAAGTGAACCCCTCCTCCGAAAAAAAAGGGGGAGCTGGACTGCCTCTGAGAAGCCGTCAAGCTCCAACACCTAAAGCGGAGGGAGGAAAATACACATCGTCAAAAAACCAATGTTTCAACACTAGGATTGGAAAAGTGGAAAGTGGAAAAGCTGTGCGCCATGGGTGAGAGGGCCGGACAACAAGTGTTCCTATTGAACAGAAAAAAATGCAAAACTCTCCGGGGGGGATGGTAAGACTTTTCACGGAGAATCCTTATGACACGTCTCGAAACCCGGGTCGGAAGAAGAAGGAATGGGGGAAAGGCACCCCCAGGAGAACTCATGTGATGAGAAAGAGAAATTAGTTACGCCTCCGCAAACGAGTCCTACCACAGGGGGGGATTGGGGGGGGGACCGTCTGCAAAAAAAAGAAGGTACAACCTGGGCATCAACGAAGAGAAGTGTAAGCAATAGATCGGTCCCTGTCCAATCATTCAAAGGGGGCAACCAATCATCGTCCCTACAGGAGGAAAAGACCTCTAAAATAAAGAAAAAAGAGGAAGAATGAAGAAAAAATGTTTCAAGATCTAAATGGGAGCTAAAGATAAACCTCCAACCGAGCAAATCATTATGCGCGAAGCACTCTTAACGCCGATAAAGGCAAAGACCAATCACCGGGGCAAAATTTTTTTGTCCGCTGAAAAAACTCTAACTAGTGATCAAGACACTGAAAACGGCCGCATCCAAAGGGCTCTAAAAGAAAAAAAAAGAGAACGCTTCTTCCACTGAAACGCCACTAAGCCATAAAGAAAACTCCGGAAAAATAAAAATTACTAATAAAACAGGCCGAAATGAGTACTACGAGCCAACCACGGCAAAAGACGGGGGGAGACTCAAGACTGGAATATAATCCAACTAACCCCCTGAGGTCTCCACGTTCTTCAGAACAGAAAGTTGTAGTGGAGGGTCGTCCAAAAGCGACTGTGGTTTAAGTTCACAATTGTAAATTTGGGTAATTTACGGTTTCGACGCACACACAACCTAACGAACAGAACCCACAATTTGGGGGAAGGGGGGGGAACCGGGTATAGGGAATACTCCCCTCGAGGAAGTACAAACTCATACTAGAAGGGTACTCACAATTTCGAAGGCAAGAACCGCACTTTCAGAGGGAAGACATATAGACTCTCGGAAAAATAAAAAAGGTACTCAATACCATGTAAGGCCTGGAAAAAAATAATTCAGCACGTGAAAATCAGTGGAAAGAAGAAAGAAGGAACAAAATTCCGACTTGTTCTAGTTCTAACGCAAGGGACGGTTCTAAGATCCC
>Ga0179593_1471026_pt1 | contig 13784 bp, 14 predicted proteins | sample CZODoug2_1_08_16_FD_185931 | JGI IMG/M metagenome (GOLD analysis project Ga0179593, IMG submission 185931) | Vadose zone soil fungal communities from Angelo Coast Range Reserve, California, USA - CZODoug2_1_08_16fungal (PacBio error correction) | ecosystem: Environmental > Terrestrial > Soil >...
CACCAATCCAAATGCTGCAAAGGGGAACCATTATAGCAACAAGAAAAGGAAGGAGGGGGGGGGGCGGGGTCTCAGTGTGGGGGCACACGACAAGTGGGCAGCGCGGGTTCCAGAAAGAAAAAACTTCCTATGTGATGTTCTAAATCATATGAGTTATTGGATCGGGCTGGCGACTTGGGGCTAAAGGGGGACAAGGGGATTCCCAGAGAGCCATGAGAGAAAACGCCAACCTTGAAAAGAACAGAGTCATCTCGCTTAGGGTGGGGGGCGCCAGCTTCGACAGCCACTCAAAAAAAGACGGAAATTGGTAAGACCACCCATCATGTTGATGCCAAGGGGGGGCATGCCTTAAAATCTCAACTGGAGCCAAAAACCAAAGTTGAAAACAAAATGAGGGGGAAAAGAATCAAAAAACCAAAAAAATCTGCTGACAAAGAGGGGAATTAGCACAAAAGGTGATAAAAGTTAAGGAAGGAAAACCAGATGACTCCCAGAATGATGTCGGGGAAAGAGACCAAATCAACAGCAAGTCACTGGGTCCACAGGCAGTCCAGGGCCAGGTCCTCATCAAATGGCCCGGGCCAAAAATCAGATATGGAGGGAAAAGGGTGAAGACATGAAAAATAATAAAAGGGGGGGTGCCAATGGTGGAGGTCACCCCTTACTTACAAGCCCAGTACAGGGGGTGTTTCCATTCTGGGTTAGGGGTTCTTAAACTAGACGGGTGAAGAAAAAAAACTAACAAAAGAGGTTAAGTTTTTCTAAGCCACGTAAGAAAGAAGTTGAACTGTCAGTATGGATTGGGCCAGCAGTTGGCACAAGATGTGTCAAATGGTCCAAAGGTTTAAGCCAAGGACAAAGACTAACATAATCCCGCCAAAGGCCAATTTTAAGTCCCAAAAGACAACAGTTTGGTTGTTTGGGTTTTTTTTTTTTTTGTTTGTTTTGGGTTTTTGTTGTGTTGTGTGTTTTCTTGCCCATCAATCCCCCCCCCCATGCCGTATAAAATTTTCAAAAAAAGGGTGCAGAAGAATACATATATCTAAGGCATCAAGGGATCTTCGTGAAAAAAGTGCGGGTAAAGTGGGCTCATAAAGTTGACCATCCGGGAGAAGGTTAGGGTTGTTTTGGGTTTTGAACCCCCCAATACGTTGTTGTGGTGGGACAGCAAAAACCCCAACAAGGGACTTGTAAATTGGGTTTTATAGTCCCAAAAAAATAAAGAGTTGGGCCAGGTCTGTTGCTCTTCTCTCTCCTATTACTTCCTTGGAAGTAAAGAAAGAAAGCAACTCAGGCAAACAGTGCGAAACGAAGACCTGTCAACCTAATCACCGACCGGTTTTACGGGGTCTACCAGTAAAGGGGGGGGAAAAAAGAAAGTACTGGCTATTACAAGGTGAGAGATCTTATGCAATTATTTTTTGAGGGGGGATGGACTTCTTGCAGGGACACCACCTGAGCATCCTATGGGTATTGGAAGTGGGCAGTTATCTGAGTATTGTGTGGGGGAGGGGTCCTACAGAGGTAGGGAGACAAGGAGAAAGGTAGAGGGAATTTGCTTAGGTCCTCAGAAGGAGATTGAAAGCATATTCGAGCCTAGGGGAGCCAGTTTTGGTAGGCCTAGTACTTGACAGGTTGGGTCCGTTTACTTGAGAAGGGGTGGGAGAATCTTTGGAGGAAAGGGATCAGGATGATCATTTAGGTATCAGAAACAAAGAAAGGAAGGGGGCCCTAAATATAAAAAAAAAAAAAAAAAAAAAAAAAAAACACAAAAAAAAAAAAAAAGAATATGAGCTTGATTGTTTAACCCTGACGAAAAAAGGGTGGGGGGGGAGGTGAGCGACAGGGGGAGTAATGAAGGGAAGGAGAAACGCGAACGACTCTAAATGCAACTGCATTGGGTTAAAGGGCAAAAGCTCAAGAAGGGGTCAGTAGTAACGCGGCACATTGGGAATCAAGTAGAAAGGTGCTGGTCTCAAAAACTTATTTGAAAGGCACCTTAAAGGGGAGGCAGCACGTTCATCTTCTAAACAATAAAAGAAGTCAGAAAGTGAAAAAGACGGGAAACAGCAAATATAACGAAGAAGGAAGAAAGAGATTCAGCAAACACATCAGAAAAAATAGAAAGAATTACAAACTTGAGGACAGAAATCCTAGGGAAAAAAAGTATGGGGCGTAAAAAGAACGTCCCCAAATAAAAGAAGTCAAAATAAGATACACATTGTAGGGGACGAAAAATATAGTGACATGATGAGTACTGGGGGGGGGGGTCACATAAAGCCACTGTAAGAAAAAAAAGAAATGTATTCGACATCTGGACAAAACAAACATTGTCCGCCCCCAATCAAATACTGGATGAAAATAAGGGGGGGGGGGAGGGGGGGGGGGGGAGGGGGGGGGGGGGGGAGGACAGGGATGGGGAAAATTTAAAATGTAAAAGAGCCATGTGAAAAACCACCCTAGAAAAATGGACTATTCAGTAAAAGGGGGGATTGTAAATCAAAAAGACAAGGGTGGAATTTCAAAAAAAAACACATGCGAGTAAAAACTCAAGTGGGGGAGACAGAGAGAAAAAACTTTATACGTTTGGAGAGGAGGTGGATTAGTTGAATGTCTCTTTTAAGGAAAAAAGGGGAAACGAACGACATGGCAAATGAGGAAAAGGAAAGGAGACGGGACAAAAAAAGGTCCTGTTGATAGACTTTCCTCTGTAATCTAAGGTAGTTATAATCTCGCTTATATTTCCGGTGAGGGGGAAACCACCATTGCTGAATCATCAAAAGGGCAGTCATGGGGGAAAGTGAAACAGTCACCCGAGGAGTTAGATGCATGATATAAAAGACAGGAAAGATGGATTACATCAAAGTCAGAATTGACAGGACTAGACAGCAGACATAAGGAGAAAGATGGGAGAAAACTCCTAGTCACAATAAGGAAAGAGAAACACCCAAGACATAAGCGGGGACTACTCAGAAATCCGGCCTAGTAGTGGGGTCAAGGTCTATTCTTCTAGCACATGAGGGGGTCCGCTACTTGTCATTCTAAGTCAGCATCGAACTACTTGGGACCGGGGGAGGATAAAAGGTGAAAGAGTTGGGGGGTATGAAACAGGGCAAGATATGTCAATAAGGAAAAAAGAAGGAAGGGTAAGGAAAGAGGTAGACACCAATCCAGGTCTGCTAAGAGGCCTAAGCAGGGAATTTCTAAAAATTCCATGTTGTCAATCCATTGATGAGGGGGAATGCGGTCTGAGAAAACATAACTAGCTTAACCTATAGAAAGAGGGGGGGGAGGCATGAGAAGAGTGCAGAGGGGGTGATGATTTCAGGGGGGGAGGGGGGAGTAAACAATTTCAAAGCAATTGCGATGTTTCAAAGACAAGGAAAGTTGAAGACAATATAAAAAGTGGAGAGGGGGGCAAGTGGAAAGTAGTACATAAAATTTACATCCCATTTATTGGGAATCCCAGTATGGGAGGGTGGGGGGAAATGGGGTTGTGGAAAAGATGATACAAAATTGCGGGGGGGGAGGGTACATGGGGTGGTCAGTAGCATAAAAAAGGCATCAAAAATCTTATGTTAAGGGGTCCCGAAGGGGGAGAAACGGGGTATTTGAGCATGAGGTAGTGGGGGAAGGGTCCTAGATAGTTATTAATGGTGAGGAAACATTCATTGTACCTTATTTGATTCAGCCCGGGGCTGCTTCTTGGACTACCATAAATGGAATATCTCACCCTGCCCGCGGGATTTATGTGTGTGGAAAAGGAAAGGAAGTCAGTTAGGTGAGGGTAACACGAGCGCCGATGAAGATGAATGGGAAGGAACCGGCATGAAAAGTGGGACGGGACAGGGGGTGTATATCAGAGAAAAGGGTGGCATACAGGTTACCAAAGACGACATGAGGAGGTTGCCCGCTATGCAGTTTGAAAAAGTGGAAAGGGAGTGGGAAGGCTGACATGCTCAACTAACAGTTCATATGGCCCAACCCAAAAAAAAAGCACACCCACCACACAACAAAACCAAAAAAAAAAAAAAAAACACCTCAAAAAAACACAAACAAAACACTCATCAAACAGTTTAAGAAGTTCTGTATTCAAAGGTACGAACTGAATCAAGTTGAAATCTCTGTGAGCCAAGCAAGAAGGATTTGAAGAGGATTAACAAAGAAAAAAGTAAGAAAGGAATAAAGTTCAGCAAAGAAGGAAAAAAGGGGTGTAAAACGAAGTCCTCTCTAAAGAAAGGCAGTACTGGACCGATAAAACTGGGAGGAAAGGAAAGAAAAGATAGAGTGCAATAGAATGAGAGACATAGCAAATGCTCAAAAATCATCTCTCCTCACCCAGGATCTTGATGCGGAAGAAAACAATATAATCATATGAGACGAAAAAAAGGGCAAAACAGAAAAAACTAGCAAGGGTGACATCTCATGCACTGAAGAAAAAGAAAAAAAAGAGTGGCTGCATGAGAGAAACTCACCTAGAAGACGTTGTGGCGATAAAAGTGAGGGGGGGGACCTCAGATTACCTATGGGGGGAAGTAGGTACAGGTGATTAAGAATGGGGAGATGAGGGAGGATTAGGGGGGGGGGGGTAGGTAACAAAACGAAGATGAGCCTAAGAAGGGAGTTTGAGGGGGGGGTAGATGGGGGACGAAGAAGAAATATAATAACCAACAGGGGAGGAACTACTGCACTAAAGGACAGTCGAAGTGACTATGATTTAGGTGGTGCAGGGATCTGGAGAAAGTAGCAGATGTTAAAAAAAAAGGATTGCTCTAGAAGTATTGATTAAGTTAGATGGAGGAAGGGAAATGATTGAGCAAAAGAGGGAACATAATGGGATCAAATGATGGGGAACCTCAAAGCGGGGATTGTATGTCAAGGTAAATATGAAAACAGGGGGGAAGGGGGGTCAAAAAGGAAAAGTGCATACTATTACCAAAAATAACAGACTGGATCAAAGATGAGGGAGAGACTAAATAATGGGCCGGAAAGTGTATTATTTGGTTCATGGGGGATGGTCCAAAAAGACATCCTGGTCATCAAAAAGTGTACAGAAATACTTAGAAATGAAAAAAGGGAAGGGGAAAAGAGCGGGAGAAAAAGGAAACAGAAAAAATATTTAGACTCTGTCTGATTCCTGGACCCTTCGTCAATCTTAACAAAATAAGCCAAAGCATAGGGACCATAAATTATTATTCGGGAAAAAGAGGGGGCAATGGGGGCTCTCGGAATAAACGAAGGGAAGGGGGAAGACAGCCCAAACCGGTCTGAAAGAGGGAAGAACATCAGTGGATCGCAATGTCAATGTGGGACTTAGAGAAGGGGCCTTCAGATAGAAATTTCTATGCGAAAAAAAAAAAAAAAAAAAAAAAAAAAAAAAAAAAAAAAAAAAAAAAAAAAAAAAAAAAAAAAAAAAAGAAAAAAAAAAAAAAAAAAAAAAAAAAAAAAAAAAAAAAAAAAAAAAAAAAAAAAAAAAAAAAAAAAAAAAAAGAAAAAAAAAAAAAAAAAAAAAAAAAAAAAAAAAAAAAAAAAAAAAAAAAAAAAAAAGACAAAAAAAAAAAGAAAGAAAAAAAAAAAAAAAAAAAAAAAAAAAAAAAAAAAAAAAAAAAAAAAAAAAAAAAAAAAAAAAAAAAAAAAAAAAAAAAGAAAAAAAAAAAAAAAAAAAAAAAAAAAAAAAAAAACAAAAAAAAAAAAAAGAAAAAAGAAATATATCATCGGGGCACCTTATAAAAAAAGAACAGGAGCTGGTGTGCATGGGGGAAATCAGGGAAAAACCTAAAGGAAAACCGAATATACTCAGCTTTAATGAAGGGAAATACACATGAGTGGTGAGATCGAAAAGGAAACAGGGCGTAGAAATCGCACAAGACAATGTGAGTGAAAAAAGAAAGGAAAAGAACTAGATAAACTCCAGAAGAGACAATGTTATGTGGGATTGGTGCAGAGTGGGGAGAAGGGGTGGAGGGAAGTGGAAAGCGCTAACTGCGCTAAAAAAAAAACTAAACGGGGGGGGGAAGGAAACGAGAAAATAATGTAGCACCGAACACGGCATGCCACTAAAATGCCCAATGATTATCAAAAACAGTCAATGGAAATTATGGGATAGGGGAAAATAGGGGCAGGGTCAAAAGGGGCAGGGGCGGGGGTGAAGTAGGGTTGCAAGCTATCACAAAGCGCTAAGTGTAGGCTAAGAAGATGAGGAATGTATGGTGGGGGGTGGGAATGAGGGCTTAGTAAAAACTTTCCTAATCAGAACAGGGGCAAAGTCGGTATGTAGGGAGCATGTAGATATGCGGCGCCCCCTTGAAAAAGAAAAAAAGTGGGGGGGGACCGAAGGAATGGGTGAACAAGAATGATATTAAAAAGACCAAACTATGATGAGAGTGGGGAATGGGGAAAGCTCGAAAAAATGGGGAACTGGATCACCAGTGGGTCGAGCAAGAAGGGCAGAATAGGGGAAACTTAAGTGACATGTATGGGGTATGAAAAGGGGAATATGGGAAGGAATGAAAAAAGGAATGCACGGACGGGTCTGGGAAAATCATCCCGAAGCAGGCATTAAGGGGTGAAAAAAAAAGACAAGGTCTATGTCGTGTTGTGGTTGGGTTGTTGGGGGGTGGGAGCATACTGTACCTGACAATCAGGGGAAAAAAGAAAGAGATTATGGGAAAGGTGGCGCAATATGAAAAGAGAAGGGGGGGGAGCAAATAGTGAGTCGGAAGAAAAAGGTCATAACGGGGGGAATGTGGCGTACGGAATAGAGGGCTCAGGTGAAAATCTAAAAATTAAATAAAACTAGGTTACCTGTTGGGTCCAGAAGAAGAAGAAAAGGAAGAGAGTTAATCAAAGCATAGTGAAAAAAATCGTTGGGGGGGACTCAGGTTCGGGTTACACAGACTGGGTCTCAATTTTAAAATCATGCTTGACAAATAAATACAAAACGGAACCTCAGAAGGACAAGATAGTGGTGAGCAAGAAGGAGACTTGGAATCTGCCTGAAGTAAAATGTAGTAGAGCGCAGGACAAATGCCCTCAGCAGGGGCATGCATTCTTGAAATGTGGGGGCTAAAGACAGGTTGTGACAAGAAGGGAAAGTCAGCGGAGGCACAGAGAAGGGGAGAAAACTAAAGAAGGTGAGATCTGTTGGTGTCTCAACTGAAAAGCCTAATTAAAGAAAGGGATCAATCCCACCCTCACACAGCTCACCGACAAACGGGAAAGAAACTCCCAAAGGGGGGTGCTTGGTCTCCAGGAAAAAAGAAAACGAGGAAGAAAAAAATAGGAAACTGTGCAGGTGAGTAGGGAGCAGGGGGGGACACTTTTGTTGGATGACTGGGCTTGGCAGGTAAAAAAAAAGTGTCATGATCGGGGGAACCATGGCTATTTTCTGAATGTTATTATGATGGGAAGGAGACTAAGAAGGGGGAGCGAGGGGGAGGTAAACATGGGATATTAGAATTCATCTTGACAAGGTTTGTTGTTTATGGTTTTTTGCAATTTTGGAGGTGAAAGAAAATTCATTGGGGTAGAAAGGGGGAGGGTGAAAGGAAAAGAAAGTTGACCACTTGGTTCAATGGTGGAGATCGGTGGGGGGACTCTAGGTCGATCTGCATTGTAGGAACATCCTCGGAAAAAAAATGGCTTGGAACCCGAAATAAAGATGAAATACCTTGATTGGTTGTACATGACCCAGAAAATCAAGCTCTGGGATGATGCGGACAAAACAGGAGGGATAATGAAAAAAGAAGGGAGACAAGACAACCCATGGCTCTAAAATATGCAAAACAGTGGTATCAGGGCAAAAGAATGGAAAAGGTATGGCCTGCAGGGAAATGAGGATTATACACTGTCCAGTCCCTAAAGGGAGGGGTTCAAGCCATGGGTATAAGGGAACAGTAAAATTAGTCATAAAAGACCTTCTATGGTGGACAGAAGATGGACAGGCGGAAAAAAATCTAACGGGAGAGGTGGGATGGAAAGGGACTGTCGGATGTAGATAAGTAAATAAATCTACAGTGAAAAGAAGATGGTACAACACGGGGATTGGACATAAGGGGGAGCTAAGATTTGAAGCAAGAAATCAATGAGAATGACGAGACATAGGACAACATGGTGTGGGACATAAAATAGATGGGAGCATGGGTAAAAATGTAGGGGTCAAGAAAGAAAAAATGGACTCAAAACCACAGAACAAAAAAAAAAATGCATAATCTATCGAGGCAGAACCAAATTGGCAAACCACATAAAATGATTAAAATAATAGGGGATGGGGGGGGGGGGGGGGGGGGGGGGAGTTCGGGGAAGAAAAAGTTTTCCCTGACCATGTGCCCAAGACCACAGGGCCTAATGAAAAACTCTCGGGGAAAATCTCAAAAGAGGTTAAATTGTTGCAGGGGCAAAAAAAAAAAGCCCCAAAATCAAAAAAAAAGGATGATAACGGAAGAATTGGGGGGGGGGGGGATTCGATGGAATTACGAAACGATTCAAAGAAAAGGACAAAGGTGGAAAACGATGGATGAAAAAAAAGAAAATGACGAAAAGAAACATGTTGCAGGGTAAGGGGGGGATTAAAAGTAGTCACTGAAGGGACATTCTCATTATTTGATCATGAAAATAGGGAAAAGGAACTGCGCTTGCATCCACAAAAAACGTGAGGCAATGGGATTTAAAATTCCCATAGAGGAGTAAGAAACGGAGAAACATAAAAAAATGGAAGGATGATCTATGAATGGGAAGTAATGCATGAAAAAAAAGTCGTAGAGTTATCGGATGAGAATCTCAGCACAAAAAAGGAGGAAAAGAGTACAAAGGTTTCTCATCCGGTCATACTACTTCATCGGGAGCTAAAGGCTAATGCGGCACAAATTTTGAGGTCAATCCCATTCATTTGGGGCCGCTAAGGGGAAATAACATCTAAACTGGGGAAGTGGGAAAGGAAGGTACCAAATGAATTAAAAACGGTGGTTAATACAATTGACACGTAGAGGGAGATCAAGAATGATACGACATGAACTAGTAGGGGGGGGGGGGCAGTAAGCAAAAAAAGCTTAGCTCTGTAGCAGTTGTCAACTCATTCACAAACTGGGGCATGGGTAAACAAATGTGTCAATCAAGGTTGTCCTGTTATGCTACTCAAGACATCATAACTAAGACCAGAAACCTCAATAAAAAGGCTGACCTAGTTAGAGGGTGAGGGAAGGCTGTGGAGGGGTTGCGTAAAAAAATCTACCATTGGATTGGGTACCAAGAAAGTTGCTATATATTCGGCATGGGGGAAATAGGGGTGGGAAATAAAAATGTGATTTAGGACCCAACTGTCATTCCCATTGATTTGATCAAACAGTAATGGGGGTGGGGGGATTGGAACAGGGTGGGGGGGGACTAAATGGGAAAGACTGCATGGATGGTGGAAGGTCCAGGGGGTGGAAAAAGTTAAGGCATAAAATACAACACATATTATGAGAGGGAACCTATACGAAGGGTCAAAAAACATTTGGGATTCGTCAAAGGGGTTGATAATTCCGGTATTGAACGACCAAAAGCATGTCGTCCAGGTGAGGGGGTAGTGTCAGGACGATTGGAGTAAGGAAAACTGTAGAGGGGGTCAAAAAACTGTATTTAGTCACTATAAAGAAACTCCAAGCAAAATCCGTATATAAGTGGTCAAATTCGACAGTATTTGAATCCCATTAGATAAAGTTAGAAAATCGAAGGGTAAAACTTTACCCATGAAATGGTGAAATGGGGGGGGGTCAGTAGAAAAAATGGGGCTAGGTTCAACATACTTGACAGGGCTTCAAGGGGGGGGGGGAAGATGAACAATTCAAGTTGTAGAGGGGCAGTTGAGAATACTGACTGCAGGAAGAAAGCTAACATGTCATATGTCCCTCATCAAAAATGGGGGGAAGCCAGGTAGGTGTCGGTACCAAAACGAGAAAGTGTTAATCGAAACTGGTGAGGCATCATCAATATGATTTGTGCTATAGAAAAAAAAATGGGACTTCAATACACCCGGACAAGAAGATCGACAAAAACGTCAAAAGTACGGCGCCTCCATCTCAAATCCAGGAAAGCTACTGAGGGGAGATCGATACAAAAGAAAAAAAACTGATGAAAAAAGGAGGTCTTGGAGGAATAACCAATGCTTAAATCTGAAGGGGAGAGAGCTTACTTGGGGGTAGCTTCAAAATGCATATCATGGGCAAAAAAAAAAAAAAAAAAAAACACATGATGAAATCGACAAAAGGTAAACCAAAAGAAAGGAGGCACAAAAAAAAAAAAAGGAAAACACAAAAGGGTCAAAATGTCTGGGAGGAGACCATAAAAGGGGGTGTGGAGGAAGGATATTGTGGACAGATAGGGAGTTGATTAGTAGCATGAACAACAGAGTAAAGGTGGGTTGGATGGGGGGGGCTATATGAAAACTAAATTACGGAATTTAAATATGGAAAAAAAAAATACAAAGTGACATGCAAAGGGAAAAGAAGATAAAGGTCAGGGGGGGGGGGGGGGGGGGGGGGGGGGGGGGGGGGGGTCAGGGACTTGTACGTAATAAGAGAGGGAGATAAAAGGGGAAGAGAGGCGTTAGGGATGTCTATACGGACAATCGGGAAGAAAAAAAAAACAACTAGAAAGGGGACCAAATGAGGGGGTACAGAAAAAATTGAAGGTTTGAAAGGGGCAGGAGTGATGGGGGGAATGATGATAAAACATTGGGTAACAAATAAATGGGGAGAGGGAAATTTCGATGGTGGGGGGGGGGGATACCCCAGACGGTACTAGGTTCAGCAAAAAAGCATAAAAGGACAGCAGGACTAAATGATTGTTGGGAAAAGGGGAGGAATTGGGAAGGAAGGGGGGGGAACAAAAAGGAAAAATGAGCCTTAGAAGAAGAACATGATTTGGGAAAGGGAAAGGGGGAAATGTGGATGAATGACAAGGAATGAGGGGAGGAAAAAATTAATGGAGTTCATCTGGGAATTCCGTGAAGAGGGCAGAGGAAGAGCTCAGACACTATACTTCCTGGCAGGGCTGGCAGTTTTTTCACTGGGGAAAATGGGGCAAGCTAAAGAGAGTGCAGGACCGCAAGCATGAAAAAGAGAAACTGAACGTGAAAACTAATCAAAATAGGAAACATGCAAAACAGAAACCAGGACAATAAAGATAAGTGTTGCCGGGTCCGATAGTCAAACCTGCTCATTACATCCAAAAGGGGCTCCACTAGTCTACAGTGCTAAATCAGCCTAAAAAAAAGAAGATGAAACCCATCTGGATTCAAAGGGAAAGGGTTGGGAATAAACACCAGGGCATAACGTAAAAATGGAGTGATGCACAGAACTCATGCGACGTTACCAAAAAAGGGAAAAGCCTGGGTGTGATTCAGGGGAGAGAATGCAAAAGGGTTGGGTTGCATCCTCAGAAAACAACAACTGAAGAAAAGAGAGTCATGAAAACTAAACAACCAGGGCCCTACGGTGCGTATCCAAAAAAATGAGCTGTTGTAAGGGGGGGAGCGATCATAGTGAAAAAAGGGGGAGCGGTAAAGAAGTGACGGAAGAAAAAAAAAAAGTGATTGGACTCATAAAGATGTAGTGGGGGGGATTAGGAAAAGTTGGGCAATGGGCAGAGAAACTGGAAGTATGGAAAAACATGTCGCTCAAGCCAAACATGAAAAATGTCAAACAGATAGGGACGGGGGGGGGAAAACAAAAATGGAACAATGAAAATTAGACTCATTGGTAGGGGGGAAGAAGGTTCAATAACGCAGGGGGGCCGAGCAAACAAACCAAAGAAATATATGCAAACTCTGGGCATGGAGGAGAGGTAAGAGAGCGAGGACAAAAGGCATGTATCCTAAGAATTATAAGGGGAGAGAATAACTCGCATGAGGAATCTGTCATGTCATTCGAAGTTTCGACTTCGCAGGGGAACGAAAAAAAAAAAATGTAACAAAGCAATGACGAGGGAAGGGGGGGACGGTTGGGTCATCCACATATGAAAAAAATAAGAATGTGGGAAGGTTGGGAAAAAAGAAAAGCAAAAAGGGCAGCATAAAAAAAAGAGGGTAATGTACTAGTACCTATTGGTGTGGATCGTAGTCCAGAGGAATGGGGGGGGGGAATTAACTCTATGGGGACTGGGGGTGGAGAAAAGGCCGATAAGGGGACTGAAGAAACTCAAAAAGTGTCTAAGGGCGAAAAATGGAATCATTTGAGTGGGGGGGGAAAATCCATGTTGTCCGATGGGATGATCTTGCAAAACATATGAACTAATCGCAAAAAAAAAGAGAGATTTTTCTCAAAAGGCCTTCGATACTGGGAAAAGGGTCAAAAAAATACATATAGTCATCCGGAATTCGCAAAGGGAAAAAAAAATAATCGTGGGGGTAGGGGGAATGTTGTCACGGGCTAAAGGGGAAAAGAAAAATATTAGTACAGGCTTCAGGACATAGAACTGAAGCAAAAAACCTCTATGGCTAATCTGTCATAAACGGTATATTACTTCCTATAAGCATCACCCGAAAAACAAACCACCCATACCCGGTCAGACTCCAAAAACATGGGAAAGTGGGTCTCAAACAAAAGGAAAAAGAGAATAAAAAAAATTAGGATCAGGGGCTTAGTAAAAATTTAGTTTGTGATGGGACGGGCGAAAAAGTTAACGTTGCTCAACGCATCGGTCGGAAAATAGCCTGAGGGGTAGCTGACCGAAAACAAGTTAGAGTTGAGCAGCGGTAGAAAAAAAAGATGCAAAGGACTAATTTTTCGCAAAATTGGCTCAGAAAAAGAGAGGCAGGACAGGATGGAGAGGAGGGCGTCTTTATCAACTGAGGTGCAAGGGAGGATTGGGAGGAGGAGGAGACTCAGGTTATATCAAAAAAAAAACTGAAAATCATACTGATGCTTGGAAGAAAAAGATAATATAGGGGTAGGAACCATGAGGAGGGGTTTGATGATGGAAGAAGAATAATAAGAGTCTCAACTGGGCACACTCTAAGAAAATATGCAATTGTTATCAGGCAAAAAGATGGGGGGACAAGTTGGGAACCAAGAATGATCTAAAAAAACACTGGAAGTCAAAAAAAGGTTTTCAAAAATAGGACAACAAATATTTGAGGGAACTGTAAATAATATATGCGACTAGACAAAGATACGGGTGATGGGAGAAAGGAGGTAAATAATCGTACTAAACGGAAATGATCAAATAATGACAACAGTCATGGGAATACAATAATGACGAAAAAGAAATGTATGAATCAAATACCGATGAGCAAATGAAATCGACGAGCAATGGTATCTCAAAAATTGTATGGAAAAATAATAATAAGTGGGGGAACATTTTGCCCTGCAAAAAGAAAGGCCAGACCAGCTCCCCAGGGATACCGCTAATGATTACATCCAACAAAGGGAAAACAAAATAATGGAAAAAAGTGGACATTTGTCTGGGACTATACACTGAAGGGGGAAAACAAACTATCACATGGGACTATGCTGGACTGGAAGGAAAATCAAGATGTTAGCATGAAACCTGCCCAATGAAATCACCGAAAAAGGGTTTGAAAACTGCTATAAAGGTTGAGTAGTGAATCGTGGTAGGGAAAGGAAGACGAAAATTAAACAAGACAGACAGTGATGGACAATAAGAACATAAGTTAGAATGACAGACAGAACATGGGGCTGGGGGAAGGAGGTGATACGTGGCAGGGAAAAGACATGGGAAACAAACCGTCATATTTGTCCAGGTGTTTTACCCCAAAACAGGGTATAGGCAAAAGGGGAAAGTGG